>Ga0187893_10014001_pt1 | contig 11033 bp, 7 predicted proteins | sample MA1701074metaG_FD_139574 | JGI IMG/M metagenome (GOLD analysis project Ga0187893, IMG submission 139574) | White microbial mat communities from a basaltic lava cave in the Kipuka Kanohina Cave System on the Island of Hawaii, USA - MA170107-4 metaG ...
AGCTAAACTTACCACCGATCAAGCGATCAAATTAGGAAAACGGTTTCACCTAAATCCAATGCTGTTTCTCGTATGACCATAATCAGTGGTCGATCTTCGTCAAGAGCTCTTACAAAAGGGCTATATCTTAGAAGATACCCCCTCCGGCGTCAGAATCAAAAGGGCTTAGTTCCTGCCAATCAGTTTAACACCTGTTATTATTCCAGTATGTCCAGTAAAAGTGGACATACTGGAATAATGTTGATTGTTGACGATAATTCCAGTATGTCCAATAATAAGGGACATACTGGAGAGTGATGATGATTGAAGATTTGCGAGCTTTGGTAGTGGCAGAGGAATTTGATTATCCCCTGTTGATGAATTGCTTCAAAGCGTACTCGAAACCTCGTGATAAGGTAACGAGATGGCTAAAATCTGGAGCTATTATCAGAGTCAAAAAAGGGCTCTATGTATTCGGTGAAAAATATCGCCGGGGGCCAATATGCTTATCAGCTCTTGCAAACCTCATTTATGGGCCTTCCTATATTTCTAAAGAATATGCTCTTGGCTTTTACGGCCTAATTCCGGAACGCGTAGAGCTTATTACATCGATGACAACGCAAAAAAGCAAAATGTTTCCTACACCAGTAGGCAATTTTTCATACACCCATCTTGATTTGAGAAAATATACGCCAGGGATATGCATAAAAGAACTTGATGATGCGCATTTCTGCCTCATTGCCTCTCCTGAAAAAGCTCTCGCTGATCTCATCGCCGGGCAAAAATCAATAACCTCTCGAGACGAGCTCTTAGAGCATCTTGTAGAGAATATGCGTATTGATGAAGATGCTCTGAGAGAGCTACATAGAGTGCATCTTAAAGCAATTGCTAAAGCCTATCAAAACCAAGCTGTACAATGGCTGTACGAGATCGTTGGAGGAAAAAAATGAGAGAAGCAATTGCCGAAATGTTTAAGCGGTATTCTGTAAAGTCTCAAGAAGAGGGCAGAAATGCACTGAAAGAAATCCTGCAAGAAATTGCATTGCTTGGTCTTTGGCGCAGTAAATTTTTTGAAAAAGCTGCTTTTTATGGAGGCACAGCACTGAGAATCCTCTACAAGCTAGATCGATTTAGCGAAGATTTAGATTTCTCTCTGCTGAAAAAAGATCAGGAATTTTCCTTGGCCTCATATGAACAAGCGATAAAAACAGAATTGGCAAGTTTTGGTTTTGAGGTCACAATCCAGGAAAAAATCAAACAGAGTGAGTCTCCTGTTTTCTCTGCTTTTCTCAAAGCAAATACGCTAAAGCACCTAGTAGAAATTGGCATTCCAAAGTCAATTCTTAAAGGCATTCATCCTGAAGAAAAACTGCAGATAAAACTTGAGGTGGATCGAGACCCTCCGGCTCACTTTGGGACTACAGAGCAGTATCTCCTGCTTCCCACACCTTTTTATGTGGCTACATTTAGCGAATCAGAACTCTTTGCAGGCAAAATGCATGCTCTGTTGTGTCGGCAATGGAAAGGGAGAATCAAAGGGAGAGATTGGTATGATTTTGTCTGGTTTGTCTCTCGAGGTGTCTGTGTTCACCTCGCACATCTTGAAGCCAGAATGCGTCAAACTGGCCATTTTGCTGGTGACATACCACTTACCTTTGCACAGCTTCTAAGTATGTTGGAAGATAAAATTAATCATCTTAATATCGATCTTGCAAAGCAAGATATCTTACCATTTTTGAGAGATCCACAAAAGATAACCCTCTGGTCAAAGCCATTCTTTCATGCGGTCAGCCGACAGTTAAAAGCCGAATAAAAGTAAAATCCTTTGCTAGGGATCAGAGAACATGGACGGCTTTGTTCATGCCGCTGGTTTGCTTACATCTGTTCGCCAAACGCTGGGCTGCAAAGTTGATGTTTTTGCATTGTATGGCTGCAATCGCCAAGTAAGTCAGCATGGTCAGACTCACTGGCTCTCTCCTCTTAAAGCGCAAGGTGCCAATTCACTTTTTGCACCTCGAGGACATGAGCTGGATAGGGGAACCCATCGGTCGCTAGAGCCCGTTACCTTCCAGATGGGCGCAGGCGGGGGAGGACTCACCCAAGCGCCCTCGCAACCTGCCAATACAGACGAGTTCTTAGAAGCATTTAAGAAAATCAAAATTGATGAGAACAAATTCTAAACCTCGCATTCAAGGCAAGCCAATGGCTTTCTGCCTCGTTCCTATGACACGTAGCGAACGAGGCTGGAATGCCTTTCTTGCTAAAGAGTAGTAATGTAAGTACTCGATTAACGTAACAGTGGTGCTGCCATAGAATTGTGGGTGGCGATTCGCGTTTTTCCATCTGGCCCCAGAACATAGCTTGCGTTGAGGTAGCTGCCAATAACTATTAAAAACATAGAGGAGCATACCCTTGACTTTAAAAATAAAAATTGATACTCGTCAAAAAAACAACGAGGTCGATATGGGATTGTCTTTGAACTGGGTTACAAAGTTGATCGTTTCCTGTGCCTGTTTCACTCTGTATAGCACCTCGGGTTTTGCAGAGGGAACCACTACGCTTGATACGAGCTATTTGCCCCCGCCAGCGGCAGAATTTACTGGCGAGATCGACTTGAACGCCTACCAATCCACTCCCGCTTGGCCTGCAAGAGTTGTCCCTCCAAAGGAGGCCCCAAATGTGCTCCTAATCATCACGGATGATGTCGGATTTGGCGCGCCAAGTACATTTGGAGGCACCATCCCTACGCCCACTCTCGATCGCATTGCGGAAAAGGGCTTGCGCTACACCATGTTTCACTCCACAGCACTTTGCTCTCCAACAAGAGCAGCCCTTATCACTGGCCGAAACCACCATACAGTGCATTATGGGGTGATCGCCGAACAGGCAACCGGCTTTCCAGGATATGACAGCCTAATCGGCAAGGAGACAGCCTCTATCGGCGAAATCTTGAAGCAAAATGGCTATGCCACCTCCTGGTTTGGCAAAAACCACAATACGCCCGATTGGACAGCCACCCAACTAGGTCCCTTTGACAACTGGCCCTGTGGCTATGGCTTTGACTACTTTTATGGCTTTATCGGGGGCGATACAAGCCAGTGGCAGCCAAATCTCTTTCGCAACACGACGCCCATTCAGCCCTATCTTGGCAAACCAGGTTGGAACTTGACGACAGCGCTGGCAGACGAAGCCGTGGGCTATCTACAACAGATGAATGCAATAAATCCCGAACAGAAATTTTTCCTCTACTATGCGCCCGGTGGTACCCACGCGCCGCACCATCCAACGCCAGAATGGATCGCCAAATTTAAGGGCAAGTTCGATCATGGCTGGAATATTGAACGAGAGAAAATCTTTGCCAACCAAAAGAGACTTGGTGTGATTCCGTCCAATGCCAAGCTCACAGAATGGCCAAAAGAGCTTCCCAAGTGGGAGAGCCTTTCAGATGAAGAGAAAAAGCTTTTTGCCAGGCAAGCTGAGGTCTATGCCGCCTACCTTGCCTATACCGATAATGAAATTGGTCGAGTGATCCAAGCGATCGACGAGATGGGCAAGCTTGATAACACGCTCATCATTTTTATCAGTGGCGACAATGGCGCCAGCCCAGAGGGGACTCTTTTGGGTACCCCAAATGAAATTGCCGTGTTCAATGGTGTTGAACTGCCTGTTAAAGAGCAGATGAAGTTTTACGATCTCTGGGGAACAGAGCAAACCTATCCTCATATGGCTGTAGGATGGTCGTGGGCCTTTGATACGCCATTTAAATGGACAAAACAGATCGCCTCGCACTTTGGCGGCACGCGACAGGGGATGTGCGTGGCCTGGCCCAAGAGGATCAATGACAAAGGGGGCATCCGCACACAGTTTCACCATGTGATTGATATTGTTCCTACGATACTCGAAGCAACAGGCATTAAAGTGCCTGTGATGGTCAATGGCATCTCGCAAAAGCCGATTGAGGGTGTCAGCATGGTCTACACCTGGGATAAAGAAAATGAAAATGAGCCCTCAAAGCGCAAATCCCAATACTTTGAGATGATGGGCAATCGCGCCATCTATCACGAAGGTTGGATAGCTTGCACAACACCACCTGCAGCGCCTTGGTTGATGGGGAAAACCCAACTTCCCAAAGAGGTAATGGATGGCTATAAGTGGGAGCTTTATAACGTAAAAGAGGACCCGACTCAGACAGAAGATCTTGCGCAAAAGATGCCCTGGAGGCTCAAGGCAATGCAAGAGATCTTTATCATGGAAGCGGCCAAGTACAATGTCTTTCCATTAGATAATTCTGTTCTCCCAAGGCTTCTCTCGCCAAAGCCATCTCTTACTGCTGGAAGATCGCTCTTTACCTATACCGGGGCCCTTTCTCAGCTGCCGCATGGAGGCGCTCCAAGTCTATTAAATCGCTCCTACACGATTACGGCTGAAGTTGATATCCCACCAGGTGGGGCAGAGGGGATGCTGGTCACTCAAGGCGGTCGCTTTGGTGGCTATGGCTTTTACCTCTTAAAGGGAAAGCCTATCTTTCTCTGGAATCTCTTTGATTTTAAGCGCGTGCGCTGGGAGGCAAAAGAGCCCATCTTTGCCGGAAGACACACTATTAGCTTTAGCTTCAAGTACAATGGCCCAGGTTTTGGTAGATCGGGCTATGGCGTGCTAAAAGTGGATGATAAGGCCGTGGCAGAGTCCTTCATGGAGCATACTGTGCCCTTCATCTTGCAATGGGATGAAACCTTTGATGTCGGCTTAGATACTGGCACGCCAGTAGATGATAATGACTACAAAGTGCCTTTCAACTTTACAGGCAAGATCGTCAAGCTCACGGTTCAGCTCGAGCCTACGCAGCTTTCAACCAGCGATCAGAAGGTGCTCGCCGAAAAAGGACAAAGAAATAACCAGGCAAGTGAATAGATTGATTTCTATTTCTAATTATATTAAAATAAGTAGAAATAGGAGTTTTTATGTCAATTTATGCAACTATGCTCTGGGCTGGCTATTATGCAAATGATGGTCTAAGAAAAGTTGGTCGAGATTACGAGCGCATCACCCGACCATTGAAGTGGAACGAGCATGGGTTTGCAGAAACGAAAAATGGCGAGATTTACGAACGGCTGAAAAGGGCCTGTCAATCACTTCCAGTCGTGCCTTTTGCAATTGCGGGAGCTCCGTTTTCCTGTCTCTTTTTGGGTTTGGCAAATTACTTTCAGGAATCTCGCCTCAAGGTCTTTCAAACAGATATTCCAAACAATCCACCTGAGCGAGAGCGCCAAGTGCGCATACTTTCGCTCAATGGCTGCCTTCTCGAAAGTGCCTATTCTCCCTATTGTGGGGTTGTACCACCCTTTGATCCCGTCGGCCGCTACCAAACGCGCGTTGCGGCTATGGCGCACTGGATTGCCACGCGAGAGATCTCTCCTGACGTATTTGTAGGCCAAGAATTTCAAGACTATCGCTCGCAAGAGGCCTTTGTAATCGAAATGCGCAAGTATGGCTTTTGCTACTTTATTCTCGATCGCGCCCCACATCCCTTGTTCGTGCATTCGGGCCTGATGGTGGCCTCAAAGCGCCCCATAGGCGATGTCTCCTTCCTAGAATATCCCTATAGTGACCGCATCGATAGATTTGTGATTGTCCAGCAAGGCGCGATTCAATTTACGCTCAAAGATGCAAATCAAAAAGCCATCATGCGCATCATTAACACCCATTTAAACTGCGGCGATGGCGAACGAGTCCAAGAGGTGCGCGCAAGACAACTGCAAAGAGAGGTTGTCCCCCTTTTTCGCGAAGGCTCCCTTCCTACCGTCTTGATCGGTGATTTCAACTTCGACACCGCCAATGCCTCGTTTAAAAGAAGCGCAGGCCTTGAAGGATACACCAATGTGTGCGAAGGCCACCAAACCTGGACAAATGAGGGCGAACACCATCTAAGAGGCCGCCAAGACCCAGTCCAAACAGAAAACGTAGACGCCATTCTTTCAAACGACCTAACCAAGCTCTCACTTACTAACCCTCGAGTAGAAAAAGCCACAACCGACAACTGCCTAATCACCGACCACTCCGCGGTCAGCGCCACGGCTACTCTTTGCTGAAGAGATAGGCTCATAGTATATGTGCCTCCCAGAAGAGCTCCATGATGAGCTCGTCGCGGCCATCAGCTTATGGCAAATCTCAACGGTAAAAACGATAGAACGATAAAAACGATGAAAGAAGAAACCGTAGAAAAATCGTTGCTAATTTATTTTTTATAATCCTATCGTTTTTATCGTTCTATCGTTCTTACCGTTGAATTTTGTGATATCTACCTAAATCTCTTCAAAAGAGGTAGGCGATTTGGCCGCGGCGGCACTCGGGGAAGAGTGGTTATAGGGAAAAGTGTTGCGGCTAGAAATTCCTCAAACGAGCTAATGTTCATGATAACTAGGCCAATTGAGATCGTAGCTAACGCTACGACCAGAACTTGGATTTTGAATTATCATCTTTTTCTCTAGGAGATCTGCGATTTCGCGAAAAGCGGTGGCTCGGCTGACTTTGTTGATTGAAACATATTTGCGAGTTGTAAGACCGCCCAGGAAATTGCCTTTTCCACTGTCTAAAAGAAGATTTATTGCTTTGCGCTGTCTTTCATTGATTGACACTTGAGCAAAATGCTGCCAGAAATCAGCTTTGGCTAAAACATGGGAGATGAGTGTTGTTGCTCCATCAACTGCCCGTGTATAGCATCCCAAGAACCAAACAAGCCAAGCTGTCACATTGCAATTGCCACGTTGGCACTGTTCTAACACCTTGTAATACTGATCCCTTTCCTTCATAATTTGAGAGGAAAGGCTGTAATAGCGCGTGGTGAGCTTTTCGTCTTGAGCTAGGGCCATATCAGTCAATGCTCGTGCGATTCTGCCGTTGCCGTCATCAAAGGGATGGATGGTCACGAAATAGAAATGTGCTAGCCCTGCACGTAGGAGGCTTTCTTCTTTTTCAAGACTGGTTGCCCACCAGGTTAGAAAATGCTCCATCTCTCTTTCTACTGATGGGCCTGGGACAGCTTCGTAATGGACAATCTCCCGTCCCATAGCGCCTGAAATAACTTGCATGGGATCTTCACTCGTTCTCCAACCACCTACCTCAATTCGAAGAAGTCCAGAAAACCCTGTTGGAAATAAGGCGGCTTGCCAGGAATGCAGCCTGTCAGCAGTCATCGGTTTGTCATAATGACGCGTGGCATCAATTAGTACGCTTACAAGCCCATCGATAGATCGCGTGGGCTGCGGCAGTCCAAAAGTAGAAAGGCCTAGGTGTTTTGCCACCGATGAGCGGACTGATTCACGATTGAGCAGTTCTCCTTCGATTTCAGCCGTTTTGACGGCCTCTTCTATCAAGACGTCAGCACTTGCTTCGCGTCTATAATCAAAACCCATGTTCAATACTTTGGCAAGAAGCTTCCCTTGTTGCAAGCGTGCTCTGGAGAGGAGCGGGAGTATTTCATCCGCTTGCCAGGTGAATGTGGGCCAATCGACTTGCTGCCAAATCCATTTTAATTGCTTCATATTTTGAGGCGATTGTATCAGATAAGCGCTTCATTTTTCAATTCAAATCTTAACGCATTAATCGCTTCATATTTTGAGGCGATTAACTGTCCTAATCGCTTCACTCACTACGTCAACCGAAAAGCTACTCTCTGCTGAAGTGGTAGGCGATTTGGCCGCGGCCTTAGGGCGAGAAGAGGGCTGTTTTTGCGGGGTCAAGCTGCAGAAGGAATTCTTGGCAGGGGATGCAAAGGATTCCATCTATACTTAGCCTGTCACGACCCCGATAAAGCATATAGGGAATGCATTCAGGATAATCCTCGCGAAAGCTCTTTAGTGGTCGAAGGTCTTGGGCAAAGACTTTGTCGCTATTTTTCACTTCAATTGCATAAAAGGCCTTTTCGCCATACACTACAAAATCAACTTCGACACCGTGGCGTGTTCTCCAGAAAAAGAGGTCGCAGCTGTTTCCAGAATAGCCTATCCAGGCACGCAGGTGCTGTGCTACTAAACCTTCTAGGGCATGTCCATCTATTTCTTCGACCTTGTCCAGAGGGCCCCGAGGACGCAACGATCGATAGACGCCAGCATCAACAAGATAGAGCTTAGGATGTGCTGATAATTCTCGCTTGGCTCGTTTTGTAAAAATGGGAATTTGAAATGATAGCAAGAGATCTTCAAGTATTGTTACAAAGCTGCTTACTGTTTTCCTGTCTACACTACATTCTTTCGCAATGTTTACAATGTTGATCTGCTCCCCATGGGAAAATGCAATTACTTCTAAGAATCGAGCAAATTCCCCAACATTGCGGACAAGACCCTCTGCTTGCACTTCTTCTTGCAGGTAGGTGGCTGCATAGGCGTTTAGTGTGTCTTGCGGATCAAGGGCGCCTATTACTAAAGGCAGCATTCCAAGCTTCAAAGCCTTCTCTAGCTGAAAATCTCCTGCTATTTCCTTGGCCATGAAGGGATGAAAGGTCCGTATAACGGCACGGCCGGCTAGCAGATCGACGCCCGTGCGTTTAAGTTTGCGCGCGCTAGAACCGGTGAGGACAAATTTTTTGTTTTGCTTCTGCTCTATTACACTATGCACGACAGAAAGAAGCTCTGGTACTCGTTGTATTTCATCGATGACAATCGTGTTTTGAGAAGGGTACGCGTCTATTAACTCCTGCAATCGTTCTGGCCTGGCAGAATACTCGCGGAAAGGTATAGCCTGGAGAAGATCGATCCAAAGAGCATCGGCGTGATGTTGCTTTAACCATGTCGATTTTCCTGTGCCTCTTGGACCAAAGAGAAAATAGCTCCCTTTTGGCTCGCGAAAAAAGCGATCGTGAAAAGAAAATTGCATTTTTGACCTCATTTTTCCATTTTGCGGCGCAATTTGTCCAAAAAATTCCAAAATGCCGTATTTTGTAAATAAATGATATCATAAAGTGAAGGGCATACCACAAAAAAGCTACTCTTTTGACACTTGGCTACTCTAATATAAATCGCTAATTAAATAATTTTTATATATAGGAGGGTTTAGCATCAGATAGAGGGAAAACGGGTATGTCAACAGGCAGAGCTGATTTTAGTGTGCCAAATCTTCCGGTTCAGCCGCGAGAAGAAGGTCAGCAGCAGAAAGAGGAAGAGGTAAAAACAGAAACAAAAACGAAAAGACTCAGCGGAAAATCCGTTGAACAAATGGGTCAGGAAAGTGAGCACCCGGCAAAGATTACCGCTGGTAAAGTTCGTCCTCCAAGTTATATAGAAAGTCGTGCGAGGTTTTCCAATCTTGCGATTCGTCCCAATGCTGCGTTTACCCTCTCTCACAAAATTGATACCCTAGAAAACAACATTGCCATCTTGAAGCAGGGCGGCTATGCCGATAAAGCGATGGCCTTAGAAAAAGAGCTCAAGCAGTTAAAGAGCTGTCAAGCCGCAAGAGTCAATGTCCATCTCGCTGAGAGCGTAAGTAGAACCGGTAGATCCACAATGAATGCTGTCAGGGTCGAAATAAGAAATTTACAAAGATTGGCCGCGCAACCCCACTCTGTGGAAGTCCATCAAGCGATTGGTCAGACGCTTCGTTCCCTTCAACGAGTGGTTGAGCGGGCAGAAATTCGAGCACAAGAGGTAAACCAGAGATCAGGTATAGGCAGCGCACGCTATCAAGCCACGAAAAGAGTGCTTGCCGATTGCAAACATGAACAAGCAAAAATCAATCAGGAACTGGCGCATTTCCCAAGTGCAGGCAGTAGAACTGAAAATCAGAGAGTGATCTCTCAAGTGCCCACCAAAGTACAGGCTGAAACCGGTCGCGCCATGCTTGCTGAGCAGCAACACAATGCCCCACTGACTGCCTTCACCGTCGCTGAAGTAGCAGGTCAAGCTCCCAAAGGGGCTGGAGAGACTCATGACATTGCCGCCAGGATTCTCGCCTTAAAATCTCAAATGGAATCGCGTCTTGAGGACTTTAAAAACCAGTTAGTCCAACCAAAAGAAGGATTTGTCTCTCTCGAGAAAGAGATTCAAAACTACGAAAATACCATCGCGACTCTTGAAAGCCAAATTGATGAACTTATGACGCAGGCTCCTGCATTAAGCATACGCTGGAAAGCAGAGGTCAACACCTTGAAGGAAACGCTACATTCGATCAACCAATATCCACAACAAGCAACTCTCTATTCAGCTGCCAAATTCCATGCGTTAGAATTAGTCAAAGAGGCTCAAAAAGATCCCTCTCAGGGTTTAAGCAAACTGCAACAAGCCTACACACTTTGCACTTCGCTTCAAGCGCCATTTAGTGACATGGCACTGGATGCTTTGAACAAATCTGCAGCACCGCTTTTGCAATTAAATACTGATGAAGAGGCCGAATTAAACGCTGTTTTGAAGGGGCAAAAGGCTTTGAGCGATCTACCTGCAAAGACATTAAGCACGATAATGCAAAAAGAGATGCTCAGTGAGCTCTACATACAGCCAGCAAGCAAGGAAGGACGTCTAGAAAAGCTCCTTGTGTTGCTGCCAGAGGCCCACAAACAGACGCTGGCAAATAGTGATCCATCCTTCAAAACGGTGTACGATACCTACATGAAGGAAAGCGGCTTTCAAGAGAGTAGAGAGTTTTTTCAAACGGGACTCTCTATGGTGAGTGATAGTGTAAATCTTGCAAAAAAAACAGAGGCTGATCTCAGTAAACCCAAAGGCTTTCTTTCCAGCTTGACCTCCTTGGTTAGCTCTAAGTCGGCGAAATATCCCTATCATGAAGCCATGCAGTCCCTTGAGATGGCGCAAGAAAAACTCAATGAGATGAAAGGTGAAGCCAATGACGATGTTGCAAAACTTGCCTTTGTCAAATCGTTACAAAGCGAACTCACTTCTGCAAAAACAAAATTAGAAAAACTTGCCGACAGTGCCACTCCCTCCTTGACCAAAGAGCAAGAGCATCTTTTAAATAAGCTAGAAGCCCCTGGGACAAGAGCGCAAGAAGTAACCAAAGCCAATCCAAAGGCTCTTGCGCAAGCCATAAGTGTAGACATCATGCAG
>Ga0187893_10014002_pt1 | contig 11033 bp, 10 predicted proteins | sample MA1701074metaG_FD_139574 | JGI IMG/M metagenome (GOLD analysis project Ga0187893, IMG submission 139574) | White microbial mat communities from a basaltic lava cave in the Kipuka Kanohina Cave System on the Island of Hawaii, USA - MA170107-4 metaG ...
CCTCCTGTTGCTCCCCACCCCGCCTCACGGCGACGCAGTTACAGTTGGTTACAGGCCGGAGAGCGTATGCCTGAAGAGGACTTCCACCTCTCCGATCACACACGCTTTCAGGCGCACTGGAAGCCGTCACTGACGGCAATCACACGCGTAAACTTCTGCTGCTTCAAAAGCTCGATACTCTTTTCAAGGCTGTCGATCGTGGTTGACCCGCTGGTTTCGGTAAGAATGCAATCTCTAGGAATGTTCTGTTTCTCCAGATAGGACTTACCGACTCCGGCTTCCGAAAAGCGCCTGTCAAGCCCGTATCCGCCAGTGGTAAGTATTCGGCCTGCGAGGTTCTTCCTGAACAGCGTCGCCGTATGGTCGAGGCGGGCTTTGAAAACCGGCGAAGGTCGACCGTTGTATTGGGCCGCGCCCAGCACCACGATGATGTCTGCCATCTGCGAATCATCGAGAGTGGCTGAGCGCCGGATGAGGACGAAAAGAGTAGCAATATAGAGCAAGATCAAGAGTGGCAGGTAGGTGAAAAACAGCTGAAACAGGACGCGCTTGCCACGCGATTTCATGACGACAGATACATGGACAATTGTTCTGCAGGGATGGAGCCTTCCCTTATAAGTCGCGCAGGCTCGCGGGTGAGATCAAGAATTGTTGAGGGGGCGGTACCATTGGTGGTGCCCTGATCCAGAACGAGCTCAATCTTCCCGCCTAATTGCTGGAGCACCTGGTCACAAGTCGAACAGGGAGGATGGCCGGACAAATTCGCGCTGGTTCCGATGAGGGGAAGATCAATTGCCTGGATCAGCAGCCGGGTAAGCCGGAGATCAGGTATTCGCACACCCACAGTGCCAGTACCACCTGTCACTTTGCGCGGCAAGGTCTTGGCTGCTGGCAAAATAAGAGTTAGAGGTCCAGGCCAGAACCGTTCCGCAATCTCGTAGAAGCGATGCGGAATATCTGCGGTGATTTTCTCGACCTGATCGACCGAGTCCACTAACAGAAGCAACGGCTTCCAGTCCTGCCGGCCTTTAATCACGAAAATCTGATCAACAGCCTGCAAATTGAAAGGATCGGCAGCCAGCGCATAAAACGTTTCAGTGGGCACCGAGATGACACTGCCACTCAGAATGGCCGCCGAAGCGATTTGCAGGGCCGGTTCATCCGCAGCGTTCCCGTGGATTTTGATTCTTTGTGTTAACATCCAACGGCACCGTATCATAAGTGCGAAGAGAGCGTCAACGCACGTCCAGACTGGGGAGAGGGGATTCTCCCCCGCAACTCCTTTGTCACGACCATGCTCGTTACCTCCGCATCCAACCCCCGACTGAAACAACTCCGTGCTTCGTTGCGGAGTGGCGGGCCGGACGCACAAAGCCGAGTCCGGATCGAGGGCCTCAAGCTAATTGGCGAAGCGATCCAGAGTCGCCTCCAGATTGAGGAGGTGTTCGTATCCGAGGGCTGGCGGCGTGACGCAGGTGTCCAGGCTCTGCTCCGCCTGATTCCGGGCAGGCAGATCGTCGAGGTTTCCGATCAGTTATTCGCGAAGATCGCGAACACTGAGAGTCCTCAGGGATTGCTGGCCCTCGCAAGGATGCCGGATATACAACCTGATAGGTTAGTCCAAGAGGCTTCCCTGCTCGTAGTCGGCTGCGAGCTTCAAGACCCCGGCAATCTCGGGACGTTGCTGCGTTCAGCAGAGGCTTTTGGCGCTGAAGGAGTTTTTCTCACCCAGGCTTCGGTCAATCCATGGAATGACAAAGTGATTCGAGCTTCGGCTGGCTCCGTGTTTCGTGTGCCATGCCGTGGGGGGTTCGAGAGCATCGCACTCCTTCACAATTTGGAGCAGCACGGCTTTCGGCTTGTGGCAGCGACACCAAAGTCCTCGGGTGATTTCCGCTTAGCCGATTATCAGGGTCGCTTTGCGCTGATTGTCGGCAACGAGGGAAGAGGATTGAGTGAGGAAATTTTGAATCGGGTCAGCGCCAGAATTCGTATTCCAATGACAACTGCTGTGGAATCACTGAACGTCTCCGTAGCTGCATCCATCATTCTGTGCGAGGCTGCACGGCAGAGGACAGGATGAGGAGAATGTATCGTTCGCTAGAGTCTGCTGTAGCTCTAGCCCTTAGCCAGAGAATGTCGTCTAAAAGGCCGACAGAAGGGATGCTACACTAGTGCCACATGCGATACTAAAGAACCAAGTCGTCTCAAGGACCGTCATAAGAACGGGTTATTTCCCAGAAAAGGAACTGTATGCAACAACTTCCTAGAGTTCTCATCCTGCTGACTCTTGTGCAGAGCCTTTGGGCCCAGAATGTCCCGGTTCAAGAGATCACCCTCGACAACGGCCTTAAGCTGCTCATGGTTCCCCGCAAAGGGGACCCCAACGTGGCGGCTGGCTGGATTGCGAAGGTGGGGTCAGTGAATGAACGTCCTGGAATCACCGGCCTCTCACATCTCTTCGAGCACATGATGTTCAAAGGAACGCATACCATTGGAACAAGCAACATCAAGAAGGATCTGAGGCTCATTGAGGAGATGGATGCGTTGAAGGCGGAGATCCGGAAGGAGGAACTCGTGCTCATCCAGCGGCAGCGACTGGGAGAACTTGACGATGTCCTCGATCCTCGGAATCGCAGTCCTCGCCATCAGGAATTGTTGAGGGAATACGAGAAGTTGCTGCGACGCCAGAAAGAGTTGATCGTGAAGGATGAGTTCGACCGGATTTACACAACAGCGGGCGGTTCGGGCATGAACGCCGGCACCAGTGAGGACTTTACGGTCTACTTCATCAATGTGCCTGCGAACAAACTGGAGCTCTGGTTTTGGATGGAGTCTGATCGTTTGTCTAATCCGGTGTTTCGCGAGTTTTACTCCGAACGCGACGTGGTGCGGGAAGAGCGGCGCCTCCGTACCGAAAGCACCCCGACCGGAAAATTTCAGGAGCAATTTGAGTCCCTCTTCTGGCAATCGTCTCCCTACGCCTGGCCGGTGGTTGGCTGGCCAAGTGACCTGGATGGGATTACGCGCGAAGAGGCCAGAGCCTATTTTGATGTGAACTACGCACCTAACAATCTGACTGCCGCCTTGGTAGGGGATTTCGAGCCGAAGCAAGCCATTGAACTGGCAAAGCGCTATTTGAGTCGATTAAAGCGCGGACCTCGGGACCCTGAACCGGTGAGAACCCGTGAGATGAAGCAACAGGCTGAAGTCCGGATGACTGCCTATGCGGAAACCAACCCAGAGGCGGTGATTCGTTACCACTCAGTAGCCGATGGCCACAAGGATGAACCCGCTTTGGCGATTCTGGCTGACTTGCTGAACGGCAGAACCGGACGCCTGTACAAGTCGCTTGTTCTGGAACAGGGGTTAGCGAACTCTGCCTCAGCAGGGGTTGAAGGTCGCAAATATGAAGGTTATTTCGAGTTGCGCGGTGTGGCGAAGCCGGGAAGAACGCCTGAAGACGTGGAGGCTGCGATCTACAAAGAGATTGAGAAGCTCAAGAAGGAGCCGGTAGGCGAGCGCGAGCTGCAGAAGGTAAAGAACCAGAACGCCGCACAGGATTTTCGGCGCTTGCAAAGCAATTTCAATCTGATGCTGCAGCTGCTTATTCGAGATTCCGGTCGAGGCTGGCAGCACATCAACACCGACCCAAAATTGTTTCAGGCGGTTACGGCTGCAGACATCCAGCGCGTCACCAACACCTACTTCACGCCAGAGAACCGGGTAGTCGCAATCTACTACACCAAGAAAACCGATACCGGAGCATCGGACGATCCACTCCTGACAGGATTAGATGACCAGGAAAAACAGCAGGTGCAGCAGATGAAGGGAATGGCCAGTCAATTGAAGAAGGAGCAAGTCCAGCAATTCCTACTGCAATTAGAGCAGCAAGCAGGCCAGGCTCCTGCCGACAAACAGGACATGATTCAGACCATGCGAAAGATTCTGAAAACACGACTGGAAGCGCTCGAAGGGGGAGAATAATGACAGGGCGGCGAACAGGCATTCAGCGGTGGGGCTCTAGGCTTGTTTTTTGGATGGGATTAGTCAATGTGCTGCACGGCCAGCCACAATTGAGCGGAAGCGGCATTCCCTCACATCCACGCGAACTCAAGTACTCCAAACTCAACTACAGTCCGCCCAAGGCGGCAACCCATCGGAGAGTTCTTGCGAATGGTGTCGTGGCTTTCCTGGCGGAAGACCACGATTTTCCTCTCGTCAACGTGTCCGTGCTGATTCGCACGGGCAGCTATCTGGATCCGAAGGGTAAAGAAGGTTTGGCCGCGATGATGGGAAGCCAGCTTCGGGCCGGTGGCACGACGACCCTGCCCGCCGAAAAGTTCGATGAGGAAGTGGATTTCCTAGCCGCCACAATCAGTAGCGGCGTTGGGGACACTCAAGGCACAGCAAATCTCAACTGTCTGAGCAAAGACATCGACAGAGCGCTGGTGTTGTTTGCCAGCATGCTGAAGGACCCAGGTTTTCAACAGGACCGAATCGACCTCTACAAGAACCAGGCTCTCCAGGCAATGGAACGACGCAATGACAAGACGGAGGGGATTCAGGCCCGCGAATGGGGCCGACTAATGCGCGGCGGCGACCACTTTTCCAATGTCCCTACGACGAAGGCATCCATCGACTCCATCACGCGTCAGGATCTGAAGGATTTTCACAAGAAGACTTATCATCCGGGAGCCTTCATACTGGCCGTCTCTGGCGATTTCAAAACTTCAGAGATGATCGTACGCTTGGAAAGAATGTTCCAGGGCTGGCCTAGTCTAACGACCAGCGTGCCACCGGTCCCCAAGCCGATGCACACGCCCCAGCCGGGCGTCTACCTGGTGAACAAGAGCGACGTCAATCAGGGACGTGTGTCGATAGGCCATCTCGGAACCATGCGGGACAATCCGGATTACTATGCGCTGAGCATCATGGACGATATTCTGGGCGGAGGCGGATTTACTTCGCGCATCATGTCGCGTGTTCGTTCCGATGAGGGTCTTGCCTACAGCGCCGGCTCCAACTACGGTTTCGGCATCTATTACGACGGCGTATTCCAGGCGAGTTTTCAGTCGAAGAGCCCCACGGTTGCACACGCTACTGCCATCGTCCTGGAGGAGATTGAAAAGATTCGGGCTCAGAAAGTCACACAGGAAGAGTTGGAGACGTCGATCAATTCGGCGGTGGAGGTTTTTCCCAGATACTTTGCCAGTGCAGCAGCCATTGTCGGCACCTTTGCCAACGATGAATACACTGGGCGGAAACCAAACTTTTGGGAAACCTACCGCGATCGGATCCGTGCTGTCACCGCAGACGATGTATTACGGGTTGCAAAGAAGTATCTTGCGCCGGATAAGATCGTGATCCTGGCTGTGGGGAACGTAGACGACATGCTAAAGGGGAATCCCGATAAGCCGGAGTTCACGCTGAACAAGTTCGCAAAGGCTGGACAAATTCACAGAATACCTTTACCCGACCCCTTGACGATGATCTATCCGAAGAACTGAATAAACGTTTGGGCGAAATATGTAACGAAGTGGTGCTCGATCTTGGAATGCCTGGCTTTCGATTCTTTCTACCCTGAGTGCTCCTTCTTTCGCCTGCAACAGAGTCCAAGGAGCTCTGAGCATATGACAACCCTGCGCCGATTGCCGCTCCATCTCTTCCTTTTCCTGCTGTGTTCTTTTTTGCTGGTGGCACAGCTGCGCGCACAGCAACCAGTAGCTGCGGAAGTGAAACAGGCGGAGCAAAAGTGGATCGCTGCCGTGGTGAGCAAGGACCAAGCCGCTCTGGAAGCGATTCTCGCGAAGGAACTCGTCTACACCCACTCCACTGGTCTGGTTGAAGATAAGAACCAGTACCTTCAGGCCCTCACCAGCGGAAACCAAAAATACGACTCGATAGAATACGAGGCCCCGGCAATCCAGACTTATGGGTCAACCGCCGTGGTGGCTACTAAAGTCGTAATGACCGGTGCGACCAAAGGCCAGCCATTCAACAACCGGTTAAGACTTCTGCACGTTTGGGTCAAGCAGAGCGGGAAATGGATGCTGGTGGCGCACCAAACCACGCGACTTCCGTGAGTTCCCTGAAAGCGCGCCGATGACCTGCAACAGCCAATGTTAAGACTCCTCGCAGACTGTAGAAGTCACGGATGGAAAAACTGTAAGTTTTCTGTGCAGGAGCGGTAGGTCATTGAAGAGGAATACCCGCGCAGTCTCCAGTCCACCAGTTCGTGTGCTTGATCGCCTTCAAGAACTACCCCACACGAGAGATTCCCCGAGCCGATCATCTATTGTGAAGGTGAGTGGTGCTCTGGTACTGATCGCTCTAGCCGTTATTGCTACTTACGGCAACACCCTCAAGAGCGATTTCATTCATGATGACAGGGCGGAAATTCTCCTCAACCCCTACGTCAGAGACTCCAGTATCTGGAAGATATTCACGGGAGCAGCTTGGGCCTTCGGCAGCGAGGGGCCTTACAAGTTCAGCTCAAACTACTATCGACCTGTCCAGTACTTGAGCTATGCGGTGCTCTATCGGCTCTTCGGCTCGGAGCCTTTGGGCTACCACATTTACAAGATTGTTTCGCACCTGGTCGTGTGCTGGCTTGTGTTCTGGATTTCTTGGGGATGGCTCCAGGATTACACAGTAGCTCTATACGGGGCTCTGCTGTTTGCTGTTCACCCAGGAAACACAGAAGCAGTTTCGTGGATTTCAGGCATCACCGACACGACCTGTGCACTGGCTTTTCTCCTGAGCCTGGTGGTTTATCTAAAGGATCGAGCTCATCCCAGTTGTTTCAAACTCCTGGCCCTTTCGGGTTTGTTTCTGCTGGGCATGTTGGCCAAGGAAACGATGGCCATGTTTCTGGCAGTGGTGTTTGTATACGACTGGCTGGAGACTCGAAGGTTTCCGAGGCTAAAGCCCTCTGCCCGAGTGATGTTTCCCCTGCTCGCGGTGTTCGCGATCTACTTGATGCTGCGAATCAACGCCATCGGTGCGTTCACCAATCCCAAACAGGTCCAACTTAGATTTGATTATCTGAATGGATTTCAAATCCTGCTGAATCAACTTGCCCTGCTCTCGAAGTATGTGGCTCTCTTTTTTCTGCCGATTAAACAAAATGCCTATCATCTGTTTGATCCGGTGACATCTCCTTTCAGTTATCGATTCGGAATCGCGGCATCGATCGCGATGACCGGCCTAGTGATTTTCACGAAGCTGTATCGCACCATGCCCCAAGGATTGAGCAGGAAGCTCATTTTTGGTTTAGCCTGGTTTCTCCTTACATTGCTTCCAGTCATTCTGTTCTTCGAGCGACTCGGCGAAAACGTTTTCGCAGAGCGCTACATCTATCTTCCTTCCATAGGGCTTTGCTTGGCTGTCTGTTCGGCATTGGCAGCTCTCAGATCCTGGAGCTTCAAGGTGGCAGGTATCGTACTGATCTTTCTGATCGCGATACTTTCATGGAGATCTATGGAACGAAACCGGGTTTGGCAGGATGAACTCGTCTTCTACGAGACCACGGCACGGCAGTCGCCAAAAGCCGCGAGCATTCTGAACAATCTCGGTGCTTCCTATAACAGACGCCACCGGCCTTGGGACGCGATCGATGCCTTTGAGGCGTCAATCGCTGTACATCCGACGCCACATGCGCTCAAGAATCTAGGTTACACGCTTGCCTCCCTTGGGAGGCATCAAGATTCCGAGACTGCCTACCAACGGGCCATCGCATTGGACCCCTCAGATGCCGGAGCACTCGCCGGTCTGGGCGACGTTCAGCTAAAGGAAAGACTTTATTCCCAGGCAATTGAGAACTACAAGAAGGCTCTCGACCTTTACCCGGCTTCGGTCATCGCGTTGTTCGGCTACAGCGAGGCGTGCATTCTCGCTCAGCGCTACGATGAGGCTATTGTGGCGCTTAGGCGTATCTTGACATTGAGTCAGGTCGAACGACCACGAGCCTACCGCCTTTTGGCAAAAGCCTATCGCGCCAAGAATCTAAGTGACTTGGCGGCAGATGCAGAGCGGCAAGCCACAGTGCCTACTGGGGTTCAGTTATTTCGATGATCTGGGCGGCGTGGTGAAGGAAAAAAAGTTTAGGTTGCCCCCAACGCCTCGAGAGACAAGGTGGTGGTGAAGGCCGGCAACGTGATGCTGGTTCCGATGATCGGTACCACGAAGCTGAAATTATACCCGGCAATTCCGACTCGCACTACGTCCGCAAGGAATTTGTTCGGTTGTCCCGCTCCATTGTTGGGAGGCGCGACGTAATTGCCCGTATTCGGGTCAATCCTCCAGAAACTGACAGTGACGTTGGAAGTCGCCAAACCGGGCAGAACGGGATCCCCTGTGCCGGAGGGATTCAAGTACACCACATAATTCTTGATCTCGATGTCCGAGGTACTTGGAGTCTCAACGACAGCGAACCTTGCGCCGGCTCGCGTTGCCTGCACAATCGTGTTCCAAGTCCACAAAGCTCGCGCGAACTCAACCAGTCCGAACACTATGACCAGAAAGACCAAAACAACTAACGCGAATTCAACCAAGGTCTGGCCGCGCTGGCGTTGGCCCGGTCGACTCGCCGTCTGCTTATGGGCGTTCTTAATAAGCTGCATTAGCTCCGACATAGCGCATCTCCACACCGGGCGTTAACGGGGCACTGATTGGAACAATTCTCGGAAACATTGATTGAAAGGTATAGCCGGTTATTGAGAGCTTCACCCATTCTGGCGGAGTCGCCAGAGTGGTCCCTCCGTTCCTGGGGGTAATTACAATGTTGCCTGTGGTTAGGCCGGGAAGAACCGGGGTTCCTGTTCCCGCTGCATTCCCGTAGACTACCATCCTTTTGGCGTTAGTTTGCTCGGCGGTTGTATAACCATGGGTGCTCATGTATCGCGCACCCTGGCGCACGGCTTTGCTAAGAGTGTTGTATTGATAGTAGGCACGGCCAAATTCAATCGTGCCGATAGCGAGCAGCAGCAATACGGGCAGCACCATCGCGAACTCGAGCAGGCTTTGGCCACGTTCATACGGTCGACCTTTCACCTGACCGCATTCCGTTCGTCGATGTCTTGCTAAACAGAAACCGTGGAAACTCATCTCACCCTCCTTCTTGATGGTCTACCTATAAAGAACGATCCTTTTAGGAATTGGCGGACCGACACTGGGAGGAGTGACTGTCGGGTCAAAGTACCCGCTGGCGCTACACTCTCCGACGAATTCTCCCTGCACGTCCCCACCATTGCCACCGGGCACCCGCTCCCTCAGGAAAAAGCAGCCATAACTAAAGACGTAAACGGGACAGTTCTTGCCGTTGTCGAACGGAGTCCAGGGTCCGGGAGGTATGGGCGTCGTGGACACAAAGGGAACGATGAATTTTCGTCTGTCATTGTGGGCAACCTGCGTGTACTGCGTATGATAAACGTCGACGGCTGAGTCGTTCGTGTACTCCGTCTGGTTCGTGTCCTGGCTGAAGCGGTCATTAAGACCCTGTCTGACTGGTCCGGCAGCGACTCCGGGCTTGGTACAAATCGGAGTGTTCAGGGTGATACAACCCTCCACCGCACCTGACAGCAGATCGCGTACCGTTGAGCCCCCATGGTTACACGGGAGTCCCTGCTGTTGAAGAGCATCGCAAAGGTCGAGAATCAGATAGTTTCCCGAGCCAACATTCGAGACATCGTTCTGCGGTGCCATACGAAAAGTGTAGTAGTAACCTGGGGTGTAGAGATCCATCGTTCCGCCACCGGACTGCGGGATGGGTGATAGTGGAATAACCGCGTCGCAAATGGTGTTCAATGACGGGCTCTGCCCAGCGACTGCGTTGGCCGACACATTCTGAGTGCCGCCCACGCCAGGGATCACTTTGATCAATGCCAATTCCATTGTCGAGGCTTTTTCTGCACGAACGAACTTGATCGTGGAGGCAGTTCCGGCACCAATTACAGCACCCGCTGTCTGATAACCTGAATCCCGAACCGCACTAAACGTGATGTCGCTGGAGGCAAGCGAAATGGGATTGTTGTTGAACTTGTACTTGTTTGCCGCCGCCTGAGCGCTCGCGACAGCAGCGTTAATCCCCGCATCGGTCCCATTCAATTTCCAAGCACCCGCCAGCGCCGCTGCATCGGTGGCGTTCTGGAGGTCTGTCTTCACGTTATAAAGCATGCCCAAGTCGATCGCCAAACCTGCCATTCCGATGAAGACCACCATCCCTGCTGCAACAACAAACAGGATGGCACCTTTCTCTGTTCGCACTTTTCTGTTGCCTGCTCTCAATGGACTCATCATTGTAGCTCCGGCCCCGTGGTCTGGGTCTTAGAGGTTTTTTGAGATAATCATGTTAGAAGACATCTTGCGGAAAGTCAAAACTAAGAAAGCTCTTTCGACCTGTCAAGGAACTGCAAATTCCTATCCAAACTATCGTCAAAATAGTGTCTGACCTTAGCGTGAAACACTCCAGTGCTGCCACATGAAGATAGAGAGATTCCATTCCATTCCACCGTGGCAGCAGATCGACGACGCCGGTCGCAGACCGTAAATTTGATTCCAATTCTTGGAACAAAAATACCCTTGCTAAACATTCTTAAAGTGGTCTAGTGGGATCGAAAGTCTATAGAAGTGATCTATCTATGCGTATTTTCTGTAAGGAAAATCATCGGTTGGGGATCAGGGCTTAAGACTGCGAAACGCTTTTCTGAAACGCTGCCAGGTGGCAGTCACGTTGAAGCTGACAGGTTTGCGACTCCTGAGACAGATTTCGACTCCAGGTTCCGGCGATTTTTCAAAACAATTCAAGTTTTTACCGTCATTGTGGCACTTTTGAGCACTAACCCGAAGCTTGGGGAACTGGTTCGTGTTGTTTGGATGGGACTTGGGCAGCCCCTATTTTCCCACACAACTCTTTGGCTCAAATACGGTTAAATGAATATAGGACAGCTAGGGCTGTGCCGAGGAGACGAGTTATGGAAGCTCGAGTTGACGATGGCAGAGCTCGTGCTTTAGAAGCTGCACGCGGCGCGGCA
>Ga0187893_10014003_pt1 | contig 11033 bp, 8 predicted proteins | sample MA1701074metaG_FD_139574 | JGI IMG/M metagenome (GOLD analysis project Ga0187893, IMG submission 139574) | White microbial mat communities from a basaltic lava cave in the Kipuka Kanohina Cave System on the Island of Hawaii, USA - MA170107-4 metaG ...
ACGACTAAATGGCGGGTGCCCGCTCGACGCGTGCTAACTCTCGACGGGCGCAAACAACTCGCGCAGCGATCGTCGCGAACAGTCGGTGCCGCGTTCGATCAACTGGCGGTAGACGCTCCACGCCGCAACATCGGCGCGCATGCGGCCTTCGAGCAACACCGCCTGGACGCGACCGTCGCGCAACTGCACGCAGCGCGCGCGGCCCGCGCCCGCATCGCGCAACAGCGGCGCATCGGCGTCGAACGCCAACGCGCTGCGCACGGCGTCAAGCAGCGATTCAAGCCGTGTCGCGTGGGCGACCACGAGGTAAACGCCGGGTCGTGCTTCGTCGCGGCCGAACAACCCGACCGCTGCATAACTCGCCGTTGATGCGGCAAAGCGAAGCACTTCAAGCAGGCGCTGCGGCTCTTCGGCCAGGCCGATTGCGGCCGCATGCCACGCAAGATCGACGCGCGCAATGCTGGCGGCGGAAAACTTCAGTTCGGGTTGCTTCGACAACGGATCGATCGCGGCGTTGGTCAACGCATTGATGCCGTCGACACCCGCTCCGGTCAGCCAGCGCGCGCCGTAGTGCATGGCGATGCTCGCCTGCCCTATCCCTACCGTATCGGCTGCGCGCGCCGGCAGCAGCAGCTTTCCGCGCGCCGTTGCGAGCTCGACCAGATCGTCGTCGCCGACGCCGAGCTCTTTCATCGTCGCTGGCGCCATTTCGACGGTTGCCGGCGGCAGATCGAGCACCGCCACCATCCCGGTGCGCGATGCGCCGTGCCATTGATCGCGCAGGCGCACCGTTGTTAACGCGAGCGGCAGCTCGTCGTTGCACACGTCCGCCGCCGCGCGCAACACAAACGGCACAAAGCGCGCGCGACCGTTGGGCGTGGCAAAGCGCAGGTCGGTGTACAGCCGCGCGGTGCCGCCGTTCCGGGTCGCGGGCCAGCACGTCGGTCCGTCGCGAAGCAACCGTTCGTGATCGAGCAGACTCACGTCAAGGTCGCGCCCGCGCGTGAGATCGCGATACTCGTCAAACACGTCGTCGGCACTGGACCATTGAAAGAGCTTGCTCTTGGCCGGCGCAATTCTGTCCGCGAGCTGCAATGCGAAGTCGGCCGCAATGCGCCAGTCGGCGCGTGCCTCGAACGGTGCATCGACCGCAGCGCGCGACAGAGTGACGCGCCGCTCGCTGTTGGTCGATGTGCCCTCGCGCTCTCCGAAAGTCGCGGCCGGCAGGTGCAGGTCGGCATGACGCGCGGTTTCCGTGTTGTCGAATGCGTCCTGCAACACGACAAAAGGCACGCGATCGAGCGCAGCGCGCACGCGCTTCAGATCCGGCATCGACTGCGCCGGATTCGTGCAAGCAATCCACAACGCGCGGATGTCCCCGCGTGCGCAGGCGTCGAAGAGCTCGACGGCGGTCAGCCCCGGGCGCTCCGGCAGCGCATCGATACCCCACTGCCGCGCCAACTCGTTGCGATCGGCGGCGTTCGCGGGATCGCGATGGCCCGGCAGCAGCGTCGCCATCGACCCGGTTTCGCGCCCGCCCATTGCGTTCGGTTGTCCTGTCAACGACAAAGGTCCCGCACCCGGCCGGCCGATCTGCCCGGTGGCCAGATGCAGATGGATCAGCGCACAGTTGTTGTCCGCGCCGTGCGTCGACTGATTCAGTCCCTGGCACCACAGCGACAGCGTGGCGGGCGAACGCGCGAACCAGCGCGCCGCGCGTTCGATATCGAGCGGCGCAACGCCGGTCGCGCGCGCGGCCTCGGTCAGAGATGTGCCGCGTGCGAGCGCGGCGACGTCTTCGAAGCTCTCGGTGTACCGGCTGATGAAGTCGTTGTCGGTCAGCCCGTCGCGCAACATCACTGCGAGCATCGCGTTGAAGAGCCAGAGGTCCGTGCCGGGTTGTACGGCCAGATGCAGGTCGGCGGCAGCAGCCGTCTCGGTACGGCGCGGATCGACGACGATCAGCCGCGTGCCGCGCTTGCGCCGCGCTTCCATCAGGCGGCCGAACAGCACCGGGTGCGCAACAGCGGGATTCGCGCCGGCAACGAAGACGCAGTCGGCGATTTCGATGTCCTCATAGCAACACGGCGGCGCGTCGGCGCCGAGCGTGCGCTTGTAGCCGACGACCGCCGAGCTCATGCACAGGCGCGAGTTCGAGTCGATGTTGTTGGTGCCGGCCAGCGTGCGCGCCAGTTTGTTGAAGACGTAATAGTCCTCGGTCAGCAATTGACCGGAGACATAGAAGGCGACGCTGTCGGGTCCGTGCGCTTCGATGGCTTGCGCAAAACGGTCGGCAGCATATGCGAGCGCGTCGTCCCAGGTGACCCGCGCGTGCATGGCGTCCTTGCTTGTGCGCAGTTGCGGAAATTTCAGCCGCGCGTGTTCGAGAACGGACGGCGTGGCGGTCAGATGAAGCGTCTGTCCTTTCGGGCACAGCTTGCCGAAGTTGGATGGATGTTGCGGATCACCACGCACGCCGGCGATGCGGTTGTCGCGCGCTTCGATAATGACTCCGCACCCCACACCGCAGTAGGGACACGATGCTCTTACTTCGTGCATGCGGCTTCGCTCAGCTCGGCGCGTTTCAACCACACGCGGCTGCCTTCAACGCGCACTGAAAACGTCCGCGCCTGGCCCTCGTCGGGCGCCACCATCGCGCCGGTGGCCAACTCGACGCAGCGTTGATGCAGCGGACAGGCGACGCGATCGTCGGAGACGATGCCTTCCGAAAGCGGTCCGCCTTTGTGGGGGCAGCGATCTTCCAGCGCGTAAACGCGCTCGCCCGCGGGCCGGATCAGCGCCAGCGTGAAGCCGCCGACGCGCAGCCGCCGCGCGCCGGGCGCCGGCACGTCATCGACCGCGCAGACGTCGAGCCAATCGTTCATGCCGGTCGTTCACGCAACCTCGAGCGGCACGAACTGCCGTTCGTCGACGGCTGCCTTTGCAGGCTCATGCCATGGATCGGACTCGATCGACACCGCATGCGCCATTCGAGCGGCAAGCGCCCTGCGACCGCCGGGGTCTTCCACCACGCGCTTCTTCACGTACTCCAGCCCGACGCGCGCGACAAAGTGTACGGTGCGTTCGAGATAAAAACCTTCTTCCCGATAGAGCTGGAGAAACGCCGCGGCGTACTCGATCACCTCGTCGTGCGTCTTCACCTTCACCAGAAACTGCGCGACTTCGGTCTTGATGCCGCCGTTGCCGGCGACGTGCAGTTCCCAGCCCGAGTCCACGCCGATCACGCCAACGTCCTTGATGCCTGACTCTGCGCAGTTGCGCGGGCAGCCGCTAACCGCGAGCTTGACCTTGTGCGGCGCGTACATCTTCCATAGCGCGCGTTCGAGATCGATTCCCATCGTGGTCGAGTCCTGCGTGCCGAAGCGGCACCATTCCGATCCGACGCAGGTCTTGACCGTGCGCAGCGCCTTGCCGTACGCGTGACCGCTCGGCATCGCGAGGTCGCGCCACACCGCGGGCAGGTCTTCTTTCTTCACGCCCAGCAGATCGATGCGCTGCCCTCCGGTGACTTTGACCGTCGGGATCTTGAATTTGTCGACCACGTCGGCGATGCGCCGCAGTTCGCTCGAGGACGTGATGCCGCCCCACATGCGCGGCACGACGGAGAAAGTGCCGTCCTTCTGGATGTTGGCGTGTGCGCGTTCGTTGACGAAGCGGTTTTGCGGATCGTCCTTCGCTTCGCCGGGCCAGGTGCTGATCAGGTAGTAGTTGATCGCGGGGCGACAGGTCTGGCAGCCCAAATCGTTCCGCCACCCGAGCACGCGCCGCACGTCGACGGTCGACAGCAGTTTCAGTTCACGGATGGCCTGTCGCACGTCGCCGTGCGTGCGATCTGTACAACCGCACAGCGGTTTCAGCTTCGGCGTCGGTGCGTAGTTGTTGCCGACCGTGCTGACGAGAATCTGCTCGACGAGCCCGGTGCATGATCCGCACGAGCTCGACGCCTTGGTGTGCTTGCGTACGTCGTCGAGCGTCAGCAGATTCTTGGCTCGTATCGTGCTTACGATCGTGCCTTTGCACACGCCGTTGCAGCCGCATATTTCCGCGCTGTCGGCAAGCCCCCCCGCCTTGTTCGAACCCGCGTGTCCCGTGTCGCCGAGATTGTTCTCGCCGAACATCAGCACGTCGCGTATTTCCGCAACGGGTGTTTTTTCCTTCACGAGCCGCGTGTACCAGCTCGCGTGTTCGGTATCGCCGACGAGGCACGCGCCGGCAAGTCGATTGCCGTCGATCACGAGTTTCTTGTAGACGCCGCGCGTCGGGTCGGCGAGCGTGATTTCGTCCGCCTCTGGTCCGCCCTGAAAATTCCCGATCGAAAACACGTCGACGCCGGTGACCTTAAGTTTCGTCGACAAGACGGCGCCCTGAAAGCGGCCGATGCCGCTTTCGGCCAGGTGCGTCGCGCACGCCTTGGCCATCTCGAACAGCGGCGCCACCAGTCCATAGGCAGTGCCGCGATGGTTCGCGCATTCGCCGACGGCGTAAATCCGCGGATCGAAGGTCTGCAGGGTGTCGTTGACGACGATGCCGCGGTTCGTGTGCAAGCGCGCGCGTTCCGCGAGTTCGGTGTTCGGACGTATGCCGATCGCGACGACGACAAGCTGCGCCTCGATGCCCGCGGGCGGCGCATCCTTGTCGCGCGCGGACCGGAACCGGACCGCTGCCACGCGTCCGCTCTCACCCGCGACGAACTCAACCGTGCTGGTCTCGAGCAGAAACTTCAACCCGCGTGCTTCCAGCGATTTCTGCAGCAGCGCGGCAGCCGTGGGATCGAGCTGGCGCTCCATCAGCCACGGCATCAGATGAATGACCGTGACCTCCATGCCGCGCGCGCGCAAGCCGTTGGCGGCTTCGAGCCCGAGCAGGCCGCCACCGATCACGATCGCGCTCCTGTAGCGCGCGGCGGCATCGATCATCGCCTGCGTATCGGCGATATCGCGGTAACTCAGAACGCCCGGCAGATCGATGCCGGGAAGCGGCGGCAGCGCGGGATTGGAGCCGGTGGCGAGAAGCAAGCGGTCGTAGGGCGCTTCGATCGTGTTGCCGTCGCGATCGGTGCCGCACACGACGCGCCGCCGACGATCGATGCGTTCAACCTTCACGCCGGCGTGCAGGCGGATGCGGTTGTCGCGATACCAATCCCAGCCATTGAGCACGATGCTTTCGAATTTCTGTTCGCCCGCCAGCACCGGCGACAGGAGGATGCGGTTGTAGTTCGGCTGCGGCTCGGCGCCAAACACGGTGATCTCGTACAGATGCGGCGCGATCTTCAGCAACTCTTCGAGCGTGCGCATACCGGCCATGCCGTTGCCGACACAGACGAGCTTCGGGGTGCGTGGTGCGAGGCGCGAGGTGCTCAGGCTGCCTCCATCTCCACATGGCTCTGCTTCTGGTACAGGAACTGCAACACCCGTTCGCGACATTCGAGATAGCGCGGCGTGTGCGCCATCTCAAGCCGGTCGCGCGGGCGCGGAAGCCCTACGGACAGGACGTCGCCGATCGTCGCGGCCGGACCGTTGGTCATCATCACGATGCGGTCGGCAAGCAGCACCGCCTCGTCGACGTCGTGCGTGACCATCAGCACCGTCGAACCGGCGTCGGACACGATGCGCATCAACTCGTCCTGTAGGCGCGCGCGCGTCAGCGCGTCGAGCGCGCCGAACGGCTCGTCGAGCAGCAGCACTTTCGGCTGCATCGCCAGCGCTCGCGCAATGCCGACGCGCTGCTTCATGCCACCCGAGATTTCGGCGGGCTTTTTGTGCGCGGCGAGCGCCAAGCCCACCAGTTTCAGCGCGGCGTGCGTTCGCTGGGCGAGTTGCGCACGGCGTTCATTGGCGGAGAACACACGCTCGACCGCCAGATAGACGTTTTCGTAGCAGCTCATCCACGGCAACAGCGAGTAGCCCTGGAATACGACGGCGCGATCGGGGCCGGGCGCGCGCACTTCGCGTCCGGCCAGCAACACGATGCCCGCCGTCGGCTGTGCGAGTCCGGCGACCATATTGAGCAGCGTGGACTTGCCGCAGCCGGAATGGCCGATCAGTGCGACAAACTCTCCGCGCGCGATCGACAGATTGATCTCGCGCACAGCGACAAAGTGGCCCTGCCGCGTCGAGAAGGTCTTGCCGGCGTTTTCGATGCGCAGATAGCGCTCGTCGTTGCCGCCGATATCGAGCTCCTTGACCGAGTCGACATTCATGTCGCGTACTCGAAGCGGCGCGCGATCAGGATCAGCAGCAGTTCGAGCAGCATGCCGACGATTCCGATCGTGAAGATCGCGATGATGATGTGCTGGACGTTCAGGTTGTTCCATTCGTCCCACACCCAGAAACCGATGCCGACGCCGCCGGTCAGCATCTCAGCGGCAACGATGACCAGCCACGCCACGCCGATCGACAGACGCACGCCCGTCAACATGAACGGCAGCACTGCGGGAAACAGAATGCGCGTCAGCACTTTCGATTCCGACAGATTGAGCACCTTGGCTACGTTCAGATACTCCTGCGGAATCTGCCGCACGCCGACGGCGGTGTTGATGATCATCGGCCACAGCGAGCAGATGAAAATGGTCCAGATCGCCGCGGGGTTGGCGGCCTTGAACACCAGAAGCCCGATCGGAAGCCAGGCAAGCGGAGACACGGGTCGCAGCAGCGCAATGATCGGTGCCGACATCTGGCTGACGAAAACAAAACGGCCGATCAGGAAACCCGCAGGAATGCCGATCAGCGCCGCGAGCCCGAAGCCGATGGCGACCCGCTGCAACGACGACAGCACATTCCAGCCGATGCCCTGATCGTTCGGGCCTTTCTGATAGAAGGGATCGGCGAACACCTTGATCGCGGCATCCCACACCTTGAGCGGCCCTGGCAACTGGCCGCCGGTCTGCGCGACGATCTGCCACAACAACAAGAAAAGCATGATGCCCGCGAGCGGCGCGACCGCAGGCGCCAGCCAGGCGCGGTGCGCGGCGCGCTTGCCTTGTTGATGCTGTTCGATCGGCGCGAGCGTGGTCGTGCGGGCTGCGTCGTTGGCCGCCGCCATCGGTTGTTGCGAAAGCGCGCTTCGGTCGTTCCCGCGGCGCCCGGCTCGGGCCGGCGGAGCTGCAACGACGGCGCTCATGCAACCACCTTGATCTTGAATCCGGCCGCGTACTGCGCCGGCTGTTTGCCGTCCCACACCACGCCGTCGATCAGCTTGCTCGTTCGCATCGGCTCCTTCGGCAACGCGGTTTGGGTTGCCTCAGCCGCTTGCTTGTAGATATCGATGCGATTGACCTGGCGCGCGATTGCGGCGTAGTCGACGTCCTGCTTCAGCAATCCCCAGCGTCGATGCTGCGTCAGGAACCACATGCCGTCCGACAAATACGGGAACGTGACGTGCCCGTCGTTGTAGAACTTCATGTAGTCCTTGTCGTCCCACGATTTGCCGATGCCGTTGTCGTAGCGGCCCAGCATGCGCGCGACGATGACGTCCTTGTCGGTATTGACGTAGGCGCGATCGGCAACGACCTCGGCGGTCTTCTGCCGGTTGGACAGCGATGCATCGATCCAGCGGCCGGCGTCGATGACCGCGGCGGTCATCGCACGGGCGGTGTTCGGATGCTTCTGCACGAACTCGGCCGTGCAGCCGAGCGTTTTTTCCGGATGGTCTTTCCAGATGCCCTGCGTCGTCTCGGCGGTGAAGCCAATCCCGTCGACGATCGCGCGGTTGTTCCACGGCTCGCCGACGCAAAACCCGTCCATGTTGCCCACGCGCATGTTGGCCACCATCTGCGGCGGCGGCACGACAATCGCGCGGGCGTCGTTGAAAGGGTGGATGCCATAGGCCGCGAGCCAGTAGTAGATCCACATCGCGTGCGTGCCGGTCGGAAAGGTCTGCGCGAAGGTGTACTCGCGTTTCTCGCGATCCATCAGCGCCTTGAGACTCGCGCCATCCCGCACGCCTTTGTCGTACAACTTGCGCGACAACGTGATTGCCTGGCCGTTGTGGTTCAGGTTCATCAACACGGCCATGTCTTTCTTCGGCCCGCTGACGCCCAGGTGGACACCGTAGACCAGGCCGTAGAGAACGTGCGCTGCGTCGAGTTCTCCGTTGACGAGCTTGTCGCGCACCGCCGCCCAACTCGCTTCCTTGGTCGGCACGATCTTCAAGCCGTATTTCTCGTCGAACCGGTTGACCGCCGCCATCACCACCGACGAACAGTCGGTCAGCGGAATGAAACCGATGCGGACTTCTTTTTTCTCCGGCGCGTCCGAGCCGGCGGCCCAGGCGATATTTGCGACTGCCTGCGCGCCGACGACGGCGGCCGAGTGTTTGATGAAAGCGCGGCGCTGCATCGGATCTCCAAGAAAAAAGGCGTCAGCCGGCTCGACGAAATTCATCGAGTTCGACGGACGCCTTTGCCCGAATTTTGTGCGCGCGACGCCGTTGCCGCGTGCTTGTCAGGCGTTACTGCAAGGCCTGTGCCAGCCGTTCACCTGCGCACGCGCACGGCGGTTACGGGCATTGCGCACCAACGCGGGGCCGCGGCTGCACCACAGCGCGGCTTTCAGGCCAGCAACGCTCCAGCTTCGATCACCCGTTCAGCGATCTCGGCGAGCTTGATCCCGCGATCCATCGCCAGCTTGCGCAACTCGCGAAATGCCGCGTGTTCATCCAGCCCGCGCGCGCGCATCAAGATGCCTTTTGCCTTCTCGATGCGCTTGCGCGCGGCAAGCTTGTCGCGCGCCGCATCCAACTCTGCGCGAAGCCCGGCCACATGCGCGAGGGCGCCTCGCACAGCGGCGCTTCGCATCACGATGACATCGGGCGCCAGGTCGGAGATGCGCGCGAGCGCATCAGCCGCCGCACGCTCGAAAGCAGCAGACGCGACGTCCGCGGTTCCGACCAGTTCGCAGCCAAGCCGTGCGAGTTCCGCCCGCAGCGATGGCGAGTCCGCATCATCGTCGATCAACAGCACACGCAACGGCAAATCGGCTCGCTTGCAAATCGGGCGTGGTACCACTTGCAAAGCCCGTGCCGAGCGCAGTGGGCCAAGAACCCGGCGCAATAAGCAAACACGATTGCGGACCGCCGCGCGGCGCTACGCGCGACTACGATCACCGCTTGGCGCGGCGGTGTTCTCGTACCACCCGCAAGGAGCGTCATCATGAGACGTCTGATTCTTGTTTCGCTGATCGCTGCCGGCGTTTGGGCGCAGGCGGCAAGGGCACGCGAGCCGCTGATCGAGCCGGCAGCGCTGGCTACACAAATCACGGCACCCAACATTCGCGTGATCGATATCCGCGACGGCATGGTCGATGGCAAGACGCCCTACGAGCTAGGCCACATTCCGGGCGCCGTGCACGCTCCATATCGGTTCTGGCGCGGACCCGAAAAGAATCCTGGGCAGATGCGCGAAGTCGACTATCTCGGCGAATTGGTGCAGCGGCTCGGCGTCGAGAAAGACACCCGCGCGGTGGTCGTGTTCGAAGGCCGCGACTCGACGGACTTCGGCGCCGCGGCGCGCGTTTACTGGACGCTGCGTTATATCGGCGTGACGCAGCCGGCGATCCTGAACGGCGGCATGCGAGCGTGGCGAGCGGCGAGACTGCCGGTCAATTCGCAAGACGTGAAAATTGCCGTATCCGATTTCGATCCTTCGCCGCAGCGGCAACTGATCGCCAGCCGCGACGACGTGCTGCGGCTGCAATCGTCGCCGCAGGTCAAGCTGGTCGACGGCCGGCCGCTCGCCTACTTCGAGGGCGACACCAAGCATCCGATGGCGAAAGTGCCGGGAACGATTGCGGGCAGCAGGAATCTCGACAGTGATGTCTGGTTCGACAAAGGGAGCGCCGTGATGCTGCCCGCCGCGCGAGTGCGCGAAGTCGCCGCGAAGCACGGCCTTCGCGACGAAGGCACGACCGTGAGCTACTGCAACACCGGTCATTGGGCCGCGACGAACTGGTTCGTGCTGTCCGAGGTCCTGGACCACAAGGATGTGCGGCTCTATCCTGCGTCGCTGGTTGAATGGTCGAGCGCCGATCTGCCGATGGACAACGTGCCGGGTCGCGTCAAGCAACTATGGCAGCAATTGAAGGCGACGCTCGAATAGGCGACGCTCGAGTAGGTGCCGGACTTCCGGCGCGGCTGCTGCTCGTTGCCGCGGTCGTCGCCGGCTGGATCGCAGTCACTTGGCTCGCGGGGCTGCGGCAAGGCATTCTGTTCATCATCGGTGTCGGACTTGGCGGCGCACTGGCGGCCGTCGCGTTTGGCTTTACCACCGGTTGGAGAGTCTGGCTGCGCGACCGCGACCCCACCGGCGTCTTCGCGCAGTTCCTGGCGATTGGCCTCGCGCTGTCGGTTTCGATTCCGCTGCTCGCCGCGTATCCGTCCGATCTGATCGGCGCGGCCGGACCGTTGTCGGTGAGCCTTGTGATCGGCGCGTTCGTCTTTGGCGCCGCAATGCAGGTGGCCGATGGATGCGGTTCCGGCACTTTGTACAAGGCGGGGCTGGGCAATGTCATCAGCATTGCAGTGCTGCCCGGATTCATCGCCGGCAGTTTTCTCGGCGCGGCGCATCTGGATGCGTGGCTGCGACTTGGGAGCCTGGGACCGGTTTCATTGCAGGACCATATCGGCGCGGCGGGCGCGGTCGTGCTTGAACTCGCGGTGCTGGCGGCTCTTGCGCTGCTCTTCTGGCGCAAGCGGCGCACGCTCGAGGCGCGTTGGCGCGGACGCGCGATCTACATCGCGGCGGTTGCCCTCGCGATCTTCGCGGTGTTGAACCTGATCGTCGCGGGCCAGCCGTGGGGGATCGTCTACGGACTCGGACTCTGGGGCGCCAAGATCGCCATCGCACTTGGCTGGGACGCCGCCGGCAACGCGTTCTGGGGCCGGTCGGCGCAACTCGAGCAGATCGATGCGCCGCTGCTCGACGACATCACTTCGGTCACCAACATCGGCTTGCTGGTCGGCAGCTTTGTCGTCGCGTCATGGCGCAGCACCGCGTTGCCACCGGCGCGGCCGACAGG
>Ga0187893_10014004_pt1 | contig 11033 bp, 9 predicted proteins | sample MA1701074metaG_FD_139574 | JGI IMG/M metagenome (GOLD analysis project Ga0187893, IMG submission 139574) | White microbial mat communities from a basaltic lava cave in the Kipuka Kanohina Cave System on the Island of Hawaii, USA - MA170107-4 metaG ...
GCTTCGGCGACGGCTGTCTCATCGAGCACGACCCTGAACGTGTTCTTCAGCCCGTCCCACTGAACTTCCCAGACAAGCTGAGAGACCGCTCGCCGGACGCTCTCGGGGAAGAGCACGTCCCATATCGGCGAATACGCCGTGAGTACCGTGAGCGCCTCGGCGGACACGGTGCCCGTCGGCTTGCGAAGCCACGCCAACACTCGTTGCTCGACGTCCTCCGCTGCCACCTGCGACCCTTGGCACACGGCGCGTCCGCGACAACGGTAGTACCGCGCGGGTGCTGCGACCTTCAACGGCTTCGGCCCCATCGGTGGGTCCGGGAGCGCGCGGCTCGACGACGTGGTCATGATTCGATCGCAGTGGATGCAATGGAGTAGCTGTCGAAGAAGAAACAGGTCGCCCTCTCGCTGCGGTCGGCGACTCGGCTCGCGCGTGCGGCGCCCATCCACCGCCAAGCCCGCCTTCCCGAACAGCTCCTCGTCGACGATCGCATCGTGCGCGTCGTCAACCATGCCCATGCGACCGAAGTAGGCGCGGTTGCGCAGAACGCGAAGAACGGCCTTCGACGTCCAGGGCTGCCGGCCATCCAGAACCCGCGGGTTCTCGTCACCCTGAGCGTTGATCCAGGTCGCGATCGCCGACGGCGGAGCACCAGCCGCGGCCATCTCGAACATGCGCTTCACGACCGGGGCTTCCGCAGGCCGCACCACGAGCTGGTGGCTGAGCGGATCGGCCTTGTACCCGAACGGGACGCGGCCGGCGTTCCGAATCCCGCGCTGCCGCAGGGCCGCCCTCACGTCACGAAGCCGCTCGCCAATGATCTCGCGCTCGAACTGCGCGAAGGTCGCGAGCACGTTCAAGACGAGGTCGCTCATTGCCAGATCGCCCAGGTGGATGTCGCCTGCGACGATCGTCATCTGCGTTCCACGCCTTCGGAACGTACCCACGAGCTTCGCCCAGTCCCCGACGCTCCTCGTCAGCCGGTCGAGGCGCTGCACGACGACTCGGTCGACACCATCCGAGGCAATCCGATCGAGGAGCCGCGCGAGCGCAGGTCGGTCGGTTGTCGCGCCGCTCTCGCCTACGTCGTCGAATCGCTCCTCGACCGGGATCCACCCATCGAGCGCACGAGCACTCACCATGTTGAGGCAGGCCTCGCGCTGGGCGTCGCAGGAAGTAAAGTCGGTGTCGTTCGGACGGGCCACCGACTGGCGCGTGTAGACGGCGCACCGAACCGGGCGGCGCTCCATCCGAGCAACGTATCACGCGCACCGAGCTCGTTGCGGGTGCCACCCGTGCCAGGGCGTGCCAGGGTGTTCTCCTCGGAGAATCGCTGGTGAGCGACCGATTGATACCCACGGCGAACCGGATCGCCCGGCTGATTAACACCCGAGACAAGCGAGAAAACCGACGTATCTGCGCGGGCTTGCGAGGTGCGACCGGTTGCTTAACAGCGCCGGTAAGGCAGACCAAATTTGAGCCATTCTGTCGCTTGTACGAACCAAGCGGCGCGTTGTTCAACAGAGCCCCGATCGCCTCACGGTGGTCGGGGCTCTGGCCTTTTCTCGCGGAACGTCGCGACGATGCGTGCGTGCCGAGGCGATCGCTTCTGGACTCTCTGGTGCGACCATGGAGAGAGCGCGCGGCCTCGTGATCGCCTCCGAAGACGCCCGAACCTCTCTCCATGGCCTCTCTAGGCATGGAGATGGGGCAGAGAGAGCGACCCGTTGGTGAACAGCCAGAGAGCCATGGTTAACAGCCGGCGCGCGCTCGCCCCGAGCGATCCATACCGATCGCGCAACCACCCGGAGGTCCTATCCGGCACTTCCATACGCATCATCCGGAGGTTCAACGGTCAACGATGGCCGGCGCACCAGCGACGTGCAACCCTGCCGCGTGATGGTAGGCGGAGCGATTCCCTGCGAGCAGCCTGGGCTCACGGGCAGCCTCTTCCTCGCGGCGACGAAGTCGCTCACTCGCACCGCGCGAGAGCTGGCCATTTTCGAAGCGATCGCCGGCGGGGCAGTCCCGTCCTTCATGCAGACCTTTGCCAATGTGGTGCTCGAACACGGCACGTACTCAGGTGTCGCGCGGGTTGCGGTCGACTACGCGTCCATCGGCACGGACGAAGACTTCGTCCGGATTCCGATGAGCCCCATCACCGCGCAGCGACTCGCAGACCTGCTCGGCTACCTGCTCCCGACCAAGCGGCTCGTCGATGCGATCTACGATGCGGCCATCGTGAGGCTGCCGCCTAGCCCCCTGCCGCCCGGTCCCCAGATGATGAGCAACGACTACTACCGGCGGCACCACGAGGCTGTCGAAAAGCAGCGAGCGGGGCGCGGTGCCGGGATGCTGATCGCTGGCCACAAGAAAGACGTCGTGATAACCAACCGTCTGTTTCAGCGTCCGGACCGCGTCGCCATCTACGGCTGGCATCGACCTGACGGGCGACCCATCCAGCCGCTCAGCCTCGTCCACGAGGCGAGCTACGCCGACTATAGCCACGGCATCCGCTTTGTGCAGGCGACCATGATGGTCGATGGACACGAACGCACGGTCGCGGACGTTGCTGGGCACGCCGACCTTGCGTCTCTGTTGAGCGACGAGGGCGTTCTTCCCTGCCTGCGCGCGGCGGCTCCGTTCGCGTGAAATACAATGCGCGCGCGGTCGCAATATCTAGCAACAACCGCCAGTTTCGAGTACTAGTAGTGGTATGGGTGCAGCCCGAACCGTCGCGCAGACCGTGATGAGCATCGACCAGCTCGCGGCTTACCTCCAGCTCCCGAAGTCGACCTTGTACAAGCTCGTGCAGGAGGGAAAGGTGCCCGGGCGGAAGCTGGGCCGGCAGTGGCGCTTTCATCGGAGCGCCGTCGACGCTTGGCTCGCTGAGGGCACGAACGGGCGCGTTTCGGAGAGCGCGTGATGGTGCCCGCGACCGGCCGCATCCTGACCCTCGGTCACTCGAATCATTCCCTCGAGCGATTCCTCGGTCTACTAAAACGCTGCGAGGTGCAGGTGCTGGTCGACGTCCGTTCCCACCCGTACTCTCGATTCGCTCCCCACTTCGACACTCGCGGGCTCAAGGACGCCGTTACCGGAGCCGCGGTGAAGTATCTCTTCCTCGGGAAGGAACTTGGGGGCCGGCCCGAAGGCCCGGGCTTCTACGACGCGGAGGGGTACGTCCTCTATTGGCGCGTCGCCGAGTCCCCGCTGTTTCTCGAGGGCATCCAGCGGCTTGAGAACGGCATCCAGAAGTTTCGCGTCGCCATGATGTGCAGCGAGGAAGACCCGACGGGTTGCCATCGTCGTCTCCTCGTCGGCCGCGTCTTGAAGGGGCGCGGCGTTCAGCTCGACCACGTACGGGGCGACGGTAGACTCCAGGCCGAAGCCGACCTCGAGGCTGTCGAGCTGCGGAAGCGCGGCAACGGGCAGACCGCAATGTTTGAGGCCGCGGCGCCGCCACCTCCTTGGCGATCCGTTCATCCGATTCTCCAGCGCCACGCGCGCGAAGAGGACGCGCGGTGAAGCTTTACACGATCGGCTTCACCAAGAAGACCGCACGGCAGTTCTTCGAGTCACTGAAGCGAGCCGGGGTGAAGAGGCTCGTCGACATTCGGCTCAACAACGTGTCACAGCTCGCGGCGTTCACGAAGAAGGACGATCTCGAGTACTTCGCGAACGCCATCTGCGGCATCTCGTACCACCACTTCCCGCAGCTCGCCCCGACGCAGGACATCCTCGACGCTCTCAAAAAGCACAAGGGATCGTGGTCCAACTACGAGGTGGGGTTTCGAACGCTCATGGAGGAGCGGCACGCGATCGAGAAGCTCGATCACTCGTTTTTCGAGGAGCCGTGCTGCCTGCTTTGCAGCGAGGCGACGCCGGAGCACTGCCATCGACGGCTGGTGGCCGAGGCGATGAAGAAGCGCTGGCCCGACGTCGAGATCCTCCACCTGTAGTTCACCGAGACCATCGTGCCAAAGGTCCAGTTCATTTGCCTCGCGAACTCGCGCAAGCTGCAGGGGCGCTGCGTCGCTGGTCTGCGGATGGACGGGACGGGTTGGTTTCGCCCCGTGAGCACGCTTACCGATGGGACTCTCTCCCAGTACGACTGCGTTCTCCATGACGGAAACGAGGCCGCCCTTCTTGACGTGGTGGAGGTCGACGTTGTCCATGCACGTCCGGAGCCGCATCAACCCGAGAACTGGGAGCTGGCGCCAGGTACGTGGCACCTCGTTCAACGAATCGCGCCAGCCAGCGCCTATGCGGCACTGCGGCCGGTGCTCGTCCCCGGTCCGGTTCTTCTCGGGAGCCAGGGCGACCGCGTGCCCCATGCGCCTTTCCTCGCGACCCCTGCGTCGTCGTCGCTTGCCCTCGTCGAGCCTTCGTCCATCCAGTGGGAGATCACGACGAGCCTTCGCGGCAACCGGCAGACGCGCTGTTGGTTCACCCTCGGGGGCGCCAACTTCAACCTTTCGGTCACGGATCTGAAGATCGAGCGCACGCTCGCCGGCCACGCTCAGGGCGTCTACCCACGGGACGCGGCGGGCATTCCATCTCAGGCGCACGTAGTCCTCACCATCAGCCTGAGCGAGCCTTTCAACGGTGACTGTTACAAGTTGGTCGCGGCGGTGCTGATGCTGCCGTAGACCTGCGCGTTCCGTGACAGCATTTCCCGACGGCTTCACTGTTCCCCGTCCGCGGAGTGGTCCCCGCCGCTCATCGCGAGCTGCGCGCTGCCTGCTGGGTCGGTGGACGGTGCCTTGTTGCATCCCCAGCGCGCAAGAAGGGCTGGGACGACGATCATGTTGAGCACGGTGGAAGTCGCAAGCCCTGTCAGGATGACCAGGGCCATCGGCGCCTGAATCTCACTGCCCGGCTGGCCAAGAGCTAGAGCGAGGGGCAAGAGCCCCAGCGCCGCCGTCAGGGCCGTCATGAGAATCGGCGCGAGTCGCTCACGCGCGGCCCGCTCGACGGCGTCGATGTGGGCTACCCCGGCCGCTTCGAAATCGCGCGTCCGCGTCGCGAGCAGGATGCCGTTTCGCATGGCGATCCCGAAGAGCGTGATGAAGCCAATCATCGTTGCAACAGATAGGACGCCCCCTGCGAGGTACACACCGACCACTCCGCCCGCGAGTGCGAGCGGCAGGTTCACTAGCACAATGAGTGTTCGTCGAAAGCTACCGAGCGTCGTCCCGACGATGAGTGCGATGCCCAACACAGAAAGTAGGCCAAGCAGAAGGAGTCGCCGACTCGTCGCTTCCTCGCGTTCGAACTGGCCCGCATATTCGATGCGAACACCCGCAGGGAGACGCAGCACGTGCTCGACCTTCTCGCGAACCGCCTCGTAGGCGCTGCGGATGTCTCGATCCTGAACATTCGCCGTCACCACGACCCGGCGCTCGACGTTCTCTCGGAGGACGTAGTTGGGCCCGCTATCTTGGCGAACTTCGGCCAAGGCTGAGACGGGAACCACCGCACCTGATGGAGTCGGGATCCCCGCGCGACGCACCGATTCGATGTCACGCAGTGCTTCGGGCGCATACTTGACGACGACTTCGGTCGCGGTTCCCTCCTCGTAGATCTGACTCGGCGTCGCGCCCCATAGGGCTGTGCCCACGGCCGTTGCAGCTTCGCCCGCCGACAGACCGTAGACAGACGCTCCCTGTGCATCGATCCGGACGACGATCTGCGGGATGTCGACTACCTGCTCGACGTTCACATCGACGAGACCTGGCACCCCCTCTGTCGCTTGCTTCACCTGTTCGGCGATGCGGCGTAGCTCGCGCAGGTTCTCCCCGAAGACCTTGATGGACAGCGCAGATCGCTGTCCGGAGATCATGTGCTCGATGCGGTGTGAAATGGGCTGCCCGATCGTGAACTGCGCGCCGGGAACCGCTTTGAGACGTTCTCGAATATCAGCGAACATCTGCTCCTTCGTCCGCGGGTCCTCTGGGTTCAGCCGTACTTCGAGCTCGCTCGACTCAACGCCAAGGACGTGCTCATCCCGCTCGGCCCGACCAGTCCGGCGACCGACGGAGAGCACGGCCGGATCACGTAAGAGCTCCCGCTCAGCCATCGTCGCCAACCCATCGCTTTCGGTGAGCGACGTACCTGGAGCCAGCACCATGCCGATGGTGAGGCTCCCCTCGTTGAACTCGGGGAGAAACGACCTCCCCACCCCTAGGAGTCCGAGCGCTCCGACGACGACGAGCACGCCGGCCCCGGCCGCGATTCGGACCGGATGTCGAACGGACGCTCGAAGCACGGGCTCATAGCGCTTCGAGAGCCAGTGCATGAACGGCGGCTCTCGTGGGCCCCGACGCTCCATGGCCTTTGGGAGCAGGAAAGCGCAGAGAACTGGCGTAATCGTCACCGCGACAATCAACGATGCGAAGATCGCTACGAGGTAGGAGAGCGCCAGCGGTCGCATGAGCCGGCCCTCGAGGCCCTCAAGAAACAGGAGAGGGATGAAGACCAGCATGATCACGTAGGTGGCGCTGACGATCGACGAGCGGATCTCGAGGGACGCGTGAAGAACAGTATCAAGAACGCCCGGGCGCGCATCGACGGGCAAGGAGAGGCGTTCGCGAAGCCGGCGAACAACATTTTCGACGTCCACGATCGCGTCGTCGACCAGCTCGCCGATCGCAATCGCCAGCCCGCCCAGCGTCATCGTGTCGATGGTGAAGCCGAGCAGGTCGAGCACCAGCGCGGCGGTGAGCAGCGAGATGGGAATCGCCAGCATGCTGATCAGCGTTGGGCGGATGCTCCAGAGAAACAGAAACAGCACAACGATGACCAGAACGGCGCCATCCCGGAGCACCTCGACGAGATTCGCGATGGCAGTGTCGATGAAGTCCTGCTGGCGGAAAATGTCGCGATGAAGCTCGACGCCGCGTGCCTTCAAGTCCCGTGCAATAGCATCGAGCGCCGAGTCCACACTGCGCGTGGTTGAGACCGTATCCGCATTAGGCTGCTTGACGATGCTCAGAAGGACCGCCGGCTGCGCTCGGTAGCTCGCGGCTCCACGGGCCACCGCCGGGCCTACGCGGACTTCAGCGACGTCGCGAACACGAACCGGTGCGCGATCGCGAGTCGCTACAACGATGGCCTCGAGGTCCGGGATCCCATGCGCCCGGCCAAGCACGCGGACCACGGACTCTTGCCCGCGGTCTACGACGAAGCCGCCGGGTGCGTTTCGGCTTCCGCGCTCGACCGCATCGACGACCTCTTGAAGCGTGAGGCTGTAGCGCTCGATGCGAATGGGATCGATGAGGATCTGATACTGCCTCTCCTGTCCTCCGATCGGGATGACCTGTGCAACACCTTGGACGGCCAGGAGGCGCCGCCGCACCTCCACATCGGCCATGCGGCGTACCTGCATCGGATCAACACGGTCGCTCGTGAGAGCGATGAACGCGATCTCGCCCATGACCGACGACGCAGGTGCGAGGAGTGGAGCGCTCGCCTCGGGTGGAAGAGAACCGCTGACGCTTTGAAGCCGCTCCGCGACACGTTGCCGAGCCAGCGTCTGGTTGGTGCTCCAGTCGAACTCGATCCACACGACTGAGATGCCGGGGGCAGACGCCGACCGGACGCGCCGGACTCCAGCCGCGCCGTTAACCGCTGTCTCGACTGGAAAGGTGATTAGGCGCTCGACCTCCTCCGCCGCAAGTCCAGTCGACTCAGTGACGACGGTGACGCGCGGAGCCGTCAGGTCCGGGAACACGTCCACGGGCATCTGCGTTGCTCGATAGAGCCCGAGGACCAGGAGCGCCGCCGACAGCCCGAGGACGAGCCACCGTTGTCGAAGCGAAAATCTGAGGAGTCGTTCGATCATTAGTGGATATGTCCATGCGGCTGGCTTGAACCGGCCCGGGCGGAAAGGCGCACGATGTTGGCGCCACGAACAACGATCCGCTCGCTCCCGGACAGTCCATGAACAACGCCGATCGAGCCGCCCTGTCGTGGTCCGGTCCGAACCGGCCGCTCTTCGAAATGCTCTCCATCAACCTGTACGTAGACGACCTCTCGTCCGTCGTCGTCGACGATGGCGCTCCTCGCGATGACCACGCCGGTGAAGTCCGCCCCGGCGGGGACGCTTACGCGAACGAGCCCGCCAACGCGCAGCCGCGGGTCCGGACTGCTGAGCGAGTAGATGACGTCAACGGTCCTCGACGTTGGATCGACGGTGCGCCCGACGGTAACTAAGGACGCGCGGGCGTCGTCGCCGGTGACATCGATGGGAAGAAAGCCTTCGAGCCCGGCGATTTGAAAGCTCGCGTCGCGGTCCGCGCGAAGGCGCGCAGCGTCCTGCTCGGGGACCCGAGCGCGAATCCAGAGTTCCCGAGTATCGACGACGCGAAAGAGAGCAGTGCCCTGTGACACCGCTGCGCCGGGCGTGGCGTGAACGTCTACGAGCGTTCCGTCAATGGGAGAAGCCAGCCGCCACGAACCGGCTCCAGATCCTGCGGTGGCGCCGGAGAAGACCTGCTGGGCGCTTCTTGCCGCGCGGAGCGCCTCCTCGGCAACACGCGCTTCGCGTTGCGCGTCCTCGAGCTCCCGTTGGGAGATTGCTTGGTCACGGATGAGACGTTCGGCTCTTTCCACGGCTGCTCGGGCCCTTCCCAATCGAGCCTCGGCCTCGGAAACGGCCAAGTTCGCGCGAGCTCCTTCTTCCGGGGAGGACGGCGCGGGCGCGAGGGTCGCAAGGACCTGCCCTTTACGAACGGCGTCGCCGGGCCTCGGCAGACCCCGCGCCGGCGGGACCACTCGACCCGCGATCGGAGCGCCAACCTCGGCCGATCCGCCTGGGGGGGTGCCCACCGTGCCGGCGACTTCGATGGACGGGATCAACGTGCCCTGGCGTGCAAATTCGGTCGCGAATGGAACCCCCCATTGCTGCTCCTTCAGGAGCTCTATGAAGAGGCCTTCTTCTTCCTTTGGCGCGGCCGCTCGCGCCTGTTGTTCATTCGCGAAGACCTCGAGAGCCAAGCCTTCCACCGAGTCGCTGACGCTACCGCTGACAACGAGCCTTCCGCGATAGGCTCCAGGCTGAGCGGGCACGAACGTCAGACGAAAAATGCCTGGGCGATCCGCAGCCTGCGCTTCGGCGTTGATCGATGCCGGTCCTTGGAACTCAAGGCGGATCGTCGCGCTATCGAGTGCCCGAAACCCATCTAGCACCGTGAGGTGCGCAAGGAAGGCCACCTCCTTCCCAGCGACGGCCGCCGGGTGCTCGGCGAATAGTTCGAGTCGTTCGCTCCAGCGCGTGATACGGACGACCGGCCCGTCCCCGTGTCCGTGCCCTTCGTCATGGCGATCGTGGCCCGGTGGATGATCGGATGCGTGCTCGTGACCTGCTTCGCGCCGCTTGCACGACGTGACCAGCGCGAGAGCTACGAGCCCTATCCCGAGCCAAGATACTCTCCTCGAACTCATTCGAATTCTCCTCGCGCCGCGCGCAGGTCGATCTCGGCTTGCTTGGCGATGAGCTCAAGCTCAAGCTGGCGCCGCTCAACGTCGGTGCGCGCTCGCTGAGCATCGACGAGTTCCACGACCGAGAGATCGCCCTCCCTGTATCCGCTCCCGACGGCACGTTCGAGAAGCTCCACGCGGTCCACCGTGGCCTCGGTGAAGCGGGTGATCTCGGCCCTCGCCGATGTCAGTTGCTCACGCGCGCGAACCTCTTCGACGCGGGTTACGCGTTGGGCCGCGCGTGTTTCTGCGGCGGCAAGGCGCTGACGCGCCGATGACTCGGCACGAAGCTCCTCGCCCCAGGAGAAGATGGGAATGGAGAGTGAGGCGCCAGCAACGTAGCCGTACCGGCTTTCCATGGCCTCGGAGATGCGAAGACCGCCAGAGAGGGACAGCGTCGGAATCCATGCCCATCCGGCGGCGGAGTGTGCATCTCGGGCCTCAGCCTCCGACGCCCGCAAGTGGAGGATCAGCGGCCGCTCCCGTGTGGAGGATGCGGAACTTGCTGGTGCCGGATCGGCGGTCGCGAAGTCGCCACGAAGCTCCAAAGTCGCGGCGTCCACCCCGAGCAGGACCGTGAGGGTAGCGCGTGCCGTCCTGGCCCTCGTTTCCGCCTGGCGGAGCCGGCTTCGTGCAAGCTCCGCCTCAAGCTCGAGCCGCGTGCGCTCGTAGCCCGATGTCGTCCCTTCCTCGTGGCGGCGACGAACAACCCTTGCCGCTTCCTCGAGACGCGTGACGGCTTGCGTGAGAATCTGTACGTCGCGATTGGAGCCAATGGCCTCGTAGAATGCGTCCAGAGCCGCTGTGACGGCCTCGCTCTGCGTTCGAGCTGCGCGTGCCCGGGCGACAGAGGCTCCGGACCTAGCGAGAGCTTTCTGCGCAGGCCGCCTCCCAGTGAAATCAATCGGCAACGTAAGAAACAGAGAGTCCTCGATCTCCCTTCCAGTCACGCGCCCAGGGGACGACTCTCGCTCCCAGCCAATCGATGGATTTGGGTAAAGTTCGGCCCGGATCTCCTCTGCCTCGGCGACCGAAGTCGACTCATGCGCGGCAAGCACATCCGGGTCCCGTGTCCTCGCGATCCGGATGACGTCGGCTTCCGTGATGGTCTCCGCGTAGGCCACGCTGGTCGTCGCGGCGATGAGCAGTACGAGAAAACTCCGACCGAAGATCGGAATTTTGGGCATAGGCAATAGGAGAGGCGTTATCACCCGAACTGGTTCCTTTCACCCGCTGAGCAGGCCGAGAACAATCTCGACGCCGTGATGGACGGCATCCGCGCTTGCGGCAACGAGCGCAAGCAGGAGAATGGCGCCGCCGATCAGCACCGCCTTGCCGGGCTGATCTTGTCTCGGACGTGGATCGAGAAGCGTCGTCACGCGCGCCTCTACGTCGGACTCAGCGAATGCCATGGCGAGTCGAAATGTCTTGCGTTGGGCCCGAGTCAACCGAACAAGTGCTCGGGCAACGCGCTCTGGGCTTCGAAGCTCGCGCGCGGCCTCCGCATCAGCGGCCATCTCGTGCGCCCTCCCAAGCCAACTTTCGAGCCA
>Ga0187893_10014005_pt1 | contig 11033 bp, 9 predicted proteins | sample MA1701074metaG_FD_139574 | JGI IMG/M metagenome (GOLD analysis project Ga0187893, IMG submission 139574) | White microbial mat communities from a basaltic lava cave in the Kipuka Kanohina Cave System on the Island of Hawaii, USA - MA170107-4 metaG ...
CCCCGGTCATCAACCTTTTTTCGTCACATGAAGGTTTACTCGAAACCATCGAATGGGCGGAAGGCGATGTGCTCGATATTTTTTCGCTTGAAGAAGCAATGAGGGGGATAAAAAAAGTATATCACTGCGCTGCCTTTGTTTCATTTGTTCCGTCAGAGGCGGAGTTAATGCTGAAAACAAATATCAGCGGCACTGCAAATATTGTAAACCTTTGCCTTCAGAATAAAGTTGAAAAGCTATGCCATGTCAGTTCTGTCGCAGCCATCAACCGGACAGATGAACAGCAGGAGATTGATGAAAATGTTTTGTGGAAAAACACAAAAGAGAATTCCAATTATGCCATCAGCAAATACGGAGCGGAGCGCGAGGTGTGGAGGGGGATTGCCGAGGGGCTGAATGCAGTGATCATAAATCCCTCCATCATCATTGGTCCAGGAAACTGGCAGCATTCGAGCGATGCACTATTCAGGAAAGTGTGGGAGGGCTTAAAATTTTATTCAGATGGAAGCACCGGCTTTGTAGATGTGCGCGATGTGGTGCAGTGCATGATTATGCTGATGGAAAGCGGCATTTCGGGGGAGCGGTTTATCATCAGTTCCGAAAATCTAACTTACCGCGAAGTGCTTCATGCTATTGCCGTGGGATTGAACAAGCCAAAGCCATCTGTGCGGGCAGGCAAGACTTTGCGCTCGCTGGCATGGAAAGCGGAAGCCATAAAATGTATTTTTACAAATCAAAAGCCCCTCATCACCCGCGAAACAGCTCATGCTGCCGGAAAGAAAATCAGGTTTTCAAATTCCAAAATCATAAATGCCACCGGAATTGATTTTATGTCTGTTCGGGAAGCAATTCAAAGAACCTGTGCAGAATTCATGAAACAACAAGCGAAGTAACCAGGATAACGTTTGAATGAAATAATGGCAGCGATAAAAAAACTGGCTAAATCGCCACCGATCCATCAAAAACAAATCGCGCAGCGCCTTCAAGAAAAAGACGGCTGAATTTTTTTCCGGAATATGAAAAATGGATGCGCAGGTTTCCTCCGCGCGTGATCAGCTCAACCGGTGATTTCAATGGAAGGTGTTTACGATAAACTGCTGCAAGAGCCGCTGCCACAGCGCCTGTCCCGCAACTGAGGGTTTCCTCTTCAACCCCCCGCTCATAGGTTCTGATGATTAATTTCCCATCCTTAACCGAAACAAAATTTACGTTAATTCCCTTCTTGCGGAAACGTGCGCTGTTCCTGATTCTCCTGCCTTCAGCAACTATATCCACCGGTTCAGAACCATCCGCAAATTTCACATAGTGCGGTGATCCGGTATTCAGCACGCAAAAACCCTTTCCCACCACAATGCGGTTCACATCGCCCATCTGCAAATTCACAATACCGCTCAGATTTTTTTTACTGTAAGAAATAATTTCTGCACGGTGCAATCCATCGGAAGCGGAAAAAACAGCATCGCTTTTAACCAAACCGATCCGCTTTGCAAACAAAGTAATGCATCGCCCCCCGTTGCCGCACATGGAACCTTCCCTGCCATCGGCATTGAAATAAATCATTTCAAAATCATGCTTTCCCGACCGGCAGAGCAGCATCAGCCCATCGGCTCCAATGCCAAACCTCCGGTCGCATAATTTTTTTATGACCGATGCCTGTGGTTTGAAAACATTCCTCCGGTTGTCAATGATTATAAAATCATTTCCGGTGCCTTCGTATTTCGAAAACGGAATTTCCATCAGCAAGCAAAAATAATTGACAAAACAGTACTATGAGAATAAAATGCAAAGGTTATTCACGCCTGTTGCGGACTTAACCAGCCCCTGAATGAATTTGTCCGGAACAGAATTTTAATAATTGTTTAACATTTTTAAAAAACTAAAGTAACAATCCATGCGTTATTTCAATGACAAATGAAAAAAGGATCATTAACAAAATTTTAACCCGTTGATTCATTAACGGTTCATACGACCGGAATTAATTTTGCGCAATAAATAAAAAGAAAAATAAAACCTGAATAATTTAACTCAATCAGACACTATATGAAATCAGCATTTAAAAATATAATGACCACGCTGCTCATAGCGGGTGTAGGTTCATTTGCAGGAGTGGCAATTTATAAATCCACTTCCGAAAAGCAATCGGTTGGTGCAGAGCAAAGCATCAGTGAAAAGCAAAAAGTTCATTTTGCAAATTTTCCTTCGGCTTCGCCCGATGCTGTTAACTTTATTGAGGCAGCTGATAAAACCATTCCTTCTGTTGTGTATGTAAAAACAACTTATGGAGTGAACTCTTCCAGCGGGTATTACTTCGATCCGTTCCGGGATTTCTTCTTTAATAATCCGCGCAGGCAGATGCCCGCACCGCAATCAGCCGGATCGGGAGTGATTATTTCTGATGACGGATACATTGTTACCAATAATCATGTGGTGGACAATGCCGCAAAGGTAGAGGTGACGCTTGATGACAAAAGAACATTTACCGCTAAACTGATCGGAAAGGATCCATCCACCGATTTAGCTCTGCTGAAAATTGATGAAAAAAATCTTCCGTTTATTCCTTACGGAAATTCCGATGATGTGCGCATTGGAGAGTGGGTGCTGGCTGTGGGAAATCCGTTCAACCTCACTTCTACCGTTACCGCAGGAATTGTAAGTGCCAAGGGCAGAAATATTCACATCCTCGATGGACAGCCCTTTCCGCTCGAATCGTTCATACAAACGGACGCTGCTGTAAATCCCGGCAACAGCGGGGGGGCGCTCGTAAATACAAATGGAGAATTAATCGGAATCAACGCTGCCATTGCTTCGAACACCGGTGCATTTGCCGGATATTCATTCGCCATTCCGGTGAATCTGGTAAAAAAGGTGATGGATGACCTGCTCGAATACGGAAACGTGCAACGCGGGTTTATCGGAGTGAGCATCCGCGACATTGATCAGAAATTTGCGAATGAAAAGAATCTTAAAACATTAAAAGGAGTTTATGTGCAGGCATTGACCGAAGGTGGGGCGGCTGCCGATGCAGGGATCAAAGAAGGAGATGTAATTACAAAAATTTCCGGAGTAAATGTTTCCACCTCCACGGAGCTTCAGGAGCAGGTTGGAAGGTTCAGGCCCGGTGACAAGATTGATGTGATGTTGATTAGAGGAGGAGCTGAAAAATCAGTTGCAGTTACTTTACGCAATAATCAGGGCAGCACCCGGATGGTTCGCAGCGATGATGTGATGAACATGCTGGGAGCACAATTCACACAACCTTCGGAAGATGAAATGCAGAAGCTCGGCATAAGTTTCGGAATTAAAATTTCACGGCTTGAATCAGGCAAGCTGCGCAGTGCAGGCATTAAGGAAGGATTTATCATTACAAAAATTGATAATGAAAAAATATCATCCATGTCAGACCTGGAAGAAAAACTCCAGGCAAAACGCAGCGATGGTGTGCTCATCGAAGGCATTTACCCCAACGGTCTGCGTGCCTATTACGGATTCGGGATGTAAAAAATTTTTGCATAGGGTTAGGTTAGCTTTTCTTAGCCGCTCTGCTTCTTGCAGGCGGCTTTTTTCTTTTGGTCTGCCGCCTGCATTAATTTCAAATCATTTTCTGATGTTGTTAATACCAGACAGATGTGAGAAATTCAGATAAATTTTCAGGAAGGTGAACTATTGATACATTTGAAATCAATTTTAATGTATTCTATGAATTATGTAAGCCATCTTTCAAAAGACAGGAAGTTAAAAAGACTTATTTCGCAACAAGGTGAAATGAAGCTGGAAAAAAGAAAAAATGTCTGCTTCCTGTTATGCGCATCCATTTTGTCGCAGCAACTTGCAACCAATGTGGCAAGGGTTATCAAGCAGCGATTCCTTGATTTATTCGGAGGAAAAATCCCTGAACCGCAGCAAATAATTGACATGCCTTTTGAAAAGCTCCGGGCTATCGGATTATCGAATGCAAAAGCGATGTATGTGAAGAATGTTGCCCGGTTTGCCTTAGAAAGGGGAATGGATTTTAGGAAGCTGAACCGGATGACTAACGAGGAAATTATTCAATATCTTACCGAAATAAAAGGAGTAGGGAGGTGGACTGTGGAAATGCTTTTAATGTTCACGCTCGGACGGGAAGATGTTTTTTCTTCCGGTGACATGGGCATTCAAAATGCAATGATCCGGCTGTATGGGCTTAAAGAGAAAAACAAAAAAAAGCTGATTGAAAAGCTGAATTCAATTTCCGGTAACTGGAAACCGTACCGCACTTATGCCTGCATGCATCTCTGGCAATTCAAAGACAATACTCCGGTAATAAAAAAGAAAAAAATGATTTCCGGAAGAAAAATCAGGCATTAATAATCTGGCCGATTTTCAGATTTTTATTTCTCAGATCGAGTCCCCCCTGCAAAATGGACTTTAAATTGGCAAGATAAAATGTCCATCCCTCGAGGCAACCCAGATGGAATTTAATTTTTGATTCTTCATCTTGCGGAATATTATCCTGTTTCAGCTCTGTAATGGTTTCCCCATGTTCGCTGGTAATTTTTATGGAAACGATTCCCGCTTTGCCGAATGAAAACCGGAAAAAGTCTTTTCCGTTGGCATCCAGAACCTCACCATGTTCCACTACATCATCACTCCATCCATACCACATCCATTCGTAAGTGTCACCTATTTGTAAGGGTTCTTCGGGTTTTCGAAGGGCTCCGCTTTTGCTTTTAAACTCCGCTTTCCGCAAAAACCATTTTTCCAACCCCGATCGTGTGGACCAGGCATGATAAGCATCTGCAATACTGCAGGAAACATTGATCCGCTTGCAGAACATGCTCCAGTCGTGGTCTTTCATTCAATAAAAAACTGATTTAATCGCAATGTTAATTAAAAATTTTGTCCGGACCGCTGTTTATAATTTCAAAAATAATTTTTTCCGGTTTATCCGCCTTTAGTACCTTTGATTTTGAAGAATCATCCATGCTTGGTAAATTACTTTTTTCACGACCTAATACTCCGCGGTGGATCATTTTCCTGTTCGATTCGGGAATGGTTGTGCTTTCTGTACTGCTGGCTTATCAGCTCAGATTCAACTTCCGCCTTCCCGATGAAGAAGTTTTGAATCTCAGAATTGTCATTCCTCTCGTTCTGCTCGTACGATGTATTTCATTCATTTTTTTTAAAACGTATGCGGGCATTATCCGGTTTACCAGCACGCATGATGCCGTTCGTGTTGCTATTGTACTTATTGCCGGTTCCGCCCTTTTTGTTGTGCTGAATATCATAAATTTTTACAGGGTCCAGGCGTATGTACTGCCCTTTTCCATTGTCATTCTCGAGTTCATCATTTCTGCTTTTCTGATGTTGAGCATGCGCATCCTGATTAAAACACTTTATACAGAAATCAGAAATCCGGGAAAGGAAAAGACCAATGTCATCATTTTCGGAGCGGGAGAATCCGCTTTGATTACCAAACATGCCATTGATCGCGATGCAGGCACAAAATATAAAGTTCTTGCTTTCGCAGATGATGATCCGCGCAGATCCGGAAAGACCATCGAAGGAATTCCTATTCTGCATGCCCCCGCAGCACTCGAATCCCTATTGAGTGAAAATGAAATAAGACATCTGATTATTGCCATCCAGAATATTCACCCTGCTCGAAAACAGGAAATAGTTGATTTGTGTCTTCAGTATAATACAAAGGTGCTTCACGTACCCCCGGTTACTTCATGGATCAACGGTGAATTAAGTTTTAAGCAGATAAAAAAAATAAATATTGAAGATCTCCTCGAACGGGATCCTATTCAGCTCGATATTGAGTTAATTAAAAAGGAGCTGACCGGAAAAGTCATTCTGATCACAGGAGCTGCCGGCAGCATCGGACGCGAACTGGTGAAACAGGTCATTCCGTTTCATCCGTCCCGTTTGTACATGCTTGATATTGCCGAAAGTCCTCTTTATGAATTGGAATATGAGGTACACGAAATGAAAAAACTTTGTTATACAGAGCCGGTAATCGGTGATGTGCGTAATGCCGAAAGGATGCGAAATGTTTTCCGCTCATTTAAACCAAATATTGTTTTTCATGCTGCCGCATATAAGCATGTGCCCATGATGGAAAATAATCCTTCCGAATCTATTTTGACCAATATTTTAGGAACAAAAATTTCAGCCGACCTTGCTGATGAATTCAAAACGGAAAAGTTTGTGCTCGTTTCCACCGATAAAGCCGTAAACCCGACCAACATCATGGGCGCCACTAAAAGAATTGCCGAAATTTATGTTCAATCGCTGAACAAACATTCGAAATGTAAATTTGTCACCACCCGGTTCGGAAATGTACTCGATTCCAACGGCTCGGTGATTCCCCGGTTCAAAAGTCAGATTGAGCACCGCAAGCCGCTTACCGTAACGCATCCGGATGTTACACGGTATTTCATGACAATTTCTGAAGCTTGCCAGTTGGTTCTCGAAGCAGGCGTGATGGGAAAGGGAGGCGAAATATTTGTGTTTGACATGGGCAAAGCCGTTAAGATTGACGATCTCGCTAAAAAGATGATCCGGCTTTCAGGACTCGCGCTCGGAAAAGATATTCAAATCATTTATACGGGATTAAGACCCGGTGAAAAACTTTACGAGGAACTGCTTGCCTCAGACGAAAACACCCTGCCCACCCATCATAATAAAATTATGATTGCAAAAGTTAAAGAATATGATTTTTCAATGATCAGCAATGAGATCAAAGAGCTGATCAGTCTTTTCGATACTCAGAACAATGAAGCCATTGTTAAAAAAATGAAACAAATTGTTCCGGAGTATATCAGCCAAAATTCAATTTACGAGAAGCTTGATATGCCGCATCCGGCTGCCGGAAGCATTGCATCATGATAATTACGATTGCTTTATCCGTGAATGGTTTCCTTTTTGCCAAATCCTTTAATGACCTCTGCTTCATATTCGATGAATTCATTCCACCTTTTATCTGTTTCCGTCTTTCCCCCGTACTGTCTGGCAAATCCCAAAAATAGGGTGTAATGGTTTGCTTCGCTGATCATGAGCTCGCGATAAAAAATTCTTAATTCCGGATCATTGATGTTATCCGAAAGCACTTTAAACCGTTCACAACTGCGGGCTTCCACCATGGCGGCAAACAGGAGATGATCCCGGAGCTGCTGAATGCGCGATCCACCCTTTTGTCTGAATTGATAAAGCAGGTTAACATATTCGTCTTTGCGCTCCGGTCCGAGAGTTAATCCACGGGCAATAATTTTTTCATGCACCATCTGAAAGTGTTTCAGCTCTTCCTGCGCAATTTCGAGCATGGATTGAACCAGCTCCGTTTTTTCAGGATAACGCACGATAATTGAAACTGCATTGGAGGCAGCTTTTTGCTCGCACCAGGCATGATCCGTTAGAATTTCACTGATGTTTTTTTCAACGATATTTACCCAGCGGGGATCTGTTGGCAATTTAAGGTGAAGCATGGTTTATTTTCTGAAACTTTTACAATCAATTGCCGGTATGAACATGAATGTGTGATTAATTAATATTATTTATCGTTGAGTTCACTGAAAAAGTGTTCCGGATTTCTATTTTTACACTCAAAATTATTTAGAAGTGAAAATTAAATTCAACAACAGGGAAGGCGCTGATTTTATTTCAACTCTTAAGCAAAGAGTTAATGAGTATTTTGAAACTCACCAGATTTCCCCATTCGGCAATATGCAAATATATTCCAAGCTGATTATTCTGATGAGCATATTAGCTGCGTGCTATCTGCTGCTGATCAGTGATTGGCTTGTTCCTGTCGCTTTACTCGGCATTTGGATGTTGCTGGGCTTTGTAATAGCACTGATCGGATTCAATATTGCCCATGATGCAGGACATGGTTCATTTTCAAAATATCCGCTTGTTAACAGTATATTGTCATATTCATTCAACCTGCTTGGAGCAAACCAGTACATGTGGAAAATTATGCACAACATAGTTCATCACACTTTTACAAACATTCCCGACCATGACGAGGACCTGGAACCGGTGGCATTGCTCCGGCTTTCCACTGCCAAAAAGATGAAATTTATTCACCGTTACCAACATTGGTATGCAATTTTCATTTACAGTCTTGCTTCATTATCATGGGTCATTAAAAAAGACTTTGACACTTTTTTCAGAAAGAAAATCGGGAATTATGAAAACAAAAAACATCCCTGGCATGAATACATTATCTTATTCGGCTCAAAGGCAATTTATTTTTTCATTTTTCTTGTGCTGCCCATGCTTTTGCTGAGTGTTCCGTTCTGGCATGTGTTGATTGGTTTTCTGCTTCTCCACATTGTTGAAGGGCTTACGCTGGCTGTTGTTTTTCAACTGGCGCATGTTGTGGAAAATACAAGTTTTCCGGAACCTGATAAGGATGGAAGCATGGAAAACTCCTGGGCGGTTCACCAGATTCGTACAACATCAAGCTTTGCCCGGAAAAACCGGATAGTTACCTGGCTGCTGGGCGGATTGAATTTTCAGGTAGAGCACCATCTTTTTCCTCAGATATGCCATGTGCATTACCGCAAGCTTTCAGATATTGTAAAACAAACAGCAGAAGAATTCAATCTGCGATACATTGAGTATAAAAGTATATGGCATTCCTTCCGGTCCCATTTGCGGATGCTGAGAAAACTTGGAACTCAGGAATCACTGGCGTAAATTTTTTATTAAAAAACTTATTTCAATCCGGGGTTCTTCTGAAAATATCCTCCCTGCTTACAGGTCTTTTTTCTTCCTGCCATGAAAATCCTTTCAGCTTCAGTTCTTCGGGTTTCAATTCATTGATGGGATAAAGAGTTCCTTCCGGCTTAGTATAAAGGAAAATTTTTTCAACCTTGCTTTCATTCACAATTACCGAAAGATTGCTGCATTCTGCACGGTTCACACCGGTAAGGCGTTCGGAATTTTCCTTTTTTTCCTTTACATAATAAATAGTCTGTCCGTTTCCTTCCACATCAATCTTGTGGAGTTTACTTTCTTTAAAATATCCGGTCATGTTTTTTCCCCGGACCTGGTTATACCGTAAGGAGTCAACCTTTGAAGCAATAAATGCCGAATTATAAAATAGCATTTTATCAATATTGGAATTCAAAAGACGGAGATGAATTGTATCAGCCGTCATTTGATTCTGTTCACTCCAGAGAACAGGGCGGTAATACATCCGGATGATGCTGTCAGATGCGAAGTATGTGAGTGAATCACAAGCCCCCTGCAAATCGGACTTAAATATTCTGACGTGATGAAATGCAAAATAAGATTTTCTATTATCCAAAGAATCCCATACAGCCAGCAGGGTATCTGAATGCAGAAATAATGAATCGCTCCCGAATTTCTGCGTGAAAACGGCATTACCGGTAGCGATTGATCTTCGTTCCAAATCATAATATACCGCATAATCACTATGGACAATGATTTCATTATCCAGATCAAATGCTTCAACTCTGCCCAATGCCTCGCCTATTCCAAGCTGACGGTCATAAAAAAGACTGTCGCCAAGCAATCGTTGATTTTTTGATTGCATGAATGCGTTGTCGCTGAAGTATGATTTTCCGGATTCTGTATTGTACCATCCATTATTGCAAAAAATAAATGTACTGTCGCTTCCTTTGGATTCAATGGTGGTGGGCCCTAAAAAAAATGCAGTGGATGTAGCAGTATTATATTTTAGAGTGTCGCACTCTACCACATATTTGGGATTCACCAATACGACTGAATCCTTAAAATACATTGATTTCTGCGATGCAAAATAATAACCCCGCTTGCTGGTGAGCACATTTTCACGATCTACAATTTTTCCTCCGGTATGGTAATCGGCAATGTTTGACTGTGTGTTAAAATTAAGCTGGCTGGTGGTTAATTCCATTTTTCTGTCAGTGAGCCGTACATTTTCGAAAATGCGTGCAGTTTTGGAATTGCCGTCATATTTGAGAAGATTTCCATAAGCGTGTACCGTATCCCCCCTGTTGATGTGAATATTTCCGAAAGCGTCAAACCGGTTTTCATCGCTGAATCGGTAAGCACTGTCGCAATGCATCAGCACATCATTGTGCCGGAACTGTACATTGCCGATCAGCCGAAAAACATTTTTTCCGAGTTTTTCATCGCCTTCAAGAGTGTTGGCATGAACAAGTTCCACCTGTTCTGTTTCCTGGCACATAGAGTATTCCTGAAGGAGGAAAAGAAGAGCAACGGAAAAAAACAGAATTCGAAACATGGATTTAGCTGCTTTAGAAAAAATCATCAGGAATGTTCTGAAATTCACATGGCATTTAATGCCGATTTTATCAGATCTTCCACGCTTGTTTTGTCCCCGTTTTTTTTGATGATTGAATCAACCGATTTTTCAGCAGCATTTTTTGCAAAGCCCAACGTGATCAGGGCGCTCAATGCTTCCTGGCGATGCGCATTAGCCGATGCACCGGCAAACTGAATAAGTATGTCTGATTTCCGGATTTTATCTTTCAATTCAATGATGATGCGCTGTGCCGATTTACCGCCAATGCCCTTTATGCTTTGCAGCCGTGTTACATCACTTGTAACAATTGCCTGTTCCAGCTCCTGCGGTTCCATCGAGGACAGCATCATCCTTGCAGTAGATGCACCAATGCCATTTACAGAAATGAGCTGTCTGAACATGCTTCGCTCCGCTTCATCTGCAAATCCATACAATGTATGAGCATCTTCCTTGACAGAAAGATGAACAAAAATTTTCTGCTTCTCATGCTCGTTGATTTTTGAAAAAGTATGAAGCGAGATGTTCAGGTGATATCCCACCCCATTGCAATCAACCACAACAGAGGTTGCTGTTTTTACAGTAATGGTACCAACCAGATAATCGTACATTGGAACTTACATAACGCACAGCAAAAATAGATAATTGCTCAAGTGAATTAAGGACATCTCTAAAAACCCCATTGTGTAAAAGTATTTAAAATTAAAATTCATTTCATAGCGTTGTGATAAGATATTTGCAAAAAGAAAAATAATCATGACTGCAAACAAGCACATCA
>Ga0187893_10014006_pt1 | contig 11031 bp, 10 predicted proteins | sample MA1701074metaG_FD_139574 | JGI IMG/M metagenome (GOLD analysis project Ga0187893, IMG submission 139574) | White microbial mat communities from a basaltic lava cave in the Kipuka Kanohina Cave System on the Island of Hawaii, USA - MA170107-4 metaG ...
CGCGGGCATGGGCTTCGACGTGGTCTATCTCCCGCCCATTCACCCCATCGGCTCGAGCTTCCGCAAGGGGGCGAACAACAGCCTCACGCCCGCCGAGGACGATCCGGGGAGTCCGTGGGCCATCGGATCCGGCGCAGGCGGGCATACGGCGATTCACCCGCAGCTCGGTACACTGGCCGACTTCGAGCGGCTGGTCGGGCGCGCCCGCGAGCTGGGCATGGAGATCGCGCTGGACCTGGCGTTCCAGTGCACGCCGGACCATCCCTGGGTGACCAGCCATCCCGACTGGTTTCGCCACCGGCCCGACGGCGCCATTCAGTACGCCGAGAATCCGCCCAAGAAATACCAGGACATTTATCCGCTGGACTTCGAGAGCGCGGATTGGCGCGGATTGTGGAGCGAGCTGCGGGCGGTCGTGCACTACTGGGTGGCGCGGGGCGTGCGCCTTTTCAGGGTGGATAACCCGCACACGAAGTCGTTCGCGTTCTGGGAATGGCTGATCGCCGACGTGCAGGCCGCCGAGCCCGACGTGCTGTTTCTCGCGGAGGCCTTCACCCGGCCCAAGGTGATGTACCACCTCGCCAAGCTCGGCTTCAGCCAGTCGTACACTTATTTCGCGTGGCGCAACACGGCGGAGGAGCTGACGGCGTACTTCACGGAGCTGACGGGGGGAGAGGTGCGCGAGTACTTCCGCCCCAACCTGTGGCCGAACACGCCGGACATTCTGACGGAGTATCTCCAGTTCGGCGGGCGCCCGGCGTTCGCGGTTCGGCTGGTGCTGGCGGCGACGCTGGGCGCCAGCTACGGGATTTACGGGCCGGCCTTCGAGCTGGCCGAGCACGAGGCGGTGGCGGCGGGGAGCGAGGAGTACCGGGACTCGGAGAAGTATCAGGTCCGGTTCCGCGATCTCGACCACCCATCCAGCCTGCGGCCGCTCATCACGCGGATGAACCGGATCCGGCGCGCCAATGCGGCGCTGCAGCGGGACGCTGGGCTCACATTTCATCCGTCCGACAACCCGATGCTGCTGTGCTACAGCAAGGCCAGCGCCGATCGCGCGAACGTCGTCGTGGTGGTCGTCAACCTGGACGTGCGCCACACCCAGGCCGGCTGGGTCGATCTCGATCTGGCGGCGCTCGGCGTCGCGGACGACGAGCCCTACCAGGTCCACGATGCGCTGGGCGACGGGCGGTTTCTCTGGCAGGGGCGGCGGAATTTCGTCGAGCTCGATCCGCGCGCGATGCCGGCGCACATCTTCCGGCTGCGGCGCCGGGCCCGGACCGAGCAGGACTTCGACTACTACCTCTAGTCGCCGGCGACGCCACTCCCACGCTCCGGGCGGGACGGCTAAGTTCCTCCGGCCTGCTCCGACCGGGTAGCTCAGTTGGTAGAGCAGCGGACTTTTAATCCGCAGGCCCCGGGTTCGATCCCCGGCCCGGTCACTCTTGCAGCTTGCAAGTCCCACAACGCCTTTCCGCCTGTCTCGTGTCAACGTTTTGTTGATGCCCGGGGAGTGGTTGTCTAGAGGTTGATTAGCCTGGGACACGCCGCCTATTATTTACGCTCGCACACCTCTCAAGGCACTCGGCCCATGGTACGGTACACCGCTGCAGTTGCCGGAGTCGTAGCTGGCTCCCTGCTCCTCCTCCTGGGTGCAGGGCAGCCTCTGCAGGCTCAAGTCATCGGCACACAGTGTTGGAACAACAACGGCGTCGTACAGTGCAACTCGCAGGCCGGCATTCTCTACACAGGGCCATCGGGCTGGGATGTAGCCGCAAAGAGCTTTGCTCAAGCGTTTGCGCAATCGTTCGAGCAAGCTCGCGCACTCCGCGCGCAACGCCAACAGCAAGCGCAAGCAGCGATTGATCGCGCAGCCACAGCTACTGACGTGGAGCGGGAAGCGGCAATGCGCCGACTTTTCATGGAACGTGTTAGCGCCGTACTTCAGCATCTGAGCGACAGCCTCAGGATCTTCGGGGAGGCGGGCCGTCGCTTCTTGGAAGCCACTGGTCCCTCGGTAGCAGATCTCTACGTTGTCAATCCGCTAGCCAGCCGCGAAGAAATAATGGGGGCTCTGTGGCCTCACTTACAGAAGGTCGGCAACGACTTCACGGCCTACGTTACTCGCGTTGCCCCCCCGAACAAGCCAGCGGTCGACAGTCTGGGGTTGCACCCGGATGAGTTACAGCTCCTCGTTGCGGCGCTCGGGCCAGTGACGCAAGACGCCTTCATGTTGAATCCGGATGGCACAGCCGCGGACTATCGTGCAGCGATTGATCCGCTGCTCAAGCGCGCGAGAGTTTACTTCGACTCCACACGAGCTGCCGTAAAACCGCGTTAGGAGTGGGTTAAGCCAGTGCTACTCACCTAAGCAAAAGAGCAAGGGGCCACAGGTCCTCGTTGTGCTCGAAGCACCGTGAGGGGCTGCCTAAGAAACGCGATTAGGCACTGGCCGTCAGTTCGAAGCGTCGGTTAGCCTTCAGCACGCCCTGTCTGCAGCTCGAGAGCAGCCCGAATGAGTTCGATGGCACCGGCCGAGTCGCGCCAAACCAAGTCAGACGATACGTGCACCGTGTAGATCCCGTGGGATAAGAACCGTGTATCGCGAACGGCGTCTCGCTCCTGTTTGGCAGCATATTCCCGGCCGTCGATTTCGATGGCGACTTTCGCTTCCGGGCACCAGAAGTCAGGAATGTAGCCGTAGACAAGGGACCGACGCCGGAACTTGAACCCGCTGAGCTGTCTCCGGCGAAGCAGTTGCCAAAGGCGCTTTTCGGTCGCACTAGCTGTACGTCGGAGTTTACGGACTTGAGTGTTCTTGCGAGGCGAGGCTTTGCGACGCACCATAGCGAGATAAGCTAGGCGCGCTCGACGCCCAAAGGATAGAGTGTCCACCAAATTCTTGTTCTACGATCCGGAGAGAAGCCCCAACCCGGCGCTCGAGGTTGGCAAGAGGTACCCAGCCGAACGTGACCAGACCAAAGCCCGTGGCAACTGGTTGCTACAGCTCGGGAATGGCGAAACTATCTCCGCGCATTCGCGTGACCTCTGCAATCAGCGTGACAAGCTGGAATCTAAGCTTGCAGAGCTCGCACACCACGTTATTTACGAAGCCGCAATGTTGCTTCACGCATTCGATGATCGCAGCCGGCGCACCTCGTACACTGCTTGGTTCGTTCACTATCGAAACCTTATCCTATTTTTCCGTGGAAAGGGTCACGATGAGGATGAGGGGTGCGCGCAGGATTTTTTTGCGGATCCGCTAACTTGGCACGAGAAACGCCGAGCAGTTCCACTACCGTCTGACCCCGTCCTGTTGAGTGATTTCGAGCAGGCGGCCAACGAGCTTGCTGTTCATCTTTCCTATAATCGGAGCGAGTTTGTCGACCCGGCAAAGCCCCCTAACGCAGAGCTCACAGCGTACGTTCGGCGACTGGTGTGGAGTTTTCTCGACTCCGTCCCACCTGACAGGAGAGCTTGGTTTTCATCAGCCGCCATGTCCCAGCTTCTTGGACAAAAGCCAGCCGTCTAACACGCGCTTGCACCTGCCGGGCACGTCCGTTCTCAAAGGAAGCCCATTGAGTTGTGCGCAGCTGCTATCACTGCACGTTCAAGCGTCTCGGGGCACTACCTCTTGAGTGATGGGCGCGACACAAAGCGGATCGCTGTCCCCCCGATTGTTCCCTGACCACTGGCGACCATGCGTCCTCATCGTGCAACCATGGTAGCGTTTGTCCATTGATGATGGTCGATGGTCTTGGGTGCGTGTGAGTGCGAACTAGAACTCAATCCGACTCAATCCGAAGCCCCCATGGCCGACCGCTGAGCAGACTCGCCGCCGCCCACCGCTGAAGCGTCTGGACCCGCCTGCACGTTGGTGGTCGTGTTCGATTGGCCGGGCAAGAATCACCGCTCCGGCTCCTGTGCCGGTTCTGCTCGAACAGGGACACTCTCGTCGAGCGACTCAATCATCGCGAGCAACTCTGCCGCTATTGGTCGGTTTGCGTGTTCGTTCGGTAGAACGGTCCACCATTGTCGAACCTCAACTGGAGGCCCAACCAACGCTTGCCAGAAGAAGATGACGCCCCCGATTCTCTTGTTTTGCTTCGGCTGGAAGGACCGTTGGATCAGCGAGGCCCACGCTTGGGAGTTTGCGGTGACGTCCGTCATATCAATGGCGAGAAGGTTATGGGCATCCCTTGAAAAGTGATGAAGTTCCGCAGCGAGCAATCTTCTGGCTCGAGCATCTTGGACTGGTACGCGGACGATGCCAGCGGACACAACTGAGCCGTCAATTCCTCCTGCGGCTGCACCCAGCACAGGACGGCCACCACGAGGAGCGAAGATGGTGGGCCCCAGTTGAAGCGGGATTGAAGCCGGACGACGAACGAAGGTGCCCAAGCCCTCGAACTCCACTGGATCAGGGCCCGAGACTCGAGGGAGCACATCGAGAACTGCTGCTGAGGTTTCCGGGCCAATGTCAGTGTCGAGCAACACCTCCAGGACTGATCCCGTGACCCTATCGCGTATGGTCTCAGCTAAAGCCTGTATGGCAGGCTGTATGGAGGTAATCGCATCCGCACGTTCGGGAGCGATCACTTCGCAGTAGACTTGGGTACCTTCGTAGTCAACCGCTGTGTCGAGGACCGTCGATCCGAGTTGCGGCTCGATTTCGGGTCGAAGGTTGAGGCGCGTAAGAGCTGCCGCAAATCTCAGTTCCGAGAAAGCACTTCGGTCACCGCGCTGGATCCTCGGCAGCAGCCTCTCGAACCCCGGTAGGTCCTCGCAGGCTCGAAGGTCACGACCAAGAACGATTGCTGGCAGAATGATGCCAGGACCTCTGCCGGGAGTTGCCACGAGCGTCTCGACGTGATTTGGGCAGAGTCGCTGCAATGTGTCGAGCGCTTCAGTGACTTCTCTCTCCGAGAGGCGCGGTGGGCTCCCGAGGAACCACTCGCTAACGAACGTGGCCCAGGAGGATCCGAATACAGGAGGTAGAGTCACGGGTGTGAGAGCAATCTCCGTCGAGGGTTACGCCGAGAACAGGGGCAGTTGGACAAACCACGGGACTTGGGCTCGGTTCGACGGGTTGAGTAACACAGTTGTGGCTCGCGTCTGAATACCCAGCGTCTACACAATGAGTTGGGACATCGTTCACGGTTGGGTCGAGCACAGCGCCCTGGGTATCGAGGGATCGATCGATAGGTAAGGGCCACGGTATATTTGGCGTGGGAGAGATTTCTTGCAAATGCGGTGGCGACGCGACGAAGCGATTGGGACGTTCTATCGGCTCGCTCAGGATTTGGTCCAGGAATTCAAGAAGGCGAACGTGCTGCCACTGTCGAAGATCCCGGCTGACTTCGGTACGCACCCTCGCCAAGTGCTACGCGAAGCGAGCCGAGTGTTCGCACCCCTAGGGAACGACTTCATCTTTTCCGCAAACGAAGCCGCCTTGCGCCTCGACGAGTACTTCGAGACAGTCGAGGCATATAACGGCGACCCGCGGGGCCGCGACGGGGCTGATCGCCTCATGTCGGTGCAGACATCGCGAGAGCAGGTGGGGCGAAATTTGGATCGAGCGAGCCTCCTTATCTCCGACGACCTTCGTTGGAAGTACGCAGACGGGAAGGACCACGACTTCGGCGTGTTGTGCGCGCCACCACCGGGTTTGCTGTCCGGGGGATTAGACAACCAAGTGAGCGTGCTGTGACAATAGCCGTTTGGTTGCCGCGCTGCTGGACGTGAAGGGCGGGGCGGGTCGGTCGCGTTGGGAGGTACAGGAAGGCCGCCTGCGGTTCATCGCCGCACCGCGAGCCGTGGTCGTCGTGTCTACCTCTCTGTCTCACTATAAGCTCTGCCAGATCGTCTTTAGCAAGAACGACGGCAGCGTGTTCGTGACGTTCCCGTACTTTAAGCGAACTGAGGGGATCGTGAGCCGCGTGGTGATCCCCGCCGGACTAAAGCCACCCTACACGTTGAACCTGACCGAGCACGGTCGCACCACTTCTCACTTGGTGAAATTCTCCCACCATTCGAGCGGAGAGGCGTTGTTTTCGCAGGATGGGAAGGTACGCACCGAGATCCGCCGCGCGTCCTTCCCCCTCACGGGCCCGATCGGGCACCTATTCGAGCTCCACGCCTTCTGGCTAAGTGGGTTCGATCTGCTCGAGCCCGCGAAGGCGAAGGGTGGCCGTCCCTACCTTCGCTTCATCTTCGAAGGTGAGCCTCCCCCCGGCGTCGTCATCTCCGGGGAGTGGCGTCGGAAGCGCGACATCGAGGACAACATGGAACCACGCGATGGGATCGCGGGCCCGCGCGCGAGCTTCCGAAGGCGGAGCACCGGCGCAGAGGGGCAAATGCTTTTCCTCGGTCAGCCGCCGGGGTGGCCGCTCCGAGACCACTTGCTTCTGATCGAGTGCTACCGGACGGACATCCCGAGGGGCCTGGGCGACGACCCGCTGCTCGTGTTCATGGGCGGCTGGGACCCGCACGAAGTGCCAGACGCGAGGGTGCCCATCGAGCAGACGGGCTGCCTCGCTTGCCTCTATCCGGCTGCGTCGCCGGAGGAACTGTCTCGGAAGATCGGCTCCATCGACTTCAAACCGGCCCCGGACAACTACTAATCTGCAGGCCCCGGGTTCGATCCAGCGCCAAGATCCTTGAGCGACGCAGCTCGCTGCCGCCTCGATCCTGAGCCAACCCCGCTCACCGACCATGGGACGAACCGTGGGACGTGCGCTCGGGACGGCTCGGGTCGGACTGTTATACTTGGTACAGCTTGTCCTGGCGGGAGTACAAGCCGTGCTGAGTGAGCGCGAGTTGCACGACTGAGCCCGAGTCGGACACGTTCTTTTAATCCGCAGGCCCCGGGTTCGATCCCCGGCCCGGTCACTCTCGCTGTTCCGGGTGGAATGGACGCAGGGTCGCAAACACTCCCGCGTGGTCGGACGGCCACAATCCCGACGGCGTCCGCTCACCCGGATCCGCTCCCAGCAACGCCGCATCGATGACCCTGGCGGCGCCCCGAAAGAACACGTGGTCCACCCGGTGGCTCAAGGCGGACGTCGCGTTGCGCAGGTCCGCCGCCTGGCAGCACGTGAACCCGGACGCGCCGGTCCCGGCGGCACTCCAGCCATCCACGAACCCCGCGCTCGTCAGTGCGCCATACGCCGCGGTCGTCGTGTTGCCCGGGTCGGAGTTGAAGTCCCCGGCCACGACCAGCGGCAGATGCGCGTCGCACCACGTAGCGAGCAGCTCGTTCACCTGGTCTCGCTGCAGCCCCAACAAGCTCTCGAGCTCCTCGGTTTCCAGGTGGGTGGTGGTGAACCGGACCGTGTCTCCGTCGATCACCGCGTCGATGGAGGCCCACCCGCGCACAACCGCGATCCCCCCAAACGAAAACCGCGCCCGGAATGCACCGGCCCGTGGGTTCACCGTGGCGATCCCCGCCCGCGCCAGGATCACGTCACGATCCTTGAACCGCACGTCGTCCCCATTCGCGCTCGGCAGCTCGATGTCCGCGTTGGTGGCCGCGACGACCGCCCGGTACGCCAGCCCGCGCGCCTCCAGGGCCGCCAGCAGGATGGCGAGATAGTCGGCCACGGTCTCCGTGGCGGGCTCAGGACGCGTCGTGGACTGGTCACCGGGTGACTGGACCAGCCAGTGCGCGACCTCTTGCAGTCCGATAAGGTCGGGGTTCACCGCGGCGATCCTATCCGCGATCGCCGCCGCGCGCTCGGCGAAGTTGGTCTGAAGCACCTGCTGGAACCCGGCCTCGACGATGGCGGGCCACTCGGTCGAGTCGGCGAGGAACAACGGCCGAACCGGGGCGCCCAGGTAGACGTTCCAGGACAGGAACGAGCCCGCGACGGGCCGGGCGCCGCCGCCGTACTCGCAGACCAACGGCGCGCCGGGTTCGGCACACGCCGACTGGGCGAGGATCACGATCGCCGCACTGGTTGCGGCGCCGAGGCGCCGCGGGACTTCCATGCGAGCCTAAGATGCGGGAGGCCGCCCGAACCGCTATCCCCGCGCAGGACTTGAGCCTGCGCGCTCCCGCGCTGCCGCTGGCCCGGTGGGCTTGGCGCGACTCTTGCGACCTCCTGGCAATCCCGGAATGTTCACCCCGCGGGAGGGGAGGCGCGTGAGGGCTACATTGACCGCCCTGGCCGATGCTGCCCGGATCGGCGCCGGCGACAAGCTGCACCTGAAAGGCGTCTTCGACACCATCTTCGCCGAGGCCTTCCCGGCGATCCACGGCACGATGGCCCTGGTGGTGCGCCTCCAGCTCGATCCCAGCGACCAACCCGGGCGCTATCACTTCGAAATCGATGCCGGGCGCACCCATGCCGTCCTGCCCTTGCGCGTGCTCGCGAGGACCGTGTGACCGACCCCACCCACCCCACCCACCCCACCCGCGCCACCCACGCCGGCCCGGAGCCCAAGACGCTGCTCACCGAGCTGCTGCGCCCGGGACGCGTCACCGGCGGGCTGGAAGTCGCCGCGCTGCTCGAAGCGTGGGGCTTCGAGCGCGGGGGCCGGGTCGACGCCGTGGAACCTGAAGAGGCGCAGTTCTGGATCCATCCCGACCATCCGCACCTGCACATGACGGTTCCCATCGGCTGCCCGCTCTCGCGCCACGTGGTCGACTACGCCAGCTACCTGCTTCGCTTTCTGCGGACCTCCTGACGATGCACGGCCTGATCCGCTGGGCACGCCGCCTCCCCAGCTACCACGTCCGGTGGTACTCGCCGCAAGCCGGCGCGAACGGCGTCGACTGGTGGATGGGTTCGTTCGAGGAATTACCGGGCTGCATCGTGCAGGGAACGTCGATGGATGCAAAAGCTGTGGCGGATCCTGCCGGGCTATCTCCGGCAGCTGCGCCGGCGCGGGATCCAGGTGCCGGAGCCGCTCACCGCGCCGACTCCCTCGGTCGAGGGTGTGTGCGGATCCTGACGCCGCTGCCTTCCCCTACTGCTCGACGATCTTGTAGACGTTGCCCGATTCGGTCGTGATGTACAGCTCCCCGTTCGCATCCTCTCCGAAGCTGGTCGGGAGCTCGCTCGGGTCGAGCAGCGCGTACTCGCGCCGGTCCGTCGCCACTCCGCCCCCGCCGCCCGCGATGCGGAACGACCGGACCCACCCCGAACAGAAGTCCGCGTAGAAGTAGTTGCCCCGTAACGCGGGCATGGCGGCCCCGCGATACACATAGCCCCCGATGACCGAGCACCCGTCGCTGTGCCCGTAGGCGAGCACCGGCAGCACCAGTCCGGTCGTGTCGCAGGCCGCGCCGCCGAAGCACGACCGCCCCTCCATGATGCGCCAGCCCAGATTCTCCCCGCCCGCGCTCGTGTGCGACAGGAAACTCACTTCCTCGTACGCGTCGTTGCCTACGTCCCCGATGTAGAGATCGCCGGTCGCACGGTCGAAGCTGAACCGCCACGGATTGCGCAGGCCGTAATTCCACAACTCGTGACGGAACGTGGCGTGACCGGCCCAGGGGTTCGTCGCCGGTATCGTGTACGGACCGCTCGCGCCGACGCCGAGCCGCAGCAGCGAGCCCAGCAGATCGGTGCGATCCTGTCCGCGGCCGTTCGGATCGCCGCAGCACCCGCCGTCCCCCACGCTCACGTACAGGTACCCATCGGGCCCGTACGCCAGCATCCCTCCGTTGTGATCGGGGTAGATCGGCTGCGGGATCGACAGCAGCGTGTCTTCGCCGGGCAACGCGGTGTCGGCCGCCGCGCTCGCCACGTGAAAGCGCGACAGCACCGTTTCCGCGTTGGGGTTCACGTAATAAACGACGAAGAACCGGCTGGTCGCGTAGTCCGGCGGGAACGCCAGGCCGAGGATTCCCTGCTCGGGACCGGAAAACAGCTGGCCCGTGATGTCCAGAAACGGCGTCGGGAGCAGGACCCCGTTCCGGAAGATCCGGATTTGTCCGGTGCGCTCCACCACGAACACGCGGGCCTGATCCCCGGGCGGAGTCGTGACGAAGAGCGGGTGGCTGAGCCCGACGGCGATGGTGTCCAAGGTGAGATCCGGAGCCAGCGGAGGTCCGGATGGCTCGCCGCTACAGGCGAGGATCAGACAGCCGATGGCCGCCGCGGTGCAGGGCGCGCGCTTCACGCCCGTACGTTAGCCTCGCCGGCGACCGCCGTCACTTCCGCTTGCATCGAGCAGAGGGATGACGGCCAGAAGATGCCGGGCTAGATTGCCAGCCCATCATGAGGACAATCCAGCTCCTGGCCCTGTGCGCCGTTCCGCTGCTCGCCTGTCGCGGCAAGGACGCGCCCGGTGACGGCTTCATCGTGTTTCACGTCTCGGCCCGGCCGGCCGGCGCCGCCTCCGACACCAGCCCGCCTTCTGACGTCGTCGCCCTCGGCCCGGACACCATCTTCCTGAGCCGGGTCCGCATGGTGCTGGCCGATCTGGCGATCGCCCCGGCGCGCGCCGGCGAATGCGAGGAAGCCGAAGGGGAGGACCTTCCCCCGTGCATAGAGTTCGACATGCATCCCGTCGTCATCGATTTGCCGCTCGATCGACCGGTGGCGTCCCGCGCCACAATGCCTGCCCCGGCCGGCGCGTACAATCTGCTCCAGGTCATCCTCCATAAGCCCACACCGGCCACCGATACGGCGTTTCTGGCGGCCAACCCCGACTTCACCGGGGTGTCGATCCTCGTGGCCGGCACCCTGAGCCGCAGCGGCAGGCGCCGGTTATTCACCTTTGCCTCGGACTTCACGGAGAAGGAAGAGATCGCCATCACTCCGCCGGTGCACGTCCCTCCGGGTGATTCGCTGCACGTCACGCTGCGCATCGATGCGGCGTCCTGGTTCAAGGGCGGAGACGGAAAAACGCTCATCGATCCCCGCAGCGCCGGTCCCGGCGGCCCGAACGAACACCTGGTGCGGGATCACATTCGCACCTCCCTCACGGTGTTCCGCGATCAGAACCGGGACGGCCAGGAGGACGGCGCCGCTCCCTGACCGGGTCCGGGTGGCCGGGGGGGGGGGGGGGGGGGGGGCGCCG
>Ga0187893_10014007_pt1 | contig 11031 bp, 10 predicted proteins | sample MA1701074metaG_FD_139574 | JGI IMG/M metagenome (GOLD analysis project Ga0187893, IMG submission 139574) | White microbial mat communities from a basaltic lava cave in the Kipuka Kanohina Cave System on the Island of Hawaii, USA - MA170107-4 metaG ...
CGGCGACGTGCTGTTCGTCGACGAGATCCACCGCATGCCGCGCGCCGTCGAGGAGGTCCTGTACCCGGCGCTCGAGGACTTCAAGCTCGACGTCGTGCTCGGCAAGGGCCCGAGCGCGAGGAGCATCCGCCTGGACCTGCCGCGGTTCACGCTCGTCGGCGCGACCACGCGTCCGGGCCGGATCACGCTCCCGCTCCGCGAGCGGTTCGGCTTCTCGCCGCGACTGGACTACTACTCGGAGGACGACCTGCGCTCGATCGTCCACCGGTCCTCCCGCATCCTCGGCGTCGGCGTCGACGATGCTGGTGCCGCCGAGATCGCCAGGCGCTCCCGCGGCACGCCTCGGGTCGCCAACCGACTGCTCCGGCGGGTGCGCGACTTCGCCGAGGTCCGCCACGACGGCTCGGTGACCGCTGAGGTTGCCCGTGCAGGGCTCGAGCTGTTCGAGGTGGACGAGCAGGGCCTGGACAAGCTGGATCTGGCGGTGCTCGCGTCGATCGTCGGGAAGTTCGGGGGCGGTCCGGTCGGATTGTCTACGCTCGCTGCGGCCGTCGGCGAGGAGACCGATACCGTCGAGGACGTCGTCGAGCCCTACCTGTTGCAGCTCGGGTTCCTACAGCGGACCCCGCGGGGGCGGGTCGCCACCGAGCGCGCGTACCAGCATCTCGGCGCCGAACGTGAGGGCGCGCTGCCGCTCGTGTAGGAACGGATCCATCGCACAGCGAGCCCCGCGATAGCCTGTATGCTGCTTCGTCACCCCCAAGGAGGCTGGTCAGAGCATGTTCGGGATCCTCGCCCAAGAGGGTGGCGGCCAGGCCGGAGGCTCCGTGATCGGCCTCGCGCTGCCGCTCCTGATGATCGTGGGCTTCTATTTCCTGCTGATCCGTCCACAGCGCAGCCGTCAGCGAGCCCAGCAGGCGGTGCTGGCCTCGCTCGAGGTCGGCGACGAGGTCATGACCAGCGGCGGCATCTTCGGGACGATCGTCGAGATCGATGAGGACGAAGGGGTCCTGACCGTGGAGATCGCTCCAGGCACCCGGATCCGCATGGTCCGGGCCGGGATCTCGCAGCGCTTCGTCGAAGACGAAGAAGAGGACTACGACGAGGACGAGGACGCCGGAACGGCCGACGAAGGGGCCGACCGGGAGCCGTGAGCGCTGAAGCGGTACCCGGCGCGGGACCCGTCGAGGCGGCCCCCGAGACCGGGTCCGAGGGGATCACGCTCGAGCTGGTCCAGGAGGACCCGGAGCTTTCGACGTTCATCTCCGCTGCCGACCGCGTCATGGAGGGGCTCGGCTACACGGAGCACGGGTTCCGCCACGCGAACCTGACGGCTCGGATCGCGTTCAACGTGCTTACGCGGGCGGGGTTCGACCTCCACACGGCGAACCTCGGGGCGGTCGCCGGCTACCTGCACGACGTAGGGAACATGATCAGCCGCTACGCGCACGGACAGACCGGCGGCGTGCTGGTGTATCAAGCCCTCCGCGGGCGCGTGCCGGCGGCCGACCTCGCGCAGGTCGTGTCGGCGGTGGCGAACCACGAGGAGGAGAACGGCTACGCGATCTCGCCGGTCTCCGCCGCCGTGATCCTGGCGGACAAGTCCGATGTCCATCGGAGCCGGGTCCGAAAGACCGGCCAGATCGAGTTCGACATCCACGACCGGGTGAACTTCGCCGCCGAGCAGTCGTTCCTCCGTGTCGACTCGGAGGCCAAGACGGTGAGCCTCGAGCTCACGATCGACACGCAGATCAGCCAGGTCATGGAGTACTTCGAGATCTTCCTCGGCCGGATGCAGATGTGCCGGCTCGCGGCCGAGGTGCTCGATTGCCGGTTCAAGCTGCTCATCAACGGCGCGGAGCTCGCGTGAGCGCGAACCAGGAGCGACCGTGAAGAAGCCTCGGGCCCTGTGGGCCTCGATCGTGTTCGTCGTCGCGCTCGCCCTGGGCGGCGTCGCGATGTTCGTGACCGGGACCCGTCCGGTGCTCGGCCTGGATCTCGAGGGGGGCGTCTCGGTGATCCTATCCGCGCCCGAGGGGACACCTGCCGACGTCATGGATCAGGCGCTCGAGAACATACGCAACCGGATCGACGCGTTCGGCACGGCCGAGCCGATCCTGTTCGTGACCGGCAACAACCTCGAGGTCCAGATCCCGGGACTCGCCCGGGGGACCATCGAGGAACGGGCGAAGACCCAGCACTGCATCGCGGACGCGGAGCGCGTCACGTACGGCTGCTTCGAGCAGGAGGACGAGGCGAATGAGGAACTCGCCGCCGCGAGCGTCGAGTCGGTCATCTCCTCCGTGTGTCTGACCGGAGACTTCTGGGGGGAGAACGCGCCGTGCTTCGGCGACGAAGAGGCGGCCGACTCGGCGGCCGACGCGATCGCGGTCGACAAGCGCCAGCAGCAGTTCTGCTTGACGGGAACCGGCCTCGAGTCGGACCCGTGCTACTCGACGCGCGAGATCGCGGATGCGCACCTCGCGACGATCGGCACCGAGGTGTCGGAGAGCTTCTGCATCCAGGGCCAGGGCGGCCAGACGTTCGCGAACGAACACGGGGCGGCGTGCTTGCCGACCCAGCAGGAAACCGAGGAGCTCCTCGCGGGCATGAGCGTGCTCCGCTCCGACAGCGAGTTCTGCGTCCTCAGCTCGGCCGGTCAGGATCTGGGCTGCTACCTGTCGAGGGAGTCGGCCGAGGCCCGGCTCCAGGAGACGGGGCAGGAGCGACTCCTGCAGGTGATCGGCCAGACCGCACGGCTCGAGCAGCGCGAGGTGCTCGAGGTGCTGATCCCCACCGATCCGGCGTACGCCTCGACACCGGTGACCTGCGGGAGCGAGGAGGAACGAGCGACCGACGCGTGCTCGTTCGAGGCGCTTCGAGACCAGGACGTCGTGTTCCTCTCTCGCGACGACGACACGAAGTACAAACTCGGACCCGTCGAGATCACCGGGGAGGCGATCGACAGCGCCACCGCGGTGTTCGACCCCGGGACCGGCGTATCGGTCGGCACCGGCTGGCGGATCTCGTTCGACCTCACCGGCGAGGGCAGCGGCATCTTCTCGGAGGTCACCACTCGGTTGGTCGGACGTCAGCTCGCGATCGTCGTAGACCAGGAGGTGATCTCGGCACCCAACGTGCAGAGCGCCATCACCGGCGGCAGTGGCGACATCACGGGGAGCTTCACGGAGGCCCGCGCGAAGGACCTCGCGACCCAACTGAACGCGGGCGCGTTGCCGGTTGCACTGGTCACGCAACAGGTGCTGACGGTCAGCCCCTCGCTCGGCGACGAGTCCCTGCAGCAGGGGCTCGTGGCGGGCATCGCGGGGCTCGTCCTGTTGGCGTTGTACCTCCTGTTCTACTACCGCGTGCTCGCCGTCGTCGCGTGGGTGGGGATGACGTTGTGGGCGATGCTCGCGCTGACGATGGTCGCCATCGCCGGCCTCACGATCGGCTACAACCTGACCCTTGCCGGGATCGCGGGGCTCGTGATCTCCCTCGGGGTGACGGCGGACTCGTACATCGTCCTCTTCGAGCGGCTGAAGGACGAAGTCCACGCGGGCAAGTCCCCGCGCTCGGCGGTAGGCCCGGCGTTCAAGCGTTCGTTCCGGACGATCGTTGCGGCGGACTTCGTCACGGCGATCGCGGGCGTCGTGCTGTACATCACGGCGATCTCCTCCGTGCGCGGCTTCGCGCTCACGCTGGCGGTCGCGTCCTTGCTCGACCTGTTCGTCGTCTACTTCTTCAAGCGACCGGCGGTCGCCCTGTTGTGCCGGAGCGACCGACTCGTCAACCTGCGGGTGATGGGCGTCAAGGCGGGTCTGACCGCCGAGCGCGAGGCGGCAGGCGCGCTGCCCGCGATCGCCGGAGGTTCCGAGTGAAGCTCCGCCGGGCGCTCGACTCCTTCCGGGGCTACCGCCATCCCGAGTTCCACATCGTCCAGCGGCGCCGCCGGTGGTTCATCCTGTCCGGCTGCGCGATCGCGCTCTCGTTGATCGGGCTGCTGATCCTGCGGTTGAACCTCTCGATCGACTTCACCGGCGGCACGCTGATCCAGTACCGGATGGTCGATCCGGTAAGCGTCGAGGACGTCCGCCGGACGCTCGCCGAGGACCCGTTCGGTCGCGAGAACGCGGAGCTGCAGATCGTGGGCGAGGATCTCGTCTCGATCCGGACCACCGCGCTCACCGACCTGTCCGCCGAGGAGCGGACCCGACTGTTCGAGGCGCTGTCCTCCCAGGCGGGGATCACGCCGGACGACATCAGCGCCCAGGTCGTGGGTCCGACGTGGGGATCGCAGATCTCTCGACAGGCCGTGGTCGGGTTGGTGGTCGTGCTGCTCGCCATCACCCTCTACATCACGCTGCGCTTCGAATGGAAGATGGCGCTGGGGGCGATGGTGGCCATGATCCACGACGTCGTGATCACCGCGGGCGTGTACGCGCTCACCGGGCGTGAGGTGTCGCCGGCGACCGTGATCGCGATCCTGACGATCCTGGGCTTCTCGCTGTACGACACGGTGGTGATCTACGACAAGGTCAAGGAGAACACCGAGTCCACCGTCCTGCTTTCGAGGGACACCTACGAGGGCGTGGCGAACCTGTCGATGAACCAGGTGCTGATGCGTTCGGTCAACACGTCGCTCGTCGTGATCCTGCCGATCCTGTCGCTCCTGCTGTTCGGTGGTGCGACGCTGAAGGACTTCGCGTTCGCGATGCTGATCGGCGTCACGACGGGCGCGTATTCATCGATCTTCATCGCCACGCCGATCCTGGTCATCCTGAAGGAGCGCGAACCCCGCTTCCGGCAGCTCCGCGCGCGCTTGGAGGGCCGGCCCGGCGAGCGGAGGATGCGGGCGGTCGCTTCCGCCCCCGTCGCCGAGACCGCCCCGGACCCCGAGGCGGCGGCGGTCGGGGCGGCACCGTCACGGGCGTCGTCGCGGAGCGGCTCGGGACCCTCCCGCCCGCGCCCCAAGAGCAAGCGGCGCCCGCCCGCCAAACGTCGGCGGAGGTGAGCACGTGGACATCGAGCAGGTGAAGGCGCTCGTCAGGGACATCCCGGACTTCCCCCAGGAGGGCGTGGTCTTCAAGGACATCACGCCGCTCCTCGCGGACGAGCTCGCGTTCTCCACGGTGATCGACCTGATCGTCGTGCACTTCGGCCGCGGCAACGTCGACAAGGTCGTCGGGATCGAGGCGCGAGGGTTCATCCTGGCTTCGCCGGTCGCCTATCACTTCGGCGCCGGGTTCGTTCCGGTCCGCAAGGCCGGCAAGCTCCCGTGGGAGACCGAGGCGGCGGAGTACGACCTCGAGTACGGGACGGCGACGCTGGAGATCCATCGCGACGCGGTCGCGCCGGGGGAGCGGGTGCTCATCGTGGACGACGTCCTCGCGACGGGCGGGACCGCGAGGGCCGCGGCCAGGCTCGTCGAGCAGATCGGGGGCAAGGTGGTCGGGATCTCCTGCCTGATCGAGCTCGGGTTCCTGAACGGCCGCGACAAGCTCCAGGGCTACGACCTGTTCACGTTGATCTCGTACTGAATCGGACCTGTGCCGGGCGCACGACACGCGCGCGTACACTTGCTCGACGGGGGTGACGGCGCACGTGGACACCGGCGAGCAGCTCAAGACCGAGCGTCGAGGCGGGCTGCTCTCGCGCCTTCGCCCCGGGGAGCCCGCTCCTCCCGGTGAGGGTCTGGACGGACTCGTCCGAACCGTCAAGTCCTATAACCCGAAGGCGGACCTGAAGGAGATCGACCGCGCGTACCGGTTCGCCGCCGAGCACCACGAGGGGCAGGTGCGCCTGTCCGGCGAGCCGTTCATCGAGCACCCGCTCGCCGTGGCGAGGATCCTGGCCGACCTCGGGCTGGACACGACCACGCTGCAGGCGGCCCTGCTGCATGACACGGTCGAGGACACCGCCGTCACCGTGGACGAGCTCGAAGAGAGTTTCGGCCCCGAGGTCGCGCGGATCGTGGACGGGCTCACGAAGCTCGACCAGGTTCCGTTCCGCACCCGGGAGCACGAGCAGGCGGAGAACGTCCGCAAGATGATCGTGGCGATGGCGGGCGACATCCGCGTCCTGTTGATCAAGCTCGCCGACCGCCTGCACAACATGCGGACGCTCTCGGCGCTGCCGCAAGACAAGCAGAAGCGCATCGCCACGGTGACGCTCGAGATCTACGCGCCGCTCGCCCATCGACTCGGGGTCCAGCAGGTGAAGTGGGAGCTCGAGGACCTCTCGTTCAAGACGCTGCACGAGGGCCCGTACCGCGAGATCGCGAGCCTGGTCGAGAAGCGCCGCGGCGAACGCCAGGCGTACGTGGAGGACGTGTTGGAGTCGGCGCGGACGCGGCTCCGTGAGGCCGGGGTCAAGGCGGAGGTGATCGGCCGGCCGAAACACCTGTACTCGATCTACGAGAAGATGGTGATCGGCGGCAAGGAGTTCAACGAGATCTTCGATCTCGCCGGCATGCGGATCCTCGTGGGTTCGCTGCGGGACTGCTACGCGGCGCTCGGCGCGGTCCACTCGCTCTGGAAGCCGGTCCCTGGACGATTCAAGGACTACATCGCGATGCCCAAGTCGAACATGTACCAGTCGCTCCACACCACCGTGGTCGGGCCGCAGGGCCGCCCGATCGAGGTGCAGATCCGGACCAGGGACATGCACCGCACGGCCGAGTTCGGGATCGCGGCGCACTGGCGGTACAAGGAGGGGCAGGGCGGGAAGAAGGCGAAAGACGCGAAGGAGGCCGCCGACCTCGCGTGGCTCGGGCAGATGCTCGACTGGCTGAAGGACATGGCCGACCCGCGCGAGTTCATGGAGGGCCTGCGGATCGACCTGTACGGCGGACAGGTCTTCTGCTTCACGCCGAAGGGCGACGTGATGAACCTGCCGGCCGGGGCGACGCCGGTGGACTTCGCCTACGCGATCCACACCGAGGTCGGCCACCGGACGATCGGCGCGAAGGTCAACGGCAAGCTGGTTCCGCTCGACTACGAGGTCCGCACGGGCGACACGATCGAGATCTTGACATCGAAGGCGCTGGGCGAGGGTCCGTCGCAGGACTGGATCCGGTTCGTCAAGACCCCACGGGCCCGCACGAAGATCCGTCAGTGGTTCAGCCGTGAGCGCCGTGAGGACGCGCTGGAGGAGGGCCGCGAGCAGCTCCAACGGCTCATGCGCAAGCAGAACGTCCCGCTCAAGCGCCTGGCGACCGAGGAGACGCTCGGACAGCTCGCCGTCGAGATGAAGTTCCCCAGCCTGGATGCGCTGTACATCGCCGTCGGCGAGGGCCAGGTCTCGCCGCAGTCGATCGTGGCGCGGCTGGCGCGCTCGCTCCAAGGCACCACCGAGGAGGATGTGACCGAGGTCCCGCTCGCCCGGCCGGTGCACCTCGGCGAGCCGGCGACCACGACCGACGTCACCTCGGGGATCGAGGTGCCGGGCTCGGCCGATGTCTGGGTTCGGCTCGCGCGCTGCTGCACGCCGGTCCCCGGCGACGAGATCCTCGGGTTCGTGACGCGTGGCCAGGGCGTGAGCGTCCACCGCACGGATTGCCCCAACGCGAAGTCGCTCGTAGCACAGCCCGAGCGCCTGATCGACGTGTCGTGGCGGGCGGGGCGGCCCACCTCGTTCGCGGTCGCGGTCCAGGTCGAGGCGCTCGATCGGACGCGGTTGCTCTCGGACGTGGCGACGGTGCTCGCGGATCATCACGTGAACATCCTGTCGGCGACCACTGCCGTCGGACGAGACCGGACGACGATCCTGCGGTTCACGTTCGAGCTCGCCGACATCGCGCACCTGGCGGAGCTGCTCGGTGCCGTGAAGAAGATCGAGAACGTCTACGACGCGTTCCGCGTCGTGCCGCGTTGAGGGTCCTGCTTCAGCGCGTCTCGCGCGCCTCGGTGTCGGTCCGCGGCGAGCGCGTCGCCGAGATCGGTCACGGCGTGCTGCTCCTGGTTGGGGTCGGCAAGGACGACGCGTTCGGCGAGTACGACCGCTTCGCGCAGAAGGTGTTCCACCTGCGGGTCTTCGAGGACGAGGAGGGGAAGATGAACCGCTCGCTCTCCGACGTCGGGGGCGAGGTCCTGGTGGTTCCGCAGTTCACGCTCTTCGGCGACGTGCGCAAGGGACGGCGCCCGTCCTGGGACGGCGCCGCGCCGCCCGGGATCGCGGAGGACCGGGTCGAGGCGTTCGCGAAGGCGCTCGAGGCACTCGGCGCTCGCGTTCAGCGCGGCGCGTTCCGTGAGCACATGCTGGTCGAGCTCGTGAACGACGGCCCGGTCACGCTCTGGATCGACGCCGCCGGGCTCTGAAGCGCTAGATCAGGCGGGTCTGGTCTCGCGCAGGGCGACGGCTCTTGGTCATGACCGGTGGCGCTGGGTGCTCGACGAGCGCCACGACCCGGTCGGCCATGAACCGCCCGGTCCGAACGGGCTCCCCGTTCCGGGTGACCTCGGCGACCTCGATCACGCCTCGCGACGTGGTGATCTCCACACGCCGGCCGGCCTTCGTGGCCTCGATCTCGTACGTGAGCACGCCCGCTCCCGAGTCCACGACGATCTCCACGCGGTCTCCGCGCATGACCGCAGCGTACTCCCCGGCGCCGACAACTGGGGGGCGCGCGGCGACCGATAGACTTCGGCCCGATGTACCTCGACGTCTTCTCGGACAACTCGTTCGAGACCAACTGCTGGTTGATCGGCGCGGACGGGTCCGAGGACGCCGTGGTGGTCGATCCCGGCTTCTCGCCCGGGCGCGTCCACGCGATGCTCGAGTCCGAGGGCAAGCGGCCGGTCGCCGTCCTCGCCACGCACGGGCACTTCGACCACATCGGATCGGCTGCCGAGTTCTGCGGCGACGACCTGCCCTTCCACATCCACGAGGCCGACGTGCGGGCGCTCACCGACCCGCAGGCGTGGGGAGCGGGCTTCCATACGCCGTCGGTCCCGGTGAAGGACGTGCGGACGCTCGAGGACGGGGACGTGCTCACGTTCGCCGGCTTCCGGATCGAGGTGCTCCACACGCCCGGCCACACGCCCGGGAGCGTCTGCTTCCGGACCGACGGCTGGGTGCTCTCGGGCGATCTCGTGTTCTCCGGTTCGATCGGACGCAGCGACTTCCCGAACTCGTCGCTCCCGGACATGCAGCGGAGCCTGCGCCGCCTCCTCGAGCTCCCGGACCCGATGGACGTCCTTCCCGGTCACGGCCCGAGGACGACCGTCGGGCGCGAGCGGGCGAGCAATCCCTTCCTCCGGGATCTCTGAGCGTGGAGCTCCAGCCGCCCCGCGGCACCGGGGACCTGCTGCCGCCCGAGGCCGACGCGATGCTCGGCCTGTACGAGGCGTCGCATCGGATCGCGCGGCTGTTCGGGTTCCGCTACGTCGAGACGCCGACGTTCGAACACACGGAGCTTTTCGCGCGCACGTCGGGCGAGACCTCGGACATCGTGACCAAGGAGATGTACACGTTCGAGGACAAGGGTGGTCGCTCGCTCACGCTGCGACCCGAGCAGACCGCGAGCATCGTGCGCGCGTACCTGGCGAACGCGCACGACCTGCCGACCCCGTTCAAGGCCTACCACGTCTCCCCGCAGTTCCGGCACGGGCGCCCGCAGGCCGGGAGGCTCCGCGAGTTCCGCCAGTTCGGCGTCGAGCAGGTCGGCGTGGCCGCGCCGGGCGCCGACATCGAGGTGATCGCCCTCGGTGACCGGTTCCTGCGGGGTCGGGGGCTCACGCGGCTCGAGCTCCGTCTGAACTCGATCGGCGATCCTGTCTGCCGGCCCGCGTACCGCGAGCTGCTGGTGGCGCACCTGTTGCCGCATGAGGCCGAGCTCGACGAGGACTGCCGGACGCGCCTGCAAGCGAACCCGATGCGGGTGTTCGACTGCAAGGTCGACGGCGGCAAGCCGTTCGTGCTGGAGGCGCCCGCGATCTCGGACCATCTGTGCGACGCGTGCGCCGAGCACTTCGGCGCCGTCCGCGCGGGACTCGGGTCCGCGGGGATCGCGTTCTCGCACGACCGGAGGCTGGTCCGGGGTCTGGACTACTACACGAGGACGACCTTCGAGTTCGTCTCCGGCGCGTTGTTGCAAGCGCAGTCCACCGTCTGCGGGGGCGGTCGGTACGACGGATTGGCCGAGGTGATCGGCGGGCCGCCCACGCCCGGCGTAGGGTTCGCTCTCGGCCTGGATCGGCTGCTCGCCGCGATGCACGCGGAAGGTGTGTCTCCCCCCGGCGTGCGAGGGCTGGCGTGCTTCGTCGTCGCGATCGGTTCGGAGGCGGCGCGGGCCGCCGAGCGGTTGGTCGCCGACCTGCGTGACTCCGGCCTGCCGGCCGCGAGCTCGCCCGAGGACCGTTCCTTGAAGGCACAGCTCCGGATGGCGGATCGCGCCTCCGCCGCGTACGCGGCGATCCTCGGCGAGCGTGAAGTCGCCGCGGGCACCGTCACGCTCCGACGTCTGTCGGACGGCGAGCAGGAGGTGGTTGCGCTCGACGATGTGGTGAACTGGCTCGCCCGAACCGACTGGGCGGCGGAGGGGTCCCCGGGGTGAGCGATCGTCGAACCGCGATGCGCACGCACATGTGCGGTGAGCTGCGCGCCTCGGACGTGGGGCAGGAGGTGACCCTCTGCGGATGGGTCTGGCGTCAGCGAGATCACGGGGGCGTGACCTTCGTCGACCTCCGAGACCGCGAAGGCCCCGTGCAGCTCGTGTTCCATCCCGAGGATGCCCCGCAGGCGCACGGTGCCGCGCAGGCCTTCAAGGCCGAGTCCGTCGTTCGCGTCACCGGTCAGGTCCGCGCGCGTCCGCAGGGCACCGTGAACCCGGACCTCGTGACCGGAGAGGTCGAGATCGCGGTCGAGCGTGCCGAGGTGCTCACCGAGTCCGAGACGCCGCCGTTCGTGATCGAAGACCGCATCGAGGCGTCCGAGGACCTGCGACTGCGGTTCCGCTACCTGGACCTTCGCCGGCCCGAGATGACGAAGGCCCTCGCGCTTCGGAACACGATCAACCGGATCATCCGCGAG
>Ga0187893_10014008_pt1 | contig 11030 bp, 13 predicted proteins | sample MA1701074metaG_FD_139574 | JGI IMG/M metagenome (GOLD analysis project Ga0187893, IMG submission 139574) | White microbial mat communities from a basaltic lava cave in the Kipuka Kanohina Cave System on the Island of Hawaii, USA - MA170107-4 metaG ...
GCGTACTGCCAGCAATAACCGGACGCCGACGATTCCCTCGCCGAGTCGCTCGCCATGCTCGTTTGACAGAGCATCTCACTGGCGGTGACCACGCCTTGCGCCGGCAGCCACAAAGCGGCGATTGCCGCGAGGGTGCGTACGAACATCAAACGTGCCATCACAATAGTCGATCAGTATCGGTTCCGGATTCTGATTAGTTAGGCTGAACCTGCTTCAAAGAAGTTCCGGCCGGAGAGCGAATTCATCCGATCTCGCGCCAGTTGTCTATGTCTAGATGGGCCGGCATGAGGATTAGAGAGCAACCACAGATTACAAAACTGTCATGTCGGCGTTCCGCACGGGGCAACCGAGGCAGAGGCGGCGGGTGCCGGCAGTCCCGGTATCGACTGCGCTCGGTGAGTCAGCCTCCCAGAGGCTTAAGGCTCCCGCTGACGATCTTTTCGCACGTACCCGCAGGCACATAAATCCACGCAAGTTCGAGCCGACCCCATTCACCCAGCGCGAGCGCGCTGCGTTCTCCCGACTCGATGCGGTCTTCTGGCGAAGACAAGGCTTCCCCGCGTGCGCCGAAGCGCAAGCCGGAGGGTGCTTAGCGTAATGCCAGCACGCGCAAGCCCGCGTCCAGCCGCGAGCGGCCGGTTGCTTCGCGCCCTTCCTCGCCCTGGCTCCTGCCGCCGATGAAGTTGGCGTACCCCTCGACCGTCGCGGTCCAGTGCGCGCGCTCGATCATGACCTGCGCACGCAAGGCCGGGCTTGTGGTGGCCAAAGAGCCAATCGCGATAGCCAAGGCAACCATGCCGAAAGCGGGATGTTTCTCTTGCACGGCGGAAAGCGGAAAATCGTGTTGGGACGACGTGCACTGTGCGGAGGAAATATCGCGAAAGGATCACCAGGATTTCACAGTTTCGTGACTGCCTGAAACTCCTGTCCGATCGGTGGAGTCGTCAGGCGTCAGACAAAGGCATCGGGCGCAGGGCGTTTATCTTCCGCCTTATTGGTGCTACGCTCTTTCTGGAACGGGAGAACCCGACCACGGACTAAGAATTCATGGTACGACGCGCTTTCTGCCGGCTGCGCCGGGCAGCGTTGACGTTGACCCTCCTGCTGGTTTCGCAGCTATCCCTGGCTGGGCAGGCATGCCTGATGGCTGCCCCCACGGTCGCGAAGCGCGCGTTGTCCACCGTCTCGCACGCGCAATCCCAGGCTTTGCACAAACCGTCCATCGGTGACGCGGGCTGTTGCGTCGAACACGATGGCCGGGAAATGACGTGCACGCTGTCTGGCGAAACGGTCATTTCAACCTCGTTCCCGAGCAATTGGCCGACTCCCGATCCGGTCTTCCCACGCAGCGACGCAGGGCCGGGCCACTTGGCCACGGCGCAGCTCGGTTGCCTCGCGTCGGGCGTTTCCGTTACTGCGCCGCACCCTCCCTTTCCGATTCTCTTCTGTCGGTATCTGAACTAGCGAGCGTTCGTTCTGCTCGTTGGTCACGTCTCGCGGTCGGCGCCTGATCGGCGCTCGGTTGCCGGGCCACATCTTTCTTCGCGTCATTGGAGAGGCCGGGCACACGCAGCGCGAACATCTACCTAGAGTGACCAAGCGAATTCAAGGCAGTACGAATCGAGTGCCTATGGGTTATCAGCTTGTGGTTCGTGATGGAGGCGAAATACGGAATGAGGGTAATTTTCGGCCATGGCAGGCGCGCGTCTGCGCTGATTGTGATGACAGCAGCCGTGCTGGCGCTGACGGGCTGCGGCGAGCGGGAAGCCAGGCAACGGTTTCAGTCGACTGACATCACCGGGGTCGATTGGGGCAGGGACTTCGATCTGACGGATCACACTGGGAGACAACGCCGTCTGGGTGATTTTCGCGGGAAGGTGACCATGCTGTTCTTCGGATTCACGCACTGTCCGGACATGTGCCCGCTCACGCTTGCCAAGATGGCGCAGGCGGTCGAGCGTCTGGGAGACGACAGCAAGCAGGTGCAGGGTCTGTTCGTCACCTTGGACCCGAAACGCGACACACCCGAGTTGCTGGCGCGGTATGCCCCATCCTTCTACCCGACGTTCCTCGGCCTGTACGCAAGTCCGGAAAGGATCGCGGCGACCGCCAAGGAGTTCAAGGTCTTCTACGCCCTGCAGCCTCCCGACGAGCATGGTTTCTACACAGTGGATCACCAGACTGCGATATTTGTGTTCGATTCCGCGGGCAGGCTTCGCCTTTACATGAGCGGCGAGACCACGGTTTCAGTCATTGCTCATGATCTCAAGGCGTTGTTGGCCGAGACCCGCGCGTAGACAACGAAAGAAAAGGATCCGACAAGATGAATGCGAAGGCCATTGCGAAGCGATTTATGGTTGGAGTCATTCTCGCCGGGCTGGGTCTTGGCGTCGCCGCCGGCGAGAACGTGTATCTGAAGCATGTCCACGGACTCGCCTACAGCCAGGATGGGAAGCGCCTGTTCATTCCCAGCCATGACGGGCTCGCCATCTATAACGACGACCAATGGTCGAAAGCGCCGGGTCCGGAGCACGATTACATGGGGTTCACCGGCACCAGGAACCATTTCTACAGCAGCGGTCATCCGGCAGAGGGCTCCGGACTGGTCAACCCGTTCGGCCTGATCAAGAGCGCCGACGGCGGCAGGACCTGGCAGAAACTCGGGCTGGAAGGCGAGTCGGACTTTCATTTGCTCGCCGCGGGTTTCCAAACCAACGCGATTTACGTCTATAACACCGAGCGCAACTCGCGGATGCGGCGACCGGGGCTGCATCGCACGCTCAACGACGGCTTCTCCTGGCAACCGCTGAAGGCCGCGGGCCTGCGCGGGGAATGGAACAGTATTGCCGTTCACCCTTCTGCTGCCGACGTGGTAGCGGTGGGGACGGATGCGGGACTGTATCTGTCGCACGACGGCGGGCAGCGATTCAAACCGGTTGCGAGCGGTCAGCGGGTCATGGCCGTGTTTTTCGATCTCGACGGGCGGCACCTGTGGTACGGCACGTACGCTGGCGCGGCGCAGCTCTATCGCACGCAGATCCAGGGAGGCGATGCGCAGCGGATCCAACTGCCCCCGCTGGCGGAAGATGCGGTGGCTTATGTCGCGCAGAATCCCGTGACGCGCAGCGAGTTTGCGATCGCAACCTTTCAGCGGGACGTTTACCTGACTCGTGACGGAGGAACCTCATGGAAGCAAGTGGCAAGAAGGGGAAAGACGCTTTAGAGGAAGTCAGCCGCCAACAAGGAAAGCGCCTTCCGGCGCGAGCGCGGACGATTTTCCGCGGAACAGGGAAGCGCGCGATGAACTGCGTGAAACCGGGGGTTCGCGTGGCAAGCGGTGCGTTTTTGGCGATAGCGACGGCCTGTGCTGCCGCCGAAGGGGATGCGGAGCGGGGCGCGAAAGTGTTTCAAGCCTGCATGGCGTGTCACTCGCTCGAGGCGGGTCAGCACATGACGGGCCCGAGCCTCGCCTCGATATGGGGTCGCAAAGCCGGCACCGTCGAGGGATTTCGGCGGTACTCCGACGTGCTGAAACACTCCGGTACTGTGTGGGACGAAAAGTCGCTCGACGACTGGCTGCGCGATCCCGCGGCATTCATTCCCGGCAACCAGATGGCGTTCCAGGGCCTACAGGATGCGCGCACGCGCAGCGATGTAATCGCCTTTCTGAAGGCGGCATCGAAAGACAGAGCGCCGGCAGTCGCCACAGGGGGTGGAATGATGGGCGGGCCTCGGCAGCTGGACCTCAAGAAGGTCGACGCGGAAAACCGTGTTGCAGCCATTCGCTATTGCGCCGACAGTTACTTCGTGACCACGGCGAACGGCGAGAAGCTCGCCTTCTGGGAATTCAACTTACGCTTCAAGACCGATTCGAGCAGCCACGGTCCCGCCCGCGGTCAACCTGTACTGGTCCCCGCGGGCATGATGGGCGACCGCGCGCAAGTGGTGTTCTCGAATCCCAGCGAGATTTCCGGGTTCATCCGAAGCGAGTGTCGCGAGAGGTGATATGGCTCTTTCTCCGCGAGTCGCCCGCGCCGCGCCATCAACCCGGACCCCCGGATCGTTCTGGACTACGGCGGTTATCCCGCTGATCGTTTTCCTTCTGCTCGTCGGCGTGCTCGCAATCGGCTTGACGCGCGATCCAGGCAAAGTGCCCTCGCCGCTCATCGGCAAATCCGTCCCCGAATTCAGCCTGCCTCCGGTGAAGGGGCGCACGCTAGGTCTGTCCAGTGCTGACCTCAGGGGAGAAGTGTCGATCGTCAACGTCTTCGCTTCCTGGTGCGTAGCCTGTCGCGAGGAGCACCCGCTGCTGATGCAGCTTAAGCAGTCGGGGTTCGTGCCCATCCACGGACTCAATTACAAGGATCGACCGGACGACGCCGCGCGCTGGCTCGACGAAATGGGTGATCCGTACGTGCGTACTGGCGCAGATCTGGACGGCAGGGTGGGGATCGACTGGGGCGTCTACGGCGTTCCGGAGACCTTTGTGATCGATCGCGAAGGCCGCATTGTCTACAAGCAGATCGGGCCGATCATTCCCGAGGTGCTGAACGAGGAGTTGCGGCCTCTGATCGAAAGGTTGCGCGGGGAGGGCAAGTGAAACCTTCACCCGTGCTCGCTTTCGTGCGCAACATCCGTGCTTCCCCGCGCGCACTTGCCGGCCTGCTGGGAGGCGTCCTGTTGATTGTGTCCGCCACGGGCGCGTACTTCGCCGCGCGTTCGACCCCGGGTGACGAGCCGCAGCCCCCGCTCGTCGCGCAACGTCCTTTTGATTTTCGCCCGTATGCCACGCCGCGCGCCCTGCCGAACATTGCCTTCGAGGATGAGAAAGGAGAGCCGCTCACCCTCGCCCATTTCAGAGGCAAGGTGGTTCTGCTGAATATCTGGGCTACCTGGTGTCCCCCATGCCGCAAGGAAATGCCGACCCTGGACCGTTTGGAGCAGCGCCTGGGCGGCCCCGACTTCGAGGTGGTTGCGCTGTCCATAGACCATGAAGGCGCACCGGCGGTAAAGCGCTTTTTCAAGGAGATCGAGGTGAAGGCGTTAGCGATCTACATCGACAAGACGGTCCGGGCAGGGTTCGATCTCGGCGTTGTCGGCGTTCCGACGACCTTGCTGATCGACCGCTCCGGACAGGAAATCGGCCGAGTCGCCGGCCCTGCCGAATGGGACAGTCCCGAAGTGGTGGAGACGATCCGCCGTTATCTCAAACCTGCTGCGTAGCGGTGCCGAATTCATGCATTGCACGTTTTAAGGAGAGGGTTTTGCGATGAAGACTCGACGCGATTTCCTGAAGATCCTCATGGCCGGCGGCGCTGTGGCCGCCCTGCCGGTTGCGTCGCGCGAAGGCCGGGCCGCGCCCGACCCGGATCTGATACTGAGATTGATCGCCGCGCCCGATCGTGTGCCCATCTGGCGCGGAGCGCAAACGCGCGTGCTGCGGTTTCAGGCCCAGGTGATCCAGGGCCGCAGCGATGCCGTGCGCGAAATGTCAAGCTATCTTGGGCCTGTGCTGGAATTCAGGCGGGGCGAGCGAGTTCGCGTCCATTTTGAGAATGGCCTCGGTGAGCCCAGTATCGTCCACTGGCATGGAATGCTGGTCCCCGACACCGCCGATGGGCACCCGCGCTTTGCGGTCGATGGCGGCGAGAGCTATACGTACGATTTTACGGTCCGCAATCCGGCCGGTACCTATCTTTACCATCCGCATCCGCATGGCTCGACCGGGAAGCAGGTTTATTTCGGTCTGGCTGGTTTGGTGATCGTTCGCGAGCCCTCGGAGCGGGCGGTTGGCTTGCCCGACGGCGAAAACGAATTGCATCTGGTCATTCAGGACCGACGTCTCGGCGACGACAACCAGTTCCGGTTTCGCCGCATGATGATGGACGACATGAGTGGTGTGCTGGGTGAACACGTTCTCGTAAACGGCAAACCGGACCCCGCGTTTCGCGTCGCGCCGCGGCCCTATCGTCTGCGGCTCGCGAACGTCTCGAACGCACGGATCTACAAGCTCGCGTGGTCCGACAAGAACCCAATGCATGTCATCGCTGGCGACAACGGGCTGCTCAGCCGAGCCGACGGCGTTCAAGTCCGTCCGTACGTGGTGCTCGCTCCGTTCGAGCGGGTGGAGCTGTACGAAGACTTCGGCCGGCGGCGCAGCCGCCGCGAATTCGCGCTCATGAGCCAGGAGTTTTCCGGCGGCGACATGATGGGTGGAATGATGGGCGAAGGAATGATGGATGAAGACATGATGGGTGGCGGTGGGATGATGGGTGGGATGATGGGCCGCGGCATGATGGGCGGCGGAATGGGCGACATGATGCAAGGAATGATGAGCGGTGGCCAGGGTAAAGAACTCCTGGTCGCGCGCTTCACCGTTTCGGGTGGGGGCCGAGCACGCGCGGACACGCTGCGACTCCCGGGGCCCGCTCCTGCGGTAGGGGAAAGCAAGCACGAGCTTTACACCCGACTGGCCTTCCGCCACATGCGCGGGTCGCTCAACGGACGCACCTTCAACATGCACTCGGTCGCCGACGACGAGCATCTGCCTCTGAACGAGGGTACGGTTTGGACGTTTTCCAACGACGCGAGCGGGATGATGTCGATGTCGCATCCCATGCACATTCACGGCGTGCGCTTCCGCGTGCTGGAGCGCACTCGGGGCAAGGCGCCGGAGGATTTGCGCGACGGACTCATCGATGTCGGGTTCAAGGACACATTCTTGATTTTTCCGGGCGAGCAGGTGCGCGTCCTCGTCGCACCGACGGAGCCTGGGCTGTTCATGTACCACTGCCACAACCTCGAGCACGAAGACGGCGGCATGATGCGCAATTGCCGGTTTGGCTGAATGTCTGTAACCATGCGATCCAATAGCGGCACTCACTGAATTCAAGGAGACACACAAATGGAAAATGCGGAAAGACTCGACCTCGAAGCTGAACCAAGGCGCGTCCGATGGGCTTTCCCATGGAAGCGCAAGCCAAGCCGGAGAACTGTTGTGATTGCATTGGCAACGGTAGCCGTTGCGGCGGGATTGTTTTTCGGCTGGGGCTGGGTCGCGGCAGCGGGGTTGTCCTCGATTGTCCTGGGAGTCCTGCCTTGTGTGGCGATGTGCGCGGCCGGGCTGTGTATGAACCGCTTCGGGCAAAAGAATGCGTGTGCAGGCAGTGGGCAGACTCCGGTCAACAAGCATTCTGGCCTTGAGGAGCCCAGGGTGGCCGAGGAGATCAAAGTCCACGCGGTTCCCGCGGAGAACGCTGCGAGTTTGTTGTCCGAGCCTGGTGGTGTACCCGCCTCCGAGAACATGGACCGCACCTAAGATCTGGTCTCCCCGTAGGGCACACCCGTAAAGGAAGGGCGAAATATGCGCAGTACTGCACAGAGGTATTTCCTTGGCGGCTGGCTGCTCTGTGGCACGCTGGTGGCAGGACACGCGGCTGAACCGGAAACCTGCCCGATCGAACCCAATCCGGCGATGGTCGATGCCGTGATTCGGAAGCTCGAGAGCAGCGGCGCCCTCGACCAGGCGGTAGAGCGCGCACTGACGCGCGTAGCCAAACGGCAGCAGGAAGCGCGCGAGGCGGAAGAGGCCCAACGTCAGGCACGCCTCCAGGAGCGGGCGAAGAGCCTGAAGCCAGTCTCCCGGACGAGGGATCACATCCGGGGCAACCCATCCGCGGAGGTCTCGCTCATCGAGTACTCCGATTTCGAATGTCCATTCTGCAAACGATTCCATGGGACGCCCAAGGCCGTACTGGACCGCTTCGGTGGCCGCGTCAATTGGGTACTTCGCCACTTTCCGCTCCCCTTCCACGATCCCGCGGCGCGTCGGGAAGCGATCGCTGCCGAGTGTGCGGCCCAACTTGGCGGGAACGAAGCGTTCTGGAAGTATGCGGACGCGCTTTTCGAGAAAACCCAGTCCAACGGCCGGGGACTACCCGCGACTACCGGCGAGGATCCTTTGGTCGCGCTCGCCACGTCACTGGGTCTGAACCGCTCTGCGTTTGGCCGCTGCCTTCAGGACGACAATGTCGCGCAGCGAATCGGGCAGGACATCACGGACGGGCACGCTCTTGGAATAACTGGGACGCCGACGACCGTGGTCCGCCATAATCAGACCGGTGGCGTCGAACTCGCAGTCGGGGCGGTGTCGCTGGAAAGGCTTGGCGAAGTCGTCGAGCGCCTCTTGGGCGCAAAGCAATGAGTAACGAGCTCGACTTCGGGCCAAACTCGATACCTGCTTGTTTCACTGCTTGACCCGTGCCTTAGCCCCGCGGCACGGCGCGTACACCGTATGATTGACGCATCTAATCTTGGCATGGCGGCTGCGTTTTTCGCCGGCGCCATATCTTTCGTGTCGCCCTGCGTTCTACCGCTGGTACCTGCCTACATTTCGTACATTGCGGGGCAATCATTGCATGGTGAACCGAAGCGCTTGAGCACATCGATACGAGCCGCCGCGGCACTGATGAGCGTATTTTTCGTGCTCGGATTCAGCACCGTATTCATCGCCCTTGGCGCAAGCGCTACTGCGGTCAGTCGTCTGCTGCTGCAGTATCGATATGAGGCCAACATCGCGGCCGGAACCATCGTGATGCTCCTCGGCGTTTTCATGCTGGGTTGGATTCGGCTGCCATGGCTGCAGCGCGACCTGCGGTTTCATCCACGTTTTGCCGGCGGCAATCCGCTGGCTGCCTTCGTCATCGGGCTGGCGTTCGGATTCGGTTGGACACCGTGCATCGGACCTGTTCTGGGGGCGATCCTGACGCTGAGCGCCGTTCAGACATCGGCGTCCGGGGGCATCGCCCTGCTGAGCGCATATGCAGCGGGCCTCGGTGTGCCGTTCCTGTTGGTCGGGGTATTCCTGCACGAGATGACCGGACGCCTGAAGACCCTGCGGCAGGCGGGTCGTTGGCTGCAGCTCATCGCCGGCGCCATCCTGATCCTGTTGGGTGTGGCAATGATCACCGGGAAACTCACCGCGTTCAGCTACTGGTTGCTGGACGTGTTTCCCGTGCTCGGACGTATCGGGTAGAGTTCTCGGCCGTCAACGCGAGGAATCACCGGGTTTGCATGGCCGCTGAATCCGTTCCTCGTCTCACTTCGTAGATCGTCGTTGTGACTCCGGTCTGGCGAGACGGATTCCGTCCTCGCTCCGTGCTCCCAGGCTGCGGGCGCCTGAAGGCCCAAGCCAGGCGTCTCAAGTCCAGTCGCGTCAGCGCGCCCGCACGGGTACGACATGGACTTCGAAGGAGGTGCAGTGATGAAAGAAACACGCAGATTGGTTGGAGCGGCCATCGCCACGGCAGCAGCCACGCTGTTTCTTGCCGACATGCCGGCTGGTGCAGCCAAAGGAGGGTACGGCCGTCAAGGTCAAGTGTTTCGGCGCCAATGAATGCAAGGGCAAGTCGGAATGCAAGACCAGCATGAGCGACAAGGGCCAAAATGCCTGCAAAGGCAAGGGCTTTGTCATGATGACCGAGAAGGACTGCATAGACAGACTCGGCCCAGGTAACACCCATGCGGGCTGGCAGGTCTCGCTTTGCGGTGGGCGCCAGCCCGTTTTTTTCCAATGCTTGCGGGGTGGTGTACTTGCGGCCCGCAACCGCTGCCGCGCGATCAACGGTCGGTCGTCGGGCGCTCTACCAGTTTGAGGCTGTCGACGGTCACGGCGGGCGGATCCCCTGGTTTCTCGGCCACCGCCCCTGTGATTTCCACGGTCAAGCCGCTCTGAACGTCTCGAAGTGTGCTCGAAGTGGATGCGTTCGGCCGGAGGATGAATACCGCTCTCGCGCCCGAACTCAGGCGGATCTCGCCGCCTTGAACCACCACGGTCCCGACTGCGCGAATCTTCGCGCTCCTGGGTGTGAACCCACCGTCCACAATTCGATTACGTATGTCCTGGAGCGTGACCTCGCTGTTGGGTCTGAACGTTATCGAGGCCTTGCCGTCGTTCAACGAGACTTGAACGTGTTCCGTGCCGGGCAGTTTCTTTAGGCTCTGCTCCACGCCATAGGCGCAGGGCGCGCAGTCCATTCCGAAAATTGCTTGTTCCACTTCCAGCAGTCCATCGGCGTGCGTGCGCGCGGCGTGTGCGGCAAGCAAGACAAGTGCGCCGATCCATACGAAGCAGTGCAAGAAACGAGACATTTCGCGCTTCATAAGCAGCCTCTCCTGTACAACGCAAGAACTCAGAACCAGTATGTCAAGACAAATTTGGCGCGGTACTTTTCTTCGGCCTGCATGCCGTTCAGATCCTGCTCCACGGGGAAGAGCACGCCGCCCGACACCCCCCACTTCCCGTATAACCCCAGAACGGAGGGCCCCACAAGAAGCTTCCTGCCGCCGCTGTTCGGATTCCCCTGGCCACCGACTTGGTTCTTCTCGGCCCGCTCGGCAAGTGCCTCCACGAAGACGCGCCAGTCCGGCTTTGGATAGTCCTGCCTGAACAGTGGGGGCCGATACCCCACCACGGCACTCAGATAGTCGAGGCTGCCCAGGCGATCCCCGCTGTCCTCGAAATATCGGTGCATGCCGCCGCCGATCCACCAGTACCAAGTGCGCGAAGCATATCCAGTGACAAGCCCTAAATTCAGGGACGGGCCGACCTTGACGCCCGAGCGCCGCTCCTCCGTGGGCACCGACGCTCCCAGGATCACCGTACTCTCGTAGCGGGTGCCGATGGCTGGGGCCACGCGATGAAACCGCCAGAACAGCGAAGCTTCGAGGTCGCCGAACGCCCCCATCATGCTGCCGAATCGGGTTCGCGGCGGCTGCATGAATTGGTCGCCTCCGCGACCGAGGGGAATGCTCAGGTTGGCCTGCAGGTCTTCCGTGACGCCGTAACCCAGCGTTTCCCGGGCCATGAAGCGGGAGCCCTCGTCGGTGCGCATCTGCATGAGTCCCGTGTCGCTGCTCCACTGGCCGTCACCGAGTGTCGGGGTGGCCAGTCCGAACACCGGTCCATGACCTTCCGCGCCTGCCGTTGCGGGGAGCAGCAGCGAGGCAGTTGCGAAGAGCGTCAGGACTGA
>Ga0187893_10014009_pt1 | contig 11030 bp, 1 predicted proteins | sample MA1701074metaG_FD_139574 | JGI IMG/M metagenome (GOLD analysis project Ga0187893, IMG submission 139574) | White microbial mat communities from a basaltic lava cave in the Kipuka Kanohina Cave System on the Island of Hawaii, USA - MA170107-4 metaG ...
CATAGTCGGCCTCGATCTGCTTGAGCTTTTTCTGCGACTGGTCGATGCTGGCCTGGGCAGAGGCGATCAGGTGGCCTTGCGTGGCCAGTTCCTGCTCCTTCTCGATGCGCTCGCGCCGTTTGTCCGAGCCCATCAAGCCGCCGGCAAAGCCATCATTGACCAGTTTTTCATAGGCCTTGTCCTGCTGGCGGTAGTGGGGCAACACGGCTTCGAGCCGTTCTCGTTGCTGGCGCGCGGCCGCCAGTTCCTGTTGTGCCTTGACCAAGCGGCTATGCTCTTCAGCGAGCGCCGCGGCCAAGGCATCGCGGTTGGCCTGGTACTGCGCGCCGGTTTCGCGCAGAAGTGCTGCGGGAGCCTGAACGTCCGGCTGGAAAGGCTTGCCGCTGAGCTCGGCGTCGATGCGGGCAAGCTGAAGGCGCTTACGGGCGTATTCAGTGGTGATGGCGTCCAGATCGGCGTTGGTGATCAGCGCATCCATGCGCATCAGGGTTTGTCCGGCGCGTACCTGTTCCCCTTCGCGCACCAGGATTTCCTTGACGATGCCCGCTTCCGACGGCTGCACGATCTTGAGGTAGCTGGCAGGCACGAGCTTGCCATCGGCCACCGCGACGATGTCCAGCCGCCCGAGCAGCGCCCAGACGATGAGGAAGGCGACCAGCGCCAGAATCGCCCACAGCACGCGTCGCCCCTGCGGGTGAGGCGCGGTGTGCTGCAAGCGGATGAGCGGCGGGTGAAACGCCTGATGATCGTTGTGAGCGTGTTGTACGAGGGATTTCAATGAAGACATGCCGGGGGGCTCTTCTGGGATTCTTGGGTTTGTCGGGTATGGGTGGCGTCCCAGCCATCGAGCAAGGTGCGCTCGATGTGGGAGAGGCTTTGCTCTACGGCTTGTTCGGGCGAAAAATGCCGATGGTGGTTCTGAAACGTTTGGGCGGCCTGTCGGTACTGAGGGTTGTCGAGCAGCTCTTGCAGTACAACCATGGCGCTGTCGACATCGATCCGGCCACCGAGGAATTTGCCGGCACCCAGCGCCTCGACGCGCTGCGCGAAGAGCGCCTGCTCGACATGCCTGGGACGCATCGCCAAGGGAACTCCGGCCAACAAGGCCTGGGTCGAGAAGCCGCTGTTGCCGTAGCCGATGGCCAGATCGGCGTGTTCAAGCAGGGGCGGCAGATCAACCGGCGCCAGTGCAATGCGCAAACGCCGAGTGGCGCAACGCTTCGCCATCACGGGCTTCATACCCGGCGCAACGCATAGCACTTCAGCATCCAGCTCGGCGAGCGCCTGCAAGATCGCCGTGAAGCCGGGGACGGCGGGGCGCAGGTAGGCCAGCACCTTTGGACTTTCTCGGCTTTGCCAGGCAACGCGCAGGGCCTGGGGCGCCGAAACGATGGGCCCGACGTAGCGCCCATCCGGACGCGCCCCGTAGTGGTCGAGCTCGGCAAAGGTATCCAGGATGTCGTGCGTTCCAAACAAGTCGCGCACACCCACCATCCTTGTATGACCCAACGCCTTCTGCGCCACATCCAGCACGCGGTCGAGCCTTGCCTCGGCAGTGCTGAGCGCCTGATCGGTAACCGCCTCCCAAGGTCGAATCGACGGCCAGGGCGTGATATCCGGCGGGATCGCAAAACCGTTGCCAATGGACAGATGGGGGATGTCCGACAGGCATGCTGCCAGCAAGGCCGTTGGTGCATGGTCGGCGACCAGTACATCAGGCCGAACCAACGAAAACAATCCCTGCCAGGCATGGAGCCGCGCGGCCACATCCTGCGCGTCAGCAAAACCGCTGACGCGCAGCACATCGGCGTAGTTCACCAGCGGGCTGCTGCCTGCGCCTGCCTGTGGGATCAGGGGTGCGGGCAGCACGGTGATGGTAGGAGCCAGGCCCTGTCCGGCGGGCAGCCGCACGTCCTTGAGCGCCAGCGTCACCGCGTGCCCACGGGCCACGAGTCCTTCAGCCAGCCGCAGGCACCGGGCGAGGTGCCCGAAGGCCTCGCCCAGTTCCCACGCGATCAGAACGCGCGCCATCGGCAGGCATGACGGCTTACCATGACAGCTTGCCCACCCCTTCCTTGATGCCGCTGAAGCCCTTGAGCTGGGTGCCCGTGCCGCAGGCCAGCGACACGGCATCGACGCCGCCGCGTGCACTGTGTGCGCCACCTTGCATCCAGCCTGCCAGACCGGAGAGGTCGGCGCCCTGGTTGGCGTGGCTCCAGGCGGGCGCACTCTGGCGTTCGGCATCGAGCCGGTTCAGGGCGTGGGTCAGTTCTGCCCAATGGCGTTCCACGTCGTGGTTGGCCTGGCCCTGACCGGCTTGCCCGGAGACCTGCTGTTGCTCGCCCCATTGTTCGAACCAGCGGCGATCCAGCGCAGGCAAGGCCGAATGGTGCGATGGGTCGGACTTGTCATCGCGCTTGAAGCTGTCGAGGAAACGGCTCAGCGGATCGTCATCGTCGTCACCGCGCTCCGATCCTTGCTTGTGGCCAGGCTGGCCCGGCGAGGTGCCCGCGCCATCGTTCATGTTGGCGCCGTGGCCAGGTGGCGGCGCATCCGCACCGTTGCCCACGCCTTCATTCCCTTTCTGATCAGCAGGAACAACCGTCTTGTTGCCGAAGCTGACCTTGAAGACATCCGAAGCGGTCGAGCACTCACCGTGCCCGTCGCTCGCTGTCACCTGCACATCGATACTGCCCTTGGCATTGGCCGGAGCGGTGCCGCTGAAGGTCTGTGTGGCGGCATCGAAATTGAGCCAAGTGGGCAGCGCCTTGCCGTTGGACAGGGTCGCCGTGTAGCTCAACGTATCGTTGCGGTCGGCATCCTTGAAGCTGCCTGCGGGCATCTGCCACGAGAACGCCTTGCCCTTGGCGAGCTGCACATCGGCCAGGCAGCGCACCAGCTCGGGCGTGTCGTTGGTGCCCTGCACGGTCACCGTCAAGCTGCCGCTGCTGCGCTCGTTGCCATCGCTGGCCAGGTAGTTGAAGGTTTCCGTGACCGTCTCGCCCGCGCCCAGGCCTTGCACCTTGGTGGAGCAATCGTCGAGCACGTAGGCGTAGGTGCCGTTGGAGAGCAGGGTCAGCACGCCGTATTCGCCGCGCCGGATGCCCGGGTCGGCCACCCGCAGACGTTCGCCTTCAGGATCGCGGTCGTTGGCGAGCACATTGCCCCAGGCCAGCAGCTTGCGATCCTCGATCACGCTGGCGGCATCCGGCGCGGTGACCGGTGCCAGGTTGCCGCCGCCGGACCCGACCGCCAAGGCGAAGGTCTGGCTGGCCTGAGCACCCGCCACGTCGGTCGCGGTAACCCGCAGGGCGTAATTGCCCGCCGTGGCCGGGGTGCCGCTGAAGGCGCCGGTGGCCGCATCGAAAGCGAGCCAGTCGGGCAGCGCGCTGCCGTCGGCCAATGTGGCTGAGTAGGCCAGCACATCGCCCGCATCGACATCGACGAAGGCGCCTTCGGGCAGTTGCCAGCTCAACGCCGTACCCGCGCGTCCGGTCTGGTTGGCCAGCACCGTGCCGACCTCGGGGGCGTCGTTGACGTTGGTCACGCCGATGGCAAAGGTCTGGCTGACCGAAGCGCCTGCCAAGTCAAAGGCCGCCAAGCGCACCGAGACGCTGCCCACATCGCCATTGGCCGGGGTGCCGCTGAAGGTGCGCGTTGCCGCATCGAACTGGAGCCAGGTCGGCAGCGCAGAGCCATCGGCCTGGGTGGCCGAGAGCGTGAGTACATCGCCCGCATCCACATCGCGGAAGGCATCCTGCGGCACGGTGAAGGCAAACGCTGCGTCTTCGGTGGCCTGCTGGTTGGTCAGCGCAATAGCGACTTCCGGCGCATCGTTGGTGTTGGCCACCGTGAGGCTTAACGACTGGCTGGCACTGGCACCCACCAGATCAGTGGCCGTCACCTGAATCTCCATCGCGCCGACGTGGTCGTTGCCGGGCGTGCCGCTGAAGCTGCCGGTTGCCGCATCCAGTTGCAGCCAGGCGGGCAGCGCGGAACCATCCGCCAGCGTGGCCGAATAGCTCAAGCGGTCACCGACATCCGCATCGGCAAAGGCATCCGTCGGCAAGGTGTAGCTGAAAGCGGCATCTTCGGTCGCGGTCTGCGCGGCCAGCACGACACCAATGGTCGGGGCATCGTTGGTGTTGGTCACCTCCAGCGCGAACACTTGGCTGGCCGAAGCGCCCGCCAAATCCGTCGCGGTTACCGCCAGTTGCAACGCACCCACATCGCCATTGGCCGGGGTGCCCGAGAACGTGCCGGTCTGCGCGTCGAAGGTGAGCCAAGCGGGTAGCGGATCGCCGTTCGCCAGCGTGGCTGTGTAGGCGAGCGTATCGCCTGCATCGACATCGCGGAAGCTGCCTGCGGGCAACGTGAAGCTGAAGGCGCTATCTTCGAGGGCGCGCAGGTCGGACAGGAGCATGCCGACTTCGGGCGCGTCGTTGGTGTTTTGCACCGTGACGTGGAAACTGTGCAGGCTCGATGCGCCCAGCGTGTCCATGCCCTGTACGATGACATCGAACTCGCCTACGTCGTCGTTGTCTGGCGTGCCGAACAGGGTGCGCGTGGCGGCGTCGTATTGCAGCCAGTCTGGCAGCGTCGTGTAACCAGAGACCGTGACCCGGGTCAGGATGTCGTCGCCGTCGGCGTCGATGAACAGGTCGTCGGGCAGCACCAGGTTGAAGGCGGCATCTTCGAGCGCAACCTGATCGTCGATGGGGTTCGCCACCTCCGGCGCGCGGTTCATGAACTCGCGTAACGTGACGGCCGTGCCATCGGCGAACTCGAAGGTGTCGATCACCGTGCCGCCGTCTGTGCCATTCGGGGCGTAGTTGGCGACGCGCACCACATCGCCGCCTGAGCCGTAATGGACGAGCAAGTCGTTGCCATCGACTTCCAGCCGCACGTCCTCGCGGGCAATACCCTTGCCGAAGGTGAGCACGTTGCCGATCTCGGCATCCAGATCATCTTCGATTACGTCCTCGCCATCGCCCAGATTGACCACGTAGGCATCACGCTGAGCACCGCCGCGCAGGACGTCGTTGCCCAATCCGCCGGTGAGCACGTCCTCGCCGTCGCCGGAGGCCATGACATCCTCGCCGTCATAGCCGTAGAGTCGGTCACCGACGTTGGTGCCTTCGAGTGCGTTGCCCGCATTATCGCCCTCGACCACGAAGGTCCAGGACACCAGCGTCGCGTAATCCACCGCCGTGCCGTCGGCGAACTCGAAACGCTCGATGGCGTGGTTGCCCAGCACGTCCTGCGGATCGAAGCCCGTCAGGCGCACCATGTCGCCCATATCTCCGTAGGGGATGAGCAGCACATGGCCACCGTTGCCATCCTCCTCGAAACGCAGGTTGTTGCGCAACTCGTTCGGATCGATGCCGGGGCCGAAGCGCAGCACGTTGCCGACATCTTGCTCGGCCACATCGTCGATGGTGACGATGCCGTCGCCCAGCTTCACGACATAGGTGTCGTTGCCGCCTTCGCCCGCCAGAGTGTCATCGCCGGGCGTGGCTTCGATCAGGTCGTTGCCGTCGCCGCCCCAAATGCGGTCGGTCAGTGTCGTGCCTTTGAGCGCATCGCCTTCCTCGGTCCCAAAGATGTCGAAACCGCGCGCAAGCAATTCTTCGTAGCCGATCTCGTCGCCGTCGATACCGAAGCGGAAACGCTCCACCGCACGCGGCCCCAGCGGGTCCTGCGGGTCGAAGCCCGACAGCCGTACGCGGTTGCCGGTGTTGTCGGGGTCGAGGATCAGGAAGCCCTCGGCGTCATAAGACAGGCGCACGTCATCGAGCGTCGTACCCTCGGGCAGCGCCAGTGTGTTGGGCGCATCACCGTTTTCGGTGTCGATGAGGGTGTCGCTGCCGCCATCGGCGTCGATGAGGTAAAGGTCACCGCCCGCGCCACCGCTCATCGTATCGTCGGACTCGCGGCCCTCGATCCAGTCGGCGAGCGCCGTGCCGGTCAGCACATCGTTCTCGGGTGTACCGATGATGCGCACGCCGCGTGCGAGCAAGTCGTCGAATGACAGGCTGGTACCCCACCAGGGCAGGCTGATTTCCGAAACCGGGGCCTGCATGCCCTCTGCGCGTGGGTCGAAGCCCGCGAAACGGATGGCATCGCCCTCTTCGGTGTAACGCAACAGCAGGTCGCGACCGTCGAATTCCAGGCGCAGGTTGTCGGCGTTGATGTCGCCGTCGATCTCGATGCGGTTGAAGTCCTGCTCGCGCCAGGTTTCGGCAATCAGCGTCTCGGCGGCTTGGCTGCCCCATTCCTTGTAGATGCGATAAGTGTCGGAGCCTACGCCGCCCACCAGGCGATCCGCGCCGCCATTACCGTTCAGCCAGTCGTCGCCATCGCCGCCGATCAGGGTGTCCGCGAAGGGTGTACCGTAAAGCGAACCGCCATCATCACCGGCCATTTCGGTTTTGCCCGTGGGCTCGATGTTCTCGGCCACGATCTCTGTACCATCGGCAAAGCGGATGATGTCCACCGAGCGGGTCTGCGTGGCCCGCCCCGGCTCATAGCCCCGCAGGATCACCCGGTCGCCGGGCTGGTTGGCGAACTCGATCACCAGATCGCCGTTCTGCTCGGAATAGCGCAGGTCTTGCGGACGGATGCCGGGACCAAAGGTCAGGATGTTGGGCGCGTCGTCGACGATGGTGCCGCCGTAGCCGCCTTCACCCCCGTCCCAACCACCACCGTAACCACCTTCACCCCCATCCCATTCCCCGCCATAACCGCCTTCGCCGCCGCCATAGCCCCAGTTGAGCACGCGGTGATCGTCGTCGATGGTCACTTCGCCGTGGCCGCTCTGATACACGTAGGTGTCGCCACCCCATTCGCCGAACAGTTGGTCGTTGCCGGTGCCCCCGGTGAGTTGATCGGCGCCCCAGCCGCCGTAGATCACATCGTTTCCGGCATTGCCCTCCAAAACGTCGTCGCCGTCGCCGCCGTGGATCAGGTCGTTGCCGTCACCGCCCTGAATGGTGTCGTCCCCGGCCAGACCCAGCGCGATGTCGTTGCCCGCGCCCGCGTCCAGCGTGTCGCCATCGACTGTGCCGTAAAGCACGTCATCGCCGTCGGTCGGGGTGTTGTTGGCGAGATTGGCCGAAGCAAACAGATCGCCAGACTGCGCATAGGCGACCGCCTCCAGCCCGCCCGCCGGGGTCACCGTGCCAGTCAACTCGAAGCCGGTGCCGTCAAAGGTCAGCGGCGTCTCGGTCGTTGCCGACAGCAAGGCTCCCGCATGGGCTTGCAGCCAGCCCGCGAGGTCGAAAACCCGTGCCTTGCCGTCGGCATCGATGAACTGGACTCGCTCCAGATCGCCCGGCAGGTCATTGATGCTGATATTGTCGAGTGTGATGGAGCCGCCTGCGCCGCCTTCCACCAGCAGCAGCACCCGTCCGTCGCGGTCCAGCGCCGCCGAGAGCATGGCAGGCGTGACCGTGGCGCCGAAGGACAGGGTGTCGGTGCCGTCGCCCGTGCGCAGGATATCGTTGCCGTCGCCATGGTTGAAGACGACCACGTCGTCGCCTGCACCCGTATTGAGGTTGTCGTTACCCGCCTCGCCAGCGACCAGATCCTCACCGGCACCCGAATAGATGTTATCGTCGCCGTTGCCCGCAGAAACCCGGTCATTGCCGGCTTCCAGATAGACGTTGTCGTTGTTGCCGCGCGCCTGCACGGTGACCGACTGGCCGGCGTAGTCGTAAATGTCATCGTCGGCTTGGCTGCCAACGATATCGGTTGAGTCGCCCCAATAGCGCTGCTGCCAGCCCATCTTGCCGCCATCGGCGCGGGCGATCACGTCCGCCAGCGTCCATTCGGTGCCGTCATCGAAACGGAAGTGCTGGAGCGCGCCGCGCCCCAGGTCGTCCCAGTTGTCGGTGCGCACGATCAACGCGTCGTTGCCGCCGATGCCAATGACCAGGTTGTAATAGCCCACGTCGCCCGCCTGGTCGATCCAGCCGCTTTCACCCAACTGCACTGACACGTCCTCGGGCCGGATACCCGGCGCAAAGACCACGGTGTCGTCGGCCACCGCCGGGCTTGCGCCCAAAGCGTTGTCCAGACCCATGCCGGTGGTGACGCGATAGCGGTTGTTGCCCTCGCCGCCATAGAGCCAGTCGCGGTCGGCGCCGCCATCCAGCGTGTCATCACCGGCTTCGCCAAAGAGCTGGTCTTGTCCCGCGCCGCCTTCGAGCACGTCGTTGCCTTCACGGCCATAGAGCGTGCTGTCCTTCTCGGTGCCGCTGAGCGCATCTTCGCCCGGCGAACCGTAGAGAATTTCCGCGCCTTCGCTCACATTGAGTTTGGCCAGCACGTCGTTCACGTTCAAACGCGCGCCGTTGTCGAAGTCGAAACGGTCGATGCGCTGCCAACTGTTGAGCCAGTCCTTGATACGCACCGCGTCGCCCGACGCAGCAACGGTGGCAATCAGGTCGTTGCCGTCGCGGCTGAAGGTCACGTCGTTCTGGCCGATGCCGGGCTTGAACAGCACGCGGCCATAGGTCGCCTCAATCACGTCCTGCCCATCGCCGGTGCCGAAGCGATAGGTGTCGTAGCCGCCCAGGTTCTGGAAGCGGTCGTTCCCCGCACCGCCGTCGAGCGTGTCGTCCTGGTAACCGCCGACGATGGCATCGTCCCCGGCAGAAGCCGCCAGGGCGCGCGAGGCCAGTTCAGTGCGATCCCATACCGTGCCGTCGGCAAAGCGCAACTGCTCGATGCCCCGTTCGGTTGACCAAGTGTCGGCTTGACCGCGCACTGTGAGTTTGCTGCCATCGGGCAGCGTGACGGCCATGTCGCCTTGCAGCGTCCAGCGTACGGTGACGTCAAGAGGTGTCACGCCTGCGGCCAGCTCCACGGCATCCGTGCCAGCGGTATAGCCCTCGGTGATCACGTCTTGACCATCGCCCTGGCCAAAGCGATAGGTGTCGGAGCCAGCCCCACCTTCCAGTACGTCGTCGCCAACACCCCCCGCCAGCATGTCGTTGCCGGAGAGGCCGATCAGTTTGTCGTTACCGGCGCCGCCCTCGATCAGATCATCCCGCTCGTTGAAGCCGCGCAACTCGTCGTTGCCCGCTTCACCCAGCAGGCTGCGGGACTTGATCGTCTCCGCATCCCACAGCGTGCCGTCGGCAAAGGCGATTTCCTCTACCGCGAACCGATTGCTCTCGTTGAAATGGTTCTTGACGGTGAGCGTCTCGCCGGTGTCGCGAATGGTGATCTTCAAGTCGTCGCTGACCTGCCAGCCGTTGACCGCACGTACCCGTTCCAGGCGCACATCGGAGGGCACTACGCCTGCCTTGAACTCGATGCGGTCGGTCTCACCGGCCATCCATGAGTCGTCAATGACGATGTCGTTCCCATCGCCTCGGCCGAAACGGTAGGTGTCGCCCTCGCCGCTGCCGTCATAGACCTGATTGCCCCAGCCGATGACACCCCCGCCGCGCAACACGTCATTGCCCGCGCCGCCGTCCAGGATGTCCCGGCCCGCACCGCCGAACAGCACGTCATCGCCGCCTTGGCCGGTCAACACATCGGCCACGCGTGAGCCGACGATGGTTTCCGCCTCTTCGCTACCGGCAAACAAGGTGGCCTGCACATCGGCAAAGTCCAGCACCGTGCCATCGGCAAAGGCGATGCGCTCGATCAGATAGGGGCCATTGGCCCCATTCCAGACTTCGTCGAAATACTGCTTGAGCGTGACCTGATCGCTGCTGCCGCGAATCGCCAGCACCAGATCGTTGCCATTTCGGATGAGCTTCACATCCGCAGGCGCCACGCCTTCCTTGAAGCGCAGCGTGTCGCTGTTGCCAGTGATGTAGTCCCCGTCGATCACCGTGTCCTGGCCGTCGCCGCGACCAAAGAGGTAGGTGTCGTTGCCGTTGGCCGATACCTGCGGCGCAGTGTTGCGCTCGACGCGATAGCTGCCGTTGTCGTAAATCCAGTTCCAGCCGGTGGCGCCGATCAACAGGTCATTGCCCGCGCCGCCGTCGATGACGTCATTGCCACCGTTGCCGATCAGCGTGTCATTGCCCGCTTGGCCGGTGATCGCATCCTCGGCTGACGATCCGTGGATCACGTCATCGTTTTCCGTGGTCGCAGCCACGGTGGCGCGCAGCGCATCGTCGTGGCTCCACACCGTGCCGTCGTCGAATACGTACTGCCCGACGCCGTTGCTTCCCCACCAGTAGCCGTAGCGCGGTACAGAAAGCGTCTCGCCGGTATCGACAATGGTGAACACGAGGTTGTCGTTGTAATCCGCCGTCACCTGGATGTCCGCCGGGGTCAGGCCCAGCAGGCGCACCGTGTCGCGCTGTACGCCGTTTTCGGCGTAGTCGCTGATGGTGTCGTGGCCGTATCCCCGACCGAAGACGTAGGTGTCGGCCCCAGTTTCGCCCGCCAGCACATCGTTGCCCGCGCCGCCGGAGAGCAGGTCGTCGCCGCTGCCGCCGTACAGGCGGTCATCCCCGCCCTGGCCGAACAGGCGGTCGTTGCCGTTATAGCCGTAGAGGGTGTCCTTGCCGTCACCCGCCAGCACGATGTCGGCCTTGTCGGTCAGCCCGGTGATGTCGTCACCAGAGGTGAGCGTGCGCACCTTGAATTCATCCAGCAGGGCCGTGATGCCCGCCGTCGGCGGCAGGGTTTCGATCAGGCTGTCGAAGTCGGAGAGGCCCTGCCAGTTGGTGCCGGAGAGAAAGCCGTTGGCGTAACGGTCCAGGTCCAGCAGGTCGGCCAGATAGTTCTCCCGATCGGCGGCACGCTTGTCGGCCAGCATCTGGTTGAGCTGGCTGGCGTCGAGTCGCAGGCCGCTGTCGTCGATGATGAGTTCGATCTGGTCGAGATAGGGCTTGAGGCGCGTCTGCATCACCAGGCTGGCGTAGACGCTTTCCTTCAGACTGTCGTAGGCCTGTTGCAAGAGGTCGAGCTGGGGTTGCGAGAAGTTCACGCGCAAGGTGGGGAAGGCTTCGATGGCCATCGCAGCGCCACCGCTGCTGCCGCCGCCCGTTCCCGCCGAGATG
>Ga0187893_10014010_pt1 | contig 11030 bp, 11 predicted proteins | sample MA1701074metaG_FD_139574 | JGI IMG/M metagenome (GOLD analysis project Ga0187893, IMG submission 139574) | White microbial mat communities from a basaltic lava cave in the Kipuka Kanohina Cave System on the Island of Hawaii, USA - MA170107-4 metaG ...
AAACCCACGAATTCCTGACACCCCTGACCCGGCACGATGCTCGCACTGGAGACGAGTATGGACGATGTTAAGATCCCCGGCGAGGATGAAACCAAAGTGTCCGAGATGACGGTCGGACAGCTGAAGACGCACGTCGATGAAGCCTTTAAACAAGTCGACAAGCGCTTCGACACACTCCAGGCGCAAACGTCGGCCCTCTTCGAGAGCTTGCGGGACGACATTCACAAGGTTGCCGACGGCGTGGCGGCTCAAACCAATACTCTCAACGATTTTCGGAATGAGATCGCAACTGATCGGGCCCGCTACGACGGCCGCCTGGACGATCACGAGGTACGGATCACAGCCTTGGAGCGCCGGAAACGCCGTCGGCGGGCGTGAGGCCGACTTCTAGGAGCGTTTCGCCAGCCCGCTGGATTCTCGGCGCGGTACTCGCCGCGGCTGCGGCGGCCTTCGCTGGATCGCTTCTGGTCCAGCGAGGTCACGTCGGCCTCCCACTCGCCGCCACTCTGTTCAGTCTCTTCCTGCTGCTCCTGCCGTACTTTTTCTTCGGACTGACCGATCTTCCGCATCGGCTCGCGCGCCGGATCGATCGCCGTCCCGGTCGCCTTATCGCGGCTGCGGGCCTGCTCCTCATTCCATACGCGATCTATGCGGTCGGGACGAACACCTTCACACCGCTACGGATGCTGAAGCTTGCGGTCCTCGTCCTCGGGCCGGCGTGCCTCCTCGCTCCGAGCGCGCGCGCGCCCTCCCGGCTGACGTGGCCGGATGCGCTGACGATCCTGGCGCTCTGGCTGCCGCTCGACTTCCGCGTGTTCCGCGACGTCTGGGCATGGCCGGAAGGCGGCGCCGCATACATCATGAACGTCGTCCTGGCGGTCGATCTCGCGCTGCTGCTCTTCGTCGCGTTCCGGGGGCTCGACGGCGTCGGCTATCGATTTCAGATCGGGCGGAAGGATCTCGCGGCGTCTGGCGTCAACCTCGCGATGTGTCTGGCCCTGGTCGGCCCGCTCGGGATCGCGACGGGATTCGTGCGGTTCAACCCCGACGCCGAGCCGCTCGGCTTCGCCGCGTCGTTTCTGGCGATCTTCCTGACCATCGCGCTCCCCGAAGAGCTGCTCTTCCGGGGCCTGATCCAGAATCTCCTGCAGAAGACCTGGGAACGCGCCACGCTCGCGCTGGTCGTCGCGTCGGTCGTGTTCGGGCTCGCCCACTTGAACAACGGTCCGAGCCCGGACTGGCGCTACGCGCTGCTGGCGTCGATTGCCGGTTTTTTCTACGGCCGCGCGTACGTGCAGGGCGGCAGCCTGATGGCCGCCGCCCTGGTCCATACGTCGATCGATGCGGTCTGGCGTGGGTTCTTCCGGTGATCCGCGCCGGGCTCACCCCTGGCAGCCCGTCGGCAAACGGGCAAAGGGCTGCGCAGTCCGTTGGCACTGGCGAGAAACGAGAAAAAGGGGACAGTCCCCTTTTTCTTCGGAACGTCGGCGGCAGAAAAAGGGGGCTGTCCCCTTTTTCTGGCGCCTTCTGTTTGCCACCGACTGCTAGACCTTGAAGTGCGGGTTCTGAATCAAGCCGATCACGTTTCCGAACGGGTCAGTGACCGTCGCCACTTTGATGTCGCCACCCACGTCCTTGACGGGCTGCCGCGGGATCGCACCCCGATCGAGCAGATGCCGGTACGCCGCCTCGATATCGGCGACGCCCCAGTACGCGACGGCGTTGTTGCCGACGTTCACGCGACTCACATCGGGATCGAGCCCGAGCTCGAACCCGCCGATCTCGAACCCGACGTAGAACGGCTCGTCGACGTACGGGGCGACGCCGAACGCTGCGGCGTACCAGGCCTTCGTCTTCGGAAGGTCCGGCGCGTGATAAATCACGGTTCTCAGTCCTAGAAACATGGCGGCTCCTTGGCCGGGAGGCGCGACTGGCGGCGTCGGCGTCGCAGCACACGGCTCCCGGTGCTCGCGTTCGCCTACATCCGCAGCCCTGCGAAGGGGTCGGCGGGTAGGGCCCTCTGGTTGACCGACTCGAGGACCCGCTAGGTACGCCGGTCAGTATACAACCACCTCACCTGCACGAAGCGGGCGGCGTCCAGAAGGCTTGAGTTCGCTGCAAAAGCGCCAGCGCCCGCGCCCGTTCGACCGGCGTGCTTCTTTCCAGAATCCGGGAGGCGATCGCGTTCACGAACCGGGAGTACTTCCGGAGGGCCGTCACGTCGCGCCGAGCGATGGCGTCGCGCACGCCGGCCTCGGTCGCCGGCGTCACGAGCTCGATGCGCCCGACGAACACGCGCCCGAGCTCGGTCGGCGCCGGCGTCACCTCCAACGGGAGAATGGCATCGACGGTCGCTCGAGAGGCGATGTAAAAGAGCCGAGTCCCTTCCTCGAACCACGAGTCGCGCCACGTCTCGACCATCGCGGCGGCCTCCTTCGGATAGAGACCGTGCGCCATGAGGAGCCTTTCCAGCTCCACGAGCGGCGGGAACGACCCGTCATCGACGTTCAGAGGGTCGAACGTCATGCGTGAATCGCCGGCGTGCCGAAGATCGTAGGCCATGGCGCCGCCGCGATTCTCGAACAACATCACGTCCCCGACCGGTTCGCCGAGCGAATTCGCGACGACGACCTGTCCCTCCGGATCTACTGCTGCCGTGAGGGGCGGGTCGAAGGCGCCGACGCCACGGTAAAAAAGGAACTTCTCTTTCTCGCCGCCGGACTCGAGGGGAGACGCATCGGTCTCACGAGCGGCGTAGTAGTGGCTCGCTCCCTCGTCCATCGGGAGCTCGGGAGCCGATGCGGGCACGACTCGCACATCGTCCCATGTAATCGAGCTTTCAAGGGCCGGGTCGCGCAGGCTGTTGAACGGGACGCTCGAGTCGCTGACTGTGGCGTCAGGAAACCACTCCGTCACGACGCCCCGCCTGAACCGGACGGACACGCTCACGGTCAGATCCCGCGGCGCGTAAAAGTACAGCACCGGCGTTTCCATCCGGACCGTGCCAGGGATCAATCCCTTGATGCTGAAGCGCAAACGATCGACGAAACAGGGCAAGTCGTCAGGTCCTGCCTGAGGCGTCCATTCGACCGCCGTCCCGTCCTCACCGGCGATGGACGTGAAGGTCCCCCACTCATGGACGGTAAAGGGCGGAATGACGCCAGGATCCGCCGGAGTCGGAGACACGGAGAGCGGCACGAGGGTCAGGACGATGGCGATTCGCGCGGCGGTGCGATTCATGAGGGCCCCTGTCCAGCTGATGCCTGATCTATAGACGGCCCGGCGATCGATCGTGTTAACTGGCTCCTCGAGGAGAACCCCTGCGGACCATCCTTCTCGTCCCGGTGGTCGCCGCGCTCGCCGCGGGCGCGTGGGCAACCGCGAGCCAGACGGGCGACCGGCCGTACGACACGTTTTTCTACACGCACGAGAAGCTGCGTCTGCAGGCCTACGTGTACTGGCCTTCGGGATCCGGGTCCGTTCCGCTGGTGGTCTACAACCACGGATCGAGGGACGCGCTGGCTCGCACGGAGCAGCCGTATCTGTTCATCGGGCGGCTGCTCCGCGACGCCGGGTACGCGGTGCTCGTCCCCGAGCGGCGGGGTTACGGGAAATCCGATGGCCCGACCTTCACGGGCGTGGTGGGCACGCGCCGCGGCACCGCGTATGTCGCACGTCTGAAAGAAGAGGCGGGCGACGCGCTCGCGGCCGTGGACGATCTTCTGCGCCGCCACTCATCGCGGCTCGACGCACGGAAGGTGGCGATCATGGGCTTTTCCGCCGGTGGCGTCGTGACCCTCTTCGGCGCCGCGCGCAGCGAGCGTTTTGCCGCCGTGATTACGCAGGCCACGGGGGCATTCAGCTGGCCCCTCAGTCCTGGGCTTCAGGAAGAGCTGCCCGCCGCCGCGCGGCGCATCCGTGTTCCGACGCTGTGCATGGCGGCGGTCAACGACACGACGACCGAGAGCGATCGCCGTGTCTGCGAGGCGGTAAAAGCGAACGGCGTCGTTGCCGATCTCATCGTGTACCCGCCATTCACTCCAAAAGCCGACCCCGGGCCTTTTGCGCCGGGGCATATGCTGTTCAACGAGGAGGGTGTGTCGATCTGGCGACGCGACGTTCTTGTGTTTCTGGCAAAGCACCTGGGCAGTTGAGGAGTAACATGCTTGGCGTTTGAGGAGAGTCCCTATGCGCTACCAGTACCTCGCCGCCGCGCTCGCCCTGCTCGTTTTCAATCCAGCCTTCGCTCAGACATCTGGCGGGAAGTTCTTCACAGATGGCGTCCAGCGCCAGTTCCAGCAGATCCAGGGTCTCGCGATGAAGACCGCCGAAAAGGTGGGCGAAGATCTTTACTCGTTCAAGCCGACGCCGGACGTCAGGAGCCTGGGCGGCGTCCTCGGCCACATCGCCGACGGCAACCGACTGCTGTGCACCGTGGCGTCTGGCCAGGCGGTCGACTTCGAGAAGATCATGAAGGACCCGTCGGGCGTGCAGGTGCACGAGAAGAAGACGTCGAAGGCAGAGATCATCGCGGCGCTGAACGAGACCAAGGCGTTCTGCGAATCGGTGTTCGCGAAGATCGACGACACCAGCGGCCAGGAGCCCGTCACCTGGTTCGGCGGGCAGAAAATGCCGAAGGTGATGATCCTCACGCTGCTCAACAACCACGCGTGGGAGCACTACGGCAATCTCGTGACCTACATGCGGCTGAAGGGCATCGTCCCGCCGTCCAGCGAACGTCCGCCGACGGCGCAAGACGAGCCTTAGCCTCTGTTGTGGAACGAGGCTTCAGCCTCGTTGTTCTCGCGCCGAGCTCGGTCCGGCCCGAGCGGCGCCAGAACCGCCGCCGGCTTTGATGTCGGCTGCGAGTCGGGGCGAATCGACGCTTCAGCAGGCTGCGCTGGCGAGAGAGCTTGTGGCTTCGGGGCCGGGAGCTTCCGAACCGCCGAGGTCACATCGGGCTGCGGATGGATCTGTGCTACGAGATGCTCGACCTCGCGCTTGCTCCTGTGCCTGGCACTCTTCAAAAGCTCCAGGTGGTTCTCCTGCGTTAGATGCGGCGCGAGAAGGCCAACCGCCGTCAGCGTGAGGTCCCCTGTCGCGAGCCGCTCGAGGATTGCAGGAAATCGACGGGCCGCTCGCGCCGCCTCGATGCGGCCGTAGGCGGCGTGTTCAGAGAGGTGCAGGACCTGAGTGCAGTAGGTGAAGAGCGACGAGCATCCTTCGCCCAGATAGAGCCGCCGCGCGTCGACTTCCATCAGACAGGCGATGAGGCGCGTCGTCGTCTGCCGTTCGCACGCCGCGAGTTGCTTCACTTCTGCGAGCAGATCGTGATTGGACAGTTGAGCGAACGAGGGTAAGAACTTCATGCCGAATTATCTCACCCGGATTTTCCAGCGGCAGGCTGGTCGCTACAACGGCGATCGATCGCTAGAGACCCTCTTCGAGGCCGAGTGGACGGTGAATGACCGCGCAGCGGTCACCGCGATCGCGTGGAGCGTGCCTTGGCGGAATGGTCAGCGCAGTTTTCGGAGTGCGCGCAAAAACTTGTCAAGAGATTTCTTGGTCCGGACCGGGTTGCGTTGGCACAACATCGGTGCCATGCGCCACTGGGACAGTCTCCCTTTGCGCAGCAATTGAGCTGGTTCGGGTTGCTCGTGGCACAACGTCGGTATCGCGCGGCCGCTGACTCGGTCCGGACCGAGCTGCGGTGTCACAACATCGGTGCCAGACCCGCCCGCAGGCGCTTATCGCCTTTCACCTCGGCGGCGGAGGTTCGTTTCGTAACCGGCGAGGCCGCGCGCGCGAACCGGAATCCGCGAAATCCGTGGTTGCACGCGGGTCAGAGGTCGAAGCTCAGCTTCAACGCCAAGGCGCTTCCGCCCTCGAGCTCCTGGGTCGTTCGAAGCGTGCTGCCCGCTCTGAGCGCGGCGAGCAGCGTTTCCCGAGGAACTTCCGTCTTCCGTTCCCGGTCGCCGTGTTTGCTGTCGGAGCGCGTCGAGAGCAGCGTATGAAGAGGCTTCGCAGTTGGCCTCTTTGTGCCTGTGAGGAGCTTCCACAGAGTCTTCGGGGTCGCGTTGAGGCTGCCGTGGTGGCCGACCTTGTACAGGTCGACCTTGCGCAGCGCGGCCGCCTGCTTGCCCAGGGCGTACTCCCAGTTTTCCCACTGAGCATCGCCAGGGAAGAGCAACCGCTTCTTCCCGGCCTTGATCAGCAGGATGACGCTGGTGTTGTTGAGGGCATCGTCCATCGCCCGGACGATCCGAAGGAGCTGGTTGCCGCGGACCTCTTTCAGCTGCCCGATGAACCACCGGCTCTGTGGCGGGGTGATCGAGGAATAGGTTGCGGCCCTGGGGAACAAGGCCGTCCCGCGCGCGTGAAGGTCCGCCGTGTCCTTGCGCAACTGCCAGAACGAATGGAAGTGCCAGTACTCTGACTTGTTTTCTGGATTCTGCGTCTTGATATCGGACTTCTGGTGGAGCGTCGGCGGGCCGAGGACTTCGATCGTAACGCCCGGCAGCAGCTTCGCCGTCGGCAGCTTGCTGCCGTAGTGCACGTACACCGCTTTGGTCTTCTTTCCCATCCGGGCCAGATTCTGGACCGCGGACTTGTTCGACAGCTCTTTCTCTCCAACGAATTCGATCTCGTCGCCGATGGCCAGACCGAGATGAGCAGCTTCCCGCGCGCTGATTTCAGCGGCACGTTGCATCCGCGCAAGAGACGTCGTAAAGGCAGCATCTCGGGCGGCGGGCGTTTCAGGTCCCTTCCAGTTGACCGGCGCGTCAGGTTTCTCCGTCCAGGACTGAATCACCAGACCGGGCTTCAGGCCGGCGATGATGTCGCCGGTGTCCGGACCCTTGCCCTTTGGGGCGGGCGTAAACCCGTTGATGTGATCCGCATGCCTGTGAGTAGCGACGAGCACGTGCAATCGATCCCCGACAACGCTGGCGATGTCCCTGGCGATCGCCATCAACGGGTCCTTGCGCGCGTTGGGCGGCTTCTGCGTGGACCCGAAGTCGATCAGCATGTGGCGGTCGGCCGATGAGCCTGGATAGTGGAACGTGAGCAGGAAACAATCGCCGAATCCCACTCCGTAGGCTCGAATGGTCAGACGCGTCGGCTTCGCTACCATCGATCTGCCTCACGGGTGACCGGCCGGAGCTCCGGCAGCATGCCCTTCAGGTGCAGGGCCGCGAAGCCTCGCTCGCGCGGCGTGGCATCGAAATAGCCGGATGCATGAAGATGTTCGAGGCGCCTGGTCTGCCGCGCCGGATTCAGCAGCGCGTTTCTGATGTGGTACTTGAGTTTCCCGAACTCGTCGAACAGGAGCGCCCCGCCACCCAACAGGCGCACCTCAGTACGTTTCGACAGACCCTTCGGCGCCTGGATGCGCTGCCGCTTGCCTGGAATCCTGAGCCCCTTCAGTTCTCCCGCCGGAAGCGTGAGAATCCGAACGTAGTCGGCGACCGTTTCCCGCAGCCAGAACCCATCCTCGTCCACACGGAGAACGGGCCGTACCGCCGCCACTCTTGTGAAGGCTTCCTCGCAGAGACCCAGCACCTGGCGGTTTTCCCACAGAAAGCGGAAGACCTCGTCCGGATCCCTCTGGAGCGATTCCCGATGAACGCCCTCGTAGTCGATCTTGAGGGGCCGCTTCTGCCTTCCCCCTTTCGCGCGCAGAATCTGGGGCGGCTCCCAGCACCCGAACTCCCCGTCAGCGCTGTAGGCTGACGTCGGCCTGATCCCGAAACTCTCGAACGACGACCTGAGCGCATCGCGAACACGGTAGCGGCTGTCGTCGGGCCTGAGCTCGAGATCGGACGTGATCAGCGCGCTCAGGACGTCGCCAAACTCCAGATCCGTCGGCGGCAGGTAATCGAGCGCGCGAATCGACATCGTCAACATGCGCGAGGCGACATCGGCTCCCTCCTCGGCCATCCTGACGGCCGGCAGCTTCCCGTTCGCATCCTTCCCAAGCGTCTCGAGCCGGTCGCGATAAACCTTCATGAAGGCATGCAGCATCGCGGCCACGAGAATCTCACCGCGTCTGTGCTCTTCCTGGTACTCGGGACGTTCGAGCAACCCGCGTTTGGGCGTCAACCTCACCGATCGCCGGAGCGACGACCCGTGCACGCCGGACAGCACATCCCCGTACTGCTCGCCGAGACCGAACAGCATGCCTTCCTGAAGCGCAGCGCTTGTGAGCCCGGCGACACGCAGCATTCCGCTCGTGATCGACCTGGTGGCCTGGCGGACGGCCTCTTCGAGCACCTCGGGAATCGAGAAGACGGACAGCAGCGCGACGACGTCGGCGAAAGCCTCGTGGAACGCAGCCTGGTCGGGGCTCGACGGCTCCATCAGCCGTGGGCGAAGCCCGTCGACCAGCGCGTGCGTCGTTTCGTGGACGATGATGTCGTGCGACAGGCACGTGTAGACCGGCCCGTCGGGACCCGCAAAGTACCCGAAGAACAGACCCTCGGCGGCCCGCGAGTAAAAGGCGTTCGGTTCCGCGAACGCGTGCGGGGCGACCTTGATCTGATGGCCGCCGAAGCTCCAGCTCAGTCGCCGTCCGAGCGCTCTCTCGAAGTGCGCGAGCGTTCGCATGATGAGCGCGTAGACGTTCTGGGCATGAAACCGCGGGTCTGTCAAAAGCCGCTTGTTGAAGGATTGGGCCTTGCCTCCGCGCCCGGCGAAAGGATCGCGCGGATCGGCCGCCGATCCCATCGCCTCGGCGGGCAGCGGCTTGTACATCCGGCCGGCGCTGGCGTCGTAGTCCACGACGTAGACGCGGTACCCTCGAGGACCTTCGCCGAGCCGTTCGACCGGGACTTCAATCTTCGCCGTGACGATCCGGCCTCTGACCCGGACGGACGGATCCTGGCCGATGATCGTGAGCTTGCGAGTGGGGTGCATCGCGCGCCTATTCTGGCACCTCTAGGCGTTCCGTCTCTTCGGATAAATCCTGCCCGTGAACGTGTGATCCGTCGCGACGATGTCCTTTCCGCCAACGATCGGGTCTCCGCTCTTGGTCAGGAATCCGGGAATCTGGTAGAGCGGGATGCTCAGGATGTCCGTCCCGACGTACGACCAGTAGCCATCTCCGGGCACCCGGGCGATGCGCACCTGGCCCTGGCTGGCCGTGTATCTGAACCTGACGTTGGCTTTCCTCCCCCAGGCGTTCATGTGACTGAGAATCCGGTCGCGCAGAGCCTTGGAGGGACCATCCATGAAGCTCACCGACAGGCTGACGCCGGCCGGCCCCCAGTACTTCGTCGTCAGAACGGCGATGAACTCGGGACGGAGCGAGAAGTTGCGCGCCACGAGGGCGGCGGCCGGCTGATTCACCGGATTGATCGCCGCGGCCCGCTTCGCGGCTGCTACCCGTTGTTTCGCAGGGAGATACTTTGGCTGGCAGACCGCGACGGCGTTTCCCGTGTTCCTGGTTGCATGTTTCTTGGCCATGGCATTCCTCAACAACGTAAACGCTAATGAGAGACATGCCGAACACAGCGTCCGAAATACGCCGCCGCAACTCGGCCCGAGAGTAAGATCACGCGAGGAGTCGGGAGGTCCATGAAGCGCTGGGCCCTGTGCCCGCTGGTGCTTGCCGCCATCGCGCCGGCCGCCGCGACGCAAAGCGATTCGCTCGACGCCCTTTCGACAGACACCCTTCTCGCCCGCGCGGGCGACTACACCCGCCGTTTCGAGAAGTCGATGGCGACCGTCGTCCTCGAGGAGCGCTACATCCAGCTCGTCAAGGTCTGGGGGGAGCCGCCGGATGCGCCCGACAACACGCGCCTGACGTGGTTCGACGACCCGTCGAAGGTGCGCTCGGACGTCATCGTGAAGCAGCGCCGCCAGACCAGGTCTGACATGCTGCTGGTGCAGCTGCCGGACCGGACGTGGACGGCCTTCCGCGACACCTTCGAGGTGAATGGGAGAAAGCGCCGCGACCGGGATGACCGGCTGCGCGACCTCTTTCTCGAGCAGAGCGAGAACAGCCGCCGCCAGCTCCGGCGGATCAATCAGGCGAGCGCCGACTGGAATCTGGGGTTCTACCGCGAGATCAACCTTCCGACGACGGGCCTGCTGCTCGTCCATCCCAGGAACCAGCCGCGCCTCTCGTACCGCGCCGGCGGAATCCGCGAAGTGGGTGGCGTGCGATGCCGCATTCTGGCGTTCGAGGAACGGTCCAAGGCTACCATCGTGCGCTCGGTCCAAGGGTACGATGTTCCGTTGACCGGCTACGTCTGCGTCGATGCGACCGGCATCGTCCGGAGCACGCGGATCGATCTTCCGGAACGGTACACGATGCGTGGAGTCATGGAGACGACGTACGTGCCGAACGAACGAGTGGACGTTCTCGTCCCGGACCGCATCTGGGAGTGGTACGTCCTGCCGGAGCCGATGGACGACGGCACGCCGATCTACATCGAGACCATGGCGACGTATTCGAATCTGCGGATGTTCAACGTGACGACGAGTGAGAAAGTGAAGTAACCGGCCCGAGGCGGCTACAATGGGCGCCTCCTCTTGGGCCTTGCTTCCGGTGCTCGCCTCGGCCCCTACGAAATCGTCAGCCCGCTCGGCGCCGGCGGGATGGGCGAAGTGTATCGGGCAACGGACACGCGTCATCGCGATGGAGCTGCTCGAAGGCGAGACGCTCCAGCAGCGGCTCCGACGCGGCCCGATGGAGGTCCCCGTACTCGCTGACGTTGCATTCGCCGTTGCCGACGCCCTGGATGCCGCGCACAACAAGGGCATCGTCCATCGCGACATCAAGCCGGCGAATATCTTCCTCACGCCCCGCGGCGCGAAGATCCTCGACTTCGGCCTGGCCAAGCCCGCTCTCCAGGCGGCAACGACTGCGTCGATGGAGACGGCCACGGCAAGCCCTTTCTTGACGACTCCCGGGACGACGTTCGGCACGGTCGCGTACATGTCGCCCGAACAGCTCCGCGGTGAAGAGGTCGACTCGCGAACGGACCTGTTCTCGTTCGGGCTGGTCCTCTACGAGATGGCGACGGGAA
>Ga0187893_10014011_pt1 | contig 11030 bp, 9 predicted proteins | sample MA1701074metaG_FD_139574 | JGI IMG/M metagenome (GOLD analysis project Ga0187893, IMG submission 139574) | White microbial mat communities from a basaltic lava cave in the Kipuka Kanohina Cave System on the Island of Hawaii, USA - MA170107-4 metaG ...
GGGCCTAGCCCCCGTGATAGTGAGTTGGCAACCACTGGGGCCGCCGTACTGGACCTCGGCATACACGTTGTCGGTGGCCACACCCCAACCTGTGCGCGCCCTGACGTCGACCCGTACGGGCAACGTCTCGCCAGGTTGGACGGCGGGCGTATCGGCAGAGCTGATGTCACTGCCTCCGGCCGGCCGGTCCCGGGTGAGGGGGTCGGCCCGCACCAGCACCTTGCTCCCGTCGCCGCGGGTCAGGGCCACAGCCACCATCGAACGGATCGTTACGGCGAAGGACGTGGGGTTGGAGATCGTGGCCGTCGCCCTCCACATTGTCTGCGCGTCTTCTGGCCTGCCACTTAGACCCGGCGTCTGCCGAAGCACGGACCAGCTATCCAGCGGGCTGACGGTGACCACCGTCGAGGGGCAGCGGGTCGTGGTAGTGGAAGCCACAGACACGCTCGCAGCCGTGGGAACCGGTCCTGGCGACCTGGGTGCGACAGTGCTTCCGTGTGCCACCGACGACGGTCCATCGGTTGCGGTTTTGGAATCGCCTCCACATGCCTCAGGAAGAGGAGTGTCGAATTCCACGAAGCGATCGCAGTACTTGCCGATCTCGGCGTCGGCCAACCGCGGTGCCTGGACGAACCAGAGCCACGCCGCCGCCGCCAGGCACAGCGTCGACACCAGGGGTATCCCCGAGGCCCGCCTGCCGTAGCGACGTAGGGCAGATGCGGCGGCGAGTAGGAGGAGGAACAAGCCAATTCCTGCTATTGCGTAGGCCCAGGTGAGGTTGGTGTCGGTCTGTGAGGCCAAGTGGTAGTAGCCGGTCAGGAATCCCCAGGTGACGAGGCCGCTCAAGGAGGCGGTCAGCAACGCGCCGACGGCTAGGATGCCGCTTCCCCATAGCGGCACCTTCTTCAGGAACCCCGTGGTCGCCGGCTCCTCGACCCAAAACTCCTCGTACTTATTGACGATGTCGCCTTCATCCATGACTGAGGACTGCCTCGGAGATCTGCCAAGAGCCACTCAGGCCGGCGGACCCCGAAGGGCTCCATGGGTTATGGATGAACCGAAAGGCGAGGGAGGCGATGACCCATATGGCAGCGACGATGAGCAGTCTGAGCAGTAGTCGCCCCGGGCCGTACTTCGGAGCTGCCTCGCGGTTCTGGTGCTTGCGGTACTGCTTGCCTTTCGGGCCTTCTGGCACCCGGCCCCCATCTGCCGCCGGCCGGGTCTCTTCCTGGACGTGGGACGGTCGTCTGACCTCGGTGATCTTGTCGAATTGGCCAGTCGAGCCGCCGGGCTCTGACCTCGGCGCTTGTCGGGGTACCCCTCGTGCCCGCTGCCGGGGGTCTGGGGGCGGGAGGGCACTGCCCCCTTGGGGCCCCTTGCTGCTTCGACCCTGCTGCTTGTCGGGCGTTCCGCCGACGCGCTGGGTGGGATCAGGTGGCGGGAGCGGCCGGCCGGCACCAGGCTCACCCATGCCAACACGGTCCCGCTTCTCAGGAGGCAGGTCGGTCATGCTTCAGTCCCGGAGATTCACCAGGATCGGCGGCGTCCGCTCGCCGTCGCTGCGTGCCAGCGAGATCAGGGCGTGCCCCGGTGGGATCCGGTTGATGATCTCCGAGGGTGACCAGAGATCACGCTCCACCTGCTTGACCGAAACTCCGCTCGATTCCGATGTGCCGAAGGTCTCTCGGTCCGGTTCCATGCCCAACCACCCGGTGCCGGGTGTCATGGAGAAGTTGTTTCCGCGGTTGCGCGAGTAGGTCTCCTCGTTGGTCCAACGGGTGCCCCAGAAGTCGGCGTAATAGCGGGCGTCGGTGGGATCGATCCCAGCGAAGACGGCCTTGCAGCCAACGGAACCGAACATCGTGGTCCGCAGCTCTTCGGGGAAGTCGCCCAGCGACTGGGTGAGCAGGATGAGCCCGGCGTTGTTGGAGCGAGCCCGCTGAACACCCCGAGTCACGTAGTCATCGATGTAGCGGCCAGCCTCATCCACGATCAGGCCCTTGAAGATGCCCCGATTGGTGTCCGGTGCTGTCGTGACCTGCACGAACTGGCTGATGGCCACGCGGGCCAGGATCACCGAGGCATCGGGAAAGCGTGCTTCTGGCAGCACAATGCGCACCCGTACTGGCTGGTTCAGGTCATTCATGCTGAACCGGGGCGAAGCCCGGTCGAATAGATGCACGAGCGCAGGCCGGTCGAGCAGCGCAAGCCGTTCCACGAGCGACGCGGCCGGGTCATGACGCAAGCCTCGCTGACCCGCTCTGGCCGTAAGCATGCGCCGGTAGGCGTCTTTGATTCCCTTGTGGCGGAGCTTGTCCGCAACCGACTGAACGGCCCGTTCGTCCCCGTCGAGGATGGCTAGGAGCTGGTGGATGCTGGGATAGGCGCCGTTGGCGGCATGGAATGGGGCGAGGACGTTGTAGAGGGCGTTGCGCGAGGCGTCCATGAAGTAGGTCTTGTCTGCACTGACGCCGACGGGCATGAGTGCCGAGGCCAATCGATCCGCCGCTTCCTGGGGATCTGCGGCACCACCGTAGAGATCGAACCCCCAGGTGGCGTCAGGTCGGGTGAGGTCGATCTCGATGTCGAACATGCCGTCGATGGCGAAGTCGTCGCCCTTGGGATCGATGGCCACGACCGAGGCTTGGCCGGCCAGGGCCTGCAGGCTGAGGTGTTCGAGCAGGGGCCTGGCGAAGGAGTGGGTCTTGCCCGAGCCCGGTGGGCCGACCACCAGCAGTGACGTCCGCAGCACGTTCATGTCGAGAGCGAAGGCCGCTCCCCGGTGTCCGGTGGCGTTGCGGAGGTCGTCGGTTACGAGCCCGATCCGAACCTGGCCGCTGTGCAGTGAGTGTTGAGACCGGCGTTGGGCCAAGTCTCGCTGGCCTGAGCGGTGCGGCACGGCCGCGGGTCCCGACGCCTCGATCTGGGCGGCAAGGGAAGACAGGCGCTCAGGATGCTTCTGGGCGCCGCGGACGGCGGCGACAATGCGCACTAAGTCCACGTCGCCTAACCTCCCGGCCTGCCACTCCTGCTCCAGGCGGGAGGCGGCGGCATGGTGGCCGCAGCTCCGCAGCACGGTAAGCGGGTCCCATGGCGGCGGAACTGCGGTCGGCACACTCGCGCCGGGCGCGACCTCACTCCGAGGACGGCGGCGAACGGCCATGAAACCTTCTCTCAGCCGGAGAGTCTGTCGAGGGCCGCCTGGATCCGGTTGATCCTGGTGGCCAGGGGTGGATGGGTTGCAAAGATCTGGGCCGACATGGACGTGGCGGGCTCCTCCAAGCCGAGGTGCATGAACCGGGACAGGGCGGACGACAGCTCCGGGCCGTACCCAAGCTCGACTGCGGCCCGGTCGGCGATGTACTCGCTCTGCTGGCCGATGAACCGGGCGATGGCAGCCGCGAGGCGTTGCAGAGCAAGAAGCGCCCAGGCGAGAACTCGGAAAATCGTCCCTATGACAAGACCGATGATCGTGGCAAGCGGGAAGGCGAAAGCCGCGAAGACCGCGGTAAACCAATAGGCCACCCTGGCCAGGGCGTAGCCCAGATTGGATAGAACCAGGACCGGCATCCCGAACCAGTAACCCAGCAGCAGCCCCACCGAGTGGAGCCCGAGATGGTGGCCCAACTCGTGGGCGAGCACACCCCGCAACTCGTTGGGCGGCAGCACGGTCAGGGCTCCACGGGTGACGGTCACGATCGAGCCGCCAGCGGCAAAGGCGTTCGGTGCGGAATCGTCGCTCACCGTCAGCAGGTACTTGTCCTGGGGGACGTTCGCCGTCCCCAGAACAGCGTTCCATGCCGGCACCAGCACCGCCGCCTCCTCAGGCACGGGATCGCGGGCGCCGAAGAGGCGGAGCACCAGCCTCTGGGCTTGGGGGAGCAGGAGGCAGACGCCCGCGGCCACGTAGAGGACGAAGCCGAGAAACCAGCCGGGCATGGGCAGGAAGATGTCGGCGATGAACAGCAGCGGACCCAAGGCCAGGTAGGTGACGGGAAGTAGCGCCAACACCGGTACGAGTCCCGCCAGGCTCGACAAGTCGAACTGGCGGCTGGCCTCGATGACCGACGGCTCGTCAGCTACCTCAAACCGCCCGACGGGCCCCGATGCTTCGCCTGCCGCAGTAAAGGTTGGGAAGGAGGGGGCGCCCGGGGGAACCGAGTCGGTTTCTGAAGCTACGGGGTCGCTGAACTCGCTGGTCCAGGTCTGGCCGTCCCAATAGCGCAGGCGTTGGGATCCCTCCGGATCGGGGTACCAGCCGCCTGCTGCTTTCGCCACCCCCACCCCCAGCCCGGCCATCCTCGTTAAGGCACTGGCTCGACGAACAATCGACCTAGCTAGCTAGTAGATGCTGGCACGGTAGCCAGAGGGCGTCAAGAGTCGTCCTGGTTTGCGCGCGACTGAGCATCCCCGATCGCCGGGTCCATGGCGTGAACATCGCCCGGTCCATGGCGTGAACATCGGGCATGCTGTTTGCGTGCCGGCTGGCCTCGACGGAGCCCGACATCGTGTTGGTTCCGATGCACGCCGGGAGGTCGTGCGGGCCGTCGTTGCCTAAATCGTCGCCCTCCCGGGGGGTAACCCGAACCTGCTGGTGGCGATCGACGGAGCGAGCGGCACTGGCAAATCGACCTTGCAGACGAGTTCGCTGATGAGCTCGTGACCAGCGGCCGCGAGGTCGTGCGGGCGAGCATCGACTCGTTCCACCGTCCCAGGGGCGAGCGGTACCGGCGGGGGTTGGACTCCTCCGAGGGGTACTACCGCGACTCCCACGATCTGAAGGCCCTGAAGGACCGCCTCCTAACGCCCTTCGGCAGGGGCAGCGACACGTACGTCACCGCAGCAATTCGACGAGCCCTCTGACGCCGCCGTCGCAGCCACCGCTCGCTGCGCACCTTCGAGCGCGATGCTTGTCTTCGACGGATCGTTCCCGCACCGGTCTGCGGGAGATGTCGTGGCAGGACTATCTGAGCCGCGACTTTGCCGAGCGACGAGGCCGCGCGCCGAGGCCGCTATATCGACGGACAGGCGCTCTACGAGCGCGAGTGCGAGCCGCTCCGGTTGGCGCATGTCGTCATCGACAACGACGATCTCCGGCGCCCGGAGATCCTCCACCCTTCCGCCGGCCAGCCGGTCGAGTGACCGGAAATACTCGGCCGAGCGCCTCGCGACTTAGTTGCAGCGCGCGCACACGCCGACCAGATCCAGGCGGTGGAACTGGGGACGGAAGCCCGTCTCGGCGGTGACCTCGTCGATGGCCTTGGCCATGCTGCGCTCGAACCGGGTGGGGACGACGTAGTCGTCGACCGAGCCGCAGGAGACGCACACGAGGTGGTGGTGGTGGTTGGTGAGCTCCTCCGCCAGCTCGAAGCGGGAGAACTCGTCGCCGCCGGCCAGCTTGCGCACCACCCCCGCCTGCTCGAGGACGGTGAGGTTCCGGTAGACCGAGCTTTGCGGGATGGAGGGGTCGGCGACCAGGATCTGGGGGATGGAGAGGGGGCGGGCGGCGGATACGAGCACGTCGACGAGGGCGCGGCGGCCGGATGTGTAGCGCTGGTCGACCGCCCGCAGCCGGGCAGCGGCCGTGTCGTGCAACTCGGCGTCGACGTTGGTCACGGCCCTCAGCCTACCGGCGCGCCGGACCCCTCAACGGGCATCGACGGAGCCCTGGAGGATGGCGTCGATCCTGACGCCGCCGCGAGCGGCGTCGACGGTGACCCGGTAGGGGCCTCCGCCGAAGGACACGGCGGTGGCGTCCACCGAGCGGTCCGGGTACTGCACCTTGAGCGTGCCGCGGGCCTGGAGCTCGCCCGGCCCCAGCAGGTCGAGGCGGCGCACGTCGGACCGGATGGTGGGGTTGCCCCGGGACACCAGCGCCGTCTGGGCGTCGGCGGTGAACGTCACCCGGTCCTGGGGAGTGGCGATCCCGGAGGCGCCCACGCCCACCGCGGTGGCGATGGAGTACGTCCCGGCGAGGAAGGACCGGGGCGCTCCGTCCAGGGAGTAGACGATCCCGTCGCCGTTCACCTCCACGCGGGTGGCGCCGAACTCCAGCCCGCCCTTCCCGCCGCTGCTCAAGGGCAACGGCGTGCCGCCGTCCCAGTTGATGGTCACCCGCCGCCCCGATACCAGGGCCTTCTCGATGGTGACCCCCGACACCCCCCGCTCGCCCCGGATGGTCAACGGGGTGGCCAGGGGTTCGACCTGGGCCTTCTCCGCGGCGAGGTTGTCGAGCGTCCCGGTGACGAACGCCTGGCCGGCGGCGGGCACCACCTGCACCTGGGTCGTCTCGGTCTGGACCGTCCGGGTCCGGCCCGCCACGAGGGTGGTGTGATCGTCGAGATAGTGGACGGCCACGACGGCGAGGTCGCAGACCAGCACGAGGGCAGCGAGGAAGCCCGTGACGGCGGCGAAGGCCCGTGGCACGGCGGACACAGTACGTTGGGTCCGCATGCCCACACCGAGGCCGGAAAACCTCGGCCAGCTCCGCGACTCGGGATGGCGGTCCGTCCCGGTCAAGGACGAGATCTGCCGCAACGCCGCCGCCCGCATCGCCGCCGGGGAGCCCCTGCTCCCGGGAATCCTCGGATTCGAGGACACCGTGCTGCCGCAGCTCGAGAACGCCCTGCTCGCCGGCCACGACGTGATCCTCCTGGGCGAGCGGGGCCAGGCCAAGACCCGCATCATCCGCTCGCTCGTAGCCCTGCTCGACGAGTGGGCGCCGGTGGTGGCCGGCTCCGAGATCAACGACGACCCCTACGCGCCCGTGTCGCGGGCGGCACGCGACCTGGTGGCCGAGCGAGGGGACGGCACACCGATCACGTGGGTGGGGCGCGCGGCCCGCTTCGGGGAGAAGCTGGCGACGCCAGACACGTCCATAGCCGACCTGATCGGCGAGGTCGATCCCATCCGGGTGGCCGAGGGCCGGTACCTGTCCGACGAGCTGACCCTCCACTACGGCCTGGTTCCCCGCACCAACCGCGGCATCTTCGCCATCAACGAGCTGCCGGACCTGGCCGAGCGCATCCAGGTCGGCCTCCTGAACGTGCTGGAGGAGCGCGACGTCCAGGTGCGGGGCTACAAGGTGCGGCTGCCGCTGGACGTGTTCCTGGTGGCGTCGGCCAACCCCGAGGACTACACCAACCGGGGCCGCATCATCACGCCCCTCAAGGACCGGTTCGGCGCCCAGATCCGGACCCACTACCCGCTCGACGTCGACACCGAGCTTGGGATCGTCCGCCAGGAGTGGCGGTCGCCGGCGGTGGACGGGGTGCGGGTCGAGATGCCGGCCCACATGGCCGAGATCGTGGCGTGCGTGACCCACGAGGCCCGCCGGCACCCCAACGTCAACCAGCGCTCGGGTGTCTCGGTGCGCCTGTCGGTGGCGAACTACGAGACGCTGGCCGCCAACGCCGTCCGGCGGGCGCTCCGGCTGGGAGAGGCCGAGGCCGCGCCGCGGGTTTCGGACCTGGGCGCGCTGGCGTCCTCGACGGTGGGCAAGGTCGAGATCGAGACCCTGGACGACACCGACGCCGGCGCGGTTATGGAGCGGGTGATGCGCACGGCGGTGGTCGACGTCTTCCGCCGCCGCTGCCAGGGGCTCGCCTACAAGGAGCTGCTGGGGGCGTTCGAGGAGGGCGCGGTCGTCGACGTGGGCGACGACGCTCCGTCGGCCGGCTACCAGCGGGTCCTGAACGACTTCCCGGCCATGGGCGCCGCGGTGGCGGGCCTGCTGGCGGGCGGCGCCGAGTCGCCCGCCGCCGTGGCCAGCGCAGTGGAGCTGGTCCTGGAGGGCCTCCACCTGACCCGCCGCCTGAACAAGGAGGCGGTGGGGGGTCGGGCCACGTACCGCTCCCGGGTCTGATGCCTCGGGCCTTCCGCTACTCCCGGTGGGACGGCGCCCAGGCCCACGACGAGCTGGGCAGCGACGACGTCCTGGACGAGCTGGCCGACGACGTCCTGTACCACGGCGACCTCAACGCCGCCCTGCGCCGGATGATGCAGGGCGGGTTCCGGGACGTGCAGGGCGTGCGCGACCTGCTCGAACGGCTGCGGCGGCGGCGCCAGTCCGAGCTGGACCGCTACGACCTCGGCGGCGTGTACGAGGACATCGCCCGCGAGCTGCGGGAGGTCGTCGACATGGAGCGGGCGGCAGCGGCGGACAGCCCCGACCGGCTGGCGCAACTGGACCTGCTGCCGCCCGACCTGGCCGGCCAGGTGCGTGAGCTGCGGGAGTACGACTGGCGGTCGCGGGGCGCCGAGGAGCGGTTCGAGCGCCTGCTCGAGGCGCTGCGCCAGCAACTGATGGCCAGCCAGTTCAACCAGATGGCCTCGGCCATGCAGAACCTGTCGCCCCAGGACATGCAGCGGTTCAAGGACATGCTGGCCGAGCTGAACCACATGCTGGAGCAGCGGGAGCGGGGCGAGGCGCCCGACTTCGCCGGCTTCAAGTCCCGGTACGGCGACTTCTTCCCGGGGGCCCCCGAGACCCTGGACGAGCTGCTGGAGCAGATGGCCCGGCAGATGGCGGCCATGCAGGCCCTGCTGAACTCCATGGCGCCCGAGCAGCGGCGGCAGCTCCAGGAGCTGTCCGACCAGCTGATGGAGGACCTCGACCTGCGCTGGCAGCTCGACCAGTTGGGCCGCAACCTGCAGGCCGCGTACCCGCAGATGGGGTGGGGCGAGGCGTACCCCGTCGAGGGCATGGACCCCCTGGGGCTGGTCGAGGCGGCGCAGCTCATGGGGCGGCTGGGGCAACTGGACCAGTTGGATCACCTGCTGCGGGCGGCCACGTCGCCCGCCCAGCTGGCCGAGGCGGACCTGGACGCGGCCCGGGCGCTTTTGGGCGACGACGCCGCCCGCGACCTCGAACGCCTGGCTCGGCTGGCCAAGGCCCTGGAGGAGGCGGGGCTCGTCGCCCAGCGGGAGGGCCGCTTCGAGCTGACCCCGGCCGGGCTGCGGAGGATCGGCCAGCGGGCGCTCTCGGACCTGTTCGGGAAGCTGGACCGGGATCGCGTCGGCGGCCATCCCGTGGCCGACCGGGCCGGCGTGGGCCACGAGCGGACGTACGAGCCCAAGCCCTACGAGTTCGGGGACTCCTTCAACCTGGACATCGAACGGACGATCCGCAACGCCGTCGGCCGGCAGGGCGCAGGCGTGCCGGTGCGGCTCGAGCCGTCCGACTTCGAGGTGGCCCGCACCGAGTCGCTGACCCGGACGAGCACGGTGCTGATGCTCGACCTGTCGCTGTCCATGCCGATGCGGGACAACTTCCTGGCGGCCAAGAAGGTGGCCGTCGCCCTGCACGCCCTGATCTCGTCGCAGTTCCCGCAGGACTACCTGGGGATCGTGGGGTTCAGCGAGGTGGCCCGGCCGCTGCGGCCCGAGCAGTTGCCCGAAGTGTCCTGGGACTTCGTCTACGGGACGAACATGCAGCACGCGCTGCTGCTCGCCCGCCAGCTCCTCGCCCGCCAGCCCGGCGCCCGGCAGGTGCTGATGGTCACCGACGGCGAGCCCACCGCCCACTTGCGCCCCGGCGGGGAGGTCTTCTTCCACTACCCGCCCGTGCAGGAGACGCTCGACCACACCCTGGCCGAGGTGTTGCGCTGCACGGCCGCGGGCATCCGCATCAACACTTTCCTGCTGGACGCCACGCCGGCCTTGCGGGCCTTCACCGAGCGCTTGGCCGCCATCAACAAGGGGCGGGTGTTCCTCACCACCCCGGACACGCTGGGCTCCTACGTGCTGGTGGACTTCCTCGAGCAGAAGCGGGCGCTGCGCAACCGGTCCGCCTAGTCGGCCAGCAATGCCTCGTAGCGGCGGAGGGTGGCCTCGTCGAAGGCGACCAGGCGGGCCAGCTCCACGCGGGTGGGGGTGGCGCGGAGGGTGCTGACGGCGATCTCCGCCGCGGCGTCGGGCGGGTAGCCGTAGACGCCGGTGGAGATGGCGGGGAAGGCGACGGAGCGGGCGCCCAGCCCGTCGGCCACCTCCAGGGAGCGGCGGTAGCAGCGCGCCAGCAGGTCGGGCTCCCCGCGCCCGCCGCCACGCCAGCGGGGACCGACGGCGTGGATGATCCAGCGGGCGGGCAGGGCGAAGCCGGGCGTGGCCTTGGCGTCGCCGGTGGGGCAGCCGCCCAGTTGGCGGCAGGCGGCTTGCAGCACGTCCCGTCCGGCGGCCCGGTGGATGGCGCCGTCGACCCCGCCGCCGCCCGCCAGCGCCTCGTTGGCGGCGTTGACGACGGCGTCCGTGGCCTGGTCGGTGATGTCCCCTTGGACGGCCTCTATACGCATGCGGCCCAGTTTTTCAAGGACCCGGGTTGCGCGCGGCCGCTGCAGCGGTAAGGATGACATTGTTGTAATTACAACGGCGTCGCGAAACGCCAGATGGGCGGCCGAGACGTGAAGGAGGCCTACCGATGGACATTGCCGCTGCGGTGAGCGGGCGACGAGGGCACCGCTTCGACATCGGCGACCGGAGCTGGCAGGTGCAGGCCAACTGCCTGGGGGTCGATCCCGACCTGTTCTTCCCCGAGCGGGGCGTCTCGACCAGGGAGGCGAAGGCGGTGTGCCGGGCGTGCGTGGTGCGCGACGACTGCCTTGAGTACGCCCTGGTGAACGGGGAGAAGTTCGGGATCTGGGGTGGGCTGAGCGAGCGGGAGCGCCGCCGCCTCCGCCGCCAGCGGACGCTGGCCCGCCGCTCCGGGACCGCCGCCTCGGCCTGAGCGGCGGGCCTGAGCGTCGGGCCTGAGCGTCCGGGCCCGAGCGTCAGGAGGGCGCAGCCGCCAGGCGAGCCTCGATCGTCCGGGACGGGCCGAGGTCGAGGTCGGCCCATCGTTCCGCGGGGATGCGGGCGAGGACGCCGGCGGGCAGGAGGCCCACCAGCTCCGCCCGGGCCACGGGGGCGCGCCGGGCGACGGCGTCGTAGGCGTCGGCGGGGGTCACCGCATCGGGGTCGAGCAGGTTCATCGACACCTGCACGCGCCCTCCGCCCAGGTCGAGCCCGAGGGCCCGCACCGCCGGGCTGCGAAGCCC
>Ga0187893_10014012_pt1 | contig 11029 bp, 10 predicted proteins | sample MA1701074metaG_FD_139574 | JGI IMG/M metagenome (GOLD analysis project Ga0187893, IMG submission 139574) | White microbial mat communities from a basaltic lava cave in the Kipuka Kanohina Cave System on the Island of Hawaii, USA - MA170107-4 metaG ...
CCGAGGGAGTCGTGGGCCGAAGCCGACGGCACATCGGAGGCTCCATGCGGGTGCTCGTCGCCCACAACCGCTACCGCTCGGGCTCACCCTCGGGGGAGAACCTCGCCGTGGACCTCGAGGTGGCGCTGCTCCGTGAGGCGGGGGTGGAGGTGGCCGAGGTCCGGCGCTCCAGCGACGACGTGGCCACCGCCTCGCCCGCCGCCCTCCTCGCCGCCGGCCTGGGCCCGGTCTACGACCGGCAAGGGGTACGGGACTTCGCCGAGGCCCTCGACGCCTTCCGGCCCGACGTCGTGCACTGCCACAACCTCTACCCCCTCCTCTCGCCCCAGGTCATCCGCCTCGCCCGCCGGCGGGGGCTGCCCGTGGTCCACACCGTCCACAACTACCGGCGCCGGTGCATGAACGGCTACTACTTCCGGGCCGGTGGGCCCTGCACCGCCTGCACCGGACCCTGGGGCCCCCTGCCCGGCGTGGCCCACGGCTGCTACCGGGGGTCCCGGGTCCAGTCGGCGGCCATCGCCGCCTCGCTCCTGGCCCACCGCGCCACCTGGGACGGCGTGAGCCTGCACCTCGCCGTGAGCCGGTGCGTGGCTGCCAGCCTCCTCGACACCGGCGTGCCCGCCGCCCGGGTGGCGGTGAAGCCCAACCCCGTCGTGGACCCCGGCCCGCCCCTGCCGGCGGGCGACACCGTGGTCCACGCCGGGCGCCTGGAGCCGGCCAAGGGGACGGCCCTGCTCCTCGACGCCTGGCGGGCCAGCGGTGCTCGGTCGCGCCTCGTCCTCGAGGTCTACGGCGACGGCCCCGACCGCGACCTCGTGGTGGCGGCGGCCGCCGCCGATCCCTCGATCCGCTACCGGGGACTGCGGCCCCGCCCCGAGGTGGTGGAGGCCATGCGCCGGAGCAGGCTCGTCGTCGTGCCCTCGGCCTGGCCCGAGGCCTTCGGCCTCGTGGCCGTGGAGGCTTTGGCCTGCGCCCGGCCGGTCGTGGCGTGCCGGGTGGGCGCCCTGCCCGAGATCGTCACCGACGAGGTGGGCTGGCTCGCCGACCCTCGCCCCGATGCGCTGGCGTCGGTGCTGGAAGGGGCGGCGGGCGCGCCCGACCTCGAGGCCCGGGGGGCCGCGGCCCGGGCCCGCTACCTGACCCGCTACACGCCGGCGGCGTGCACCGCCGAGCTGCTCGAGCGCTACCGCGCGCTCGTGCCCACGGGATCACCGAGCTGAGGCGGGCGGCCGGCCAGGGTGGCAGCCACCTGGTCGTGGACCCAGGCGTACGTGTGGGTCAACCCCTCGACGAGGGAGGTCGAGGGCTCCCACCCGAAGCACCGGCGGATCATGGCGTTGTCGCTGTTGCGGCCGCGCACCCCCTGGGGGGCCGAGAGCAGGTAGCGGCGCTTCACCGGGGCACCGGCGACGTCGGCCACGACGTCGATGAGCTCGTCGATGGTGACGAGCTCCGAGGAGCCCAGGTTCACCGGCTCGACCACGTCGCCGCCCATGATCATGAGGGTGCCGGCGACGCAGTCGTCGAGGTAGGTGAAGCTCCGGGTCTGGCGGCCGTCGCCCCACACCTCGATCTCGTCCTCGCCGGTGAGCACGGCGGTGGCCACCTTGCGGCAGATGGCGGCCGGCGCCTTCTCGCGGCCCCCGGTCCAGGTGCCGTGGGGACCGTAGACGTTGTGGTAGCGCGCCACCCGGGTCTCGAGCCCGAAGTCCTCCCGGAAGTGGCGGCACATGCGCTCGCTGAAGAGCTTCTCCCAGCCGTAGCCGTCCTCGGGCATGGCCGGGTAGGCGTCGTCCTCGGCCAGGGCGGTGACATCGGGGGAGGCCTGCCGGTGGGCGGCGTAGACGCAGGCCGAGGAGGAGAAGAAGAAGCGCTCGACCCCCGCCTCTCGGGAGGCCTCGAGCATGTGGGTGTTGATGAGCACCGAGAGCATGCAGAGCGCCCGGTTGGCCTCGATGAAGCCCATGCCCCCCATGTCGGCGGCGAGGTTGTAGACCTCGCTCACCCCGGCCACCGCCTGGTGGCAGGCCTCGAGGCGCCGGAGGTCGGCCACGACGTTCTCCGCCTCCGGCTCCAGCCGGTGCCACTCGTCGATGGGCTTGCAGTCCAGGGCCCGGACCCGGTGGCCCCGGGCCACGAGCTCAGCCGTGAGCGCCCCGCCGATGAACCCCCCCGCCCCGGTGACAGCAATCACGCGGTCATTCATCGCCTCGATCCCGTCCGGTGGCCCACCGCCCCACCCCGTAGCTCCGCACCTGTCCTTCCAGCATCGCCTTCCAGCATCGCCCGAGCGAGCCGCCCCGCTCCGGCTCGTCAGCGTACAGGTTCGGGGGCAGCACGACGACGGATGCTGCTTCACCCCCCCCGGAGGTGGCGGGCCCGCTCGTCGGCCGCCAGGGCCTCGGAGATCTCGTCGAGCTCCCCGAGCAGGACCTTGTCGAGGTTGTGGACGGTGAGCCCGATGCGGTGATCCGTGACCCGGTTCTCCTTGAAGTTGTAGGTCCGGACCTTCTCGGCGCGGCTGCCCCCCCCGATCTGGCCCCGGCGGGCCTCGGACTGCTCGGCCGCCTGGCGGTCCTGCTCGGCCTTGAGGAGGCGGGCCCTGAGCACCTGGAGGGCCTTGGCCCGGTTCTGGAGCTGGCTCTTCTCGTCCTGCATGGAGACCACGATGCCGGTGGGCCGGTGGGTGACCCGCACCGCCGAGTCGGTGGTGTTCACCGACTGGCCCCCGGGACCCGAGGACCGGTAGACGTCGATGTCGAGGTCGGCCTCGTCGAGGTCGACCTCCACCTCGGCCGCCTCGGGCAGCACGCTCACCGTGGCTGCCGAGGTGTGGATCCGCCCCTGGGACTCGGTGACCGGCACCCGCTGGACCCGGTGGGGACCGGCCTCGTGCTTCATGCGGCTCCACACCCCGTCCCCGGAGAGCAGCAGGGTGACCTCGTCGAACCCGCCCCGCTCCGAGGGGGCGGCGCCCAGCGTCTCGACCCTCCACCCCTTGCGCTCGGCGAAGCGGGAGTACATCCCGTAGAGGTCGCGGGCGAAGAGGTTGGCCTCCTCCCCCCCTTCGGCCCCCCGGATCTCCACGATCACGTTGCGGTCGTCGTTGGGGTCCCGGGGCAGGAGGAGGAGGCGCAGCTCCGCCTCGAGCCGCTCCATGTCGGCCTCGGCCCCGGCGATCTGGGCCCGCAGGAACTCCCGGTCCTCGCCACTGGCCTCCCCGAGCATGTCCCGGGCCGCGGCCAGGTCCTCGGTGGCCCGGCGATGGGCCCGGTAGCCGGTGGCGATGGGCTCGAGCTCCTTGGCCCGCCGGGAGAGCTCCACGAACCGCTCGCGGTCGGCGAGCACGTCACCGTCGGCCAGGCGCGCCAGCACCTCGTCGTACTCCCGGTCCAGCTCGTCGAGTCGCTCGAACATCCCTCCTCAGGCTATGCCGCCCCGGCCCCACCCGACCCGGCCCGACCGTCGGCTCCGGCCACCGAGCTTGCCGACCGGGCGACGAGGACGACACGAAGGTCTGCCCCTGGACCCATCGGTGCGGTGGACGGCGGGTGCCATACTCAGGTGTGGCCCTGGCCGACTCCTCTCACGAGGCCGCTCCACGGACCCGGGCACCGGCAGCCCCCCGCCGCACTGCGCCGCCCACTGGCGGCGGGAGGTGCGCGCTGGCTCTGCTGCGACTCCAGGCCACGGCGGGCAACGGTGCTGTCGCCCGCCGCCTGGCGCTCCAGCGAGCCAACGGACCAGCGCCGGTACCCCGCGTGGCGCCACCGACCGGTGAGCCGCCTCTGCGTCGCCTGCCCGAGAGCACCTCCTACACCCACGTCGGTCCCCGCTTCGACCTGACCTACCGCCCCAGGGGCCCACTTCCCGATGTCGACCCCGTGACGGTCACCCTCAAGGTCCACGTCGAGTTCAAGGACTTCGACCGATCGATGATGCGCCGGCCCGAGCTCCGCCGCCATCGCTGGACCCGCGCCCAGCTCGGGCAGTTCGCGTGGCCCGACGAGGAGCGCCGCACGTGGGTGCAGAGGTTCAGAGATGCCGTGGCTTCGGGGTGGAAGGAGAAGCACACCTTCGTCCTCGACGAGCCGGACCATGAGACCTACCGGGCCACCTGCAGCGTGCGCGTGGTCCACGTGGACCGGGCCGAGGAGGCCAATACCGCCATCGTCGCCCAGTGGGTGCCCCCAGGGGCACCGAGGCTCCGCTCGTCGGTGTCCGGGCGCGGGGCCACCGCCGAGCTCGACGCCCGGGACGTCGACGAGCCTGAGACCCACACCGTGCCCACGGCGACCCTGGCCCGCCAGGCCGGGCCCTTCGACCTGGACAGCGCCACGCTCAACGCAGCGGTCGTGGCCGGCATCGAGACCTTCGAGCGGGCCTTCCGGCGCCAGCGAGAACCAGGAGGCGCCTTGACCGGCCCGATCGACGACGTGACCGTGCACCTCGTGGGGCGGGCGAGCTCCAGCGGCCCGATCCTCCACAACCGGCGGCTCGCCGAGGAACGGGCCTTCGCCGTCGCCGACCGGGTGATGGACGACCTTGGCCTGGGGATCTCGACCAGCGAGGCCGCCGGGGAGACCCACGCTTCGGCAGACCCCAGGTTCCAGCGGGTCGACATCGTGGCTACCAGGGGCGCGTCGATCGCCGCCTCCCAGAACACCGCCGCTCATGAGGCCGGCCACATGTTCGGCCTCGGCGACGAGTACGTGGAGGAGAGCCCCCCACCGGGACACCTGCCGAGGTTCCAGGGGGACCCTGCTGCCCACGACGCCGACGTCCGGGCGACCATGGGCGAGGAGATGGCCGACGAGCTACGGGTTGGGCCCAGCGCCAGCATCATGGCCTCGGGCGGCGAGGTCCGGCCCGGCCACTACGTGTACTTCCTGCGGGCACTCAACTCCGTGACCAGCCGCACCTGGCGCATCGAATGACCCTCGAGGGCCTCCCACCCGGTGCCTTCTTGGCCTGGCGCTACGCGGACGCCCGCCGGGACCTGGATCACGGCCAGGTCTACTGGGACGACGGCCGGGTGGAGGCCGTCGGCGGAGAGGGCCCCGGCCTCCTGTGTCGGCTCTCGACCGAGCAGGTGGCCGAGGCCCGCCGGGCCGTCGAGGAAACCGGGCTCGACCGGGCTGGGGACCGGGCTGCGCACGAGGCCCAGGACACCGCCGCCGTCACCTACTGGTGGCGGCTCGACGGCCGGGCGGGCTCGATGACCAACGGTGCCTACCCCGTCGAGCGGCCCCCCGAGATCGAGGCGCTCGAGGCCCGGCTGGCTGACCTGGAGGAGGCGGCCGGCGGCTGGCCCCTGCGGGCGGCCGAGGACGAGTCGGCGACCGGTCTGCCGGGGGCCTTGCCGGCCAACCGGTGGCCTCGGTAGAGTCCCGGCACCCGAGGCGAGGAGGCAACGATGGGGTACCGGCGGGTCGTCGCAACGGTGGTCACCGCCTTGACCCTCGCGGTCGGATCGGCCACCTCGCCGCCCCCGGCGGCCGCCAGCCCGGCGGGGCACTGCTCGGTCGAGGACCTCCACGGCGACGCCCGGCTCGGCCCCGCCGACCTCCCCACGAGGGGTGCGGTCGGCCTGGAGCTACGGGGCTACGACCGCCTGGCCGGGCTCACGTCCGAGCAGTTCATCGCCACCTACTGGGACGACACCGCCAACGGCGGCCAGGGTGGCTGGCGCTACCCGCCCTTCGACGGCTTCCTCCTGGACCACGACGGCCAGCCCATCGAGGAGGTCACGCGGGTGCACGTGGGCCAGCGCCTCGACCGCTACGGGAGCGAGTTCGGCGCCTTCCTGGCCCCCACGGGGTCGCCCTACGCCAGCCGGGCCATCCCGCCCCAGAGCCTCGACAACGCCACCGACCCGGGTGGCTGCAACTATCGAGCCTACCGGGTGGTGCGCGACTTCGACGTGAGCGGCGGGCCGGTGGCCCCGGCCTTCGGTCAGCCGGGGATGGGCACGCAGTACCTGCTCGACGCCAGCCTCGTCCCCGGGGCGCCGGTCCGGCTCACGGTGCTCTGGCTCGTCGACAACGGCTACCTCCAGCGCTGCGTCATCGTGATCTCCCACCCGTTCTCCTGCTGAGCCCGGCCCCGGCGAGGCCCGCCTTGGCCCCGAGGCCCGCGGGTCAGGCCCGGCCGGGGTCGTCCCCGGCCGGGTCGGGCGCCTCCTCGTCGGCCATGGCGGCGACGAAGCGCCCGAGCAGCTCGGCGAACCGGGCACGCTCGTCGGGATCGAAGCCGTCGAGGACGGCGGCGAGCCACGAGCGCCGGGCCCGCGCCAGCCGCCCCCGGAGGTCCCGGCCCGCCGGGGTGAGGCGGTGGGCCCAGGCCCGGCGATCCCCGGGATCGGGCTCCCGGGTCACGTAGCCGAGCTCGAGCAGGCGCCCGATCTGGCGGCTGGCGGTCGACACCTCCACCCCGGCGGCGGCGGCCAGGGCCGAGAGCCGGGCGGGCTCGAGCTCGGCCACCCGGGCCAGCATCACCGCGCTGGCCCGCTCGACGTCCGTCCCCGCCAGGCGGTTGATCCGTGGGTTGCCCCGGGGGTCGGTGGCCCGGCGGACGAGGGCGATGAGGTGACCCTCGATGCGGGCGAGATCGTCGCCGCCACCGGCGTCCATCGGGCCCAGCCTACCCGCTACACTTGCTTGTACTATGCAACTACTTCGCCGGCTCGACTACCGCTGGACGGCCATGGGGGTGGTGCTCGTCGGCGCCTTCATGGTCGTGCTCGACACCACCGTGGTGAACCTCGGCCTCCCCTCGATGCAGGAGGAGTTCGCCACCGTCGAGGGCATCGAGTGGGTGGTGACCGCCTACCTGGCGGCCGTGGGCGTCGCCCAGATGGGCAGTGGCTGGGTCGCCGACCGCTTCGGCCGCAAGCGGGCCTTCACCGGGGCGCTGGCCATCTTCACCGCCGCCTCGGTGGCCTGCGCCGCGGCCCCCACCCTGCCGGCCCTCGTGGCCGCCCGCATCGTCCAGGGCCTCGGCGGCGGGCTGCTCATGCCCGTGGCCATGGCCATGATCTACGAGCTCTTCGAGCCCGAGGAGCGGGGCCGGGCCCTGAGCTACTTCGGCATCGCCGTCATGGCCGCACCGGCCATCGGTCCCGTGCTCGGCGGCAGCCTCGTGTCCTCGCTGAGCTGGCGCTGGCTCTTCCTCATCAACGTCCCCATCGGCCTCGTGGGGATCCCCGTGGCCCTACGCCTCCTGCGCGACGCCGGCGGCGCCACGGCCGGAGCCCTCGACCGCCGGGGGCTGGCCCTGAGCGCCGTGGGGCTGAGCGCCCTGCTCGCGGGGTTCGACCTCGGCGGCCGGGACGGGTGGCTCGACCCGCTGACCCTCGCCCTGCTGGGAGCCGGGGCCGTCGCCCTGGCGGTCTTCGTGCGCCACGCCCTCACCACCCCCGAGCCCCTCGTCGACCTCCGCATCCTCGCCCACCCGGTCTTCGCCGTGGGCATGGTAACCGTGGGCCTCGTGTCGGTGGCCCAGTACGCCCGCCTCGTCTACGTCCCCCTCGAGCTCGGCACGGCCCGGGGCGTGGCCGCCTTCCACATCGGCCTCGTCATGCTCCCCTCGGCGGTGGGGGTGGCGGCGGCCATGCCGGTGGGGGGCCGCTTGGTCGACCGGGTCGGGGCCCGGCTCCCCGTGACCGCCGGGGTCCTCGTCCTGCTCGGGTCGTTCTGGGCGCTGGCCGGCCTGACCCTCACCACCCCGCTGTGGGCCGTGGCCGCCATCCTCTTCGTCGGCGGCCTGGGCTCGGGCCTCTGTGTCATGGCCCCCAACGTCGTGGCCATGAACGCCGTGGCCCGGCCCAAGGTGGCCCAGGCCTCGGGCCTGAGCAGCCTGTCCCGCCGCCTGGGCGCGGCCATCGGCACGGCCGTGCTCGCCGCCCTCTTCGCCGGGGCCCACCCCGAGGCCACCGCCGGCGGCCCCGGAGCCCTGGGGTCCTACCGGCTGGTGTTCGAGGTGGGGGTGGGACTGCTCGCCGTGGCCGCGGTGGTGGCCCAGCTCCTGCCGGACAAGGCCGGGGCCCTAGCCCTCCAGGAGGAGCGGCGCCGGGAGCTCGACGAGGAGGGCGGCGCTGCGGAGCCCGAGGCCGAGGCCCTGGCCGAGGCGCCGTCGTGGGCATGACGAGCCGGCGGCGGGGGCCCTGACCGTCGGCACCCGGGTCGGCCGGCCCCCCCACTACCGTCTCGCCGTCCGGCGCGCCATCGCCCTCGGGGGCCTGACCGGGGGCCTGGCCGCCCTGGCCGCCGACCCCCGGGTTGCCGCCACCGTGGCCGCCGGGACGTGGCCCCCCTTCGTGCTCGTCCTGGGCCTCGTGCTCATCGGGGAGGTGGGCGCCGCTACCGGGCTCTTCGACCGGGCGGCGGCGGCGGCCGGCCGCCTCGGTCGGAGCGGCGCCAGCCTCTTCCTCGCCCTGCTGGGCATGGTGGCCGCCACCTCGGCGGTGCTGAACCTCGACACGGCGGCGGCCTTCCTCACCCCCGTCCTCGTGCTCGCCGCCCGGCGGCGGGGGCTGGCCGAGGAGCCGTTCCTCTACGGCTCCCTCTTCATGGCCAACTCGGCGTCCCTGCTCCTGCCGGGCTCGAACCTCACGAACCTGCTCGTGGCGGGCACGGACCCGCCGGGCGGCGGACCGGGGGCCATGGTGGGGGCCTGGGGGGCGGCGGTGGTCGTCACGGCGGGCATCCTGGCCCTGCGCTACCGCCGCGACCTCGCCGATGGACCCCGGCCGGTGACGGGCTCCGGGCCCGGCGGCCCTCCGGCGACGGGAACCCGCTCGAGTGACGAGCGGCGGGGAGGCGACATCGCGGTGGCGGCCGGGGCCACGGCGGCAGCGGGGGCCCTCGTGGTCGGCTGGCGGTCACCAGCCCTGGCCGTGCTCGGCGTGGGCACCCTGGCCGCCGGGGTGGAAGCCGGCCGCCGGCGCCTCGAGGTGGCCACCACCCTGCGCCAGCTCGATCTCGGCGTCCTCGGGGGGCTCTTCGGGATCGCCGTGGCCCTCGCCACGCTGGCCACCCGGTGGTCGGGGCTCGGTGCGCTGCTGGCCACGGCCACGAGCTGGGAGACGGCCGGCACCGCCGCCCTCGCCGCCGTGGCCGTGAACAACCTCCCGGCGGCGGTGCTGCTCGCCAGCCACGCCCCGGCCCACCCCCGAGCGCTGCTCGTGGGCCTCGACGTGGGGCCCAACCTCGCTGTCACCGGCTCGCTGGCCAGCCTCCTGTGGTGGAAGGCGGCCCGCTCGGTGGGAGCGAGCCCCTCGGCGCGTACCTACTCCCGGCTCGGGCTCGTGCTCGGCCCCTGCGCCATGGCCGCCGCCCTGGCCGCGCTCGCCTTCACCTAGCGGGAGTCTCCGGGATGGCGCCCGCCCTCGGCCGGTCCCGGCCAGGGAGCTCAGCGCTGGCGAGCGGCCTTGGGGCGAGTGCCGTAGCGGCGCTCGAAGCGCTCCACCCGGCCACCGGTGTCGACGAGCTTCTGCTTGCCGGTGAAGAAGGGGTGGCACTCGTTGCAGATCTCCAGCCGGAGGCTGGCACGGGTCGACGCGGTGGTGAACGTGTTGCCGCACGAGCAGGTCACCTGCGTCCCGCCGTAGGGGGGGTGGGTGTCGGGCTTCATAGCTGCTCCTCGGGGCGACCGGCGGACCGGGCGCTAGGTCGTGGGGGCCGGGGCCTTGGCGATCTCGGCCAGGAACTCATCGTTGGACTTCGTGCTGCGGATCTTCTCCATCAACAGCTCGAGGCCGGCTCCGGCTTCCAGGGCGTTGAGCACCCGCCGGAGCTTCCACACCTGCTGGAGCTCGCCCCGGTCGAAGAGCAGCTCCTCGTGTCGGGTCGAGCTGGCGTTCACGTCGAGGGCGGGGTAGATCCGGCGCTCGGAGAGCTTGCGATCGAGCTTGAGCTCCATGTTCCCCGTGCCCTTGAACTCCTCGAAGATGACCTCGTCCATCTTCGACCCCGTCTCGACGAGGGCGGTGGCGAGGATGGTGAGGGAGCCACCCTCCTCGATGTTGCGGGCCGCCCCGAAGAACTTCTTGGGCGGGTAGAGAGCGCCCACGTCGATGCCGCCGGACATGATGCGGCCGGTGGCGGGGGCGGCGAGGTTGTAGGCCCGGGCCAGGCGGGTGATGCCGTCGAGGACGATGACGACGTCACGGCCCAGCTCCACGAGCCGCTTGGCCCGCTCGAGGGTGAGCTCGGCCACCTGGGCATGCTCGTCGGAGGGCCGGTCGAAGGTCGAGGCCATGACCTCGCCCTTGACCGACCGGCGGAAGTCGGTGACCTCCTCGGGCCGCTCGTCGACGAGCAGCACCATGAGGTGGACCTCGGGGTTGTTGGCCTCGATGGAGTGGGCGATCTGCTTGAGGACGGTGGTCTTGCCCGCCTTGGGAGGCGAGACGATCATCCCCCGCTGGCCCTTCCCGATGGGCGAGACGAGGTCGATGATGCGGGCGATCATGTTCTGGGGCTCGCCGGCGATCTCGAGGTGGAGGTTCTCGTCGGGGAACAGGGGCGTGAGGCTCTCGAACTTGGGCCGAGCCCGGGCCTCGTCGGGGGTCATGCCGTTCACGGCGTCGATGCGCAGCAGGGCCGGGTACTTCTCGTTGCTCGCCGCCGGCCGGCTCGCCCCCTCGAGGTAGTCGCCCTTGCGCAGGGCGAAGCGACGCACCTGGCTGAGGGAGACGTAGACGTCGGCGTTGCTGGCCCGGTAGCCCTTCATGCGGAGGAAGCCGTAGCCCTCCTCACGCAAGTCGAGCAACCCCTCGATCTCGGTGGGATCGCCCTGGAAGCCGGCCTCGGCCCCGCCCTGGAGGTCGCGCTCACTCCGGTCACGCCCCCGCCGGCGCCGGGTGCGGCGATTGCCGGGCTCGGCCACCCGGTCGCCGCTCTGGCCCTGGTTGCGGTTGCGGTCGTTGCCCCGGCGACCGGCGTCCCGGTTGCGACCCTGCTGCTGACCCTGGTCGCCACCCTTGCCGTCGCCACCCTTGCCGTCGCCACCCTTGCCGTCGCCACCC
>Ga0187893_10014013_pt1 | contig 11029 bp, 7 predicted proteins | sample MA1701074metaG_FD_139574 | JGI IMG/M metagenome (GOLD analysis project Ga0187893, IMG submission 139574) | White microbial mat communities from a basaltic lava cave in the Kipuka Kanohina Cave System on the Island of Hawaii, USA - MA170107-4 metaG ...
GCGAGTTCCACCTCGAGCTCGAGGCGCGTCTCGCGCACGCGGTGCTCGTGATCGTTCCGCGCCTCGTCCAGCAGCGCGGTGACCCGCACGCGCTCGCGCTCGGACTGGGCCGCAGCCTCGCGCAGCGCCGCCAGATGGGCGTCGTCCGTCCGCTGGCGGGCGACCTCCGTGTGCAAGGCGTCGCGCTCCGCGGCAACCCGCTCGTACTCGCTGCGCAACGTCGCGTTGGTGGCGACCTGCTCTTCGAGCGCGCTGGCGAGGCGCTCGCGCTCCGCGCGGTGCGCCGCGATCTCCTGCAGCAAGCGGTCGCGCTCGACGGTGATGGTGCGCTGCTGCAATGCGATCTGGTCGCGGAAAGGCGCGGCCAGCGGCTCGGCATCCATCGCCTGGCGACGGATGCGGTCGATCATCTTCCCCAGCTCGCGCAGCGGCTTCCAGAGCGTCGTGATGTCGTGCTGCCCGAAGACGCGCGGCGACGTCGACACGAGCACGAGGCTCGCGAGCGGTGTGATGCCCTGGTAGAGCGGGATGCACACGACCGTCGTGACGGGCCGGCCCTTCGGCAGCAGCCGCGGCACGTAGCGGTTGCGCGACGCGCTTTCGATCAAGTAGGCGCGGCGGTTGAGCAGGCCGTGCAGCGGCATGTCCCAGCAGGTGGGATCGGCGCGGCGCACGGTTTGTAGGTGGCTGCATCCCTCGTCCGAGAGCCCGAACTCGACGGCGAGGCGGAGCACGCACTGGCGCACGTCGTAGAGGCAGACGGCTCCCGCCGCGGCCCCGGACGCTTCGACGACCGCCTGGAGCGCCGGCTCGAGGGCGTCTTCCGGCGCAGCGACCGCCTGGCCGATGTCGGCAAGCGCCTCGCCCAGCTCGTTCACGGAGAGCTTCGGGACCGAGGTGCGGGGCGACTCGGGCTCGTCCTCGTCGCTGCCCCGACCATTGCGCCACTTGGAAAAAAGGGCCACGGCCCTTTAGTCTGCAACGGACGTGCCCAAGGCGGAGGGCAAGCGCGACTGCCAGAGCGCGTGCAATTTCGCACGAATACGGCCCGACGCCGTCAGCCAGCCGCCACTCGACAGCTCGGGAGCAGGGTCCCGGGCCAGCACATTGACAGGCTGGTCAGGCTCTTGCATCATTCGCGGCCCCATGAGGCTGCGGAGCCTTGCAGCCGCCCTGGCGCTCCTCCTGCCGGTCACAGCCGACCCGCCAGTCGCGCGCGCGACCGAAGGAGGCCCTGGGCTGGCCAAACAGTCGCTCGCCGAGTGCAAGGCCGGCCGCGCGGCCCGGGATCGCGCCATGCGCCTCGAGCATTTCGAGACGGGCCTGGCGCTCGCGCAGCGCGCCGTCGAAGCCGCGCCGCGCACCGCCGACGCGTACTTCTCCCGGTTCTGCAACAAGGGCGAGTTGGCCCGCATCGACGGCGAGAGCGTGGCGGCTCTGGTGGCACTGGGTGGCCTGATGGCCGACCTCGACAAGACGCTCGAGATCAACCCCAACCACTCCGAGGCGCTCGCGTCCAAGGGCATCCTGCTGGTCCGCCTCCCTCGGCTCTTCGGCGGCGACCAGGCCGCGGGCGAAGCCATGCTCCGGCGGGTGCTTGTCCTCGATCCGCTGGCCGTCAACTCGCGGCTCGTGCTCGCCGAGTGCTGCTCGGCGCGCGGCGAACGCGAGGAAGCACGCCGGCTCGCCCACCGCGCGCTGGAAATCGCGACCGAGAAGGGGCAGGACGACAAGGTCGCCGAGGCACGCGCCGTGCTGGCCAAGCTCGGCGACTCGCGTTGAGCCCACTGTCGCCGGCCACCCGTGACGCCGCGCTCGAGGCACTCGGTTCGGCGCACGTGGACGTCCTGGTCGTCGGCGGCGGCATCACCGGCGCCGGCATCGCACGCGACGCGGCACTCCGCGGCCTCTCGGTCGCGCTGGTCGAAGCGATCGACTTCGCGGCGGGGACGAGCAGCCGCAGCTCGAAGCTGATCCACGGCGGCGTCCGCTACCTCGCCCAGGGCGACGTAGCGCTCGTGCGGGAGGCGGCCGCCGAGCGCCTCGTGCTGAAGCGGATCGCGCCCCACCTCGCCACCTCGATGCCCATGCTGATTCCGACCTACGGACGCGGCACGCATCTCAAGCTCTCCGCCGGGCTCTGGACGTTCGAAAAGCTCGTCACGGTGGACGACGGCGACCGGCACCGCATGCTCGATCACAGCGAAGCGCTGGTGGCCGAGCCGTGCCTGGCGTCCGAGCGGCTCTTCGGTGCGGCGGTCTACGGCGAGTATCTCACCGACGACGCGCGCCTCGTGCTCGACAACGTGCGCGCCGCGCACCTGGCGGGGGCGCTGTGCACCAATCACGCGGAGGTGACGGCGATCGAGCGAGGAAGCGCCGTCGTACGCGACGCGCTCTCGGGGTCCGAGCGTCGCGTGCGCGCCCGCGTGATCGTGAACGCCGGCGGCCCCTGGGCGGACGAGGTCGAACGGCGTGCCGGGGTCACGGGCGGACTGCGCTTGCAGCTCACCAAGGGCGTTCACCTGGTCGTGCCGCACGAGCGGCTCCCGGTCCGGCACGCGGTCGTCATGACCGCCGGCGACAAGCGGTCCGTCTTCGTCGTGCCGCGTGACGAGGTCACGTACATCGGGACGACGGACACGCTCTTCGGGGGGCCGGTGCTGAACCCGGGCATCGGGCGCGACGACGTCGCCTATCTGCTCGAGGCGGTCAATCGCACGTTCGCGGGCCCCTCCATCGCCGAGCGCGACCTCGTGGGGGCGTGGGCCGGGCTGCGACCGCTCCTCGCGCAGGAGGGCAAGACCCCGTCCGAGATCTCGCGGCGCGACGAGGTGGTGGTCGACGACGCGACGGGGCTGGTCTCGATCGCCGGCGGCAAGCTGACCGCGTATCGCACCATGGCGGCCCGCGTAGTCGATCTCGTGTGCGAGCGCCTCGGGCGCCGCGATCTCCCGTGCCGCACGGACGAGCTGCCGCTGCCGTCGGCGCGCGGCCCGCTGCCCGCCGAGCGTGACCTCGACATGGCGCTCCCCGGGCTGGGGTCCCTCGAAGCCGGCCGGCTCGTGCGGCTCTACGGCGTGGACGCGCTGGACGTCGCACGGCGCGCTGCGGCGACCGGGGGCGTGTCCGCGCTGCGGCGCGCGCAGGTCGAGCACGCGATCGAGCACGAGATGGCGCTCACGCTCGAGGACATCCTCGAGCGGCGGCTGCGGGTCTTGCTCTTCGATGCCGGACAGGGTTTGGCGGTGGCCGAGGAGGCGGCGGCGCTGGCCGCGCAACGGCTCGGCTGGAACCGCGAGCGCACCACCCGCGAGTTGGAAGACTACCGCCGTCTCGCAGACACCCTCAGGAGCTACGCATGACGAAGATCGCCGACGCCATCGCCCGCGAGATCGGGGCCGACCGCATCCTGAGCGATGTGGGAGAGGTCGCCGCGCACCGCACCGACTACTGGATCCTGGCGCATCTGCGCGCGCGCCAGGGCCGCCTGGCCGCCCCGCCGGTTGCGGTCGTGCAGCCACACGACACCGCGGAGGTGGCCGCCGTGGTTCGCCTGGCGCGCGCGCATCGCGCACCGATCGTCCCCTACGGCGGCGGCTCGGGCGTCGTCGGCGGCGCCACGCCGGGCGACGGCGCGCTCGTGGTCGACCTCCGCGCCATGGATGCGCTCCTCGAGCTGAACGAGGAATCGCTCACGGCACGCGTGCAGGCGGGCATGCTCGGCAGCGACTTCGAAGCCTCGCTCGCGGCGCGCGGCTACACGAGCGGCCATTTTCCGCAGTCCATCGCGCGCGCCACCATGGGGGGGCTGGTCGCGACGCGGTCGGCCGGTCAGTTCTCGACGCTGTACGGCAACATCGAGGACCTCTGCCTCGGGCTCGAGGTCGTGCTGCCGAACGCCGAGGTCGTACGCACGCCGGCGCATCCGCGCTCGGCGACGGGGCCCTCGTTGCGCGAGCTGTTCATCGGCAGCGAAGGGATCCTCGGCATCGTCACCGAGGCGACGGTGCGCATCTTTCCCGAGCCCGAAAAACGCGCCCAGTCCGCGTGGACCTTCGACGGCATGGCGCCCGCGCTCGAAGCGATGCGGCGCATCGTGCGGGTCGGCTGGCGTCCCGCGGTGGTGCGGCTGTACGACGCGTTCGAGGCACAATGGCACTTCAAGCAGTGGGTGCCGGAGGGCAAGTGCGCGCTCTTGCTCGTCTCGGAGGGACCCGCGGCGCTCGTGGCCGCCGAGGAAGCCGCGTGCGCCACGCTGGCGACCGAGCAACGCGGCCACTACGTCGGAACGGCGCCGGTCGAGCACTGGATGCAGCGGCGCAACACGGTTCCGAGCTGGGATCAGTTCCTCGACCAGCAAATGATGGTCGACACCATCGAGGTGTCGGCGAGCTGGAACTGCGTCGGGCGCCTGTACGACGGCGTCATCGCGGCGCTGAAGCCACGTCCGGGCATGTTGGTCGCGAGCGCGCACAGCTCGCACAGCTACCGGCAGGGCACCAACCTCTACATCACGTTCGCGGTGAAGCCCGAGCGCTTCGAGGACGCCGAAGCCGCCTACGTCGATGCGTGGGGCGCCGTGATGGAGGCGACGCTCGCCGCGGGCGGATCGATCTCGCATCACCACGGCATCGGCCGCATGCGCGCGCCTTGGCTGCAGCGCGAGCTCGGCAGCGCGTATCCGGTGCTGCGGTCGATCAAGCAGGCGCTCGATCCAGATGGTCTGTTCAACCCCGGAGTGCTACTTCCGGCCTGACAAGGGAGGTTCGCGCATGCGTTCGTACGAGGCTCAGACCTACGCCCTCTTCCGCATCGTCACCGGGTTCTTGTTTCTCTGGCACGGCGCCTCGAAGATCCTCGGGTTCCCCGAACCGCCGCCTCCCGGCGCGCCCGCGTTGATCATCTGGGTCGCCGGAACCATCGAGCTGCTCGGCGGCACCCTGGTGATGATCGGCTTGCTCACGCGGCCGGCGGCATTCCTGTCGAGCGGGCTGATGGCGTTCGCCTACTGGATGGGCCACGGCACCCAGGCGCTGCTGCCGATCTCCAACAAAGGCGAGCTGGCCGCGCTCTACTGCTTCGCGTTCCTGTTCATCTCGGCGCGCGGCGGGGGCATCTGGAGCGTCGACGCCTCGCGCGGAGACTAGCCGTCAGCGTTTTCCGAAGAAGCGCTGGCGGTCGCCGGGCATGCGCTCGAGGTAGGTCTTTTCGAGCGCGGCCGACGGCAGATAGTTGCGGTCGAGCTCGCGGCGGAGCTTCCACGCCGTCCGCGACGCGGCGACGAGCGCTTCCAGCTGCTCGCGGAAGAGACCCTGGTGCCCGTCCGACTTCGCGATGAGCGGGTTCGGGTGCGCTTCGACCAGGATCACGGACGCGCCGGCCATGATGCCGGAGAGCGTCGCCGGGTGGACGAGGTCGCGGATGCCGGTGGCATGCGACGCGTCGACCGCGACGGGGAGCCCCGAGAGCTGGTAGCGGAAGGCGGCGATCGACCCGACGTCGAGCGTGTTGCGCGTGTAGCGGTTGCTGCTCGCGATGCCACGCTCGCACAGGATGATGTTCTCCTTGCCGCCGGACATCATGCGCTCGACCCACAGAAGATAGGCCTCGGTGTCCAGCGAGTTGCCGCGCTTGTGAATGACGGGCAGCTTCGTGTCGCGCAGCCGGTTCAGCAGCGCCTGGTTCTTCGAGTTGGGCTCGCCGATCTGCAGGCAGTCGACGCCGCAGTCCTCGTAGAGCGAGACGTCGGCCTGGTCGAGAATCTCGACCACGGTCGGCAGGTCGAACGCCTTGCCCGCCTTGACGATGAGCTCGCAGCCCTTCTTCAGCGCTTCGGTGCTCGACGCACCGAGCCCTTCCCAGCCGCTGTACGGGCTCGAGCGGTACTTGACGACGCCGCCGCGCAGCGCGTCGCCGCCGGCTTCCTTCACCAGGCGCGCGGCTTCCATGATCTGCGTCTCGCTCTCGACCGAGCATGGGCCGGAGATGAACGCGAGGTCGTCGCCGCCGCAGACGACCTTGCCGATCTTCACCGTCTGGTAGATCGGGCGCTCGGGGACGCCTTTCTGGGCCACCCGCTTGTACGCTCGTGAGATCGGGATCAGCTGCTCGACGCCTGGCAGCTCTTCGATCTCGCCCTTCGGCAAGGTCGTGATGTCGCCGTAGACGCCGATCAACGTGATCTCCGTGCCCTCGAGTCGTCCGGTCTTGAAGCCCAGCTCGTGCAGGCGCTTCTCGACCGCGGCGATCTCGTCGGCAGGCGTCTCCCGCCGCATCTTGACCAGCATCCGCCCATGCAACCGGAGCCAGGGGGCCGGGTCAAGCAGTGAACCGACCACGGGACCGAGGGGCCGTACGGCGGCCGCGGTCCTTGGCGCCCGGACACGGTTGACGTAAAGCCAGTCCCCGCATGCCCGGACCGCGTCCAGCCCCGTACGTTCTGGCGCTCGACGTGGGGACGACGGGCGTCCGCGCGCTCTTGGTCGACGCCGCCGGACGCGTCGCCACGGCCCACTACCGCGAGGTCCTGCCGAAGCATCCGGGACCCGGGCTCGTGGAGCACGATACCGAGGCCACGTACCAGGCGGCGCTGGCGGTCCTGGGGGCCGCGCTCGCCGATGCGGGCGACGCGCCCACCGTCGGGCTCGGCATCACCACCCAGCGTGGCACCGCCGTCGTGTGGGAGCGCGCCAGCGGGCGCGCCGTCCACGACGCGATCTCCTGGCAGGATGCGCGCACGCACCAGCGCTGCATGAACCTGCTGGCCGAGGGCATCCTCGTCGTCCCGCTCACCGCCGCCTCGAAGATCGAATGGATCCTCGATCGCGTCGATCCGGATCGGCGGGGGGCGACGAGCGGCCGGTTGTGCTGCGGGACGCTCGACGCCTGGATCGCATACCGCCTGAGCGGCGGCAGCGTCTTCGCCACGGACCATTCGAACGGGTCGTGCAGCGGCTTCTACGACCTCGCCGAGCCCCGCTGGCAGCAGCCGGTGCTGCAGGCGCTGCGGGTCCCCGAGTCCAGCCTCCCGGCGCTCGTCGATTCGAGCGCCGTGCTCGGCACCGTCGCGCCCGAGACGGGGCTGCCTCCGATCCCCATCGCCGCGCTCGCAGGCGACCAGCAGGCGGCCATGATGGGCGAGCTCTGCGTGCAGCCAGGCAGCATCAAGGTGACCTACGGCACGGCCGCCATGCTCGACCTCAACACCGGCCCCCAGCCCGTGTGGTCGGCGCCGGGCGGCTATCCGCTCGTCCTCTGGCAACGCGCGGGCCGCCGCGACCTCTGTCTCGAGGGCACGGCGATCACGGCCGGCGCCGTGGTCACCTGGATGCGCGACGGACTCGGCATCATCGCCGCGCCGGACGAGTCCGACCGTCTCGCCGCGTCCGTCGCCGACAGCGGAGGCGTGTGGGCGGTGCCGGCGTTCCAGGGGCTCGGCACGCCGTACATGGACACCACCGCCCGGGCGGTCATCGGCGGCCTGTCGCGGGCGAGCACGCGCGCGCACGTGGTGCGGGCACTGCTCGAGGGCATCGCGTGGCGGTGTCGCGAGGTCTACGACGCGCTCTGCAGCGCGTCGCCGCATCCCCCGCCTCCGAGGCTCCGCGCTGACGGAGGCGCCGCGCGCAACGACGTCCTGCTGCAGGCGCAAGCCGACGCGCTGGGCATTCCCGTCGAGCGCGCGCCGGTGCTCGAAGCCGCCGGCCTGGGCGCCGCCTATCTGGCCGGGCTCGCCACGGGCGTCTGGAAGTCCACCGACGAGCTGGCGGCGGCCTGGCGGCCCGCCCGCGTGTTCGCGCCGCGGATCGACGCCGCAGAGCGCGAGGAGCGCTTCGCGCGGTGGCGCGCGCACATCCCGGCCGCGCGGGAAGGCGCATGAGCACGCCCGTCGCGGAAGAATTGGCGTCCCGGCTCTGCGACGGCTACGCACGGCCGCTCGCGTCCGACGTCGAGGGTCGTGCGGTCGATCTGCTACGCGACTATCTGGGCGTCGCCCTCGGCGGTGCGCAGGCAGAGTCCAGCGCCACGTTGCGTCGCGGGCTGCTGACACTCGGCGCCACGGGCACCGCCACCGTCATCGGCACGCCGGCCGTGATGTCGCCGGCGCACGCGGCGCTCGCCAACGGCGCCGCCGCGCACACGCTCGAGATGGACGACACCCATCAGGGTGGATCGATTCATCTCGGCGCGTCCGTCTTCTCCGCGGCGCTCGCCGCCGCCGAGCTCACCGGGGGCTCGGGCAGCGCGGTGCTGCGCGCCGCCACGGCCGGCTACGAGGTGGCGGCACGGCTCGCCATGGCGTTGCATCCCGCAGCGCACTACGCGCGCGGCTTCCATCCGACCGGCACGTGCGGAGCGTTCGGAGCCGCGGCGGCGGCAGGGCTGATCGCCGGCCTCGACGCGAGCCGCCTCGCCGACGCGTTCGGGATCGCCGGCAGCCAGGCGGCTGGGTCGATGGAGTTCCTCGCCGACGGCACGTGGACGAAGCGCTTTCACCCCGGCTGGGCCGCCGCCGCCGGGTTGCACGCCGCCGCCCTGGCCGGCGCGGGATTCCGCGCGCCGCACACCATCTTCGAGGGGCGCTTCGGCACGCTGCACGGCTATTCGGACGGCGCCGCCGTCGAGTGCCTGCTGGCACCGCGGGTCGAGGCGCTCATGCGCACGAGCATCAAGCCACACGCCTGCTGCCGCTACGCGCAGGGACCCATCGATGCCGTGCTCGAGCTCCGCCGGCGTCACGCACTGTCGGCCGACACGGTCGGCCGCATCGACGTCGGCCTCGTGTCCGCGGCGTTCCCCATCGTGTGCGAGCCCGCGGACGCGAAACGGCGCCCGCGCTCGGTCGTGGACGCGCAGTTCAGCCTGCCCTTCTCTCTCGCCGTGGCGCTGGTCGCCGGGGCCGCGTCACCCGACGAATACACGGCAGAGCGATTCGAGGAGCCCGCCGTGCGGCGGCTGATGGACGTGGTCGAGGCGCATCACGACGCCGCGCTCGATGCCCGCTATCCCGCGGTCTGGCCGGTGTGGGTGCGCGTGACCACGCGCGACGGCACCGTGCACGAGGCGCGCGTCGATCATCCGCGCGGCGATCCCGAGAACTTCCCCGGCCACGACGAGCTCGCGGCCAAGTTTCGGCGGCTCGCTGCCCGCGTCCTCGATGCGGCTGCGATCGAACGGCTCGACGCTGCCGTCGCCGCCTTCCCCCGATCGCCGCACGCCGCCGATCTCCTCGCGCTCACTCGTCCCCGGGCCAAGTAACTGACGCCGGCGCGGCCGACGTCTTTTCGCCGCCCGGCGCACGCTTCCGTCCGTGCGGCGGCGCCGATCCACCGATTTCCGTGACCGGCGTGCTGGCACTCACGTTGCTGAGTGCGGGCGCCGGTGTCCTCTCCGCGCGCACTCGTCGTGTTCGTCGCCCTCCTCGCATGTGCGCAGGCGTCGGACGCGACCCTCTACGTGGCCGCCAGCGATCGGTCGCTGGCCCGCAGCGCGGACGTGATCGCGATCGGTGTCGTACGCGACGTCGAGTCCGTCGGCACGAGCGACGGCGCGATTCGTACGCAGATCACCCTCGACGTCGAGACGACGCTGAAGGGACGTCCCGCGCGGACGTTCGTCGTCGATCAACCGGGCGGCGCGCTCGCCGGCCGCGCGCTCCGTATCGAGGGCGCCCCGCGCTATCGGGCCGGCGATCGGCGGCTGCTCTTCCTCGCCGCGGGCGACGACGGGACGCTGCGGACGCTCGCCCTCGCCATGGGGCAATACGAGCTGCACGCGCGCTCGGGCGGACGCGACTCGCTGGCCGAGCGCCGTCTCGGGGCGCCGGTCATCGGGGGCGAGCCCGTACGCCGCCAGCGGCTCTCCCGTCTCGTCCGCACCATCACGCGGGCCATCGCGACCGCGCCGCGTGCTCGTGCGCCGCGCGCACGCCCACGGGCGGCGGGTACCGGACGGATCGTCGAGCGCACGGGTGCCTTCACCTTCATGGACAGCCCGAACGGCCGCTGGCGCCAGCCCGATCTCGGCGGCCTCGTGACGATCGACGTCGACGCAGGAGGCGACACGGGCCTCGGGGCCGACGTCTCGATCGCCGCGGTCGACTCGGCGCTCGCCGCCTGGTCGGACGTGAGCGGGGCCACGATCCGTCTGGCCCGCGGCGACGCCGCGCAGTCGATGCCCATGCTCTGCGACGGCCTCTCGCAGATCCTCTTCAACGACCCATACGGCGAGATGCCGAACCCGAGCCGCTGCAGCGGCGTGCTCGCCATGGGCGGCTACTGCACCGCGGGCCTCGGCGAGGTCGACGTGATCGACGGCGTCCAGTACCGCCGCATCCTCGAAGGCAACATCACCTTCAGCAACGGCTTCGGCGGCTGCTCGTTCTGGACCGCCGAGAACCTGGCCGAGATCGCCACGCACGAGCTCGGCCATGCCATCGGCATCGGCCACTCCTCCGAGCTGGACGACGAGCCCAGCGCCGTGCGGAAGGACGCGACGATGTACTATCGCGCGCACTTCGATGGGCGTGCAGCGAGCGTCCGCCCGGACGACATCGCGGCCGTGCGCGCCCTCTATCCGGGCGGCGACGAGCCTCCCGACGCGGTCCCCTTCCTCATGGAGCCGCAGTGGAAGGTGCGGCTGCTCCTCGCGCAGGCGGGCAAGCGGACTCTCAGCAAGCGCCTGATCGTTCCAGCCCGCGCGGTTGCACCCGAGGGGATGTCAGCGGTCGTGTCTCCGTCAGTCGGAGGACGTCTCACGGCCGGGCCTTCCGGTGCCCTGCCGCGAACGGGCGACAGGATCGAGGCGGGCCAGACGCTGGCTCTCGTCGAGCCTCCTCTCGGCGCTCCCGAGCTCGCGCAGCTCCACGCCCTCGACCTCGAGTTCGATCTGAAGGCTCTCGACGTTCTCCGCGCGACGGGGGAAGCCGAGACGCGCCTGCGGTTCGCCGAGCGTGAACGGGAGCGAATCGGGAAGCTGCGCGCGGAAGGACTCAGCACTCAGCAACAGCTCGAGCAGGCCGAGCAAC
>Ga0187893_10014014_pt1 | contig 11029 bp, 7 predicted proteins | sample MA1701074metaG_FD_139574 | JGI IMG/M metagenome (GOLD analysis project Ga0187893, IMG submission 139574) | White microbial mat communities from a basaltic lava cave in the Kipuka Kanohina Cave System on the Island of Hawaii, USA - MA170107-4 metaG ...
AGGTATACAGAAGAGAGGCTGCGTCGTCGATCCACGGGCTCATCAAGACATTTCCGCCGGCAGTCATCACGACTACGCTGTTTGGGTTTACTTTGAGGATCTCCTTTATGAGCTCATTTTGTCCTTCAGGAAGCTGAAACGAGCGGTCCCAATCCTCTCCTTCATTCGTTGCATCAAAGCCAACGCATAAAATCACTGCATCGGCAGCTTGCGCGCACGCTTTTGCCTCATTGAGGGCCTGGTTTGATCCCGTTTGAATGCCAAACTGTACGCGTTGGGATCCATGATTTACGTAATATTCGACGCAAATTTTATAGGCTTTCCCAGACTCTAAGGAGAGGGTTTTGTAGTGTAGAGACTCACCTTGACCATCCCAGCGGTCGATGGCGATGTTGTCGTCAATGGTGAGTCTGAAGCCATCATTTCCGGAGACATAAAAGGTATGCTCGGAGGTTGTGGTGCCTTTAAAAAAGCCTGTCCAGCGAACAGAGTAGTGGTTTACTGGACCGCCAGATCTGTAGCTTCGCTCCTTCCAGCAAAAATCAATTTTGTCATCGATGCGAACAAGTGAGGGTTTTCCTGAGAGTGTGGGATTGTCAAAATACTCTCCCACGAGTCCTGCTACGGTGGCCTCCGCTGTTGTGCTAAATTGGTTCCAGTCAAAAGCGTCTCTGAGGTTGGGCACACCGCGACTATAGAGCACCTTCGTATCTTTTCCTACTGCCTCTGAGATAGCTTGTAAAAGGCTACTTGAGACGATCGGAGATACATCAGAGCTTCCTCCGCCGCGAGGAATTTGCTGGCAGGCTCTTGGGCCGATTATTGCAATTTGGCGAAGCGCTCTCTTTTTTAGGGGCAAGATTCCTGTGTTTTTTAAAAGCACAATTCCACCAAGAGCGGCTTCTAAGGCTACTTTTCGGCCCTCTTGATTGTATTGAGAAAAGGAGACATCGTGCTCTGTGCGCTCGTAAAGCCCAAAGCGCAAGGCTGTGCGCACAATGCGACGAACCTTGTCGTCAATGACCTCTTGGGTAACAAGTCCACTTTTTATTGCGGGAAGCAGAGTTTGGCAGTTCATGCAGGCGCCGTGCGGCATTTCAAGATCGAGCCCGCCGTTTGCTGCAGCAACTCCGTCATAAGTAGAGGTCCAATCAGACATGATGATCCCAGCAAAACCCCATTCGGCTTTGGCGATTTTATTGTTGAGGTAGTCGTGTTGGGAGGCGTGGCAGCCATTGATGAGGTTGTAGGAGGTCATGATGGCACCTACCTTGGCCTCTTTTACCGAGGCTTCAAAGGCAGGAAGATAGAGCTCTCTCAAGGTTCTCTCATCGAGATTTGCGCTTATGCCGTGGCGGTTGTATTCCTGATTATAGACAGCAAAGTGTTTGGCAGTAGCGACAACGCCCTGACTTTGAATGCCTGAAATTACGCCTACAGCAAATCTTGAAGTAAGATAGGGGTCTTCTCCATAGTATTCAAAGTTTCTGCCGCAAAGAGGAAAACGGTAGATATTCATGCCTGGAGCTAAAAGAATGTGCACGCCTCTTGCCCTGGCATCAAAGCCAAGCATGCAACCTACCCTGTAGGCAAGATCGGTATCCCAGGAACTGGCAAGCAAGATACCAGCTGGATAAGCAGTCGATGGGCCCCAGTTGCGCACGCCTGTGGGACCGTCGGCCATCTTTAATTCAGGCAGTCCAAGACGATCGATAGGACGAATGAAAAAAACATTGTGCCCCCCAATGTAGTTGATTTTTTCTTCAAGTGTCATCTTTGACACGATGGCATCGACTTGGGAATCAATGTCTGACATAGCGCCCAAAGGAGTAATGAGGTTCAGCAAAGTAACGAGAAGCAAAGCGTACGTATTCATGGTAGTATGTAACGTGACTTTTGCTATTTTTGTCGAGAAAAAAGCCGAGTTTAAGCTTTTTGCGTGGCCTCTAGCATCACGTCCATCAACTCATTGTGCCCACGCATGCTGAGATGCCCGTGGGGCTTTTTACAGACGTAAATTTTGGCATTTGGACGTCCCTCGCGCGTGGCAAATTCTGGTGGCACGATCTGGTCGGCAAGGCTGTAGATATGTACTGCGGGAAGTTCATCTAAGCGACTTGGTCCATTAAAGCGCTTAATGAGATCTGAATTGATATGCATGTCTCTGGCACAGTCGCCGTAGCCGATAGGGGCCAGGGGATCGCCCTTGAAAGGGGTGCCAACGGTGACCCAGAGTTTGATATCAAAGTTTTGCAGATGATTGTTTAGCACTGCGCAGCCTGTCACAAGACCGCCCATCGAGTGTCCTGCAAGGATGAGTTCGTTTTTGTTGCTGTCTTTTAAAACGCGTTGTGCCACGCGCGCTACGTCCTTGGCGTGCTCTTCGATCGACTGAAAGAGCGAGCGATATTTTGGTATGTAAACTGGTCCGCCATGGGAATTGGCAAGTGTGCGGCACACCTCTCGCAGCGAGTCGGGCGTATCGAGATATCCTGGCGCGTAGAGGATTGGTTTGGCTGATGCTCTTATAGGGGAGTCTGGGCGGATGACTACATATTCGGGGCTGTTGGGTAGCCCATCGGCGAGTCTGTATTCCTCTTCTTCTCTTACTAAACCAAACAGGAGGGTGATCTTAGTAAGCTCGACCAAGTCTTCGCAGACTGAGGAAAGTTTGTGGTAGATGGTGATATCTTTGGCTTCTGCTACATTTGAGTGGAAAGGAAGTGAGGCTAAAAGGCTGATTGTCATGAGGGTGACGACAACTGCAATAGCGGCAACTTCAATCGGCACGACGACGAATTTTGCAGCTAAAAGCCCTACTTGAATTGCGGCAGTTACGGCCTGTTTTATGGCGTTTTGGGCAATTTTTGCAATCTTCTCCTTGCTGCAACAGGAGCTATTAATTTCGTTCGCTATATAGTTTGCAGCGTTGCTTATGAAGGTTATTGGTGCTGTAAGATTCATCCGATCTCCATAATTGTTAAAATAAATTATAACACATTCGCTGATTAATTAAAATAATTATTTTATTTTCGAAAAATTGAAGATATTTGTTACATCTCAGCAAAACATGAGTGCGATTATGCATCAAGAAACAATTATCTATGGCGAGAAAAACGCTCCCTTACATGGGTATGTCGCCTATGACGACAAAGTAGAGGGAAAACGCCCGGCCGTGTTAGTTTCCCATGCATGGCGCGGTCAAGATGATTTTGCACGCATGAAGGTAGAAAAATTTGCTGAAATGGGGTATGTCGGATTTGCGGTCGATTACTATGGCGCGGGAAAATCGGTTGTAAAAAATGAAGATGCCAAAGCGCTCATGCTGCCTCTCTTTGAGGATCGAGCCTTATTGCAAACGCGCATGCAGCAGGCCTACGACGTTGTGAAAGTGCATCCCCTGGTGGATGCCAAGAGGATTGGAGGCATTGGCTTTTGCTTTGGAGGGCTAGCAATCATCGAACTCTTTCGCAGTGGGGTGGATCTTGCGGGGGTAGTCAGTTTTCATGCTGTTTTGGGAACGAAAATTGATCATGTGCAAGCCAAGCGCCTACCTATTGCTGCAGGTATTAAAGGATCGATTCTGCTTATGCATGGCTATGAGGATCCTCTGGTATCGCAAGCAGATTTGCAGGCCACGCAGCAAGAGTTAAACGATGCGAAAATCGATTGGCAGCTGCATATTTATGGGCAAACCTCTCACGCCTTCACTGTTCCCACGGCCAACGACAAAAGTCTGGGGCTCATCTATAACCCCAAGGCCGAAAGTCGCTCATGGCAAGAGATGAAAGACTTTTTTAGCGAAATTTTTTCGAGGTAAGTGAGAGAAAAAGTGAAAAAGTTACAGAAAATATTTTCCAAAAAATCAGCCATCAGTGATTCTGCCGTTCGGGTGGGTCACCTGGCTTGCTCGAACATCCTAACAAGGAGCTTGACTTATGAATCTATCTAGCTACACCCGCAGCCTCGTAAGGTCCTTTACAGGATTGCTGCTTGCCGTTTCAACCTGCACATGTGCTGCATCAGGGTTTGATGCGGCCCAACCTCTTGGCCATAATCTCTTTGGCGCATTTCCTGGAGGCTTTTACCAAGCAGGAACAATGACCATGCCCGCGACTGCCCCAATCATGGCACACCACCCAGAAAACCCGAAGTTGCGCGTGGCTGCAATTGCCGAAGATGCCTCCGAAAACCAGTTTCAGGCTGGCGCTACTGTTTTAGTCTATTCGCACGATGGTGGAAATAACTGGAAAAAAGTTGACAATTCGTTCTTGGCTTCCTCCTTTCAGAGCTATAGTGTACGGGCGATTACCTATTCGAAAAAGGGGACAGTCGTCTTGTATGGCGATTTTACTGACGGAGCAAAAGGCGGCATCTTCGTCAGCACATCAACTGATGCTGGCAAGAGCTGGAAAACTCCCCAGGTGCTCGCAACGGGTGAGGCACTTTTATCGCAAAATTCAACAGGCTTTTCTGTAGATGCGGGAGATATTGCCTTTGATCCTGCAAACGGACAAAATCTGTATCAGATCTACAGCAAGACACAAAATCCTAAAACCTACTTTGGAGATCTCTACTTATCAAGTTCGCAAGATCTTGGCAAATCGTGGAGCCAAGTAAAGAAGATCTATTCGGTCACTCAAGACTTTTATACAAGGTTCAATCGCTTAGGCGGCGGGCAATGTATTGCCCCAGTTTTAAGTTTTGTAAAACAGGATCGCAAAAGTGCCATATGTGCCGCATTCTTACGCATCTATCCAAACAACTCTAACTGCTATTCCCAAAATATCGCAGACGAAAAGAGCGGCATAGATCCTTCCAATAACCAGTGCACGGCAAACTTGGATAACTCGATCTTTGATCGCGCCGTCGTCTACTCACTTGATGGTGGGAAAACATGGGAAGAGCACGCTGTATTGGTAGCGCCTTTAGACAATTCCCGATTGGCAGTAGCCTTTGATCCAAGTGCAAGAGAGCGCGTAGGGATTCATACCTTTGATAGCTCGCTGGGAACCTCACTTGCAGTGGATGAGAAGAATGGGATCTTGTACATGGTCTGGCAGGCAGGTCATAACAGTGACACTCGAGAACTGCAAGAACAGCCACAAATCTGGCTTTCATTCTCCAAGAATATGGGACTTACTTGGTCACATCCCGAGGTTGTCAGCCAAACTTCAAAGGCCTTTACTTCCAAAAAAGCCAATCCAAACGATCAGGCCTTTGGTCCAAGGCTGTTTGTGGCAGAAGATGGCCTAATAGGCATAACCTATTATGACTATCGCCATAACAAATCTGGCTCTCAGACAATCGCTACAGATGCCTGGCTTGCTGAGTTTCATTTGAACCAAGACAGAACTGCTGTTGAATTGATTCGCGAGACGCGCCTTACAGCAAAATCGTTCGATTCAAGCCCTTGTTTTTCTGCAAAGTAACCCATTCTTTTACCTGCTTGGCACTCCCAAGCAGGTAGAGATTAGTTCACAGACCCAGATCTTCCGCCATCGATGCGGTAGTTTGTCCCCGTGATGAAATTAGCATGGGGAGAACAAAGAAAGGTGACAAGTGCTGCGACCTCTTCGGGCCTGCCAAAGCGACCTACCAACGTGGGAAGCACCTCTTTAACAGCTCGAGGTTCAATTTCACTCCAATTATTTCCCCAGCCTCGCTCTTGAGCCAGTTGATAGACAAGTTTGATTAGCCCAGGTGTCAGGATTGGTCCTGGGGAGACAGAATTCACTGTGATGCCCGTTTCAGCCAGTTCCTTTGCAAGGCTTACGCTCAAATTTATGTTTGCTGATTTTGATGCTGAATAGTGAGGCGTTGAAGCTCTGGGATTGGTTCCGGCAATACTTGAGATTTGGATGATGCGGCCCCATCCTCGTTCTTTCATCTGCCCGACTATTGCATTGATCATTCTCACCATAGAAATGACGTTGCAATTGAACATGTCGAGCCAATCCTTGGGTGTGGCATTCGACCACTCCTGCATGGGGTAGGTGCCGGCATTGTTGATCAGAATATCGATTCCTCCAAAGGCTTTAAGTGCCTTTGTAGCGACTTCTGTGGCCTCATCTTCAAAGGTCAAATCGCCCCTCACATATACTGCTGTGCCTTTTGTCTCGATGATTTCATTTGTCACGCGTTGGAGCTCTTGCTCTCTTCTCCCATGCACGACAACTGCAACCCCTTCAAGGGCAAGCAGTTTTGCAATAGCTTCTCCAATCCCAGAACTGCTTCCAGTGACCAAAGCTCGCAAACCTGCAAGTTTTAACTCCATATCACTACATGCTCAACTTGGCTTGTTGGTAAATGTTCTTCATTTTTTCAGAAAGCTCTGCACTCTGTCCGCGTTTTTTAGGATCGAGGTGGAGCATAGAGAGAAGAAGCTGTTCAAACTTCTCTTCAGAGGAAAGACCAGTTGCATCTGCCTTTGCAGCAAGCGCTTCTCGCCGAGCTTCTGTATGCTGTTTTAAGAGACTCACTAGTTCGTCGTAGCGCACGTGAAGAGGTCTTGAAGTGTCTTTTACATACGAAATATCTTGCCATGGCGCTTTTTGGCCATAAAAGAGGTGATAAAAGACGCACCCTAAGGCAAAAACATCTGTATGGTAGTAATCGGTGGGATGGAGTCGTTTAGGATGCAACCCTTCAGGAGCTGTATAGGAAGTATTTCCTTGTACTCTTCTGAGTGTTTTAATGCCTTTGATGAACTTTGCGCGACCAAAATCTGCGATGCAGGCTCTGACCGCTCTTCTGCCTGGAGCGCCTTCAGGGATATTCACTAGGTAGTTTCTTGCGCCGAGATCGCAATGCACAATCTTATTTGCATGCATCGAATGTAGCCCTTGCAAGAGCTGCGAGGCAATTTGTAGTTTTTCAAAGGGACTGAGAGGATCGCCTCGTTTAAAAACTGATTGAAGCGAGCCTGAACGATAGATTGTCGAGTAGTAGCTATTGTAAATTTTTTTGTCGTGCTTCATGCGGCAGAGGGCGTGTGTTTTAAATAGACCAATTTTTCCTTGCAGCGCTTTTGTAATCAGCAACTCTGTTTTATCATCTTCTTGCTCTTCTGCTCGTGCCAGTACTTTGGGGCGAATATGGTCGTAGAGGATTGCCTTTTTTACGACCTTTCTTTTGCCCTTGCCAAGGATGGCTTTTTTGCCATCCAGCAAAACGAAGTGGTTGTGCGTTGTCGCGTCATATTCGATGCTATGGGGAAGGCCCGTTTTTCGCTTGTCGAAGAAGCGACTTTCCTTCATTCCATATGTTATGGGACTGGTTTCACAAAAAAAGGCTGACTGCACAAACTTCTTTGAAGAGAGTTTGAGATCTTTGGCGATATGTGTCATTTTGTTGGTGGCATTTACTGCACGAACGAGTGGGGAAGAGCGATAACGCTTGCCAAGTTTTTTTAATTTGCTCATACCAACAGGCGATTTTTTGAGGTATTTTGCAACGTTTTCGTAATTGTGCTCTTTAAGGCTCTTTTTGAGCCTTTGTTCACTTGCTTGTGTCAATGTGGGACTGAGTGCCAAGAGTAGTAGTACAAGGTGCCATTTCTGAAAGCTCATGCGGTATTCCTCCGTAATATTCGCACCTAAACAAAAAAGCTTGAAATTGTAAATCAAATATTTTAAAGATCGGGTATATGAAACGGTATCATGAGCTTACCCCAGAAGAGGAACGCATCATTCGCCACAAAGGGACGGAATTGCCCGGAAGTGGTGCGTATGAACACAATAAGGAACCAGGCGTCTATGCCTGCCGGCAATGCGATCTGCCGCTCTATCTTTCGCGCGATAAATTTGAATCGGGCTGTGGCTGGCCAAGTTTTGATGATGAGATTGAGGGTAGAATAGAGAGAAAGCAAGATGCTGATGGTGCAAGGACTGAGATTCTCTGTAAGCGATGCGGAGCACACCTTGGTCATGTCTTTAAAGGTGAAAGGTTTACGGAAAAAAATACAAGACATTGCGTCAACTCTCTTTCGCTTCGCTTCATAGCTGCCAATACAAAAGAGGGTTATCAAAAAGCGCTCTTTGCAGGCGGCTGCTTTTGGGGGGTCGAGCACCTGTTAAAATCGCTGCCTGGGGTGATTAAAACTACCGTTGGCTACACTGGTGGAAATTCGGCAAATCCGACCTATGAAGAGGTGTGTAGCGGCCAAACGCTACATGCAGAAGCTGTAGAAATTGTCTTCGATCCCCAAAAGATCGATTTTGAATCTCTTGCGAAGCTCTTTTTTGAAATACATGACCCTACACAGAAAATGCGCCAAGGACCCGATATCGGAAGCCAGTACCGCTCGAGCATTTTCTACTTGACTGAAGTGCAAAAAACAATTGCCCAGAGATTGCTTAAAAGGCTTGAAGAGGAGGGGCTGCATCCTGTAACTGAAATAGTGCCTGCAGGGCCCTTTTATCCAGCCGAAGAGTACCATCAACACTACTACGAAAAAACTCACAAAGCTCCCTACTGCCATTTCCGAGTAGCGCGCTTTTCTACTACATAGGAGACATTATGTATCGACTGCTTCTCATTGTGACTCTTGTTTTTACTACACCGCTTTTGTCTTCCCCGCTCAAAACCAAGATTGAAAGAGATTTAATGCTTCTAAACTATCCTACAGCGACCTGGAGGGTCTTTGACGAAGAGATCTGCGATGTGGCGATTATTGGCGGAGGTATGTCGGGATGCGCTCTTGCGTGCCATTTACAGCTCGAAGGGGTGGATAATGTGCAGATTTTTGACCAAGCGGATGCAGGAAGAGAGGGGCCCTGGCTCACGACGGCAAGGATGAAAACGCTACGTTCTGGAAAGGCACTTCGCGGGCCAAGCATTGGCCTTCCCCACCTTACCTTTCGCGCCTACTACGAAGCAAAATATGGCAAAGAGAAGTGGGAGCAGCTTGGAAAGATACCCACCAAGCTCTGGGGAAACTACTTGCAGTGGCTAAGAAATACAATGGGTCTCAAAGTAAACAATGGGGCAAAATTAAAGAAAATTGTGCCAAATCAGGACAATACACTACAGCTTGTCTTCAACGATGGGAAGGTGCTCAACGCCAAAAAGGTGGTGCTGGCCACAGGACGATCTGGCTTTGGTGGCAAAGAGCTGCCCGAGTTTGTAAAAACCCTTCCAAAAACAGTTTGGGCGCATACTGGAGATGAAATTGACCAAGCTCTCTTTGCAAAAAAGCGCGTTTGTGTCGTGGGAGTGGGTGCCTCTGGATTTGATGCGGCAGCAGCCTGCCTTGAAAATGGTGCCAAAAGTGTGAAGATGATCATGCGCCGAGCTGAACTTCCTAAGGTCAATTACTTTTCGTCATTTGCCTATCCTGGATTTCTGTATGGCTATTTTTTCTTAAGCGATAAGGAGCGCTGCGACTTTTTTTCCAAAGCTTCAGAGCTTGGAATTCCACCACCTGAAGAGTCTATCAAGCGCATCAAATCCTTTTCCAATTTTGAACTTCTCTCTTCCACGCAAATTCTGGGTGCAAAAATGCAAAAAAATGAGATTCATCTGCAGACTTCGAAGGGGACAATTCGCGCAGATTTTCTGATACTGGCCACAGGGTATGCTGTCGACGGGTCAAAGGTGCCAGAAATTGCTGCTTTTAGAGAGAAGATTAAATTCTGGAGTGATCAAGGCAAGACACTTTCGGGAAAAATGGGGCGTTTTCCCTATCTTGGGCGACATTTTGAATTTTTGGAAAAAGAACCAGGCACTGCTCCCTATCTCGATAATATTCACTGCTTCAACTATGGCGCATTTTTGAGCCATGGAAGGATCAGTGGCGATATCGATTGCATCGATATTGGCCTGAAAAGATTATGTGAAGGCATCTGTATCGGCCTCTTTTTGCAAGACACTTGTAGAAATGGCGAGCCCACGCCAAGTAATTGCCCAGGAACGTGCCAAAGCGGACTCTGCAGCCCCTTTATGAAGTAAAGTGGTGTTGTTACATAAATAAACGACCACTGATCTCACTGGCACGACTTTAGGATTTTTAACATGACAGCAGCCCAAATCACTTTTTTGCGCCTTTGCGATTTTGCGTCTTTGCGTTAAAATTATGGCTCACACGCTATCCTCGTCAAGGTCCAAGCGAAATTTTTAACGCAAAGACGCAAAATCGCAAAGGCGCAAAAAGCGGCATGTAGATCGAAAGGTTTAAGATTTTGATTTATATGGGTTTATGCAAAAAATTCCTAAAATCCAGACTGGGCTCAGTAGTAGTGAATTAGGCAATAAAGCCAAGTAAAGTCTGAAAGTTTCTCGATAATCTGCTCAAATTATGCCTTAGTATTGACTATTTCTGAGCTTTTGGCAATAAACACTGCAGTTAATTGTAAATCCATAAACAAAAAAATAAAATTTTAGCATTATGAACGGTGTTACAGACTTACCCGAGATTTTGTCCTCACTCAATCTCAACAGCCCAATATCCACCTTGCAACCCCCTACAGTGCAATCATCGCAAAAAAGGGATCTGGCTCGCCTCATTGAATTAGGAATGGTCAATAGCACTGGAATGCTTACTTCCTCGCCTGTCGATTTTTCCCTAACACCGAGTCCACAGACGTTTGAGAATGTGAACTGCTTTCTATTTCAGGAACGTACAGTTCATGTCAAAAGTCTCAGCCTCTCAACGTTACTTGTTCACATGCAAACAAGGCTACAAGCGCTTTATGACGAGTATGTAAATCACGAAGCGTATATCCCGCTGAGGGCACTGTACTCTGAGACACTTTTTGGAGGAGAAAAGCTCTACCAACTTCTTGGCAGTGACGCTTGCATCACAGCGATACAATCTGTTTTTCAGAAAGCGGATCTTTATTCAGTTACCTCAAAAGATACGCTCAATGATTTTGAAGCAAGATGCAGGACGGTGCCAGAAGTAGTGATGGTACTCATAAAGCTGCACCTTCGCTGTCCTGATGCCATTCGTAGGGCCATTGTCGAGCGGTTGCAAGGGGAGCTTGCCCATGAGTTATCCAGTGTGCATGCGCCATTTCATGGAAAAAAT
>Ga0187893_10014015_pt1 | contig 11028 bp, 7 predicted proteins | sample MA1701074metaG_FD_139574 | JGI IMG/M metagenome (GOLD analysis project Ga0187893, IMG submission 139574) | White microbial mat communities from a basaltic lava cave in the Kipuka Kanohina Cave System on the Island of Hawaii, USA - MA170107-4 metaG ...
GGGCACGAGACCACTCCCGGTTCCAGCAGCTCCAGATGGTCGAAGAAACGGGTGAGTTGCTCGGGGCTGCGGGTCGTGATCGGGGGTGTGGCGTGCTCGTTCCAGAGCCGGGTGCAGGTCAGCATCGCCTCGCGGTGGACTTCGGCGGTGGAGTGGGACAGCAGCAGGTAGCTGCCTGCGGGCAGGGCATCCAGGAGCCGGGTCACGATCGCATACGCCTGATCGTCGTCGATGACGAAGTTCAGGGTCTCCAGCAGTATCAGCCCGACCGGCCGGGTGAGGTCCAGGGTCCGGGCGATTTCCCGCAGGATCGTCTCGGGTTCGCGCAGGTCAGCGTCGAGGTAAGCAATCCTGCCCTGTGGACTGCTGGTGAACAGTGCGCGGGCATGGGCCAGGACGAGCGCATCGCGGTCGACATAGACGATGCGGCAGGCCGGGGTTATCGCCTGGGCAACCTGGTGGGTGTGGGTGGTGGTGGGCAGGCCGGGGCCGAGGTCCAGGAACTGACGGATCCCCGCCGCGCCGGTGAGGTGGCAGACGGCGCGGAACAGGAACCCCCGCCCGGCGCGGGCGATGTCGGTAATGGTGGGAATTAGGGCGCGAACCTGCTCGCCGAAGTCCTGGTCGAGGGGGTAGTTATCTTTGCCGTCCAGCCAGTAGTTCCACACCCGGGCAGCATTCGCTCTACTGGTGTCGATCACCGGACGTTGCCGGTGAACGGGCGTTGGCGAACTGCCGGCCATAGGCGCTCCAGATATGCTCGACGTAATTTGTGGTACCGGCCGGCCGCCGGGAGCTGGGAACGGTGCAGGGGCGCTCAGAACCGACGGCCGGCCGGGGCATCAGGGAAATTCAACGACTGGTCACAGTAGACTGGACTGTTATCCGGCAACTGATCCATACAGAGAGGGGCCACGCGCTGCGCTCAATTCTTGGTATCGGGCTCGCCCGGTGAGCGTGATCACTACCCGGCGCAGGCCCCCGGGATGGTCCGGGTTGAGCAGTCCGGTCAGCTTGGCGTCGGCCAGCCGGCGGAAAGCTTCGGGCAGGAAGCACGGCACCCGCTGGCCGTGATCAAGGTAATGCGAACCGAGCATCGCTACGCCGCCCTGACATACGCGTCGCAACGCGATCCAATCCAGCAGCTCAGTTCCAGTCAGCCACCGTCGCCGTCTGGCCACCAAACGCGAATCCGGCAGTAGCCGGGCTTCTCGATGATCCTGCGCGCGATCGGCCCCGGGTTGTCCCAGCGGCTCAGCGGGCGGATCCTCGCATGAAATACGGCGGTGCGGGGGACGATCGGGGTACTCGCCAGGTCCACTGTGATCTCGATCCGACCAGCCCACCTGCGGAGAACCGCCTCCTGGCGGTGGGGACCTCAACTCGTCAGCCAGGCGGGACAGCAGGAAGGTGTGGTTGGGCTGGTGCAGCCAGAAGCTCGCTTCGACACGCACCCAGCAGCGACGGCGACGCCACCCGAACACCGCGCCCGGACGCCGGCACGATCGGCAACGGCCCTGCCGGTCAATGGGGTGGCCCAGCAGGATCCCGTACAACGCTGCGCAGGCCTTGACCTCAACCACTTCGATCCGGCGTACCGCATGAGAACCGGACTCCACGACATCCAGCAGAACCGCGCGCAACACCTGGCACAGAAGGTCATAACTCATCTGATGCACGCTCGTACTCATGTCGTCTGCTGCCTGGTCATTCTCACTCCTGTCGCGTGCTCACCGACGCTGCAGCCGGACCTGAGGCAGAGTCGCTGTGCGTGATCGCTCGATTCCTGGACAAAGGTAGGCTGAGGAGCGCCCGGGAGGGACTGGCTGCCAGTACGAGTACGCGCAGCTCAGGACTGGTGGACGGAGATATTCGATGGTCAGCAGCCGTGAAACACTGCGCGGTGGTCAGCGCTCCCCCCGTTGCCTCGGCGTGGTGTCAGGTTTCCTGCTCAAGCTGATCCGTGAATCGACCGGGATCACTCAGATCCAGTTGGCCGAGCAGCTCAGGGTGGACGTGGCCAGCGTGCAGGGCTGGGAAAGTGGTCGCCGGCCGCTGACTGCCCTACGTGCCGTGGATCTGGTGCGGTTGCGATCCCGGATGCTGCGGTGCGGTGCTACGCCGACTGCACTTGCTGTCTTGGAAGACGCCATCCAGGCAGACTTGATCATTGCTGAGGCCGTGGAAGCTGGCAGTCAGCTCATCCATGCCGACGAACACCCTCTTGGTGCAACAGTCCACCAGCGCAAGCTCACCAACCTGATCACATGGCCATTCACCGGCGTTCTCCCCACCCAGCTTCGAGACCTGTCGAAACCGGTTCGGGCTCGGCGTGGACCTGTCCCCGACCGGCCGACGCTCGACGAACCAGAACGGGCACGCTTCTTTGACCACCTCATAGTGACTGCGGATGCGAATCACCAGTTAGATGCCTCGCTGTTGCGTCGCCAATCGATTTACCTGCTCGGTTTCGATACGCGAGAAAACACAGCTGAATGGCTGTATGCAGAGCAGCTTCGTGGGTTGCGCGACGTTGGTCATGCTGATCACGTTCAACCTTGGGTAGCAGTTCGGTCCTCTGCTGTTGCGTTGGCCCAAACCGGTGATCGTGCTCCACTGCGAGCTTTCGTTCAGAATGCTCTGACAAGTGAACGACAGGAGCAGGCGAATCTCAACTATTGGGCCTACTGGGTGGGCGAGTTTGACGCCGTTCAAATCAACGATGGCTTTATGGACCGTATCGACCCGCGCGGCTGGGTCGGAGTTCGACTGCTGGGGCATCTGTTTGAACGCCTGCAGCCAGGCTCTATGCACGCCGAACTCAACATCCACACGGTGTGGGCGCTGCTGCTCAGCCATCCCACCCTGCTCTCTGAGCACGCCAGGTTGCGATCTGTAGCAGCCAGTAAGATCGAGAGTCTCGTCGAGGATCCCGATCTCAGCTCGCAGGCACGACGCGAGCTATCGGACATCGCCTACGCGGTGTGCCTCGCGCGCCGGTAGGTAGGATCACCGTCGTGGAAGAACCAGATGAGCAGAACGCTGCCGCCGTCGCTGAGTTCGCCTTCGAACTCGGGGTACTCAAGAGGATGCGCCGCGCTGGCTGGTGGCATGTCGGGGTCCGGGATCCTGAATCCGTCGCGGAGCACAGCCTGCGCGTGGCGCAACTCGCCTCGCTTATTGCCGCGATCGAGGGCGCCGAGCCGGGCCGGGCAGCCTTTCTGGCTGTCTGGCATGACTCGCAAGAAACCCGCACCGGCGACATCCCGCACACCGCCAGGCCCTACCTCGATCAACTTTCGCCTGAAGTGATCACCGCCGACCAGACCGCATCCCTACCTGATGCTGCTCGTAAGACGGTACAAGAGGCAGTCACGGAGTACGAGGCGCGGCAAACCCCTGAAGCGCGCTGCGCGAGGGACGCCGACAAGCTCGAATGCCTGATTCAGGCGGTCGAGTATCGGGATGCGGGCTACACCAACGTGCAGGGTTGGATCGACTCCTCACGCAGTGGCCTACGTACCGAGACGGCGCGCCGCATTGCCGACGCCGCCCTCCGCACGTCTCCCCTCGCCTGGCGGGGTCGCTGACCAGCTCAGAGACAATGTGGCGAACCCTGACCACGATGCAGTGTTCTGTCGCTGCCGACCAGCTGATGATGCTGCTCAAGAACCACTAAGCAGCGCAAACCCGTACCGCCGGTGGGTTTTCTCATTGCGCTTTAATTTAATATTCTGTGCCATGTTCGGGCGATCGCTAATCGCCGAGCGTCCGGGAATAGTTATGCCGAGAATGCAGAATTCTGGATCAAAATTATTCGCGATCGGCTTGATCGTTACCGGACGGATCTTACGGACAGTGTGGTATTGGATGCCATTGGCGAAGCCAATAAATTAACGATCTTGGATGCCGGATGTGGTGAAGGGTACCTGTCTCGCGCACAGCGGCCGTGTTATTGCGCAGGTCGCGAGACGCTACTTCCGACATGCGACGACAGTACTGTAGCAGTCCTGTAGCAGTCGGCTTCACCAGTGTCAGCATTGGTGGCGCCAGGAGTTGCGGATCGTGGGTGCTGGGTTGATAGCGTTTCAGTTCGGCGGTTGGTGTTCATAGTGCTGGCTTTCGGCGGGATCGGACGTGCTCTGAGTGGCTGGCTTGGCCTTGCATGACGAACGCAAAGCAGCGGCAAGGGCGTCGGCCGCCTTTCGGGTGCGGGAGTGGTCGTCGCCGAACACGCGCCGCGCCCGGGTGAGGGTGTCCTCGCCAAGGTGCCGTGCGGCTTCAAACTCACCGAGTGCATACAGGTCGCTGACGAGTCCGTTGGCGCAGGCCAAGGTATAGATATGGTCCGCGCCGAGGACATGCCGGGCGCGGGCAAGGGTTGCTTCATGCAGCTCTCGCGCAGCGTCCACCTGGCCGAGTGCGTAGTGGTCATGGCCGAGTTCCGTTGCCGCGATAATGGTGTAAGGATGTTCGTCACCGAGCAGCCGTCGTCGGTAGGAAAAGGTGCTTTCATGGAGATGCTGGGCAGCCTCAACCTCACCTAGCTCGCGCAGATCGCGGGCCAGATTATAAACCGAGCGATGCGAGTCGATATGGTCGTCACCGAATACTCGCCGCCTGCGGGCGAGGGTATCTGTGTTGAGTTGCCGGGCCTGCTCGAATGCGCCCATCTCATGCAGCCAGACTGCAAAGTAATTCGCTGCGTGTAAAGTGTCGGGATGGTTGTCACCGAGTACTTTCCGGCACCGAAGGAGGGTATCCTCGCCGAGCTGGCGCGCCAGGTCGTAGGGGCCAACATTGACGAGGATGCGCATTAGTGCGTAAGCGATCCGCAGGGTGTATTGATCGTTTGGTCCGAGCTGTTCGCACCACTGCCGGTGCAAATGCTCGGCGAAGTCACGGCCTGTGTAGTTGTCACTGCGGTCACGCAGGTACCAGGCGGCGCGGCAGGCAAGGTCACGCAGGTCGGAACTAGTGGTGTTGGCCGGGTCGACGGCCAGCAGGTGGGGCAGGATTCGCGCCCAGGCTGGCCAGCATGCCGGATCCAGCTCGTCTCCGGGATTCGCCGCTACCAGCAGCGCCTGAGCGTAAGCGCGATACGCAGCAGCTCCCTCGACGGTGAGTTGGGCGCGGAGTATGGCTTGGGTGAGCCGGTGCATCTGCAGCCCGCCGTCGACGATGCGGGCCAAGCCGTAGCTGCCGACCCGGCCGAGGCTGTGGTGTGCTGCGACCGGGCTGGCCGCGGCGAGGCCCAGCGCCTCCAGTTCCGGCAGTTGACTGGAACCGATAGAGGGAATGGGGCGTGTCAGCATATCGGCAGGAATCGGTTCTGGAGCGAGGAATGCGCCGATGCGAACGAGGGTGAGTGCTGCTGGATCGACCTCGGCGAGACGGTCGGTGGATACTCGAATGGCTGCGGCGAGCGAGATTGGGTGGCTTTCTGGGGGATTCTGGTCAAGCAGTTCCTCCGTCCGGGTCTCCAGCAGGTCGAGGTAGTGCTGCACCGGCATGCCGGTCTCGGCGAGGAATCTGGCTGCCTGAGCCAGAGCCAGCGGCAGATCACCAAGAGCCCCAGCCAGATGGTTGGCGTCGGCCGTACTGACACTCGGCCGGGAGACGTGGATCAGCTCCACTGACTCAGTGCGGGGCAGCACATCGACCTCCACCCGGGTAGCGAGTTCGCCCCAGCCCGAGTGCCGGGAGGTGATCACGGTGTGCCCCGGTCCGGCGGGCAACCAGTCCCGCAGCTCACGGGGTGAGTCGGCATTGTCGAGCACCACCAGCCACCGGCCGTGACCCCGCAGATAGGCTCGCAGCACCCCAACCGCGCTGGCGGTGTCCGCGCGCGGCGGGATGAGGTCCAGTTCCGCCGCCAGCGCTGCGTACTGTTCGCCGATTAGGGTAGTCTCCTCGGCGCTGACCCACCACACCACGTCGTAGGCCCCGGCGTAGCGATAGGCGTACTCGATCGCCACCTGAGTCTTGCCCACCCCGCCCATCCCGTGCAAAGCCTGCACCACCGCCGTCCCACCTGACCGCAACCGTTCCCGCAGCTGCCCCAGGATGGCGTCCCGGCCCACGAACCCCGGGTTACGCGGGCCGATGTTCCACACCGGCGGCAGTACCCCCGGCAGACGAGGGCCTGCCTCCCCCCGCCCGGTCAACATCCCCGCCTGACCCTGGCCGGGAAACTCCGGTTTGCCGTCCGGACGCGCCGGGCCCCGTGCCACAGTGCGCAATCGGCGCGCAGCCTCGGCTTCGTCCACACCGAACAGCTTGACGCGCACCAACGAGTTCAACAACCGGGGCACCGCGCACGGTTCAATGTGTACCGGCACCAGCCGATGCCCACCCTCGCTGTTTCTCACCAGCGCCGAGGTCCACTCCTCGGTTGTGTAGCGGATCTCCTCGAAATACGCCGGAGAGAACAGCGCCACCGCCCGGTTCGCGATCTCCACCGCAGCGTGCATTCGCCTGACGAAGTTCTCTCCTGCCGCCCAGTCCCAGCAGTCCAGCTCCACGGTGTAGCCGGCCTCGACCAGGTGCCAGGCCACCCACTCCGCCCACGCCTGATCCCGCCCAGCATGACTGACAAAGAAATCCACTGCCGCCACGCCCTGCGCATCCCCGGTCACCTACGCAGCATGCCTGGAGAAGGCAACGTCTTGAAGACCGTGGATGAGAGTGCAGCACGATCAGCGTCAGCCCTGGTGGCGCCAGGGGCCGCGGATCGCGAACATCGTGCCGGGGTCCTGCAGGTTGGCGAACAGGGTCCGGCGGTCGGGGGAGAAGACCGGGCCGGCGAACTCGGCGGCGTCCACGTCGTTGCGGGCCAGCGGGTAGCTGCGGCCGTCTGCGGTGACGCCGACGAGGTGCTGGATCCCTTGGCCGTCCTCGGCGAGGATCACCCCACCGTAGGGCGAGACGGTGATGTTGTCCGGCCCATCGAACGCCCCGTCGACATCGGGCGTGGGGTTGACGCCGAAGCGCAGCTTCAGCGTGAGAGTGCTGCGCTGGGGGTCGTAGAACCAGATCTGACCGTCGTGGGCCACCGGGCTCTCGGCGCGGGCGAAGCTGGTGACGATGTAGGCGCCGCCATCACCCCACCACGCACCTTCCAGTTTGCGGCCGCGGGTGACGTCGGAGCTGGTGAACTGCTGGCGGGTGGGCTTGGTGCGGGCGTCCCGGTCGGGCACCGGGACCCAGCTGACGGTGTAGGTGGTGCCGACCACCGTGGCGCGGGACAGGTCGTCGACGTGTGCCCCGGCGCCGTCCCGCGCGGCCATCGCGGCCAGGGTGCCCGCGTCGGCCGCCAGGCCGCGCAGCCCGCCCTTCTTCGGCCGGTAGCCCTGCGGTGGCTCCCACCGGTACAGCAGCCCGTTGGGATTGGAGGCGTCCTCGGTGAGGTAGATGTGACCGCGCTGGGGATCGACCGCGGCGGCCTCGTGCTCGTACCGGCCCAGTGCCTTGATCGGCTGCGGGTCGCGGTTGGCGGCGCGATCGTAGGGGTCGACGTCGAACACGTAGCCGTGATCCTTGGTCGCGCCGTCCTGTCCGGCGAGTACGTCGGTCTCCTCGCAGGTCAGCCAGGTCTGCCAGGGCGTGACGCCGCCCGCGCAGTTCGTCGAGGTGCCCGCCACGCCGAGGTACTCGCGGATCGGGTTGCCGTCCCGGTCGGTCTCGACCACCGTGCAGCCACCGGGCGTGCCGGGGTCGTAGACGTACCCGTCGAGGTGTGGCACCGGGAACGGAGTGTCCGCCAGCGCGTCGCCGAGCTCGTGGTTGTTTACCAGCACCGTGCCGCCACCCCGCAGCGGGAACGCGCCGGTGCCGTCGTGGCTGCCGGGAGTGGGCTCCCCGGATTCGAGCCGGGTCCGGCCGGCGTGCGTGACGACGGCGTAGCTGAAGCCCGCCGGCAGCGCGAGCACCCCCGCGGGGTCGTCGACCAGCGGACCGTAGCCCGGCTCGCGGGCCGGGCCGGCGGGCCCGGCAGCGGCTGCGCCGGTGAACATCTCGGTGCTGCCCGCCAGTACCAGACCGGCCACGGCTGAGCGGTTCAGGAAGTCTCTGCGGGACAGCGACATCATTCTCCTATCGAGGGGAACCCGAGGTGTGCATGTCGCCTGATCGGGTACAGGCAATGTCACCCTGCGCGACATAGGTGTCGGGTGGATGAACGCAGGGTGTGCCGGACGGGGCCGATCTGGGAATCATCTGGGACGGGCTTGCAGCGCGGTGGGTGAGCAGGCGCGGTGGCCGGCAGCGGTGCGAGTTCGGTGGCGCAGTCATCCGTCCAGGGGCCAGCTGGCGGTCGGTACGTGCAGTGCGGAGCCATCCGGCCCGGCGCCGAGCCGGCTGCAGACCAGGTGCAACCGGGTTGCGACCCACGGCTGCCCAGCGTAGGTGGCGAGCCGCTCGACCAGCGGGCGCAGGTCGACTGCGCCGTCGGCTCGGGCCAGCGTGAGATGCGGGCGGTAGGGGCGTTGCTCGACCGGCAGGCCGCTGCGCCGCGCGGCCGCCCGCGCCGAGTCGGCCAGCCTGCGCAGCCCGTTGCGGTGCCCCTGCACCCGGGTCCACAGCACCCGGTTCCCGAACCGGCCGCCACCGCCGAAGGACAGGGACAGCGGCTGATGCCGCGCCGCGGCCCGGCCGAGCCTGCGGGTCAGCTCGTCCAGGGAGTCCTCGCCCACGCCGCCGAGGAAGGCCAGCGTCAGGTGCCACTGCTCGGGGTGGGTCCACCGCAGAACCGGCGCCGGTTCCGGTAATTCCGCCCGCAACGCCGCCATGCTCACCCGCAGTTCCTCGACCACCTCAGCCGGTGGTATCAGGGCTACGAACAGCCGCACCGGACCATCCTCGCACCGCCACCCAGTCCCGGACGGACGGACGGGTAGGTTAGCGGGGTAACGGACCCCATCCCGACGTGCTCAACTCTCGCGAGCACTCCCCGGGCCGTTCCGGACGCCTGTCCGGCCCACTCAAAGCGAGCAGCACTGTCCATGGAATTTCAGCAGATCGGCATGAGTCACCCCGCGGTCAAGGATGTCCTGGCGATCCAGCACAACACGGCCCCCAACCGGTTCGGATTGTTCGTCGCCGAGGGGCTGTGGGCGGCGCGGGTCGCGCTCGACACGGCCTTACGGATCGACACGTTCTACTGGTGCCACGAGCTTGCCCATTCTGGCGAAGCGAAGAAGCGAGCTCATGAGTTGGCCGACCGGGCCCGGCGGACGTTCCAGGTGTCGGAGAAGACCATGGCGCGGATGGCCGAGCGGGGCAACCCTGACGGTATCGTCGCGACGGTGCAGATGCCGCAGTGGCATCCGGACCAGATCGAGCTCGGGGACTCCGCGCTGGTACTCGTGACGGACGGCATCGAGATTCCCGGTAACCTCGGGACGCTGATCCGGACGTTGGACGCCTGCCAAGCCGACCTCTTGATGGTGACGAACCGGCGAACGCGCATGTCGCATCCGAAGGTTCTCCGGGCCAGCCAGGGTATGTCCGTGCGGGTTCCCCACATCGAGTTCGAGAACACCGGCGAGGCGATCCGGTGGTTGCAGAAGCGACATGTCACGGTCTATCTGGCCGATACCGACGGGAGCGTCAACTATCGCCGTGTCGATTACACGGGGCGAACGGCGCTGGTTGTGGGAAGCGAACGGTACGGCATCACACAACCCTGGTATCAGCACGGTTTCAGGCGCGTCGGCGTCCCCATGCTGGGCTACGCGGACAGCCTCAATGTGTCGGTCTCGGCGTCGGTACTGCTCTACGAGGCTCGTGCCCACAAAGACGGATGGGCAGCGGATCCACCGATCGCCGATCCCGGTTCCACGACGGTGCCGGTGACTCCGGAAAGATGACGCTTCACACGATGGGACGCAGCGGGCGGGCATCGCAGGGGCCGTGCCGTTCCAGTTCGGACCAGGCGGCGGCAAGCCGCGAGACGAGCTGGGCGAGCGTCTCCGGCGGGAGGGTGAAGGGCAGCCGCAGGTAGCTGTCGTGCCCGCCGGAGGGATCCATCGCCGATCCGGGCACCACCTCCACGCCGTGCCGGAGCGCGATCTGGGCGTAGCTGCCCGCGTCGGTGCACGGCAGCTGTACCCACAGGGCCGAGCCACCGTCCGGACGCCGCCAGCGCCAGCTGGGCAGGTGCTGGCCGAGTAACCGTTCGAGCAGATCGAGCCGGGTCCGCAGCTCGTTGGAGCGCCGGGTGGCGAGCTCGCCCAGCCGGGGCAGCAGCCGCGCGGCCAGTGCCTGGTCGAGCACCGGACTGCCGAGGTCGGCCAGCGCCTTGCGGCGCGCGAGGCGTTCGATGATCGCTCCGGGCGCCCGGACCCACCCGATCCGCAGACCTCCCCACACGGCCTTGCCGAGCGACTCGACGGTGAGCACCTCGGCGCCGGCGGGGGAGTACGCGGCGAGGGGAGCGGGCAGTGCGGTGTCCGAACCGGTGGACAGGCCGGCGTAGGCGTTGTCCTCCAGCACCGGTATGTCGTGCTGGGCCGCGAGCTGCGCCACCCGCCTGCGCCGCGCCTCCGACATCAGGATCCCGGTGGGGTTGTGGTAGGTCGGCATGACGTACAGCAGCGCCGGGTGCTGTTCGCGCAGCGTGACAGCCAGGGCGTGGGCGTCGATGCCCTCGTCGTCCAGGGGCACGGCGGACAGCCGGGCACCGGCGGAGCGGAACACGTCCAGGCAGGCCGGCCAGCTCGGCGCCTCGACGAGCACCGTGGCCAGGTTGCGGCGATGCAGATCGGCCACCAGGACCAGAGCCTGGTGGGCTCCCGTGGTCACCAACACCTCGTCGATGCCGGTGGGCAGGCCGAGTGCGGTGTAGTGCTCGGCGATCGCCGCCCGCAGCGCGGGCAGGCCGCGGGGTTGGTAACCGGGGTCGCGCAGCAGCGCCGCGAGGTCCTCCCGGAGGACATCCCGCAGGGCGTCGGCGACCTCGGCAGCCCCACCCCCGGCGGCGCAGGCCAGCGAGATGAGCTCGCCGGGGCCGTCGATCAGACGCTGGAA
>Ga0187893_10014016_pt1 | contig 11027 bp, 10 predicted proteins | sample MA1701074metaG_FD_139574 | JGI IMG/M metagenome (GOLD analysis project Ga0187893, IMG submission 139574) | White microbial mat communities from a basaltic lava cave in the Kipuka Kanohina Cave System on the Island of Hawaii, USA - MA170107-4 metaG ...
GAATCTGCAACGCCTCGCACTCGGCGCCGATACGCTCGATGAACGCATGCTTTATGTTGTTGATCTCCGAATCCTCAAACGGCGTGTAATAGAGGAGCACTTTAACGGCGTTGGCGCCCAACTCCAGAAGCCGGCGCGCGGACACGTTCGGAAGAAGGTCGGGCAGACGGCCGGGTTTTGTGTTGTCGTAACCACTCATCTCGTAGGCGAGCAGCAGGCCGCACCTGGGAGCGCGCGCCCTGGCGGCGTCGAGACCGTACTCGGGGTCGAGTAGTATGGCGGTGGCGTGAGGCGTCAGCACCCGCGCGACAGCGGTCTTGAACTCACGCATCATTGCGCCGCTGACGTCCTTCCTGTCGACGTTCTTGCCCGAAGCGATGGACTTTTGCAGGCTGCCCCGCTGGTCCATGGCCGCCGCGGCGATGATCCCCTTGTCGTTTGAAACTCCGTTAAGGTGTTGGATCTTTCCGTCGGATAGTTTCATGGCTGTTTGTTCAGTATATCGAGTGGCCAAGACAACGCCGGAGCGCGAGTCCGTGAAGAGCCGGTGCAAAGAATGGCGCTCCACAACCGCCTTGTCTTCCGGCGTCAAAACATAGTAATCGAACGCACCCGCCGCGTCGCCGCGCACCACCGGCTTCATCCATTCCAGCTTGCGCGCATGGCGATAGTAATTCAGCCCGGGCTCGAAAAGCCAGGACCCGCCGACAGTGACCGCGGCAAGGCCCCGTCGCGCGCGATCAACAGCGATTGTCTCGACGATCTCCCGCGTCGCGGCGTTGAACGTCCAGTCGCTGTACACCCGCACGTTCCATCGAATTATGAACACGGCCGTGGCGAGAATCATGGCAGCCGCCGGGAGAACCGCGGCGGGCCGCGTCGCTCGCCGCCGCCATAGTAACGGAATCAACGCGACGACACCCAGCAGGGCGAGGATCAACAGGTGCAATCCCGTGCGTCCGAGCGGATAGGGCACTTGCGCTGAGGCGTGCGTCGCAATCACCAGCCCCAGCGTGAGGATGAAGGTCGCCGCGATCCGGTCGCGCCAGAACAGAGCTCCGATCGCGAGTATCACCGTCACCGCGGGAGCCACGCGTTGCGCCAGGAACCTGGCCTCGAGGGCGAATCGCTCCATGTCACCAAGGAAGCCTCCATCGGAGCGATGAATGAACGCGCCGTAAACCAGGCTTTCGGAAGTTTCCAGCAGCGATTTCGCGCCGTAGTAAAACTGATCCGGACGGGCGTTCGAGAGCGGAATGACGAGAAACAGGCCAGCCACGACCACGGCCGGGAGCAGCAGCTCGTCGACGAACCGCCGCTCGCGCAGGAATCGCGTGCCGAACACGAAGACCGCTGCCGCCACGGGGAAAGCCATCGTAAGATTGGCGGCGACGCTCAGACCGAAAGCAACGCCCGCCGTCCACGGCGAGCCGCCGCTTAAGGCTACGATCCCGGCGAAAAGCAGTCCAAGCGCAAGCCCGTACCCCCTCGCCGCAGAAAGAAAATCGAGCACGTACGGATTCAGGCTGACGACCGCCACGGCCAGCAGCATCACCCATCCGTCGCCGAACAGGCGGCGGCAAAGCAGGAAAAGCGCGCCAAAGAAGATCGCGCCACCGAAAACGGACGGCAGCCGCAAAGCGAGCTCGGAAGTGCCCATCAGGTAAACGGATGCGCGCGCCAGCAGGGTGTAGAGCACGTGATTGTTGGCGTCGTACAGATTGAAGATCTCCTTGAGCGGTCCGGCGAGATAGAGATTGTAGTTGTAGGCCTCGTCAATCGTGATCGATTGCGTTGCCGCCCGATAGACATTTACCGCCAGCAGCGTTCCCAGCAGCGTGAGGGCGGCGCGGGGAATCTGCTTTCGCACGATATTGATATAGTAGCCGGATGATCACGCGCCGGACGTTTGTTGGCGGCCTGGCGCAGCCGGCTCGTCGAAAGCCGAATCTGCTCTACATTCTTTCGGACGATCACGCCGGCTACGTGCTCGGCTGCTCGGGTAACAAGCTGGCGGAAACGCCGAACCTGGACCGGCTGGCGTCCGAGGGTACACGCTTCGCGCGGCACTACTGCAATTCGCCGGTGTGCACGCCTTCCCGGCAGTCCTTCCTGACCGGCCAGCTCCCGCACATGGCCGGCGTCACTTTGCTCGCGACGCGGCTGTCGCCGGACAAGCCGACCGTGGCGAAACAGCTCAAAAAGGCAGGCTACACGACCGCCGCGCTGGGCAAGATGCATTTCAACCGGCCTTCCGAGCCAGGACTCCACGGCTTTGATTACCTGATGACGGAGCAGGACCTCACGCGTGAATGGCGCGCTGCCACACATCAGCCGGCGCCCGAAAATATCCGAACCAAACCGGCCTGGCGGCCGTTTCAGGATCCCGCGCGCATCTGGCTCAACGCGGACAAACTTCCATATCCGCGTTTCGAGGCCGGAATGCGCAGCACGTTCCTGGCGCGCCGGGCCTGCCAGTACCTGGACGAGAACAAGGATCGACCATTCGCGCTTTGGGTCAGCTTTCAGGAGCCGCACTCCCCGTTCGACTTTCCGCTGGAGGACCGTGATCACTTCGACCCGGCGAATTTCCGGCCTCCTTCCGTCGGCCCGGGCGACGCCGGGCAGATCCCGCTCATCTTTCGCGATCTCACCGACGCCGACAAGCGGGGCATCATCGCCGCCTATTACACGTCAGTGCGATTCCTCGACCGCAGCATCGGAACGGTGCTGGCGAAGCTGCGCGAGCTCAGGCTCGAAGAGAACACGCTCGTCGTCTACCACGCCGATCACGGCTACTCGCTCGGCCATCACGGCCGTTTCGAGAAGCACTGCGGGTACGATCCGGCGCTCCACGTGCCGCTGATCTTCCGCTGGCCGGGACGGGTCCGGCGTCGCACGGTGAACGATTTCACCGAGCACATCGACGTGCCGCCGACGATTCTGGAGATGCTGGAGGTGGACCCGCTACCCGTCCAGCACGGAGTCTCCCTGCGTCCTTACCTGCGCGGCGCCGAGCCAGCGCGGCCGCGGGATCACGTTTTCAGCGAGTACCTCGAGAACGAGGAAGTGTACATCCGCACCGACCGGCACAAGCTGATCTTCGGCAGCGGCAAGCGAATGCGCCACGACGGGTACAAGACCGACAACCCCACACCGGGACAATACGCCCGTCTGTACGATCTGCGCGGCGATCGCGGTGAATTCACCGACATTGCCGCCAATAATCCCGACATCTTGCGATCGATGGTGAGTCTCGCCGTGCGGCGCTTCCGCTCGACGCACCCGGAGTTCGACTGGGAGCCGGGCAGGCCGTCGGTCGCCGAGACGCTGGAGTGGTACCTGAGACCGCGCGACGCGGCCGCGTAGCCCCGCGCGCGCTCGCAGGGACGCGATAATAGAAGCGACATGCTTCGCGCCGTCCGCGAGCAGATCGACGCCGTCTTCCGGGGCGATCCCGCCGCCCGGAGTGTGCTCGAAATCATCCTGTGCTATCCCGGCTTTCATGCGATGCTGCTGCATCGGCTCGCACACCGGCTCTACTCATGGGGCGTTCCCCTGTTGCCTCGCGTGATTTCCCAGTCCGGGCGGTTCTTCACCGGCATCGAGATACACCCGGGCGCGCGAATCGGACGCCGATTCTTCATTGACCACGGAATGGGAGTGGTGATCGGCGAAACGGCCGAGATCGGCGACGACGTCATTATGTACCAGGGAGTCACCCTGGGCGGGACGGGCAAGGAGAAAGGCAAGCGCCACCCGACGATCGGGAACAACGCAGTGATCGGCACGGGCGCCAAGGTCCTCGGAAACATCACCATTGGCGAGTACGTGAAAATCGGCGCCGGCTCCGTGGTGGTCGACCCCGTGCCTCCGCATTCCACCGTGGTCGGCGTGCCCGGCCGGGTGACACGTACGCGCGGCGCGGAGGGAGAGACCCTCGAGCACGGCCGGCTGCCGGATCTGGAAGGACAGGCCATCGAGGACCTGCGGCGCCGCGTCGCGGCGCTCGAGCAGCAGTTGCGCGCGATGAGTGAAGAGAAGATTGTGGAGAGGCGCGGCGCGTGACGCTTTTGACGGCTGTGCTGCTGGCAGCGCTCCGGGCCGCCGACGTGTACACCTACTGGATCGAGCCCTGCACGCGCGCGGAAACGCGCTGCCGCAAGGAGGACGAGGCGCTGGCGGAGTGGGCCATTCGGGCGTGGGAGGGCGCATCCGGCGGCGCGATCGTCATGCAGACTACAAAGGATCAGGCGAAGGCGCGCATCCGGCTGTACTGGGTTGGAGCGCGCTCGGGACTGTATGGCGAGGCGCGCTCGATAGTCTTCGAAGGAAAGCGTGGGGCCGAAGTGTACGTGCGGCCGGATCTCAGCCAGCTCGGCCCGGCTATCGACGCCGCCGGCCGCGCCGATCCGTTGTTCCGCGACACCGTCGTCTACCTCACCTGCCTTCACGAAACAGGCCACGCGCTCGGCCTGCCCCACACGGCGGCCTACGACGACATCATGTACAGCTTCCAGTTCGGCGGCGACATTACCGAATACTTCGGGCGCTACCGCCGCAAACTTTCCGCCCGCGACGACATACGCCGCCATCCCGGAATCTCACCCGACGATCGCGACAGTCTCATCGCACGGCACGCGGCGAGGTGATTCATGGACGCACTCATCGGCGCAGCGGTAGCGTTGGTTGTCGTGCTGATCCGCTTTCTGGTGCGATATCTACTTCGCAAACCCCGCGCTTCGGCCAAGGCTCACGAGAAGAAACCGCCGGCGCCCGCTGCTCCGGCGCCCGCAGTGCGAACGCCGGTTCTCCGCGGCGTCGCCGGCGTCTACGAAGGCGCGGTGGTCGAGCTGGACCAGGAATCATGCACTATCGGACGCGACGCACGCGTAGCCAATCTGGTCTTTCCGCCCGACTGCGCGCATGTGTCCACACGGCATTGCAAAGTACGGTTTCGCGACGGCGCCTTTGAGATCGAAGACCTCCATTCCACAAACGGGACGACTCTGACGTCGGGCACGCGCGTCGAGCCAGGCCGCCCGCACAGACTGCAAGCCGGGGAGCGGTTCAGCCTGGCAGGAGGCTCCGATATTTTCGAGGTGACTTATGTCTAGTCTCCTCGCGTTTCTGGCTTTGCTGTGGGCCCAGACTTTTGGCGTCGACAAGAAGCCCGCGCCAAAGGCGGAGATCGTCGAAGTCAACCGGATCTGGAGCCGCGCGCCGCACAACGCATTTACCGATCTTGTCCGCTTCCGCGGCCGCTGGTACTGCGCCTTCCGCGAGGGCACGAAGCACGATTCCTACGACGGCAAGATCCGGATCCTCAGCTCTCCTGCCGGCGACCGCTGGGACTCTGCGGCGCTCATCACCGACGATCGCGGCGATCTGCGCGATCCGAAACTTTCCATCACGCCGGATCACCGCCTGCTGCTCATCGCCGGTCTGGCCTATCATCCGCCGTCGGCTGTGCGCCACCAGACAGTCGCCTGGCAGGCTCTCGACGGCCGCGACTGGGGCCCTCCGGAATCGATTGCCGATCGCGACGTGTGGCTGTGGCGCGTGAGCTGGCATCGCGGCAAGGCGTACGGTTTCGGCTACGGCACGAGCGACCGCAAGTTTCTCCGCGGTTATATCGGCCACGACGGCATCGGCTTCCAGACCCATACGGAGAACGCGTTCGACAGGGACTATCCCAACGAGACCGCGATCCTGTTCCGCGGTGACGACACCGCGGTGTGCCTGCTTCGACGCGACGCGGGCTCCATGACCGCGCAGCTCGGCGCCAGCCGACCACCCTATCGCGCCTGGAGTTGGACGGACCTTGGCGTCCGCATCGGCGGGCCAAACATGATGTCACTGCCGGACGGGCGCATTGTGGCCGCGGTCCGCCTCTACGATCCGAAACCGCGCATGGCGCTTTGCTGGCTCGATACGGAGCAGCCTGCGCTCAACGAGTTTCTTTCTCTGCCCTCGGGCGGAGACACGAGTTACGCGGGCCTCGCCTGGCACGACGATCTTCTGTGGGTGAGTTACTATTCCACGCACGAAGAGCGGACCAGCATCTACCTGGCAAAAGTGAAAGTCCCGAAGAAACCGTGATGCGGATTCCGGCCGCCTTGGCGCTGCTTGCGATCCTCTCCTGCCATCGTGCGCCGTCACCGAGCGCCGGCGACGCCAAACCCGCCGTTCGGATCACGCAGTTCTATCCGAGCCCGCCGGTGATCGCACCGGGTGACACCACGAATCTCTGCTTCGGCGTGGAATTTGCCGATTCCGTCGAAATCGACCCGCCGGTGGAGAGGCTGTGGCCGACGCTGAGCCGCTGCATCGCCGTGCAGCCAAAGACCACCACAAGCTACACGCTCCGCGCGCGCGGCGCTTCCGGCGTCGCCACGCAGGTCGTCAATGTTGTCGTCGACGCCCGCGCACGAGCCGAGATTCCGCCAGCCGAGCCGCTCATCCAGTTCTTCGCCGCCAGCGCCGATACCATCGGACGCGGGCAGCCGGTGACGTTGTGCTACGGCGTGAAGAATGCGACCTCGGTACGTCTCGAGCCGAACGTCATGAAGATCGAGCCCTCGGAGCGCCACTGCTTTCGACTAATTCTCGATACGACCTCGCGCTTCACGCTGGTGGCGCGCGACGCGGCCGGTCGCACGGATCGCGAAACCGTCGTCGTCCAGGTGAAATAGCCGCTACTGGAGCCCGAAGGCAAAACGGAAACTGTTGGCGGCGATTTCCTCCAGCTCGCGTTCGCTAAATCCGAACTCGCGCGACGCCAGCTCGTACTCGGCGTTAAGCGACGTACGGAACAACCCGGGGTCGTCGGTATTCAACACAAGCGGCACGCCAGCGTCATAAAGCCGCCGCACAGGGTGCCGCGACAGGTCGCGCACGGAGCCGGTGGCCACGTTGCTCGAGATGCACACTTCCAGGGGAATATCGCGCTCGCGCAGCTCGGCGATCAGCCCCGCGTCTTCGATGGAACGGATGCCGTGGCCGATCCGGTGCGCGCCCAGCCGCAGCGCTGCTTTGACCGAGTCCGGTCCCGCCGTCTCACCGGCGTGCGGCGCGAGCTTCAGCCCGCTCTCGCACACGAAACGGAAGACGTCGCCGAACCATTCAACAGGCGCGGCCAGCTCATCGCCGCCGATGCCGAACGCGACCACGCCGCGCGAAACGCGCTCGGCCGCCAGCTCCGCGACGCGCTTTGCCGCAGCAGCGCCGAACTGACGGACAGCGTCGAAAATCCATCGCACGCGGACGGTGCGCTGGCTTGCCGCCGCCTCGCTGACGGCGTCGAAGATCGCCGCTGTGTCGCGCTGCCGCGAGACCATGACGCCCACAGAGAGGTTGATCTCGACGTAGGTCACGTTCTGCGCCGCCAGGCGCTCCAGAAAGCGCCGCGTGATCAGCGCGTAGTCTTCGGGTTGTCGCAGGTGGCCCACCGTCCATTTGTAAGCCTCGAGGAATCCCGTGAAATCCCGGAATACACAGCGCCGCGAGATCTCGTCCGCACTCAGCGACGGATTCAGCTCACACAGCGTCTCCGGCTCGATCGAGCCTTCCAGGTGAACGTGCAGCTCGGCTTTTCGAAGATCCTGAACCAGGCTCACGGGACGCGTTCCAGAATCGGCTTGCCGAGAACGCCGGTGTACTCGCGGTAGTCGATGCCCATCAGTCGCAGGATCGTCGGTGCGACGTCGCGCTGCGCCGCTTCGCGCGAGGACAGACCCGACGCAGGGATGCCGGCGCCCGCCAGCGCCATCCAGATCCTCCCGGCGCCGGCGACCTTGCCGCCGTGGCCATGCCAGTCCTCCAGCGTGTCGCCGCGACCGTGATCGGCAGTTATGATGATCGCGGTCGTTCCCCGGTACTCGGGCATGGAATTAGCCTGCTGTCCGATCGCAGCGAGGCATTCGTCGAAATAGGTGATGGTGGGCAGGACCTGGTCGTAGCGGCGGTCGTGCGCCCAGTCGTCCATTTCTCCGAGCGAGACATAGAGCAGGCGCGGCTTGAACACTTTCAGGTAGTCGACGGCCATCTCGCAGGTAACGTAGTCGTGGCGCACGGAAGCCCATGGCGTGAGGGCCCGAAGCTGCAAACGGCTGAGCTCGGAAAGGCGCGGCGTCGCGTCGGTGGATTCGTAGCCGGCGTTAAGGAAGATCGTGCCGGGTTTGCTCTCACCGATGTACCGGAAGTGGTTCCACGAGCCGAGAAGCGCCACCTGGTTACGCGTGAGGTTGAGCTTGCGCCGCACGAATTCGAGCACCGTCTCAGTGGGGTTCTGAAGTGGGATGTTGCCGGTGATGCGATCGTCCTGCGCCCGCCCCGTAAGGATTTCCGAATAGCCCGGATAGGAGACGCGATACCGGTTGGTGACCGTGACGTGCGTAAGCACGGTTCCCCGGGGCGCGATCTGCTTCCAGAAATACGGCATCAGGACTTCGCGCCGCGCCTCGGGCGTCTCGCGCCAGTACCGGTCGCGAATGGCCTGCGCTCTCTCCATTCCGGCCGCCTTCTCATTCATCAGACGCGCGTCGATGCCCCCCAGCAGCTCCTGCCAGCGGAGGCCGTCGGCGGTGATCAGAATTACGTTGCGAGCCGGCTGCGCCGCCATCGGCAGCGTTATGAGCAGAATCAGCCACGTGGCTATTCGGCTCGAGCGGGGCGCCTCGGTGTCGGCGCGTTTTGACATCATGTGCGATTGTATCGTGGCGTCCGGCATCGGGTATCTTTTTGACTTTGCCCGCTCGATCGATCGCCATAGCGGGCCTCGCCCTGACCGCGGCCACGGTGGCGGCGAGGAGCTGCGCAAGATGGGCGCGGCGGGCCGGGTCGTCGCGCGATAGGTCGCGCCGGCCTCAACGCGCCTTCAGCACGCGTAGAGCCAGCCTCCCGAGGAGAGTTCTGGCAGGCCCGTCGAGAAAGGCCCAGGTCAGCACTTTGACCAGCGCCGGGGGACGGTATCCAGGATCCCGCTCGCGCCGTGCGGCAATCATGTCGCTCAGCACCTGCCGGGGTTTCTCCCGGAAGCTGTCCAGCATCGCGGTCTGGTGCACGCACGAGATGGTGCAGTACGGTGCACAAGACTTTTCGCGTGCGGCTTCGCGCTCCAGGTCCGCGGCTCCGTATTGCCGCAAAGGTATCGCCGGATGGCCGCGTTGTTGCGAGCAGTAGTGCACGAGGCCGTCTTCGCAGACGTACAGGAACCGGCCGCCGGCGCGGCAGTGCCACTGGTTGGGCAGACCTCGAGCGATATTCTGCTGAAAACGGTCGTACTGCGCGAACGAAAACATCGCCTGTTCGGGACGCAGGAATTCCTGGTAGATGGCGGCATGATCCGCGGCGAGCGGCCGAAGCTGGCCGCCGCCGTCATGCAGGACTCCGACGGTGCTCGTGAACCCGAGGCCCCGGGCCCGTTCGGCGATCGTGAGGGCGTCGCGAGGGTTGCGGACGGGGCTGCCCAGCACCGAGTTGACGGTGACCGCGAACTCGGCGTGGGTGGCCAGCAGCTCCAGCTTGCGGTCCAATAGCTTCAGGCTTTTCTTCGAGGTTTCATCCGGCGTGACATTGTCGATGCTGATCTGGAGGTAATCGAGACCGGCGCGGTTCAACCTGATGATTCGCTCGGCGGTGAGCAGGTAGCCGTTGGTGATAAGCGTGGCGATGGCCTTGCGAAAGCGGATGTGCCGGATGATCTCATCCAAATCCGGATGAAGCATGGGCTCGCCGCCGCTGATCGTAATGATCGTGGTTCCGAGGTCCGCCAGCAGTTCAATCCGCCGCAGCATCTCGTTCAAGGGCACGGGGGCGGAAACTGCGTCGAATTCGTTGCAATAGGTGCAGGCCAGGTTGCAGCGGCGGATAGGCACGATTTGAGCCAGAATCGGGTGATGTTTTGAGTACATGGCGCGCGCGAACATACGCGATTCGCGCAACCGGCGGCCCGCCGCGCGCAACCGACGCCGGAGGCGGCGAGCCGGACTTGCAAGGAATCCTGATCCCGCCCGCTTCGGCATTCGTTACTCCCGTTCCGGTCGCACGCCGCCCGTCACGATCAGGCTGGTGCGTCCGTCGTCACCGCGAAGAATGAGAAAGCCCGAGGCGTCCAGGCCATCCGTTACGCCGCTAAGCGTCCGATCGCCCTGGTTGACGCTCACGCGCTTTCCGTGCACGAAGCTCGAGGCATCGGCAAATTGCCGTAGAATATCCTCGCCGCTTATCTCGGTGTACTCATCGACCGCCACCAGCAGCGACGCCAGGAGATCCTCGCGGCGATGTTTGCGCCCCGTGGCCAGGCGCAGCGATGTGGCCGTGGCCGCCAGCTCGGGTGGAAATTCTTCGTGATTCACATTGATCCCGATGCCGGCCAGCACGGCCCCATATTCCAGTTGTAGCAAAATGCCGGCGCACTTTCGCCCGGCGCACAGCACATCGTTGGGCCATCGCAAGTCGCATTCCACACCGCACGATTCCAGGATCGCGCGTCTGGTCGCGACGCCCACCGCGAGAGTCATCACCGGCAGCGCCTCCGGCGTGCGTGCTGCGCGAAGCACGATGGTCACATATAGTCCCGCCTCGCGTGGCGAATGCCACTGCCGCCCATAACGGCCGACGCCCGCCGTCTGCTCGCCGGCAACCACCGCGGTTCCCTCAGGGCAACCCGCCCGGGCGAGCGTGCTCGCCGCTGTCATCGTCGAGTCCACTGAATCATGCCAGTGAATCTGGCGGCCTGGCAGCGCGCGGCGAACGCGCTCAATGTCCACTTCAGTCCAGCTCCAGCCGGAAATTCAGATTCACGGCGGGCGCCGAGTGCGTGATCGCACCGCAGGACACAAAATCCGCGCCCGTCTCCGCGTATTCGCGGACATTCTCCAGCGTGATCCCGCCTGATAGCTCTACCTTCGCACGCCCGGCGATGCGCGCGATCCACTCGCGAGCCTGCTGCGGCGTAAGGTTGTCCAGCAGCAGATGGCTGGCACCCCACGCGAGTGCCTCGTCGAGCTCCCTGAGCGTTCGCA
>Ga0187893_10014017_pt1 | contig 11027 bp, 5 predicted proteins | sample MA1701074metaG_FD_139574 | JGI IMG/M metagenome (GOLD analysis project Ga0187893, IMG submission 139574) | White microbial mat communities from a basaltic lava cave in the Kipuka Kanohina Cave System on the Island of Hawaii, USA - MA170107-4 metaG ...
ATGCAAATTACTTATGGTTCTTCATTTAAAAGAGACTATAAAGCATGGGCAAAAAAGAATCCCGGTAAAGAAAATTTAATCATAACAGTTGTCAATCTTTTTATAGAAAACCCATTCCACCCGCTTTTATCCACACACAAATTGAAAGGGAAACTGAAAGATTGCTATACATTTACTGTTGAATACGACCTTAGGATAATATTTTATTTTGAAGATAATAACCATGCGGTTTTTATTGCTTTAGGAACGCATGACCAGGTATATTAAATCCATATCCCAACAGCAGTGAAGTCTCCTTTAGAAATATTACAGCAATACTGGCACCATTCTTCTTTCCGCCCGCAGCAGGAAGCAATTATTCAATCCGTGCTGGATGGGAAGGATACACTTGCTTTACTGCCTACCGGTGGCGGTAAGTCTGTTTGTTTCCAGGTACCTGCATTAATGAAAGATGGATTATGTTTAGTAATATCTCCATTAATTGCATTAATGAAAGACCAGGTAGAAAACCTGCAGAAACGCAGCATACCTGCACTGGCTATTCACAGCGGTATGACCTTCTATGACGTGAAACAAACATTGCAGCATGCTGCAACAGGTAATGCAAAATTTCTTTATCTCTCACCCGAACGCCTGGAAACAAATCTTTTCAAAGAATTTCTGCATCATCTTAATATCAGTCTCATTGCTGTAGATGAAGCACATTGCGTATCGCAGTGGGGCTATGATTTCCGTCCGCCCTATTTACGCATAGCCAGCCTGGGTGATGAATTACCGGCTGTTCCCATTATTGCACTAACCGCTTCTGCTACGCCACTGGTACAGGATGATATTGTTAGCAAACTAAGGTTCAGGGAACCAAATATTTACCGGCAGTCTTTCGAAAAGCCGAATCTTTCTTACAGCGTTTTTAAAGTGGATAGCAAGATCAACAAAGTACTGGAAATATTGAAAAATGTACCGGGTAGCAGCATTATCTATTGCAGGAACAGGAGGCTTACAAAAGAAGTGGCGCATCTTTTATCGCTGCAAAATATAGCAGCGGGTTTTTATCATGCGGGTTTATCGCAGGAAGAAAGAAACAATAAACAGGAAGCATGGATCAATAACAGAACAAGAGTGATCGTATGTACCAATGCGTTTGGCATGGGTATAGACAAAGCAGATGTTAGAACAGTTATACATTATGATACACCTGACTGCTTAGAAAATTATTACCAGGAAGCAGGCCGTGCAGGAAGGGATGGCAAAAGAGCTTATGCTGTATTATTGTACCAGCCGGAAGATGCAACCTCATTGGAAGCCCTGCCTGATATACGTTTCCCTGTGATGTACGATATAAGAAAAGTGTACCAGGCACTGGCAGATTATTTGCAAATACCGGTTGGCTCCGGTGAAAATGGTTATTTTGATTTTGACCTGAATGAATTTGCAAAGAATTTCAAACTCGATATTCATCTTGCAATTAATGTACTGAAAGTTTTGGAACAGGAAGGCCACCTTACATTTAATGAATCTATCTTCCTTCCGTCGCAGGTAAAGTTTACTGTTGCAAAAGAATTGTTACTGGACTTTGAAAAAAGTCACCCGCAACTTGAACCTGTAATGAAATGTTTGCTGCGAACTTATGAAGGTGTATATGATAACCGTGTTTCTGTACATGAAAAACAAATAGCAAAACTTACGTGGAAAAAAATTGACGAGGTGAAGAATGATTTACTGCAACTGCATACACTTGGAATAATAGAATACCTGCCACAAAAAGAAACACCACAAATTTATTTTATACTCAACCGCGCTCCTGCACAGTTCCTGCACATCAATCATGAAAATTATCTGCTCAGAAAACAACAATTTGAATTAAGAACTGAAAACATGCTTCATTATTTGCATTTACAGAAAGAATGCAGGAGTAAATATATATCTGCTTATTTTGGAGACAGCACAGTTAAGGAATGTGGTATATGCGATGACTGTTTGAAGAAAAAAAACACCAGCTTAACAGAGGAAGAATTCAGAAAAATAGAACAGCGCATCATGCACCGGATAAACGGAAATACTATAGCAGTAAAAGATTTATTGCCGCAAATGCATGGTATAAAAAAAGAAAAGATATGGAAGGTGCTTGAGTTTCTGCAAAGCGAAAAGAAAATTAAGATTGATGAATTTGGTATCATTAAGCTCATCTGAAAACAGAATGCTGATGTGAGTGACACAATACCAAAAGCTATCGCGGCAACGAAACCCGGATACTATGAAAACCGATGATGGTATTAAAATAAATTATTTTTTAAACAGCTTCTTAAAAGCTTTTTGAGTTAATTATTTTGGACTCGTCCGACTTTTGGCGGATACCAGCCAAAGTTTTTTATGGCCCGCCCGAACGTACAGTAATAAGAAGGTAATTTTTATGAGCCCATCGTTCAGTACGGGCGGCATCGTCCCTTGCGTCGCACTCTTGTGCTTTCGGCCCTGCGTGCAGCAAGTGCGAAGCAATTGCCTGCATCCCCAACTTGTTTCGGGAACGTTCATCAGTATATCTTCATGGCAGCAAAGAACGCATAACAAATCCTTTGTAAATAATTCAAACAGTGTCTTAGTTTTTCCTAAACTGCGCTTTAAAAAAGCTTCTGTTAAAACTTGTGCCGGTTAAAAAAAATCATTAGTTTAATTTTAAAAATGCCCGTTATCATCCGTAAAGCAACAGAAGCAGATATACAAGCCATATTTGAGCTCATCAAAGCATTTGCCGCATTTCAGCAAACACCTGAAAAAGTTTTTGTAACGCCTGAACAGATGAAAGCGGATAAAGAACTTTTTCAATGCTTTGTAGCAGAGGAAATAAGTACAACTGAAATTGTTGGCTTTGCTTCTTTCTTCTTTGCCTGTTATTCATGGAGCGGCAAAGCATTATATCTCGATGACCTGTATGTAAAAGAAGCATTCCGCAAACAAAATATAGGTTCAATGCTTATGAACAGCGTAATTGATTTTGCAAAAGCGAACAATTGTAAAAAATTACGCTGGCAGGTATCAAACTGGAACACAAATGCACAGGCCTTTTATAAAAAGCTTGGTGCAATAATAGATGATGTTGAAATAAACTGTGATCTTGTTTTGCAGTAAAGACCCAAAATTGTACGTCTTTACAAAATATGTATGGCAATTGATGCATGAGTGCTGGCGGTAACAATCACTACATAATAGCTACCCGGTGATAATTTGTTTCCTGTAATATACACGCTATGCTTGCCTGCATCCTGCACCGTATTTAAAATATGTTGTGCAAGGCTGCCATCAGGTCTGTAAATGTTTATGATCACTTTTTCTTTTTGCATCGTTTTGTAACTAATCACGCTTTGCCCCTTTACAGGATTGGGTGCTGCCATCAACTGCAAATCATTTTTATTTTCCGCAGCTTTCAAACTAATTCCAAAATCTGAAAGCGGCCTGCGCCAGACACTATTCTGGTAAAGCCCTGCATATATGTTTGCAGCAGTAAAAGTAAAACCCTGTACAATGTTATTGGGCGGGGGATCAAACCCTGCATTTTGCTGCGTGAATGATGCACCATTATTATTTGAAAAATACACACCGCCATTATTCCCCACAAAAACATTGTTGCGGAATACACCTATCGTATAACCTCCATTTTCGGCGGGAATACCAGGTCCAAAGAGTTGCCATGTTACACCATTATTATTTGATAATATATTGGTTGAATTTAATGTGCCTGCATAAAAATGAGTAGCCCCATCAGACGCCATGCAGGTAAAATCTGCAATTGTTTCAAATGCAGTTGTCCATGTTACGCCATTATCGGCTGACCGGTATATCCTGTTATTTAGTATAAGCGCTGCCGAAGCAGCACAGGCCACGGCGCCATTTGCCGCAATACCCAGTATCCTGAAGTTTGTTCCCGCTATATTCGTTGCATTCCAGGTAAGTCCAAGATCGGTTGAATAATACAACCCCCGGTCTGTTCCTATAAGAATATTGGTGGTGGTTCTTGCCAGACTATTCACACACAAAAAGCCTGAAGGCTGTTGTGGCAGGCCATTGCGTATGCGTGTCCATGTAGCGCCATTATTGGTTGACCTGTACAGTCCATTGCCGCAGGTTCCTGCCAGCAGTATACTATTGTTAACTACAAGCGTTGCAAAAACAATTGAATTGGAAAGCGTATCTGCATTGTTTGTTGTGCCTATCTTGCTCCAGCTATTGCCTGCATTCGAGGAAGCATACACACCATCGCCATGTGTGCCGCTGAGCAATATATTGCCGGTTGTAGTCATAGCATTGTCTATAACTGCTGCAGGCATAAAGCCATTTAAAGTATAGCTCCAGTTTCTCCCCCTGTCATTTGATAAAGCAATGCCTATCTCGTCATAGCCGAGCAATAAAGTATTTTTATAAATATAAAACTGGTGTGTAAACCAGGTGCCGCTGCGTAAACCGGTTGCAGCTACTGCTGTCCATGATGCACCAAAATTGTTTGAATAATAAATGCCCACCGTACTTCCTGCAACAATAATATTATTGGCAGTTCCAAGGCCATTGATGCTGGCCTGCCTGCTTGCCGGTATAACCGGAATAAAATTCCCCCAGTGCACACCTCCGTCAAAAGAGCGGAAAATACCTCTGCCCGATACAAGCAATACAGAATCTCCTCTGCCCAAAAAAGAAGGAGTACCCACTAAAAGAAACGGAGAAGAAGGTTCATAAAACCAGCTATCACCATTATCATCAGAATAAAAGATAAGATTGTCAGAAACAACAACAAGGTGAGATGTTGATGCAATGATCGAATGTATGGTTGAACTGCCCAATGCGCCACCACTGGCATCTGTCCATAAGCTTCCGTTATCTGATGATTTGAATAAGCCTGCACCTGTGGTACCTGCATATATAAATCCGTTTGCAACATATAAAGACTGTACAAATTTGCCAGCCAGGCTGGTGTTGAAAGGCAGCCAGGTTGCCCCGGTATCAGATGAGCGGTACACGCCATCATCTGTGCCTGCAAAGAGAAATGCATCTTTGGAAATCAGGGAAAATACTGTTCTGTTTTCTATGCCTGTATTAGCTGTTTGCCAGGAAACACCGGTATCCGGAGATCGGAAAACACCTTTCGAAGATGTGCCTGCAAACAAACTGTTGCCCACACCATAGAAACAGTTTACAGACATACCGGGAGGGCCTCCTGTTTTTGTCCATTGGGCAGATGTACTGCATGAAATAATAAGTATTAAAGCAGCGGTTATTTTAATTCGGTTAAGCATATAACATTGTTTTAGAATCAATGATGAATAGAACAGATAAATGCTTAAGCCTTTGTTTATTGGGGGTTACACAGGTCTTGGAAATTGCTTCTTAAAGGTAAAAACAAATTTTAAACCAATGCAGGATTTTTGATGAATGAACAGGAAGCAGATGCATGAATAATTTTTTGAACCCGGCCGCAGTAAAACTATGAAGCTTTCGTTGCGTCGCACACTTGTACTAATGTACTGCCCTGGTGCGTGTCTCACGCACCACAATTCCGCTTCGATAAAAGCTCCTCATATTTCCGAACGTACAAGTGAGTGACACAACAGGCGATGCCATAAGCATTGCAGCCCCCGTTCCCAAAAAAATTCTCAGCAGACGTCGAAGCGATGCCTGACAGTAAACGTTTTTTTTATCCGTTAAAATAAGCGGTCTGTATCCCCGTCACCTGTTTTCCTGGTAAAGTATATCTTCTTCGGGGATATTAAGAAATTCGCAGAGCCACACATTCAGTAATGTGGCATATAAATATTTAATGTGGCCACCCACGCCTGTTGTTCTTAAAAGCGCATGGTAGTAAATAATATTTTTTGTATCCTTTTCGTGCAAGGCATCAATTGCTTTAAGCAGCCAGAAACATTTTATATGAAAAGCGTGTAGCGGTTTACCGGGAAATGCTTCCTGAACCGTTGCCATTTCATTGATGCGCGACAATCCGGTGTCTTTATCTTTTTTAATGCTGTTCCATGCTGCAAGCGCAAGCTGTATGGCCGGCGAAAGACCGTCTAACGCTTTCTTTATTTTGGAAAATTCATACAGCATAATAATAGGCGGAATAGAATGAAATGCCATTAAAGAACCCACATCAATTGTACGGTATTTATGTATCAGTTTCAGAAATTTATCCAGCTTTTTGATATCATCCAGACTGCTAAACTGTATTTCCTGTATTTCTTCAAATGCTTCTTCACGTATTTCTTCTGCAGCTTCACTTTCTTCTTCCCATGCCTTCCTGTTCTGGTTGAACGCCTGCATTTCAGGTGTTTGCTCCAACTTTTCATCTGTTAAAACAGAAAGCGGTTTTTCTTCCTTTAGTTTTCTCCACAGCAGTTCGCTGCGAATAATTGTTTCTTCAATCATCAGTAATTCTTCATCTTCCAGGGCTTCCATTAGCGCATCTGTATCTTCATTTCTTAACGTGTTAAAGTCATCAGACAGACGCTCTTTATCGTCGGCAAAATCATCTTCATCATCGTCTTCTTCAAAATTTTCTTCATCATCGTCATCCAAATCATCGTCATCCAAATCATCATCGCCAATAGTAAAATGATAATTCCCTTCTCCTGCATTTTTTTTCAGTTTTTGCAGGGCCGGCCCGTAGTTGTATGTACTGTTTACCATAAGGTGCGGCTTACCTTCTTCGTCACCTACTGGTACATCAATTACAGGTATGCTTTCATCATCTTCATCAAGAATGTATTTTGTTATTGCAAAATCTTTGTGCGGCGCAATTTCATATTCCGCCGCAAAATCATGCCCTGCATAAACAATATTATGCGCAGTTATATAATCGGTTTCAGTAAAAAAAGCTTCCCCTATATTGAACCTTTCTTCTACATATTTCTCAGTTTTATTAAACAGGTAAAAAGTATCTTTTATACCAAGGCACATCAGGTCAACCAGGTACAGGCCCGCAGTACAGTTTCCGTTTACATGCCTGCGCATTATAACAACATTTGCCATCCCCATCTCCTGCCAGCCGGGCGTAACGAGGCATTTATATACAGGCAGCGTTCTTGCTTTTGTACGTATATAATTCTCCGGCGATAACTGATGCACTTTTGCCATAATACACTCATTTATTTTTATGGGTGCAAGTTAAATGCAGAAGCTGATTGTGTTAAACCAAGCTGAAAATATTTATCAACAGTTTTAAATATGGATATATGATTTTTATGTGCCTGGCTTTGTACTACTATGAATCGCCTGTTGCGTCGTCACTGACCCCGAGATAGTTTTGTGTGCTGAATCGGGGCACACTTGCACTGGTGAATACAAGTCAGCAAAGTCAGAAAGTAAAGCGCTGCGGAATTTTTTTATTCCGTATTGACCCCGCCCTGGTGCGTGTCTCACGCACCACAACTCCGCTTCGATAAAAGCTTCTTAAAATTCCGAACCCTGAAGTGAGTGACACAACCGGCGATGCCATATGCACTGCAGTTGGTTCCCAAAAAAATTCCCCGTAAAAAAATCCAGCCTTCATCAGTTACCGTAGATATTTCAACTAATGTGCTTAAATAATTTGCCAGGGACCATCCCGCAATCCCCGATGCAACAGATCCGTTTCTTAACACCAAAAAATAAAAAAACATGCGATTTAGAAAACTAAAGACCTGGCGTCTTGTGCCTGTTGCTGCCGTAATGGGAACGGCTGCACTGCTTATGTCGAGCAGTCACAGGGAAGCGCCATTGATTGCCAATGACCCGCTTGCGGATAATACAGATGTGTATGCGTTCCGCAGCCCGGATAAGCCTGACATGGTTACCATTATTGCGAATTACATTCCGGGACAACTTCCCTTTGGCGGGCCAAACTATTACCAGTTTGGCGAGAACATCCGTTATGAAATTCACATTGACAATGACATTGCAACTGCGGGTGATGACATTGTGTATCGTTTCACTTTTCAGCAGGTGAACGAAGACCCTACAACCTTCTTTAACATAAGGCTGGGCAAAGAAAACCTGAAGACAACTTTTACGATGGAGAGAAGTACCGATGGCGGCGTTACTTTTCAAACAGTGAAGTCTGATGGTTATGTGCCACCTTATAACATTGGCCCGCGTTCTATTACAAGCACTACCGGTTTGGGCGCCAATTCTTATGCGCAGCTTTTCAAAAAAGGCATTCAGCAGGCTTCTACCGGTGAAACAGTTTTTTGCGGCCCCGTTGATGATCCATTCTATGTAGACCTTGGCGGCATCTTTGATCTTGGTGACGCACCACGCCAGACAACGCCATCTTCAGATGGTCTTGCGTGCAAAAATGTTTCTGCCATAGCTATTCAAATTCCCATTGCTTCATTACAGAAAGATGGTAAATCTGCAGATCAGGCTATAAACATTCTTGACCCTGATTTTGTGATCGGCGTATGGGCATCTGCCAGCAGGCAAAGCATGCGTGTATTAAATGGAGATGGCACAGAAACACATTCAGGTAATTGGGTGCAGGTTTCAAGGCTTGGTATGCCATTGGCCAATGAAGCTGTTGTGCCCATTGGTTATAAAGACCTGTGGAATTCTTTAACGCCTTACCAGGATCTTGCTAACCTTGCAACGTTTGGAAATTTCTTCTACAATCCTGAACTGGCATTGTATATGGATGATGCACAGTTTGGTACTGCAATACCTGCATTATCAAAATTGCGCATACAGAAAAACTCTCTTGGTTCATTTGGTTTTGGTAATGGACAGGATGGCTTATACAGTTTAAAAGGTACAGCCGCTGTTGCAGGTACCGCATTAGACGATGCTATATTCGGAACATTACTGCTGCCTGCACCGGCTTCTCCAAGATCAGTTGATATATGGCCTGCATTTCATACAGGCGTTCCTAATCTTAGCCCATATCAATTAGCAACAGGCAAAAACGGTGATCCGCTTGCAGCAGGTAAACCATTTGTAAATAACTTTTTACCAAATGGTGGTGATATGCTTCGTTTGAATATGGCCGTACCACCCACTTCCCCCAAAGATCCCAACTTTAGCAGAGATGGTTTAATACGCGCTGCTGTACTTGGTTTGCTTGATACTAACTACAACCAGAACACAGACATACAGTTCATCCCCAACATGGATGGTTTCCCCAACGGAAGAAGAATTCAGGATGATGTAACACGTATAGAACTGCAGGCTGTTGGTGGTGTTGTACTGGCTGCTATTGGCCTGCCTTATGATGATTATGATGGTACCAGTCTTGTTACGCCGCAGTTACAAAAAGTACTCACTTATCATACAGGTGTGAGCAATAACGACATTAAGTATCTCGACCAGTTCCCTTATGTGCAATTGCCCTGGAGTGGTACAGATCCTAAGTGTGGCTGCAATACCACAGATATGGCAAAGCCGGATGATAACAGTGATAAACTTCCCGCACAGGCAAAACCTGCAGTTAAAGTACCGGTAAGCACGAATATATTTTTATCTGCTTACCCCAATCCCGTTGCTACAGGCGCCAGCACTATTAAGTACCGTATTGAAAAACCATCGAACGTTACCGTAAATGTATTTGATGCAAATGGTAAACAGGTTGCTGTACTTGTAAACCGCAGGCAGGATGCAGGCATTTACAATGTACAATGGAATGCAGGTAATGCAGGCAAAGGAATTTATATTATCAATGCCACTATTGATGGTAAGCTTACACAAAGCATAAAAGTTACCAAACAATAATGCTTTACCATAAAGAGATTCGCAGATATGATAACTGCGGATCTCTTTTAAATATTTATGATACCGGCTTTTGTTTTTTATGGCATCACCTGTTGCGTCGCATTTCGTTCATCTTTTTTGCTTGTGGCAGCAGTTATAGCCTTGTATTAATGTTCATTTTTATACTGACTTAGAGGGTTTCATCTTAAAAAATTTTTATGAAAAAGAATTTCATCTATACTTTACTAATTATTGTTTTTGTTTTTGCAATTGGGGCAATTGTTTATAGTTACACCACCAATACAACAACAGAAAATAAAAACAAAACATACACACTTCTTCCCCGCAAAGGAGTTGCAGCAATATCACCTGAATGGCTGAAAGTAAAAGAACAGGCCTATACATTATTAAAAGCTCTTGAGACCAATCCCAGCGATACAAAATCTTTAACACAACTTGCCACATTATATATCCGTGAAGCACGCATTACAGGCAATTATGCTTATTATGATAAGGCAGCGCTTAGTTATGTAAATACCGCGCTAACGGCTGACAAAGAAAATTTTGAAGCGCTCATCTTAAAATCACTCTTATATCTTTCGCAGCATCATTTTGCAGATGGGCTTGAACTTGCACAAAAAGCAAAAGCAATTAATCCGTACAACGCTTATGTGTATGGTATTGCGGTTGACGGCAACGTTGAAATGGGCAATTATGATTCTGCCGTTGCAGATGCGGATAAAATGTTGTCTATAAGACCAGACCTGCGCTCTTATTCACGTGCCTCTTATTTAAGGGAAATCTATGGTGATTATCCCGGCGCTATTGACGCAATGAAAATGGCTGTGCAGGCCGGTGCGCCCGGTGATGAAGCAACAGAATGGGCCCGCATACAGTTAGGCCATTTATATGAAAATACCGGCGACTTACAAAATGCTGAAATGCATTATACAATTTCTAATGAAGCAAGGCCAGGCTATCCTTATGCGCTTGCAGGGCTTGGCAGAATTGCAGCAGTAAAAAAAGATTATACAAAAGCCATCAGTTATTTACAACAGGCCGATACAACTGTTACTGATTTCTCTATAAAAGAAACATTGGCCGGTGTGTACCATGATATGGGGCAAACTGCAAAAGCAAATTCGTTGCAAAAAGAAATAATTGAATTGATGCATGCAGATGCAAAAGCAAGTGCCGGTGATGATGGCATAGCGCATTTTGCTGATAAAGAACTTGCCTATGCTTACCTTAAAATAAATGACTATGATAATGCATTAAAACATTCCTTGCTTGAATACAACCGCAGACCCGATAATATTGATGTGAAT
>Ga0187893_10014018_pt1 | contig 11026 bp, 8 predicted proteins | sample MA1701074metaG_FD_139574 | JGI IMG/M metagenome (GOLD analysis project Ga0187893, IMG submission 139574) | White microbial mat communities from a basaltic lava cave in the Kipuka Kanohina Cave System on the Island of Hawaii, USA - MA170107-4 metaG ...
CCGGAAGGATTCAGGGGAGGATTGAGCGCCGGGAACTATGCAAGCATCACGGGAGCGTCGCCGGCGACGCTCCCGTGATGCTTGCATAGTTCCCGGCGCTCAATCCTCCCCTGAATCCTTCCGGACCCTCGCGCAGCATGCGAAGCAGCTCCTTTTCCTGACGGCTGTTTAACTGGCCTCGTAACCCATCGAGCACCTTGGTCTTGTCGATCAGAAATTCGACGCGCGCTTCCGTACGCGCCTGAGCTTCGAGAGCGATTCCGGCGAACCAGGAAAGCCATGGGGTTATTTCGTTGTCCTTGTTTGCCTTTTCCAGGGCTTGATAATAAGCCTTGCGCCTGATCAGTATGGTTGTGGCCAACGAGGTCAGCGTTGGGTGGCCCAACGCCTGGGCGAGCGCCTTCTCGGATATAGCCCGGCCGATTCTTCCATTGCCATCCTCAAATGGATGGATAGATTCAAAATAAAGATGCGCGATCCCTGCCCTCGTCAAGGCGGGCAGCGGCTCGGCACCATCGGCCGTGGTGGCATTGAACCACTCTATGAAGTGTTTCATTTCCGTGGGAACACATGAGGACGGCGGCGCCTCGAAATGCACTTTCGGGGCGTGCACCGGGCCGGAGACGACCTGCATCGGCTCGTCGCCCGTGCGGTAGCGCCCGATCTCGATGAGGGCAGTCCTGCCTTTCATGAGCATTCGATGCCATGCGAAGATCATGGCGTCCGTCAGAGGTTCGGCCGACGATCGATAGAGATCGACCATCATTTCAGCGACCCCCTCCTCTGCCGGTCGGACTCGGCGCGTGTCGGTATCAAGCCCGAGCTGTCTGCGGACCGACGACTGAACACTGGCGCGATCGAGGATCTCGCCTTCGATCTCGGACGTCGTGACCGCCTCGGAACTGATCGTTTCGACGGTCAGTTGCTCCTGATCGCCCGATCCGAGATGCTTGACAGTGCCGACGAACACCCCTGCCCCCAGCAGAAAGCGCTCCTCAGCCTTCCGCAGGCGAGCGTCGGCCCACGAGAATTGGGGCCAATCAGATCTTTGCCAGTTCCAGGGCATGAGCGATAGAAACAGCCTCTATCGCTCATAATATCCTATGAGGTGAGCGATAGCAAGAATTCCAATCGCTCATCCTCAAGTCGTTTTACCCTTTGCCTTCGAAACGTGCTCGGCGGCTTTCTCAATGAATCTGTCGATGTCGGCGACGCTATCAAGCGTGGATTGCCTGCGCCGTACATACTGACGGAACTTTGTACTGTGTCGATGTCGCGCTGCAGCGTGCTCTCCGCAACACCCATGTGTGCTCGGCGGTACTCGCAATACTCATTCAACAGAGGAGGCAATACCGCCGCTTCGGGTTTATCTTTCCACGTCGGCACACTTACACCCAGAGATCGCAGCGCCGATGCCCAGGCGTGAATGGCGCTCCGGCAGAATCGCGACTGCTCCCGGCCCTTCGTCTCCCGTTCATCCGGGGCCCGGCGTAGTTCCGGGCAACATCCGGGTGGGTGACCTCGTATATACAGCCATGAATCGTATCCGCCAGAGCCATCACATCCCACGGACGAATGATCAGCAGGAGCCTCGTCAGCTCGTGCCGCTCACCGTTGTGATCCTCTGCCTGTTTGCTCAAGCCGGGCTTCCCGCTAGTGCTCAAACGGTCAGCGCAATGCCTGCGCTCCCGCCGCCAACTGGTCCGTTCGCGGCTGGAAGAGTAACCATGCACTGGACGGATCGATCGCGTATCGAGTCGCTCGCCCCCGACCGCGGGGGGCGCGAGTTGATGGTGGACATCTGGTATCCCGCTGAGCGGACAGATGGCCCCGTTGCGCCGTACCTGGACCGTTCCGCTTTTGAGCAACCGTCGACTGCGGAGCGGCTGAAAGGCTACCTCCGGGCCGCCTACGAACCGATCAAGGCGGGCCTGGTCCGGACTCATGCAATCCAAGGCGTGCCGTTTGCCCGCTCAGTGAAACGCAGCCCAGTGCTGATTTTTTCGCACGGCGGTGGTGAAGCCAGAGAAACTTACACCGCGCAGCTTGAAGATCTCGCGAGCCACGGGTACGCAGTCGCCGCTATAACGCACACTCATGAGGCAGCGCTGGCGATCTTTCCCGATGGGCGCCACATTCTGTTGACGCCAAAACGCTGGCCTCGGCCCACGGTCAGCACGATAGAAGGCCTGCCGCCATCGGAGGAAGCGAACCCGGACCGGTTGCGCTGGTGGGCCGATGACATCCGTTTCGTTTTGAACGAACTGACTCGTGAGAATGGGATACGTTCGTCGATGGCGCCGTTTGCGGGACGGCTAGATCTCGCACATTCCGGCGCGTTTGGACATTCCGCCGGCGGACAGGCGGCTGCCCACGCTTGCCAGATTGATCGTCGTCTGCGAGCCTGTCTGAATCAAGATGGACTCTCGGCCTTCGCGCCGTACTACCTCGATGAACGCGGCTGGGGTATGGATCAGTCGTTTATGCTCATTGAGCGCGCCACGGAGACAGACCCTCCGAGCGATGAGGAACTCGCCGCTATGAAAATGACGCGTGGCCAGGTAGAGAAAGTCCTCGCAAAGCTCAAGGAGCGCCATAATGCCGCTCTTCGGAACACCGGTAAGACAAGCTACTGGGTTGTGCTGCGAAACAAGACGACATCGCATGCCGATTTCACGGACTTGCCGCTTCTCCAAGCTCGTAATAGCGCCGAAGCGCGGACGCGCGCACGTCTGCTGAATGTAGTCCGAAACTACACCCGCGCGTTCTTCGACCATAACCTCAAGGGAATGAAGGTAACACTCTTGAACCAAAACGCCGCGAACGAGTTTGTTGAGGCAGTGCAGAGGTTTGAACCTACAACAAGGCCTGGGAGAAGGCGCTAAGTCAAACGCCGCCGTAGGGAGTGCTACGTTCGATCTGCTGCGCAGCGACAGCGATAAACTCCAGTGTAGTCGGCATGTGGCGGGTAATCCGGCCGCGCGATCGCCGTCGGGCGGCGAGCATCATCGGAAAACGCTACTCCGTTGATCAGGAGGAATCGCGCCGGGCCGAAGCAGATACATGAGCATTCAGGCTCGGCGCTCGACGCTATACCTTGCACTTCTAGTGGTGCTGGCATAGGATAGATAGAAGCAAAAGAGATACACACGGGAAATGCCCACTGCCAAATCCGATCTTCCACAAGGCACCCTCGACCTGCTGATCCTGAAAACGGTGGCTCTCGGCCCTGTGCATGGATATGCGATCGCGCAACGTCTACACTTCGCCCGGACGATCGACGCGGCAAAGAAGTACGTCGTGTCAAGCACCCTGGACCGGGTCGATTGGAACGCCGAGCTCGTGCGCGGAGATCTGGAGAAGGCCGTTCAGCAGCTCAAGCGGGAGTCGGGAAAGGGACTGTTCATGGGAGGCGTGAAGCTCCCGCTGGCATTGGCGGAGCTGGGATTGATCGATGAGTACGAGTTCTTGGTGCAGCCCAGGCTAGTGGGCCACGGGCCGACGTTGTTCGCGGGGCTATCGAAGTATGTCGACTTGAGGCTCGTGCGCCGGCTGGAGTTCGGCTCGGGGCGGTGGCGATACGGTATGAACCGAGAAGGTAGCGATTGGGCTTGTTAAGCATCGAAATCCAAGTTGACGGGTTGTCGCCCCGGTCGTACGTGTGCTCTGCCCGGATTGCTCCTGGATCACGCGCTACACGGAAGTTATTTCGTAAATTGGGCAAAAGGGGTCCCTTTCTCCCTCTTCCGGGTTGCCGACCGTCCGGGTACGTTGAAAATACGGTGAGTAGGCGTGGCCTCCACTCCAACTGATCCACCAGCTCACTGGTACCTTAGCCAAACTTTGGTTGTCAGCTTCTGCTCGATGCCGGGTACGCTATGGTCGCAGACACCCTGTGGAAAGATCGTCTTCAAACGCCCTAATCGATCCGGAGTAAGAGATTGCGAATAATCCTTGGGATTGATTGGCTTAAGCGCGCATTTGAGAGTATTGCCGACCAGCGGCCCGTCGGCGGCCATGCGCGGGTTTCCATGGTTGGGATAAAGCTGATTGCATCGACCGGAACCGTCAAACGTCTGCGGCTCCGCGATCTTTTCGCCTTGCGCGGTCCAGCAGGCGTCCACCAGGTCAGCCGGCTTGTTGCGTCGCACTTTTGCAGCGGCGCTACCCGCCGACGCGTCGCGGCGGATGTTATCCAGCCATCGGTCCATCGAACGCACCTCGTTTAGAACCGCAGACGGAGGCAATGACTGCGGATACGTATGAATGACATGATTGTCCGCGTTTCCATTTGCAGCCACTAGTCTCGCGCGCGTGGCGAAAGATCGATGCCGGTCATGAATGTTCGATGCCGTATCCACATAATTTCGGTAGTCGATGATGGGGATTGTGCGCAGGCTGCCTCCACCCACATTGACCCGGCCCTTTCCGTAAGCCGCGCGGAGCGCCGCCGGATCCGCCACCGAGCGGTTCGCAATCGGGTTTCCTTCGGCGTCGTAACCGCCGACATGCTCGTTGAGCTGCAAAAACTGCTCGGCGCTGATTTTTCCAGCGTTGAATGCAGCCAGACCATACTGCACGCCGACATTATCCAGCGGCCGACGCGCGAAGCCGGTCTTCGGATCCCGCCCATAGGTCTTCACCTCGTGGTCGTAGATCGCGCAACGCGCGCCGTCAGGATTGGTGGCTTTGTCGTAGAGCATTGGTTTAGGGACGGATGCGTCGCAAAACCTGGCCTGTAACCATCCCGGAGAGTAGCTCCGCATCCAACTCACGCACGTGCCCCAACTGTTGAACCCCGCTACCGCAGCCTTTTGCTCGTCCGTCCAGGCACTGCTCGACGCCTTAAATGCGCGATCGAGCAGCGTGCAATCGACCGTGCTCGAGATCACGGTGGTGACATCAGGATAACTGGCCGACGGCAGGATGCCGTCCAGCAGACCAGGATAGTTCTGGGCGATTAGATGCTGCTGCATCGAGCCGCCCGAGCCGCCGATGCCAATTGTATGAACTGGAACCCCGAACTGCTTGATGAAATGCTCCTTGACCATCATCATGGTCTCCGCCGATGTCACATCGTCGCAGTTGTTACCCAGGACGTTTAGGCTCGACGAAGCAACCGCGTAGCCACTTGGCAGCAGCGTGTCGTTCACCAGATTGCCCAGTATGCCCTGGTGGTATCCAGCCCCGCAGCCGCCTGCGAAGGCGTAGATTAGACGTCGGTTCCACCCCAGACTGGCTGTCCAGGGGTCCGGCAGAGGCTGGGTCGGATCGTGCAGAAACACAATCATGTAAAGAGCACGATTGATGGTCCCTATTTCGCGGCGAATGATGTAATCGACAGTGTTTCCTTCCGTTGTTGTTGTTTTCGCGATATCCGACGGTCTATTCGCCAGGTCAAAAGGCTTGAACCCTGGGGGCATCGCTCCACGAGAAAAAGGCGTCGCGGCGCGGGGGGCGGCTGTGTGGATTTATAGAAATATGCGAGGGTGGTCTTAACGCTGCAATCGGCATCAAGCGGCGGCCCGAGTCCGGCCGCCTCGGTCTGACAGACGAACGGCTTCTGGTGTGGGCCCGAAAAAATCGGGCCAGTGATTGGATGGTTCAGCAGGTCCAGCCGAGCGGCGCCGATCTGTAGTCTGTTCTTTCCATTTGCCAGCCCTTCGACGCGGCCCAGCAGTGATCCGCTTTCGCGGCCGCGGCGGAACGCGCTGCTGACATCACGGCCGTTTAGCATTGCGGTCAGCGGCGCATCACCCGGGCCATGCGCTTCGACCAGCGCGCTTCCACCGCTTACCATATCGGCGCGGCCCGAGACGACTCGGATCTGAAGCCCGCCGCCAAGCGCCGCCGTAACGAACACAGGCGTCAGGATCGCGAAAAGTTCAATTCTCATAGCGGTGCTCAGAAGTCATACTTTAGTCCCAGTTGAACCACGCGCCCCGGCCCAGAACGCAGCACCTGGCCCGCGCCGGCCGCATTGATCGTCGGGTTGGGCGCCGCGAAATTCGGATGGTTGAGCGTATTAAACGTCTCCAACCGGAACTGGAGCCGGTCGTTCTCCCTGACTTGGAACGACTTGTAAATTGCGAGATCCGCGTTTTCCAGTGAATCCGCGCGCAGGATATTGCGTCCGGCCGTGCCGAACGTGAACGGGTCTGGTGCCGCGAAGCAACCTGTGTCGTACCATTTGGCCACGGTGGGTTCAGCCAGCCTTCCATCGCAAATACGCTTCGGACGAGTAGGACTTCCCGTATTCGAAACATCGCCGGTCCAAGTGGGGGTGAGCGGGAAGCCGCTTTGCAGCGTGACGATCGCCGCCACTGACCAGCCGCCCAGCGCATGTCGCAACGCAGCTGGATTCGATTTGCCCCGGAAAAAGGGTAGGTCGTAAACCACGCTGGCGACGAAGGTCAGCGGAACGTCGAAATCCGAAGGCCCGCGGTCGAACCGGCAGTTATACGAATTGGTGCACGCCTGAGACGATTCGCTGCTGTTGTCAATCGTCTTTGACCAGGTAAATCCCGTTAACAAACTAAGCCCTGTGTCAAAGCGGCGTTCTACTTTGCTTTGAAAGGAGTGGTAGATCGATGATGCCGACTGCTCATTCCACATGACGTTCTGAAAATCGGGATACGGCCGCCGTGCTGGAATCGCTCCTGGGCCCGGCGTAGGAGCGTTGATGTTTCGGCGCATCTGTAAGTGCGATCCCTTGGTTCCGACATAAGCGCCCTCCACGCTAAGGCTCCCGAACAGCCGCTGTATCGTCAGATTCCATTGGCTGGTGGAGCCGAAGCCCGCTACCGATGGATCGTGCCCGTTCGCCTGCGGCTGCGCGCTAAACGTCGATTCCTTCGGGAAGAACGTCTGCGTGCTACGCTGCGGAACGCCCGTCGGACTCACCACGTTCAAAACGGCCTGCTCGCGAATGAGAAAGGGAGCTGACGCGTACTCATTCTCGCGATTGCCGTCGAGCTGGAACCAATAGAGGCCGTAGCCGGCTCGCACGATCAGTTTTTCCCGCAGCCGCCAGGCGATTCCCACGCGGGGAGCAAACTGGCCATAGTTGGTGAAGCGCAGAGACCGGCCCGGCAACCCTACGTTCTCCGCGAAGGTGATCAGCGGCCTGTAGGTGGGCAAACTCTGGGCCACAGAGGGATGCAGATTAGCAGTTAGCGCCTCCGGATTCGTGATGACGATGGCGCCGCGTCCGTTGCGAGGCCCGGCTTGAAATGACGCCATCTGATCAAACTTTTCGGTGGTGGGGAAGTTCAACTCGTAGCGCAGGCCGAGATTCAGTGTCAGATTACGCGTCAACTTCCAATCGTCCTGCACGTAGTTCCAGAAATTGCGCATCTGCAGGTAGAACTTCCCGGGAGGGGCAAAACGGGCGGCGGTAAATGGGATGCCTAACAGATAATCGCCCAGGCTGTTGCCGCTGGCGCCAGCCATCGAAGGGTTGCTAGTGTAACTTCCGTTATAGGAGAACGCTCCGGCACCGAAACCACGGGAAAGAACACCCTGATGAAAGCTCGCGAAGCTGCTTCCGGTCTTGATGATATGGGACCCCCGCACGAGGGTCACGTTGCCCACCAAATCGCGCGAATGGTGAACATTGGCGCCGCCGAGGGAGTTCGGCAGCCCGGCATAGCCCGTGTAAGCAAAGCTGGGATATGTCGGATATGCGTCGGAGATACCCGAACCAAAGCCTTGGATACCGGCGCGGGCCGTCCAATCAATACCGACATCGGGGCTATCCAGCTTGAGGATGGGGCTCGAATAGGAAGGGCGGACTTCCAGCAGCGTTACCGGTGAAAACACGTGAATCCAAGTCGCCACGGCGCTGATCCCTGTAGTGTTCTTGAAAATGGTATTGGGACTGTAGTTATTCTTCGAGAACCCGCTGTATGGGCTGACCGATAGGAAACCGGTGGCGGGATGATGAGTCCAACGGCCGCTGAGTGAGTCTTTTGAAGTAAGCTTGTGGTCGAGGCGCACGGTGACATGATTGTAATCGTCGATCACACGCGGCTCATTGCGAAAATTGCCGGTGATTCCGGCCGTGTTGGGAAGCGGCACCCATTCAAGGAAGAGCTGGGAGACGTCATCGAGACGGTTCCTGGGAATCACCTTACCCGGAAAGGGATCTCGTGCAATAACGTTACCGGTTCCGAGCCGCGATGTGGCTGGATCGAAAATCTGAAAAGGAAGCTCCGAGAGATCACCCGTTCGCATTCTTTGCGTGGGAACGGTTGCCAGCACCGTGTTGGTGGTCCGCTGGCGCTTTCCTTCGTAGGTTACAAAAAAGAAGGAGCGGTCCTTGCGAATCGGCCCTCCCAGCGAACCGCCAAACTGATTGCGCTTGAGCACCGCCACGGACCGGTCGAAGAAACCACGCGCGGCGAGCGCATCGTTTCGCAGGAACTCGCGTAGCCCGCCGTGGAAAGTGTTAGTTCCCGCCTTCGTCGAGACGTTGATCACGTTCGTTCCGTAACCGAATTCCGCCGAGAAGTTCGAGCCGGCCACCCGAAACTCCTCGATTTCATCGATGGAGGGCGTCACCGTCAAACTGCGCGCCTGGCGGTTGCTGGCGTTTCCCCCGTCCAGAAGAAAAAGCTGCGATCCAGGGCGGGAGCCGTTCGATGTGTTAAGCGTGTCCGACAAGCTGACCGTCGCCGCTCCGCCCCCGCCTCCCGCGTCGGTTTGGAAGTTCCTGGTGCTGACCGAGCCGGGAGTTAGCAACTGAAGTTGCTGGAAGTCGCGGCCGTTGAGCGGAAGGTCGACGATCCGTCGTTGTTCAACGACATGCGAGACGTCCGAACTGTCCGTCTTCAGGAGGGAAGGGGTTCCGGTCACGGTTACCTGGCTCGCGATGTCGCCGACTTCCAACCGGATGTTCGCTCGCAGCGTGGCGCCAGTTTCGAGGCGCAAATTAACGACCGCGGCCGTCTTAAATCCTGCGGATTCGGCTTCGATCCGATAGTTTCCCACGGGAAGCCCGGGCACAGCATAGTTGCCAGTAGCGTCCGTATCCGCGAAATAGCGGAGACCGGTGGCGACATTGGTGACCGCAATCTTAACCTCGGCGATCACCGAACCAGTAGGATCGGAAATCGTACCCACCAGTGTCCCTCGTCCGCCGCCTTGCGCCCAAAGTGAGCTGGCAGCCAGGGCCAGCGTCGCAACACTTGAAAGATGCAAGTTCATAACTTCTTCCTCGATGATTATTATTCATTCCGAACCGGATTCAGCAAACCGGACTGGGGCTTGACGCCCTCGTCTCTCCATTTGCGCAGCCGCGAAAAAGATTCCCCGATTTCAGCCAGCAAGAAGCCGCAGTGGCCGGAACGGCGAACAAATTCCTGAACAAACAAATCACCGCGATCGGCGTTCCTGGTAAGCAGGAGTAGACCGCCGGTGCCCAAACTGGCACGAGCAGATCGTAGGTGGTATGAAGGGCCAGCGGCCGTTCTATTCTCCCAGTCGGCGAATAGTGGGCTCGCACGTATTCCAACGCTCCGGGGTCGGCCTTATACCGGGCCACACGCTCGTTGACGCGTTCGTCATGCGGAATAACCTGGTATATCGTGTTCGTGTTATCAAACGGATTGCCTCGGGCGCGCCGCTGAAGATCCATTACGATGTGCGTAAACAGCTCCAATACCCGGGCCAGATCCACATTGTTGTCAATAAGTCCGTAGCGACGCACGATTTCCGCTTCCTTGGGTTTTGCGTCGAGCGCCCTGACTAAGGCCGGTCTTGGTACACGATCTACCGTGTAGTCGGCGGGATCTTTTGCTAGCGGCGGCATGACACCCGGAGAATATGTGTCAAACACGACCCGGACGTCGAAGCCGCGCTTCTCGACAAACCAGACCGCCGGGGCCAAGGGCCACACATCGCAAGACCGCCGTCGTCTCGCCGGGATCCAGACCGGGAAGATCGACGGGCAAGCCGTTGTCGGCCCTAACGCCAATGAGAATGTCTCCGCCCGCGGCATTCGCAAAGGCAGATACGCTACCGAGGAACTGAAGCCTCTTTTGTCATCGCGTTTGTCAAAGACCTCCGTCTTGTATTCGAGGTATAGGCCCTCGCCGATTTGGTTGTCGATCAGAGCCTGGAGGTCCGAAGCATCAACAGATTCCAATGGCTTATAGAGTAGGGAGGACATGCTACAAGACAGTAAGCCACATCATCGCACTCCCGTCATTCTGAAGTAAGAATGGTTCGCCTACTTGGACATAGAGTCGCCGGATTGTACACGTGCCGCGGTTACGCTCGTTTCCGATTAGCCGCCGGTAGTCGCCAAGTATTTACTTGAGATTCCCTAATGATGTCGGGTGATCGGCGTCTGATCACTCCGCTGTGAGCAGTACGCAGTCCAGAAAGTCTTCCAGGGTTGAGTGGGGCGCATTGGGTTGAGGCTGAAGATCGAATCGATGCTCCAGCGGACCGGAACCATGAAGTCCGTTCCGTTTTATGCCTTCAAGTCACATCATCATCCTCATCATGTGTGCCTTGAACGATAATCTGGCAGCGTCGGGAAGCATAAAGTGGGAGCGCCGGGATAAACCGGCATGAAGCAGAGAATGAAAGAGTCTTACGAGGAAGGAGTAGCGATCCACTCGGCCCCGAGTTTTGCGGTGGGCAACGTGAGGTGCCCGCCGAAGCGTAAACAGGGGTATAGGGGGGCTGGGTATCGAGCTTCGAAAATGCGCCATCAGGACGCCGACGCTGTCCACTTGGCGGAAGGCAACAGGATCCAGGGCGGTAGCGCGAGCCCTTGGGCAGTCCTGCGTAGTCGTAGACCCCAGACACGCCTAGAAAGTTCATGCACGAGAACCGGGAGACCTCGGAGGTGCCTGCCCTGGTGTACGGTGGCAGGCCGGCGGGAAAAGGCAGTAGCCGTACAGCCCGCATGCACGTCTCCGAGGGGTCGGACAGCGGAACAGTACCGATGAGTCATTCGAACAAAGACGGGAAACCGTTCGCGGAGAGTGAGGAGGGAAGGCCGCTGATCAAGGAG
>Ga0187893_10014019_pt1 | contig 11026 bp, 11 predicted proteins | sample MA1701074metaG_FD_139574 | JGI IMG/M metagenome (GOLD analysis project Ga0187893, IMG submission 139574) | White microbial mat communities from a basaltic lava cave in the Kipuka Kanohina Cave System on the Island of Hawaii, USA - MA170107-4 metaG ...
GCGCGCACTTAATGCCCACGCAGAAGTAGGCGATGATGGTCGTATAACCCAAGATGAAAAAAAAGATCGGCATAAAAGCGGGCATAAACGAAAAATAGCGACTCATTGCTGTCTGAACTAAGTGAGATCCAGGAATTGGCTCTAACGCTTGCCACACCCCTGTGACGAGCACTAAAAGTATACTCAGTGTACAGATGATATTGTCGATACACACACCCAATATAGCAAGCCTTGCCTGCCTTTCAGGGCTTACCACATTCGATTCGCTTTGAATAATGGAATCATAGCCAATGCCAATATCCGCAGAATAGGCCGCGCGCGATATGCCATGCTGAATGGCAAGCAGCATCGTGCTTCCTGCAAACCCGCCAACTGCCGCATGTCCTGCAAAAGCTGACTTAAAGACGACAAGCAAGAGATCTGGAATAAGCGCGTGTTCCCTGATGAGGATCCAGAGGCCCATCGAGATGTAGGAGAGCAAAAAGAGCGGCATGATGAAGCTACAGATTTTACCGATTCTAGACACTCCCCCAATCCCTGCATACAAGATTGAGCCAAGCAAAATCGGGATGATAATCCAAGGATGGACGTTCCAATTGGTTGTAACGCTCTCTGTAATGACTTTAAATTGGTAGATTTCTACCCCATAAATACAGAGCAAAACTCCAACAAGAACAGTCACCCAGCGCACTCCAAAGGCGTGGCGCAAGAAATAGATGGGGCCTCCGTCGTAGCCTCCACGCTCGTTGGGCACGCGATGCTGTAGACCCAAATAGATCTCTGCATACTTGATGATCGTACCAAAGATCATGGCAACCCATACCCAAAAAAGGGCTCCTGGCCCTCCAATTTGCACCGCTGTCACAATCCCCACAACGTTGCCAATGCCAATCATTCCACCCACCGAAGCAAAGAAGGCTTTGAGAGGATGTACACCGCGACTCGTGCGATCAGAATGGGTTAAGTAGTACAAAAAGGTGCTCACAATTTTTGGAAAGGTACGAATTTGATAGAGCCTTGTAGTAAAGGTTAAATACCCACCCAAAATAGCAATCAAAACAAAGGCAATATAGCTCCAAAAAAAGCTATCCACCTGCGAAAAAAATTCATAAATAGCAGTAAACATAAAAATACTCAAAAAAAATTGATTAAAACAAAAAAGCTAAAAAACTAACTAATCAAAAAAATGGGATTATTTTCGTTTAGAACAAACGAAAGATTTGCGTTTCAACTTGGTGAAACATGAAGGAAGAACTGAAGATAAAAGAGAGCTCGATTTATCGCCTAAAGCGCGCCGCCACCGATGCTGGATATGGTAACAGGTACTCATAAAACCTCGAAAAAGTTCGTTTTAACACATAATAAACGGTAGCAGATCGAATCTAATTCTGACAATAATTATTTACACCAGATCATTCCCCTATCGTGAGGCGAGTCAAAGTGAATAAGCCCCTTTGAACGCTATCGTTCATATCGTTATATCGTTCTTATCGTGGAGTTTGGGTGTTCATTTCTTCTACTTGGAGATGGTTGATTACGGCATGAAAATACTCAGGCGACCAAATATCAAGCCGCTCGGGATCAGAGATAAAGGGACGCATATCAGCTTTTGCACTTTCCCAGTCAATAGCGTCGATCTTTTCCTGAACAAGTTCTAATAGCTTATTGCGATCAAGCGTTACATCCGGAGAAAGCGTATTCTGCTGGCGCATGCAAGCGTCCAGATAAGTAAGACCTAGCGGAATTTTATTTGTGATATACCAGACGATGTCGTACCAGTCACGGCCTTTTACTCTGCCTTTCCAGGCGCGAAAAAGTGCTGCGTGCATCTTGCCAGCAAAGAGGTCACTTTGATGGAATGTGAGCACATAAAACGACACCGGGTTTAACACAAGGCGATTTTGAATGCGAAAATTGGGCGGAGGATCGGTGTCGATCTCAAGCTTTATCTGTATTTTTTCGTTGTGATTGGTCGTATTGCTTCTCTTCTCATCACCAATGGCAAGGTATAACTGGATTGTATTCATTTTCATGAAGGCAGAAAGAACACTAGTTTCGATATTTTTCTTCTTTTGCAAAACCTCCATCTCAAAACCAAATGAGGCAAGCTCCTTTTTCATCCCCTCCAAATAGGGAATAAAATCAAATTCAGGATCTGGTTTGAGCAAGGTGAAGTCAAGATCCTCGCTAAAACGATCTAGTCCATAGAGTATTCTCAAGGCGGTGCCACCATAAAAGGCTGCCTTTTCAAAGATGCCATGTCTTTCGAGTCCAAGAAGTGCTGCTTGTTGCAAAATTTCGCGAATCTTTGTCTGCTCTGTGATTTTTGAATTTTGGTAGTGCTCGATCATTTTTCCGATATTTGATTTTGTCATAGCAGCCCTATAGCATTACGTAGGTTATATACAGTTTCGGAACGGTAGAAGTCAGCGATCTCTGCAAGGTGGCGTTTATCAAGGGTTTTTAAAGTCGCTTCATCTATTCGCCTTGCTTCTACAAGATCGATGAGGAGATCTTTACTGTTCAGGTGCCTACTTTTTTTGTGCACAAGATCAACAAGGGCCTTTTCTGGAGTAGCTATCAGAAAATTCCCAGAGGCATTTTCTTTTTGGTTGATTCCAATTGCATAGCGAACATGGCTCAAGTGGGTATATTCAAAAGTGCCAAGAGGAGTTGTGTAGCTGAGTGATTTTATGGCGGAGACAGAAGTGACCACATACACCCCTTCTGGGATCATCCCATAGTAAGAAAGCGCCCATTCAAAGCTTAAGTAGGATGGACCGTGCAGGAGGTTGGCAATCTGCTCATAAGGCACTGGCTGGCCCTTGATCTTCTCAGCAATCACAAAAAACCCATTTTTCAAACGGACTAGCTCCCCTCGCTTGCAGAGTCGTGATATAAAATCGCGAGGGTTTGTATAATCACGTAAGAGAGGCAATAGATTTTGTGCTTCAATATAGGCCGTTTCGCAAAACCGCAAAATTTCGTGCATATAGTACTCCCTACCCTAATTCTAACAAAATCTCCAATTTTTTTGGGGAAACTCGCTAAATTTTTGCTAAATTTTTCTAGAATATCCAAAGAAATTGGAGATTCTGTAGAAAAAAGCATGCATGCGGCTAATCGCTTTTGAGCAAAATACTTCTTTAGCATACAGTAATAAGGACGAGTATTTGCCATAGCCACTATGAGGTAAATGATATGGCCTATCAAGTTTCTGGAAAAGTGGCCAACTAGATGATGATGCCTAAAGAGATGTCCTTCGCGCCTTTGGCACAGGCGTAACCTTATGCCCGGGCCAGCATGTCGCCCTCGTCGAATCTCTGCTGTTCATCATCGAACTGCTGCTGAGCTCCGAATTTACGGCACAAGATGTTGGGCTCACAATCGAAAAAAATGCCTCCGCACACATCAATCATGCAATCTCTCTCATGGTTCAAAAAAAGTGAGTAAAATGGGATGAATCAGTCCCCGCTCGGACACGAGGGATGGGGGTATCTAAGTCCAGTCGGTGGGTTGGAGGCCTTCGCCGGGTTTGAGGGGGCGGGTGGCGGATTTGCCGGAAAGTTCGTCCATGAATTTGGGGTGGACGCCGGGCTTTTGCTTGCCGGGGCGAAGGATTGCCACATTCTCATCTTCGACGAAGCGCTCGCCTTTTTGGATGGCCTTCAAGGCCTGGATACGGCGGCGGGCAAAGCAAAAGAGCTCCTCTTCTTCGGGGGCGATCTCTTTTATGCCAGAGCCCAGCATGGCTTCTACTGTGCGAATGTGGCCTACCAGTATTTTTAGCTCATCTGGTTCTATGGCAAAGGCGTGATCAGGGCCGATAAGGCGGCGGTCGATGGTAAAGTGCTTTTCGATAACAGTTGCGCCGAGAGCCGCAGCTGCGATGGGGGCACAGAATGGGTCTTGGCTGTGATCGGAGAGGCCGCAGTCGACGCCATAGTGGCTTTTCATCCAGGCTATCGTGCGAAGATTCATCGCCTTAGGGCTGGCAGGATACTGTGCAGAGCACTGTAACAGGGTGAGATCGCCGCCACCCATGCTCTGAAAATAGCTAATGGCAAAGGCAATGTCATCGGGGGTTGAGGCACCGGTTGAAAGGATGAGTGGCTTTTTGCTTTTGGCCGCAAGTTCGAGAAGTCGTATATGGCTAATTTCATAGGAGGCAATTTTGTGGCGCTTGACATACGGATCGATCGCCAGAAAATCCTGCTTTGAAAAGGCCGACGACATAAATTCGATCCCCACCTCTTTGCAGAGTGCAGCAATTTTACCGATCATCTCATAGGGCATGCTCAGATCTTCAAAGATAGCGTGAATATCTTCGACGAAGCCTGAATCGCTCAAGTAGTCGCTTTTTCCTGCATCAGGGGCATAAACGGTTTTGGCGCGATAGGTTTGAAACTTGATCGCATCGCAGCCGGCCTCTTTGGCGCACTCTACAAGGGTTTTGGCCATCTTGAGATCGCGCTCAGCTGAACCCAAGCGCCAATTAGAGCCAGCTTCAGCAATAATGAAGACTCTATTGACCGCTTTGTGGGGACGAAGTTCCTTCACAAAAAGATCAAGAGCGATTTCGCGAGTGTCGACGGTTTTCTTCGTGCTCCTTTGCAAGTGATAGCCTGCCTTTTCGAAGATGCGCCTTGAAGCTTTATTTTCGGGCTTAATCTCTGCGTAAAGTGCCTCGTAGCCTTGTTGTGTAGCAAATTCGGAAACCACGTTGAGCACTTCTGTGCCAATCCCCTTGCCACGACTTTCTTGAGCTACAACAATTGATATGAGAGCACTTTTTCGGACATCTGCCTGAGGCTCAAAGCCAACAAATGCCACGCGAGTGCCATCCACAGACAAAAAGAGCGAGGGAAGATCTTTCAAAAGAAAGTAACGCAAGAGAAATTTGGGCCAAAACTCATCGCTATTTTTGTATTGATGTAGCGACATACTTTTGGCTTCAGGATCTTGTCTCCAGGAAAAAAGCAAGTTACAATGCTCTCTATTTTTTAATAGACACTCCAATCGAATTTCCATTAGGCTTTTTGCACCACGTGAGAGTTGATTTTGATCCAGTCAGGATGCTCCTTAAGGGCCAAAAGAATATCGCTGAGCCGAAATTCAGGTTTTTTAGGGTAGATCTCTTCTAAGAGCAAGCGAATCAGCTCAAAGTCCTCCGGAGTATCCACAGTCAAGCGAAAATGGGATTGATCCTGCTTTTGCAAGAGGTTTGCCAGACGAAATTTCTCGGGATGATTGTAGATGTAGGGAGTGACATGCTCCTTTTCGACTGCAGTTTTTGCCTCAAAGTAGGCCTTTTTAAGACTATCAGTCCTGATGATTTCAAAATCCATCCCTCGAGGAAAGGTGCGCACGAGAGTATTTGAAAGATAGTCAAGCGATTCATATTTTTGGGCAAAGAGGGCAAGCCCTGAGGAGACCAGATCTGGATCGAGCAAGGGACAATCAGAGGTGATGCGAATGGCCACTTCGAGATCAAATGCCTCACAGGCAGCTACATAACGCGAAAGCACATCTTCTTCGCTTGCCCTAACACAATGCAGTCCCTCATGATCGCAGTACTCCGCAATCGCATTGTCAGCAGGATTTTTCGTGGTAGCGATGATAATGCCTTCGATCCCCTGAATCTGTCTAAGGCGCTCAACCAGAAAGGTCAACAGTGGTTTTCCTAAAACGCTCTTTAAAATCTTTCCAGGAAGGCGCGTCGAAGAGATGCGCGCCTGCACAACGCACATGCAGGGATAAAAAGCTTGAGGTCTAGATTTTTCTATTTCATCGACGTAAAAAGACATCCATTTTGCCATCTACTTATTGGCGAAATGTACAAGGAGCTCAATTGAATGCAAAGCAAAATTATGCAGCTTTTGATTTTGACGATTTTAGTTCGCGAAGGAAGGCTCTTCTGCGGCCTTCTGCGGTCTGTACTCTTTTATGAATTGTAATTATAATTTTCTTATCTTTTTTAACAATTTCTTTCTTTTTCATAATTAAACCATAAATAAGTATTTAGAATACAAACGTATAATACTATATTTTAATTTATATTGATACAAAAAATTATATACTGACGGAAAAAAGGGGTCTGCTATACTTGTCTTTGCAAATTTTGGAGGCATTGTATGTCAGTTGATTCAGTCGACCGCTCCTTTGAGGCCTGTATCGCATTAGATAATTCATGGACCCTCAATGCCCGGCTGGCCAATGTCTGTCCTGAAGGTCAAATTACGCCTGCTCTTCTCTCGCGACTCTTCTTGGTTACCTATCGAGATCAGGTCCAAATCGCCCTAAAACCCAAACGCGACTGGTTTGAACCTTTTGTAAAGCTCTTTACTGGTGAGTCTGAAGATGAAAACTTTCACCGGCAAATACAAAAGGTAAACCTCTACTTTAACACCATCAAAAAGACGCTCACAGCCGAAGAAAAGGGCAAACTCCTCTCTTTAGAAGAAAAATTAAATGCGCTTGGCCGCTATGTCTTCTCAGGCCGCACTGGAAAAACAATTCTCTGCATTGCGGCCCCTACCCTGCGTAACTACCAACTGCGCTATTCAGTCCCTGAAGTGTTGATCCAGCCTGGCGTTATCAAAAGAAGCTTGTCCAACTCAACCTGGAAGCTCTGTTGGCTCAATTCTTCGCTAAAATACATGGCCGCAAGCAGTACCTACGACCGGCTTTTAGCTGCCCCTCAGCTAGACCCTCAGTTAGAACGTTTGCGTCAAGCCCTCTTTCGCATGATCGAAGCGCTCAGAAAAAATTGGGACCAGCACATCATCGACGGCCTGCAAGAAGAGCTGATTGAGGAGATCGATAATGGCCCCTTCAAATTGTTTTTGGCTGGCCAACAGGATGCCGCTGATTTCTTACTGCAATTGCAAAACCACTTTACAGACCCATCAAGAGAGCCAATCCGCATAATGAAGCTCTACAAAAGCTTTGCCGATACCTATATTAAAGGTGGTGCAACACTCGAAACACAACGCCTGGATATAGTTCCTCAAGGCGAAGGTGAGGAAATCGATATTCCCGCCTGCTACAGTGCAGAAGGGGTGATCGATGACGTTAAAGAGTATTTCACAACGGATCAAGAGCAACTAGTACCTGCAAATGACAAAAGCGATAAATTGAGCTTCAGACACCAAGATGTCATCGTGCAGTTGCCCGAGGTGTTTGAAGTGACCTTGCGTAGAGGAAACAACTACAATCGACAGCAGCTTGTTGGCTATGTAAGCAATAAACGGATCAAGCTTCAACCTGGCGGCTATATTACCTTTACGGAGCATGAACCGGTCTTTCAAGAGTTTGGCAAGCAAAAGCTACTTGTTGACTGTAAGCCCAAGGGCGAAAAAAGATACAAAATTATCGCCGCGATCGAACAGAGAGGCTCTACCAATCAACGCGGCCACTACGTAGCCTACACGCGTGATATCGAAGGCATTACGTCGCATAATGACCGTTCAGTCTCCCACAATCAGACTGAAGAGGCCTTTAAGGCAGCCTACCACCTCATGCTCAAACGAGAACCAGCATCAGAACGAGAATCGAGTTGACTGAGTACTAGACACTTAGTCTGAATTCGGGGATAATGTAACTCCTCAAATAATTCATAATTTTTTTAAATACTTTATGCCAGTTACACATATCCCCAAATCAGCACAAGCGATTTACCAACTTCCCACCTCAAAGTGGAGTAAAAAGCTAAAAAACCTCAATGATGAAGAACTTGCCGATATCATTGAAAGCGTGCTCTTAAAGGCAAAGCGACAGGACACTCAAGACTGGGAATTTGCCTGCCTTTCCTTGAGCGAACTGCACGTGAGGCCCTATGCAAAAGAGCACACGAAAGAGCTTTTGAGCTTTCGCGTAAACCTCCTGGCAAAAAGCAAACTCTGTCTCGCAGATCACGGATATAGCGCCGAAGTTTCCGGGATTAAGGAGACACTACTCAAAGCTGGAGGCCGCAAAACAAAGCTTATTCACCCCTATCCCTATTCTGGAACTGCAAGAAAGATTGTTGGTCAGTGGAACAAAAGCAACAGCAACAAGTCGCTCAGTGAGTACATCGAAGAATACCTGACTGAAAATGAGAAGCTGTCCTTGCTAAAAAGCGACATAAAATACCTTACGCCCGAAGAGCGCGATCCTTTCATCGCCACATTTTTGCATCATAAGCTCAAAATTGGTGGAAAAGAGCCCAAAAACGGCGAATACATGTATGTGCTTTCCGCCGATGCCCAAACCCTTCTTATAGGCAAAAAGCGCAAAGGGCGCTTCCAGCACACCTCCTTTTTTGCAGGGGCCCCTGTCGCCTGTGCTGGCACTCTAAACATAAAAAATAAAAAAATTGTGCGCATTACCTTAGAGAGCGGCCACTACAAACCCACCAAGGTCAATGGAGAAACTTTAAGATCCTTCTTGAGTGATAACAGTCGACTCGGCAAAAATAGTGCCAGCAAGCTCGAAATCAAAGAATGGAATAAATAGCATTGGTGATGCATACAAATCTCTCACAACCGTTTTTATCCTATATCGTCAGCGAAACGGCACATTTTGTGATTCAGGATATCACTGAGCTGAAGAAGGAAAAGCAGGAAAGTCAACCAAGCGCCATTCCTGAAAAAGAAACAACCTGCAAACAGCTTGAAGAGCTGACTGATTTTTGGAAAACACAATACAAAGAGATACTCACAAAAACTCTGGAGTGGCTCAACAAACCCCAAAATAGCTCCTACAAGGGCTTTATCACTGCTGTACAAAATGAGCCGCCCGAAGAGTCCCGCCTCCTAATGCACCTAGTTCTCAAGCGCGTCCAAGAGGCTGTCAAAAAGTACCACTTCAGCGAACCCAAACCAAAATTATGAGGCTACTGCTTGAGCTACTATAAGATCAGGATGGATCTCTCTAAATTCTACTGTGATGCGGCAAGCCACTTTTGGATTTTGGCTCTTTATAGCGAGGCTAAATTTCTCGAGAAGTTCACTGACAACGCTTTGTAAAAGCAACATATCGCGACCTGCTTTTAGCTCAATTTTCAGGCGCGCATAAAGAGCATCGCCCTCTCCGACATAGGCTTCTTTGATCCTCTCTACCTTTGTTTTCAGTTTATCGATAGGGATATCTAAGCTACTCGAAATATATTCATGCACCTGTCGTGCAAATGGCTGCAAAGAAAATTGCAGCGCATCGTCTATTTCAATGGTAATAAATGGCACTTTGGTTTTTTCACTCCTTAATCTTGGGCAAGTTTTTGCCAGAAAAACTCTCTGACCTGCTCGGGATCGAGTATTCCCATCAGCTCTTTATGGCTGGCAAAGACTGAGGGCGTGCAAAGCCTGGTTCCGCCAACTTGGCCTGGATCGTGTTCTGGGTCGTTGAAATCGATAAAGCTCAGGCGCTTTCCCTGGATAATCATGTTATTAATCGTCCAGTCATTGTGGGACACTTTTCGCAGCTGGCGTAATCCCTTCAAGAGCACACTCTTTTTAGGATAGGTCCCGGAGTACATTTTGAAGGTGAGTAGATTAATGCCTGGGATCCATTGGGAAACAGCAAGCTCTCCTGGCCTACCATAGAGAGGCTTTTCCAGAAGTTTTTTGCGGAAGGTGCAGACGATCTTATGCGTTTTCTCAGGCATTTCCGGAGAAAGCCAGGTCTTTTTCTTTAGGTAGGCGGCTTTGCCTCGACAAAGAAAGAGACAAGATTCGGCTTGAGAGGTATGCCTGGGGACTTTTGCCAAGAGCTTGGCTCCAACCTGTTGCAAAGAGTGGATGATGTTTTGGCGAAGTTGATTATCTTCTTGCAAGACGCAAGTCTCTATTGGCGGGGTTTCGACAATCACACAATAGCCCATCTGTAAAATGGCATCGAGCATTTTCACCCAATCATCTTTGAACCAATGGAGTATGTTTAGCGCTAAAACAACATCAAAATGCTCGCATTGACTCAATGTCTCGAGCTCTGTTGGCACAAGGGATCGATTGAGAAAAATAACATTGCTTAACCGCCTGTTGGCAAGGCAAAGATCTTGTAGCTGCGATCCAATTAAGGGATAGTGGACGTTATTGCCTTCGATCATTACGAAGACCCCTTGGGGAAAATCAAAAGCTCCGCGGAAACTGTAGTAGCCCTGGCTTGCGCCCAAATCGAGCAGGGTAAAAGGTCTCTTGAACCTAGCAAGAACCTTTTTTATTGCCCGATAGCGACTTTTACAGTCGTTGTGGTTATTGGTCGCTCGCTTTACCACTTTGTTGTCGATGACAATATCCTGGTACTGCTCTAGCCCATGTCGCGTGATATCGAGAAAGGGTTTGGCCTCTAGACTACTCCAGGAGAGTAAAACGAGAACAATGAATGAGAACTTCATTTTTTCAGCATTTCAAGTGCTTTGTTATAATCTGGCTCTTGGGTGATCTCTGGCACAAGTTCATGATACTCCACGATATCGTTTTCATTGATCACAACGACTGCGCGAGAGGCAAGGCCGGCAAGTGGACCATCCACCAGCAGCAGGCCATATTTTGTGGCGAAATCCTTTGAGCGAAGCATGGAGAGCGTCAGGATATTTTTTACCTCTTCCGTCTTGCAAAAGCGCTTTTGGGCAAAAGGCAGGTCGGCCGAAATGGTGATTATGACGAAATTTGGGTTATCTTTTGCCAATTCGTTAAATTTTTTAGCAGAAAGTGCACAAACGCCAGTGTCAAGACTCGGTACTATAGAGAGGAGCTTGCGCTTTCCGGAAAATTCTTTCAGTGTGTGATCGCGTAAATCGGCATCGGTCAAGATAAAATCAGGCGCTTTTGAGCCAATTTGGGGCAAATTGCCGTTGGTATTTACTGGAGTCCCTTTAAAAAGCACTTTTGCCATAAATTCTTCTCCTTTTGTCACTCTGCCCCACTATACAAAAACTGACGACTTTTTCAAGTAATTTAGTCAATTTAAAATATTTATGTTAGGGCAAAGTAGAAATGTCGGGTTTTCTAGCTAAGTTGAAATGTCGGGTTTTTCCTGCTCCTTA
>Ga0187893_10014021_pt1 | contig 11025 bp, 6 predicted proteins | sample MA1701074metaG_FD_139574 | JGI IMG/M metagenome (GOLD analysis project Ga0187893, IMG submission 139574) | White microbial mat communities from a basaltic lava cave in the Kipuka Kanohina Cave System on the Island of Hawaii, USA - MA170107-4 metaG ...
GGTGGCGTGGATCCTTGCGGCCGAACGCGTGGCGGAACTGGACGAGGAGGACGGGCCACTCCGGATCTTATCGGAGTTTGGGGAGTGGCGGTTGGGACTGAGCCAGGTCGTCATTCCCGGGGTCGCGTCCATGCTCGGGCGGGGCATCAGCGTCGAGCAGGCATGCTACGAGCTGGCTGAGCGCACGGTGCGTCAGCACCTGCGGGTTGCGTGGGCTAGGCTCGGCGCGAGACCGGGTCACGACGTGTCGGTGGTATGGGCTGAGGGGGATTCCCTGTGGCGTCGAGGCGAGTTTGTGCCAGGAAGGACGGAATCGCGGCTGGACCAAGCGATCGGGTGGCTCGGACAGCTGGGGTTGGTTGTGGACGGCCGGGGGCTGACTGCGACCGGGGCGGAGGCGCTCGCGAGAGCGGAACACGGGATTGGGCGAGGATAGGGGGAATGACGCCGGGTGAATTCTGCCGGATCCGGGGGTACGAACACGCGATCGCGCTCACGTACACGTTCGATCCCCTGTTCTTCGAGCGCGCCGCGCTGCGGGACCTACACACGGGGGGAAGCGTGGACATTGCCGTCGTGTGCGAGGGGAGACAAGTCGCGCCCGGGATGGCCTCCCGATTCCAGGGGCAGCTCCGTCATTTAGGGCGGTCGTATCGGTTGATCGCGCGGGAGGACTCGCGGTCGGCCATGCACGCCAAGATGATGTTGCGGTTGGGGGCGGAAGGAGCGGCGGTGTGGATCGGCTCGGGGAACCTGACGCACGCGGGCTGGGGAGGGAACAGGGAGCTCTATTCGGCGTGGATCGTGCGAGCCGATGACGCCGAGGGCGCGAAGTCGGTGAGGACGCTTTTGGAGCATGTGGCGCGGCTGGTCCGGCCGGGCGAGGAGGAGGAAGCCGTGCGGCGGGCGGCGGAACTGCCGTGGCTGAGGGGAGCGACTCCGGATTTCGAGGGGAGGTACGAGTGGATGGGTTTGCGGGTGGACCTCTCGCTGGCTAGGCAGTTGGCGGAACGGTGGCGGGGGCGGAGTTTCAAGCGGATGCTGGTCGCGACGGGATCGACAGACCGGGATGGCGCGTTTCTGGCTTGGGCGCTCGAAACCTTCGGAATCGAGGACGTCCTGGTCGCGCTTGATCCGGCGTCGAGTCTGTTCGAGCCGCGCTTGCTGAAACAGAACTTGGGAGGGCGGGTCCGCTTGATTCCGCGGACGGAGGCTGCGCAGCTGCACGCCAAATTCGTTTGGTTCGAGGGGGCTGAGGGGGCGAGCGCAGTCATGGGCTCTGCCAATTGCTCGCGATCGGCGTGGTTGCTGCCCCCGCGCGAAGGGGGGAATGTCGAGCTGGTGGTCGTGCATGACGAGGCGGACGCAAAGGAGTTCGGCGAGGTGCTGGGGCTGTTTGAAGGGGGGCCCGGGCTCGACCCGGCGGAAGTTGCAGGTCTCGGGTCTCGTGTTCGGGACGAGCTGCGAGAGGACCGGGACGAGGAGAGGTTACGGCTTGTCGAGCTGTCGCTGGATCGCATCGGGGGCGAGCTAAGGGCGGTGACCAACCGGGCGGTCGGGCGAGAGGCTGCAGTAGTTTGCCGGATCGGGGACGAGGCGCTGACGCTGCGATGCCGGGATGGGACGGAGGGAACGGTGTGGGCGGGTCCGCTCCCGGAGCGCCAAGGGGAAGTGGGAGCCGGGACGACGGTGGTGTTCGCGAGCGTGCTGGTCCAGGAACGAGGCCGGGATGAGGTGACGCTGGAGCGCTGGATGGACGATCTTATTGCGCTGGCAGAGGCGAGACGCGGGAGGAGGGTCGAAGTGTTGATTCGGAGCCTTTCGGCCTGGGGGACCGAGTCCGGAGCGCAACAGGTTGTAGAGGGGGTCCGGCGGATTGCGCAATCCATTTTTTCGGACGGCATCGGGTTTCGAGACCGGTCGGGCGGGACGGCGCCGGGTGGCCCCGAGGCTCCGGGGCACCCGGAGGGAGGCGGAAAGCCGGTCGAGCTGTCGGAGCTGATTCGCTCGCTGGAGGAGATCGAGGAGAGGAGTAGTCCGGGGACGCAGGGGTCGGCGGGCTGGGGCTGGGGGCTGCCGGTCATGGGGGTAGCGCGGGCGCTTTTCGGGTCGGGGTCGAGCGGGCGGGATGTCGAGGAGGAGGGGGAGGAATTTCCCGAGGAAGGTGTCCGAGGACGAGAGGAGCATGAAGAGAGGGAAGCGGAGGTCGAGAAGGAGCGAGTGCCCCCGCCGGAGCGACTGCGCAAGCGGCTGGAAAAAGAAATGGGGTTGTATCTTGACCAGCTGGGCGAGGGGGCGTTCGCAGAGAGATGCACGGCGTCGCAGCTCTTTCAGGCGCTCGCGTTTCCGCTGGCGGTGGGGGCGCACGCGTCGCGGGGAGGGTGGGTGTCGGAGGAGGCGACGGCATCGTGGCTAGTGCGGTCTCTCGCGCGGATGCTGCACACAGAGTACAAGGGCCAGGAAGAGCTCGGCCTTCTTCGGGTCGTGCGGGCGCGGTACGAACGGGAGGGGAGGTTGGAGGTGTTCCGGCGCGAGCTCGGACAGGGGGCGTTGTGGGCGGCCCTGTGGGGGGCGATCGCGACAGCGGACGGGCAGGGGAGCCGCGGTGGCTTGGACAGGGCGCTGGTGCTGCGGGACGTGATAAAGGAGAAGGATCTCCATTCGGGAGCGAGTCCGAAGCAGCTGCCGTCGTGGCTGTGCGGGCTGGACCGGGTTGAGGTACGAAGCACGCTGTTGCGAGACGCCGAACGGGCGGTGTCGCGGTTGGGGCGAATCGAGGAGGAGCTGCGGGAAAAGCAGGCGGAGTTCCTGCGGACGCAATACGGCAAGTCGCACGGGCGGGAGGATCCGCTCTGGCATCCCGGGGCCGGTTTTGCGCTGGCCAAGGAGGAGTCGATGATCGCACGCGGGAAGAACACGAAAGTTTGGCTGCGGCTGCGGGACCGCGAGGCGAAGGTGCCGTCGGATTCGTACGTGAACGTGCGGCTGGCGGCGGTAGCGAGCAAGACGCTGAGGGCGGAGCTGGATGGCTTGGGGCCGTGCCGGGCGGGGGATGAGGGCGTCAGGTTCGATCGGGGGCACGCGGCCGTTCATCGACGCGATCGGCCAAGATGACGAGACCGCAAATAGTCAAACCGTAATAGGGCAGGGGAGTGGGCAGCCTTCCCGTCCATGAGCGATTTGCAATGGCGCTTGCCGGCGGCACAGCCGCAGCAGTGAACGAAGATGGCGGTCAGGGCGGTGATTCCTGCGAGCATCACCGCGATCTCGAGCGGATGATCTCCGTGAAGCACGAGCAGCGAGCTTACGCCCAGCGCAGTCATCGCGATGACGAAGGCCATGCGCGCCGCCGCGCTAGCGGCGCGGCGGTGCCCCTTGGAACGGCGCGCGTTCGAAGACTTGCCCGGGGGGGTGCGGCGCCGAGTGTCTGCTACGGTGGGGAGCGATTCCGGGGCGATCCGGAGAGGTAGCACGGATTTCCGCATGTCAAGTCCTCTTGCGTGGCGACAGACGAAGCCGGTGACCCCAGCCGCCCGCAACGGCGGCGGGATCTCTGGCGCACGTGGCATGACCGATCGGCAGACGCCTGCTCCTGTTGGCGCAGCCGCTCCGACGCTCGTGCGAGTTGGTGCGGTCATTCATCTCCCCCTACGGGGGAGTGTTGCGTCAGAAGACCTGAAACCGCAGAGATTGCGCGAGTAGGGCCTATCTGCTCCCGTCCCGCTGTCGCAAGGACCTGTCGCGTCGCGCTTTGCCCGAGCGCGTCGAAGGCGACGCCTGCACGTTCACGCTCGCCCCGGCTCTTTCGTTCTCCCTTAATTTCTCCAGCACCCCCTTGACGTGCTTATTGCGGTAGATGGTAGAGCGCGCAACGCGGAGTTCGTCCGCCAGCCGTGTCACCGACCACCCCGGGTTGTCCCGGATCAGGTCGTAAGCCTTCGATAGATCCAGGCGACGGCGCGGCCCGCGGTAGTCTCCTTGATGGCGCCGAGTCTCGGCCTCCTTCCGCTTTGCCTCCTCGTACATCGAGAGGATGGTAGGAACGGACCGGAACTCGAATTGCATGAACATCCGTACCTCCTCGTGCGCAGGCCGCGGGATGAATACGCTGTACGTGTGTCCCTCCAAGGGATACGGGAACCGCGCGGCAAGGACCCGTTGCTTCTGCTGTTCCGGCATGTTACGGGCCAGATCGTTCATGTGCTCGATGCCGGAGCGTTGATCCGGGGTCGCATCAGGTGGGATCGCTCGGGGTTCGGTTCGCTCTCGTTCACCCGTACAGCGCGCGCACGGGCAACGTCCACTTGCGATAGCTTCGACGAGTTCCGCGCGGCTGGTTAGAGGACTGTTCGTGAAGATGCGGCCGTCCCTTGTTGCCTTCACCACGTCCGCAGGTACGCAGGCGGGGCCGTTCAAATAGTCGATCGCCTCTAGAACGCGTCGCGCTCCATCGAGTTCTGCAGGTTCCAGCAGGCGGGTAAGCTCTTCGATTCTCCGGCTCTCCCTCCGAATCTCCCCCTCGCCGCGCTCGATCGTAGCGCCGTAACCCACCATCGCTTGACTCTTGGCGTCGTCGTCTCGCTCGACGTATGTGATATTTCCGGGTAAGATCGTTGCTTCGACAACCACGTCTCGGTAGTAATCCCGACCGCGCGCATCGTCCATCGCCTGTCTCGCGGCGGTCTTGATTGCCTCCCACTCGCGTATGGCGCGCTCGCGCTCACCGATTTCCCGGCGCAGTGCTGCGGGGCTGAAATCCTGTTTCCGCCGGGCCCGGGGTCGGTTCTTCTTCACAACGTGTCCTCGCTCGGAATCCCGCTGGCCTCCGGTGCCGGCCGCTCGGACCGAAGCCGGTCCCCCGGGCTTGCGGGTTAACCGGGGTTAACCGATCGTACTATGGGGATCCCTCGTGTCGTCACCGTTCACCTCCCAGCTGCTTGACTGCATACGCAAAGCGTCCTCCCCTTGCGGAGGGCGGCATTACGAAATCCTAGGTGTGTACCTGGTGTGCGGCCATAATGATCGAGAACGACCTCCAGTCCGGAGTGTCAAGAAGCGAATTCAGGCAGGTATCGTGAGCGCGCACCCTCTTGAAACCTACCTCATGGCAATGCGTGACATCCGCGCCACGGGCGCCGCCGAACCCGAGACGTCCTACTACTCCGCCCTGGCCAATCTGATCAACGAGCTCGGCAAATCGCTCAAACCCAAGGTGCTCTGCGTTCTGCAGGTCAGAAATCGGGGAGCTGGCATCCCGGATGGAGGCCTGTTCACATTGGACCAGCTCCAGCGGGGCAGGGCAGAACCTGCAGAAGGCGCAGTTCCTTCGCGCGGCGTGGTGGAGGTCAAGCCGACCAGGGATGATGCTTTCGTCACCGCCGCGGGAACCCAGGTGACGAAGTACTGGGGGAGGTACGGCCAGGTTCTGGTCACGAATTACCGCGACTTTATCCTCGTGACGAAGGGGCCCGATGGCGCGATAACTAAGGTCGAAAGCTACCGCCTGGCCGGATCCGAGAAGGAGTTCTGGGAATTGGCCGCTCGCCCCCGGTCCGCTATCGGCCGTCACGGGGTACCGTTCCTGGAGTACCTCACTCGCGTCATGCTCTATGCTGCCCCCCTGGTCGACCCGAAAGACGTCGCATGGTTTCTTGCATCGTACGCCCGGCACGCTTTGGCCCGTATCGAGCATTCGGACCTCACGGCGCTGGAGAATGTCCGCCGGGGTTTGGAGGAGGCTCTGGGCGTCCGGTTCGAAGGCGCCAAAGGCGATCATTTCTTCAAATCGACCTTCGTCCAGACGCTTTTCTACGGCGTGTTCTCTGCTTGGATCCTCTGGAGCAAGGAGGGCAAAACGAACGGCACGCGCCGCAAGACCTTTAGCTGGCGCGAAGCCGCGTGGTCGCTGCGTGTTCCGATGATACGGGCACTCTTTGAGCAGGTTGCCACGCCTTCGAAGCTCGGCCCGCTGGGACTCGTCGAACCGCTTGACTGGGCGGCCAATGCCTTAAATCGCGTCGAATCCGGGTTCTTCGATCGCTTCGAGGAGGCACATGCCGTCCAGTACTTCTACGAACCGTTCCTTGAAGCTTTTGATCCTGAGCTTCGGAAGCAGCTGGGTGTCTGGTATACCCCACCGGAGATCGTTCGTTATATGGTCGCGCGCGTCGATGCCGTTCTGCGCGAGGAGTTGGCGGTGGCAGACGGCCTGGCGGACGAGCGCGTCTTGGTGCTGGATCCTTGTTGCGGCACGGGAGCCTATCTCGTCGAAACGGTGCGACGAATCGCGGACATCCTCAAGGCCAAGGGCGGGGACGCGCTCATCGGGCAGGACCTCAAGCAAGCGGCTACGACTCGTGTCTTCGGCTTTGAAATACTACCCGCGCCGTTTGTCGTGGCGCACCTTCAAATGGGCCTCTTGCTGAGCGCGCAAGGCGCACCGTTGACGTACAAGAAGGGTGAGCGCGTGGCGATTTACCTTACGAACGCGCTGACCGGCTGGCAGCCTCCAAAAGACCCGAAAACGAAACTGCTCTTCCCTGAGCTGCAGGAAGAGCGGGATGCGGCCGACAACGTCAAGCAGCAGGCTCCGATTCTCGTAATTCTCGGAAACCCCCCGTACAACGGTTTTGCGGGGGTTGCCGTGGCCGAAGAACGGGAGCTGACCGAGGCCTACCGCACGACATTCAAGGCGCCGAAACCGCAAGGTCAGGGATTGAACGATTTGTACGTGAGATTCTTCCGGATGGCCGAACGGCGCATCGTCGAGATGAACAAGCCTTCGAAGGGGGTCGTGTGCTTCATCTCGAACTATTCGTGGCTCGACGGTCTTTCCTTTACCGGGATGCGGGAACGCTACCTTAACGCGTTTGACCGGATTCTGGTCGACTGCCTGAATGGGGATAAGTACAAAACGGGAAAGTTGACCCCTGAAGGGGAACCAGATCCAAGCGTATTCTCGACAGAGTTCAACAGAGAAGGCATCCAGGTCGGAACCGCGATCACGCTGTTAACTCGGAAGGAGAATCACAAGCCTACCGATCGAGTTGGCTTTCGGCATTCTTGGGGCAAGAACAAGCTTAAGCAACTGCAGGATGCAGCGGCGATGAAACGCCAGACCGGATTCCAAGACGTGCGACCGGCAATCGCACTAGGCCTCTCGTTCGTCCCTTCAAGATCGGAGGCCGGGTACTTCGAGTGGCCGTCACTCCCGGATCTATTCCCGACGTCCTTCCCCGGGGTCAAGACGAGCCGAGACGACTTTCTGGTAGACATCGACCGGGAGCGGCTTGAAGGGCGCGTCAAGCGGTACTTCAATCCCAAGGTGACGAATGAGGAACTCCGCCGCGAGCATCCGGGCCTGATGCAGCCCGGTCAGCGGTACAACGCGACAGAGATTCGCGAATACCTGTCGAAGCGAGGGATGGGACCGGGCAAGTTCGTGCGGTACTGCTACCGCCCTTTCGATATTCGATGGCTGTACTGGGAGCCGGAAACGAAATTGCTAGACGAAAGGCGGGAAGATTATTTTCCGCATGTTTCCGAAGGAAACGTTTGGATCGAGGCGCGCCAAAGGCAGCCGAAGGAGGCATTTGACCGCGGCTATTTTGTGCGCGTCCTGTCGGACAATTTCGGAAGCGGACTCTCGAATTTCTTTCCACTCTACCTCAGCGGGCCCCATCTCCCTCCGGATATCTTCTCCGGGCCCCAAAGGATGGGCAGGGTCCAGAATGTTTCGCGCGAGGCGAAGGGATACCTGGAAAAGCTGAGAGCTGCAGGACCCGAACCGCTCTTCTTTCACGTCCTCGCCGTGCTTCACGCGCCCGCCTATCGGCATGAGAACTCTGGGGCCCTGCGCCAGGATTGGCCGCGAGCGCCGCTCCCTGGTTCCCAAAAAGGACTCGAGGCGTCCGCAGAGCTTGGGGAGAAGCTCGCGCTACTGCTGGATCCCGAGAGAACGGTTTCCGGCGTCACTTCCGGGACGCCCCGCAAAGAGTTGAAGGTTCTCGGGATGGTTTCCCGCGTGGGCACCGGGCGACTCGATCCCGAGGTCGGCCATCTGGCGCTCGATGCCGGCTGGGGACACGCAGGGCAGGGCAGGGTGTGCATGCCGGGTCGGGGCAAGGTCGTGAGCCGAGATTACACGCGGGAGGAGCGCGCCGCCCTCGAGGAAGGGGGCAAAGCGCTCGGCCTCAAACCCGCACACATCGTCGAGCTCTTGGGCCGTTCCACCCTGGACGTGTATCTCAACGCGAACGCTTACTGGCGCAACGTGCCGGCGAGAATCTGGGACTACACGCTCGCCGGGTATCCCATCATCAAGAAATGGCTATCGTACCGGGAAAAGACGCTCCTCGGCAGAGATTTGAAAATGGAAGAGGCGCGATACGTGACCGAGATCGTGCGCCGAATCGCCTCGATCCTGCTGCTTGGTCCGTCACTGGATGCGAACTATCGAAAGGTTCAACGTGACTCCGTGCAGTCGACCGACCTCACACCGGCTCGAGTCGGGAGGGATGATAAGCTCGAGTAGCGGCTCTCGCGGCACACCGCTTCATCGAGTCGGTTCGAAAGAGCGCTTCCGACTTCGCCCAAGGGATGGGCGGATCTGTCCCAGAGATTCCCTACGATGTGGTTGCGTTCGAGGCCGCCGCATACGCACACTACCACTTGCTACGGGACACAACCGGAAGCCCCGGCCCAAAGCCGGGCCCTCCATGCCTCGACTTGATCCTGAACATGACAATCAAGACCAGAATCGCGATTCATCACAGGACGGCCCTCCCGGCCCTCGAACGAACGCTTCGTCCACTCCAGGAGAAGCATGATCGGGGAGAACTATGACCGGATCGTTCGGGCTTCACCGCAAGGAAACACCGGATTGTCTCTTCTCGGCAAGCGCGCACTGAGCTCCAGCGCCACAGTGACCTGGATGCAAGGCGGCGCGCTAACGCTGCTCGACTTTGCGGATGCGCAAAGGTATCCTCTCGATCAAGATCAGAGGTATGGGATCGGGCATAATTACCCGAACAGGCGACGCGGCGGCCGTGGCCGGCGGCTCGTCGTACCTGGAAGGCAACCTCCTGGAGGTGCCGTCGCTGCTGATGCCCAAGGTCCCGCGGTCCGGCAAGCAGCGCCGCTGGCTCGCCATGGACGTCGTGGCGGTCCTGTGCAGCATGCTGCGGCTGTCCAAGGAGTGGGAGATCCGGACCAGCCTCCGGAGGATCGCGCGGCCCCTGGGCCACAGCATGGGGGGCCGCAAGCTCTCCAAGATCCGGGAGGCCCTGACGTTCCTGGCCGAAAACGAGCTCGAGTTCGAGAGCTTCCTGAGAGCAGGGCAGGGGGAGCGGACCTCCAAGGGCCCGGCCAAGATCAGGATCCTCAAGCAGCTTGAGTTCACGACCCCCAAGGGGGATCGGTCAAACCCCGTAACGGTGAGGATCCGCCTGGCCGACGAGATCATGGAGAACCTCCAGGGGCGGTACCTCAAGACCATCCGCCTCGCGGATTACCTGGAGGTGCGCACCCTCGCCGGATCCAAGTCCCACTACGCCGTTCCCCTCTGGCTTTACCTGGAGAAGAAGAACAAGCCCGAGTGGAAGGAGCGCGCGCAGCTGCTGCACGAGAAGCTGGACCTGGGCCGCTATTGGGCCAAGCGTGCGCGAGCCTATGTTGCCCAGGCCGCCGACACCCTGCGGGCGGCGCGGCGGCTCGAATCCTGGTCCTACGTCCCGGGGCGGGACCTTTACGTGTTCGCCGCCTCTAAGACCTGATCCGGCCCCTCGGAGAAAACGCCCTGAATGCCTACTCCGGCCTGATTCGCGAGGGAACCGCTTTTAGGTACGCACACCCTTAATACCCACATGACCGCATCCCACCCCATCCATTAAAGGGGTGCGTCCCTTAAAGCTGTTAGCCCCAGTCGGGGGCTGACCGCCAAGGCAGCTCCGGGAGCGCGTCGGCAGGGTACCTGGATCCGCCCCCTACGTATAGGGTGACGTGTATATCACGTTCTCGCTTGGTTATGCACCGGTAACTCACGGTTACCCACGGTCGCGATTCACCGACTCGCGGGCTGAATTCGGGGATCTATCCGATATCGGTTCAGTAGGAATGGCACCCGAGCGGAACTAGGAGTGGCACAACCTCTTCAGTAGGAGTGGCACTAGGACTTCAGTAGGGATGGCGGTCAGTACCCGCACTTCATTAGGAGTGGCAGCCGTGGCCGCGACAGGCCGATCATCAGCCTCCTCGTCCTCATCTTGGCGACACGATGTTCCGGCCAAAGGGCACGGGCAGGCCGATGCTCGTGAGGATGCGTTGCAGGGTCCGATTAAAATAGGCCCCGGGGTTCTTCAGTTTCCCCTCTTGACGTTTCATCCGCACCTCGGCGCGGGCGGCCTGGATATAGTCGCGGTCGACTTTTACTACGATCAGCTGATATAGGGGGAGGCTTCGCCGGTCGTCCAGTTCGTTCGCGAGCTCAAGCGCCAGAAGGTTGAGCTCCGGATCCGGGTCGGCCCGGAGCTGCTGGAGGTATCGCGCGGTCGGGTAGTAGCGGATCTGCCAGGGGAGGGTGTCGGTCACCCACTCGACGCGCTCAAGGACCCCTTCGCGGTGGAGCGCCTCATGCGCCGGCTCGGAGCACTGCTTGGCGCGCGAGACGTACTGTTGCGGGTGAACCGGCATGAGCTGGCACCAGAGCGGATAGTCGAAGACGGCGTAGGGCGAATTCTTCAGGCCGAAGAACCGCAACCCGAGGACCTCGTAGAGCCGCTGGGCGAGGGGGTGACGGCCCAGGGTCATCCAGCGGTCCCAGTCGATCAGCTTCACGTAGCCGGCATTGACGCTTTCGAGATAGGGCTCCCCGAACCAGACGTGATTCTGCCGAGCGACCGTCCCGTCCGGAAGCGGATCATTGCGCCAGACTAGGCGGTCGATGATGTGAAAGGCGTCGCCGCGGGTCTTGCCGAGTCGGCCAGGCGACTTGGATCCCTTCTTCTCCTTGAGCAACCCCTCGTCCAC
>Ga0187893_10014022_pt1 | contig 11022 bp, 9 predicted proteins | sample MA1701074metaG_FD_139574 | JGI IMG/M metagenome (GOLD analysis project Ga0187893, IMG submission 139574) | White microbial mat communities from a basaltic lava cave in the Kipuka Kanohina Cave System on the Island of Hawaii, USA - MA170107-4 metaG ...
ACGTTGTGAAGCGAACGAGTATACCGCTGCGGATTTCTATCCCGCGTCAACCCGCGATCCGGAAGAGATGTTCGGCGAGTTGGCGACCTTCGTTGCGATGGTGCGCCATGAGCCACTTCGACAACTACTGGAGTCGATCGTCACGGACTCCTTGATCATCCAGCGGCTCAGGACTGCGCCTGCAGCGATGAAGATCCATCACGCATTTCGAGGAGGGTTGCTGGAGCACATCGTTTCGCTCTGCAACCTTGCCGCGGCGTTGACCGCGCACTATCCTCGCCTCAACTTGGATTGGCTCATTGCTGGAGCCGTTCTTCACGACCTGGGGAAGATCGAAACGCTCGAATTGACGGGGGTACGTTTCGCCTACACGACGCGGGGCCAGTTGATTGAGCACGTCACGCTCGGCCTGGAGATTCTCGAAAGGCACGTCGGACGCTTCCCTGCGTTTCCGCTCGAACTCAAGACGATCCTGCAACACTTCATCGTGAGCCATCACGGCGACCTGGACAAAGGCGCCCTGCGGCGGCCGATGCTGCCGGAGGCGTTTGCGCTTTCGCTCCTGGATCTGATGGACGCGCGGCTGGAACAGGTGTTCCGGTTGATCGATTCGGCCCCGGTCGGTGACGAGTTCACATCATATGTCCCGTCGCTCGAACGGCAGTTGTTCCGCGGATTCGAGGAACAGACAGAACGGAGCGCCAAACCGCAAACCATCGAAGGAGGTAAAGCAGCATGAGCACTGCACCAATTGCGATCACGGCGGAAGAAGTGGCTAAGGGACTAAGCATGTTCGAGATCGACGAATCGCTTGCTGCGTTGGTGGAAGCCGCAGAAGAAGATGCCGAGGCCCACAACGGCGAGCTTTCGGAATCGATCAAAGAAGCCCTCGTAACATACGCCGAAGCCTTCGGCTATAAAGTGGATCGGATTGCCAGCTTCCTGAAAGCGCAGAAGGCGGAAGCTGAGATCGCACAGCGGGAGGGCGAACGATTCCAGGCGCGGCACAGAGCCGCCGAGAATCGGGAGAAGCGTTTGAAGCAGATGCTGGTGTGGTTCATGCTCACGCGGAATGTCCAGAAACTGCGCGGCGAGTTGAATACAATTTGTCTGCAGGGCAACAGCGCTCCGTCGCTGGTGGTCAACGAGACCACGCACATCCCGGGCAGCTTCTACCGAGCGCGCATCGAGATTACTTGGCCCGAGTGGGTCGAGGTTCTTGAGACGCTGCCACAAGGTCCTCTGCGCGACCGGCTGATGAATGGCGAGGGCAAGTTCGTGCAGAAAGAACTTCAGCGCGGAATCCTGTCCGATGCGCTGGCCCGCGGCGAAGTGGTTGAAGGCGTGTCACTGGTAAAGGGAAGTCACGTGCGGCTGCGATGAACTAGCGGCTCAGATCTCTGGGATGACACGCAGCATGCATTGTGATCCGTAAATACTGCGCCGTCAGTTGGGTCGTGATTCAGAAACTCTTTGGAGATGTCCCTCGGGCTCGGGCATGGCGGGTTTCCCGAAACGCAGTTTCCGCCCAGATCGCGTTTCCCAAGACCGTCGGCAACTGCCCGGAACAGATTATTTCCAGATACTGCTTGTGCGTGACGTGTTCCAACCAATCGACAACGTTGCCGACCACTTCAGGGTAGGGACAACGTAATCAGCTCGGCGGGCAGATTGGCGCCCCCGGTCGCAACGACAATGAATTGCCTGCCGTTGAGCATGTAGGTCATCGGCGCACTTGTCGTATTGCGCGGCAGCTGCACTGCTCCAACCAGTTTGCCGGTCGCCTTGTCGTAGGCGACGAGTTCCGGGTCGAGGATCTGGAAGTCCGGGCTTGCCGTGGTTTCCTTTTGAGAGCCAGGCTCGCGAGGATTAATTTCCTGACGCTGGGTGATGCCCTCCTGCCCGACGATGAGCAGCGTCTTCGTCAGGAGCAAGTGGCCGCGCGCGGGACGCCCGACCGGCGGGAGGTCCAGCTGTTGCAGCACGGGGTTGCTCCGAGCCAGGTCGCCCAGGGGAGCCGTCCAGCGGTGGTCGCCGGTGTTTAGGTCGATGGCGGAAACTCGTCCGTAGGGGGGCTTCCAGAGCGGAACGCCCTGCATCGTCTCCATCGGCGCAGGTGATCCAACGAACGGCACAGGCAACCGCGGCGCCGGGTTCGACATCGAGATCGCCAATGGGCTCGTGACCGAGGAGACGTAAGCGGTCCCTGTCTCCGGGTCGAACGCCGCGCCAGACCAGCTTGCCCCTCCGGCCCAGCCGGGCATCTGGATCATGGGCTTCTCGAGTGAAGGCGGCGTGTACAGGGGGCCGTAATTGTACCTGGCCAGCACTGCCAGGGCCCGCTCGCGTAACTGCGGCGTGAAGTCGATCACGTCGTCTTCGGTGATGCCCTGCCGGTCGAAGGGGGCGGGCCTGGTGGGGAAGGGCTGCGTTGGAGACGACCTCTCGCCCGGCATCTCTGACTGCGGAACAGGGCGCTCTTCGATGGGCCAGACCGGTTCGCCGGTGACGCGGTTAAAGACATACATGAAGGCCTGCTTGGTCACCTGCGCGACGGCCTTGACGACTTCTCCTTTTACCCGCACGTCGATCAAGTTGGGCGCCGCCGGCAGGTCATAGTCCCACAAGCCGTGATGGACCATCTGAAAGTGCCAAATGCGCTTGCCGGTGCGCGCATCCAGGCAGACCAGACTTTCTCCAAAAAGGCCGTTGCCCGGCCGCTGGCCGCCGTACCAGTCGTTCGAAGGCGTACCGAAAGGCAGATAGACGTAGCCCAACTGCTCGTCGGCGGACGTCAGTGTCCAGACGTTCGCGCCGCCCGTCGTCTTCCACGATCCTTGCTGCCACGTTTCATTGCCGAATTCGCCCGCTGGCGGGACGGAATGGAAAACCCACAACTGCTTGCCGGTGCGGACGTCGAAGCCACGCACGTCGCCGGGCGGCATCTGCTTCGCCAGGGGAACATCGTGAACCTTCGATCCCATTACCACGACATCGCGGCAGATGACGGGCGGGGAGGAGACGCCGTAGAGCCGCCGGTCGGCTGCACGGCTCAACCCCTGCGTCAGGTCAATACGCCCTTGCCGGCCGAAGGTGGTGACGGGCTTGCCCGTGCGCGCGTTCAGACAGATTAGGTAGCCGTCGCCGGTACCGTACAAGATCCGTTGATCGTCCCCGTCCGCCCAGTAGGCGACACCGCGGTGCACGAAGCCATTGTTGGAAGGCGTTCCTTTCTTCCACGTCTCCGGGTCGTAGACCCACCGGGTCTTGCCGGTGGCTGCGTCGATGGCGGCGACTTGGGACATCGAGGTGCTGACATAAAGGATTCCGTCGATCATCAGAGGGGTGGACTCCCACACCCAGGTTTTCAGTTTGGGATTCGCTTTCGTGATCCCTTCGTCGGGGGAGCGCCATGTCCACGCGACCTTTAGGCGGCTGAAGTTGTCCGCGTTGATCTGAGCGAGCGGCGAATATTTTGAACCGGCCTTGTCGCCACCATAACTCGACCATTGTGTCCCGGCTCCCGAGGGGCCTGCGGCCTGTGCCGCCTGAGCCTCCTCTCCGAAAAGGGGTGCTGCGATCAGCGACGCGCCGGCCATCAGAACTTCCCGGCGGCTCGGCGCGTGGACACGTTCCTGATTGGAGTCGCTACCTCGTCCGCGCATGGAAGGTTCCTTTTTCACTAAGAGATTCTGCATCTGTCCGTTCGCAACGATCACCGTCGATACTGCTCGTCACTGACGTGTTCCATCCAATCCACAACCTTGCTGCCGAGCTTCTCCTGAATGGCAATGTGCGTCATGCCTGTCGTTGGTGTCGCGCCGTGCCAGTGCTTCTCGTCAGGCGCGAACCAGACCACATCTCCTGGCCGGATCTCTTCGATCCGGCCGCCTTCGCGTTGCACCCAGCCCAAGCCGGACGTCACGATCAGGGTCTGTCCGAGCGGATGGGTGTGCCACGCCGTCCGCGCCCCGGGTTCGAACGTAACGCAGGCCCCTTGAACGCGAGCGGGATCAGTTGCCTCGAACAGCGGGTCGATGCGGGCCGCGCCAGTGAACCAATCTGCCGGGCCTTTCCTGGAAGGTTGAGAGCCGGCTCGTGTGATTTCCATCTCGATACTCCTTGCGCTGGCGCTTGATCCCCAAATCCCGAGGGCCGCCAGCTGGGCCCCGATGAGGTTACAAAATGCTCTGCGCTCCATCTGCGTTCTCCTTCATCCAAGGTCACGGACGAAGTAATGCCTTGATCGCGCGCCGCTCATCCATCGCCCGGTAACCTTCTGCCACCTGATCGAGCGGCAGCGTCAAATCGAACACTTTCCCCGGATTGATCTTCTCTTTCAGTACGAGATCGATCAGCTCAGGAAGGTACCGCCGAACCGGGGCTGGGCCTCCGTGCAGATGGACGTGGGTGAAGAACAGCTTCGCGCCGTCGAGCCCGACGCCGTGCGGAACCCCGACATAGCTGACGAATCCTCCGGGACGGGCGGAACGGATCGCCTGCGTCATGGACTCTTGCGTACCGACGCACTCGAGCACGGAATCGGCGCCGACGCCTTTCGTAAGCTCTCTGGTCCGTTCAACCCCTTCGTCGCCACGTTCGGCGACGATGTCCGTTGCTCCGAACTCTCGCGCGAGTTTCTGCCGCCGTTCGTGCCGGCTCATTACGATGATTCGCTCAGCGCCCATCTGTCTGGCTGAGAGCGCCGCGAGCAGTCCGACGGCGCCGTCGCCCACGACCACGACGGTCGCCCCCGGCTTCACGTTGGCCGCGTCGGCGGCGAACCACCCTGTGCCCAGCACGTCCGAGGCCGTCAACAGGCTCGGCACAAGGGCGTCCGGCGGCACATCCGGGGTTGCCACCAGCGTTCCATCCGCCAAAGGCACGCGCAGAAAGGGCGCCTGCGCCCTCGTAACAAACTCACGGCGCGAACACGACGACTGGTATCCATGGCGGCAGTGCGGGCAGGTATTGTCCGATGCCGCAAACGAGCCGACGACGAATTGGCCGCTTCACGGTCTTAACGGCGCTCCCGGCCTCTTCCACCACGCCGCAATATTCATGCCCCATGGGCGCCGGGCCGTTGGTCTGCTGCAAGCCCCGGTAAGGCCACAGATCCGATCCACACACGCACGTCGCAGCCATGCGGATGACCGCGTCGGCGGGCTCGATGATCTTCGGTGTTTCCTGGTCCTCGAACCGAATGTCTCCGGGTCCGTACAGCACAGTTCCTTTCATTGGCATTGGTGTCGTCCTTCCATTCCCAAGGTAAGGGCAAATGCCGCGTTTGAGAAGCCCGTATAAAAAACAAAGCGTTGTGAGTACAATTCACAAATGGCCCGGGACGATCTCGGCATTCTGTCCGCGTTCCTCGCGGTGGCAGAGGAACGGAGCTTTACGCGCGCCGCGAAACGGCTGCATGTCACCCCGTCCGCGATGAGCCACGCGATTCGCGGGCTGGAAGAAGGCATTGGTGTGCGCCTGCTCTCGCGAACGACACGGAGCGTTACGCCGACCGATGCCGGAGAACAACTCCTCGCCCGGTTGCGCCCGGCCCTCGCCGACATTCGAGAAGCTTTGGAGCAGATTTCCGGGCTCCGCGACAAACCGGCGGGTCGCGTGCGTCTGCTCGTGCCGCGACTTGCCGCCATGACGGTGCTCGCACCGAAGTTGGGTCGGTTTGCGCGCGATTATCCAGACATTGTGCTCGACGTAACTGCCGACGACAGCCCGCATCGACATTGTTGCCGGAGGATTCGACGCGGGCATTCACTACGGGGAATTCATTGAAAAGGACATGATTGCGGTTCGGGTCTCCCGAGATCATCGGGCGGCCATAGTGGGCTCGCCCGTATACTTCGAGTCGCATCCGAAGCCGAAATCGCCGCGCGACCTGCTAAGCCACCGATGCATCAACTTTCGACACGGATCTGCCGGCGTGTACCGGTGGGAGTTCGACAAGGGCAAGAAGTCCTTATCGGTCGCGGTGAGTGGGCCGTTGATCGTAGACGACGTCGAGATTCTGATCCGTGCAGCGATCGATGGCGTAGGTCTGGCTTTCATGTCCGAAGAGCACGCGGCACCCCATCTCGCGAGCGGTGCACTGGTGCGGGTTCTCGAAGACTGGTGCCAGCCGTTCCCGGGCTTCTTCCTTTACTACCCAAGCCGGCGGCAGCAGCCAGCCGCGCTCTCAGCTTTGATCGGCGCCCTGCGCCTATGACCATGTGGTTTTGTCGCCAATCTACGCAGTGGCGGGGCAGATCACCCACCGGCAAGTGGCGAGTGATAGTACCGCGCAGCCGATCCCGCGAGTCGGTCGCTCCTACGCCGTTTGAACGAAGCCGCAGAGCGGCGGACGCTTCGCGTGATAGTATTTGGCAGGGCAACTGCGATGCGACAGCTCACTAATCCTGTCCAAGGTACGGTTGTAGCAACATTGCATTCCCGCGTATCACATTCTCGATTGAATACCCAATAGGCAATTGCCCTGCCAAATCAGGGCGGCTTCCTTCAAACGTCCTTATCCGAAGTGACCGGGCGTTCGGACTCTCGCCAAGCCTGGGCATTCTTGCGCCGGGTCACTCCAGATAAGGTCCTAGTGTCAGGGAGGACGAACCGGTGTCGAGACGCTCTCGCCCTACCCAAGACAGTGAGCGCGGCCCAATAGCGCGGCCCAATAGCTTGCACTTCTACTGGTTCAGATGTATTATAGATAGAAGTACAAGGTATAAAGACGATGGACTCTCCCAAATCCGATCTTCCACAAGGCACTCTCGATTTGCTGATTCTCAAGACGGTCGCCCTCGGCCCGGTGCACGGCTACGCGATCGCGCAGCGATTGCAACAGATCTCACGCGATGTGGTGCAGGTTCCTGGAGGATCTCTTTATCCCGCCCTGCACCGGCTGGAGAATCGCAAGCTGCTGGCAGCGGAGTGGCGACAAACGGAAACCGGGCGCGAGGCCAAGTTTTACCGGTTGACACGAAGCGGACGGGCACACTTGCAAGCCGGCTCCGCAAGTTGGCAAAGGCTGTCCGAAGCCGTGGGGGTGATTCTGGGAATGGCTGAAGGAGGCGCGCGATGAGCTGGTGGGGACGTTTGTTGCGGCGAGAAGAACAAGAAGTTCATCTCGAGAAGGAATTGCGTTTCCACATCGAGCAGCGGGTCACCGATTTCAGACGTCTTGGCCTCGGCGAAGAAGAAGCCCGACGCAAGGTGCGCCAGGAGTTTGGCGGCATGGACCAAGTCAAGGAAGAGTGCCGCGATGCACGCGGGACGCGCTGGTTCGAAGACTTTGTGCAGGACGCTCGTTATGCCTGCCGACAACTGGTCAAGAACCCAACGGTTTCGATTGTGATCCTCGCGTCGCTGACGCTCGGGATCGGAGCGACTACAGCCATTTTCAGTCTTCTGAATACCATCGTCATGCGGCCTCTTCCGGGTGTCTCCAATGCCGACGGCCTCGTCCGTCTTACCGGCAGAAGTTTCAGCTTTCCCCAATACGAATCGCTGAAGAGCCACCCGATCTTTGCGAATACGGTGGCCGTGACGAACGCTCGGTTCCAAGTGGAGATAGGCGGTTCATCCCGGATCGCCAACTCGATGTTGGTTAGCGGCGACTATTTCCCGTCACTCGGTGTGAATGCCGAAATCGGCCGCACGCTCAGTTCCCACGACGAGAGGAGCCAGGCTCTAGTCGCAGTTCTGGATCATGGCTTTTGGACACGCGCCTACGCCGCGAATCCCGCAATCATCGGCCAGAGTATAGTAGTCAACCGAGTGCCGCTCGCCATCATCGGGGTCACGCCGCCTGCGTTCAAGGGCGTCATCGTGGGGCGTCCCAGCGACTTCACGGTTCCTATCAGCATTTGTCCCCGACTCCGCCCCGAACGGCCTGCCATCCTCACCAGCCGCTCCGCGCATTGGCTCGTGATCATGGCGCGCCTTCGGCCGGACCAAGTGTTCGAACAATCAAGAGCGCAGCTTCAGGTGGCTTGGCCACAAATCCTGGCAGCGACAGCGCCTTCGGGCACACCGTCGACCGCCAGCTTCTTCCGGCAGAGAATCGACATCGAGCCTGGCGCCAACGGCTTCTCGCCACTCCGGCGCTCCTACCTCTCGCCGCTGTATGCGTTAATGGGGCTGGTTGGCCTGGTGCTTCTTGTTGCCTGCGCGAATGTCGCCAATCTCCTGATTGCCAGGGGCGCCGCCCGCCGTCACGAGTTTGTGATACGACAGTCGGTCGGCGCGGGTCGCGGGCGTCTGATTCGTCAACTCCTCACCGAAAGCCTGGCGCTCGCGTCGGTCTCCGGCGTAGCCGGCTGTCTGCTCGCAGGGTGGATGGTCCGGTACTTGGTCGGTTTTATTTCATCCAGTTCTAATCCCATATCGCTGGATTTCTCAGTCGATGGCCGCGTGCTGGCTTTCTCGGCCGCAGTCACGATCCTGTCCGCGTTGGTTTTCGGGCTGGCGCCGGCCGTGCGGGGGTCGCGAGTGGACTTTGCCACCGGCTTGAAGGAGAGTGCGAGAAGTGTTGGCGGTGGAAGCCGACTACGCAAGGTGCTGGTTGTCGCGCAGATCGCACTCTCGATGACTCTCGTGGTCGGATCCGGGCTCTTCCTGAGCAGCCTTCAGCACTTATTCGCAGTCGATACCGGCCTCTCGTCCGCGAATGTCCTGCTGGTGAGGGCCGACGCGGTCTCGGCGGGATATCGCGACGACCGGATCGCGCAATTCTTCACGGGTCTCCGAGAGCGAGTCTCGGCGATACCGGGGGTTCAGTTAACCGGATTGGCGTGGGCCCCGCCAGTTTCCGGAGGCTTCGGAAACAACGGTCAGATTTCAGCCGAGGGCCGGCCGTCGCTTTCCGGCCAGGATCGCGTCGCCTGGAGCAATTTTGTCTCACCACAATATTTTGAGGCCATCGGTCAGCGGCTGCTGGCCGGCCGCGACTTCACGGACCGAGACCGTCGGAACTCGTCGCGCGTAGCCATCCTCAACCAAACCATGGCGCGCCACTTCTTTGGAAACGAGAGCCCGATTGGTAAAAGGATTGACACCGAGGGAGGCACGAATTTCGACTGCGAAATCGTGGGAGTGGTGCGCGATGCGATTCACTTCGACGTCCAGGAAGCCCCGGAAAAGGTCTTTTACGTGCCCTACTCCCAGGGGCCCGAGTTCCTCAAGAGCTCGAACATGATCCTAGCGGTCCGTTCCTCGGTGACGCCACGCGCCGCGATCGCCCAAATTCGGGAGGCCGCCTCGGAAACCGATTCACGTGTTCTCACGGAAATCGAAGCCCTGGAAACCCACGTTGCTGGCTCGTTCACGCGTGAACGGTTGCTGGCAACTCTGTCGGGGTTCCTGGGAGGACTTTCCGTTCTCCTGGTGGCTATCGGGTTGTATGGAGTGATGGCATGGTCGGTAGCACGCCGCACTTCGGAGATTGGCGTCCGCATTGCGCTGGGAGCGCGGTCCGGCTCTGTCGTTTACATGGTGCTGCGAGAGAGCATGGCGCTTGTCGCCATCGGTACAGTGCTTGGAGTGTTCCTGGCGTCCGCCCTGAGCCGCGCCGTGGCAACTCTGCTGTTTGGAGTTACGCCTCGAGACGCTGTGTCATTCGCTGGGGCCGCTGCCATCATGATCGTCATTGCGGCCGGTGCGACACTACTGCCGGCAATCCGCGCTGCCCGGATCGATCCCTTGGTCGCGCTGCGATACGAGTGACGTGCAGCGCCTCAGAAGCCGGGCTGCATCCCCGCATTGTCGGTCGCGCGTGCAGAAGCAGGGATTGGATCCGCCGGTAGTCGGCAAGCGTTTAGCAACGGTTCGGACGTAGTGATTCAGGGAACGTAGACATCCGAATACTGCGCCCCTTCGTCCCTGTCCGGTCCGTGAAATCCGGATTCGCTAGATCTCACAAAGCGCCGACGATCTCGATCGCTTTGCTCAATTGATTATCTTGTCCTTCAGCGAGTGCGTCCGGGGAGATTTCCACTGATACATCCGGTTCGACTCCGTTCGCCTCAAGGGTTTGGCCTTTGGACGTAAACCAGCCGAAGACGGGTAGGCGCAGCCAATAACCGCTGCCAACACGAAAGTTTGCGGCGCCGAGGACGTTGCCACGCGTCTTCTGTCCGACAATAGTTGCCAGTCCGTTCTCGGCGGAGAAATTTGCCACCATTTCAGCGGCGCTGTTTGTCCACTCATTAACGAGTATGACGATTCTCTTGTGAAATGGCTGTTCTCCGAGCCCTTGAGTGAGGAGCATTACTGACTTGTCGCGAAATGCGAAGCGAGCTAATGTGACCAGGAGTTCCGCTCGGGTACATGGCATAGGGACGCGGGGGAGCGCCTCGGGGTCGTACCCGCTCCGGAGACGGCGAGGAGTGAGGCTGTGACCGATAGGAATTTGGCCTGGGCACATATAGCTGGCCAAGCGGGCGAATCCGAGGCTTCCCCCGATATTCCCCCGGAGGTCGATGATCATGCGGTCACAGCCTTGCTGCTTAAGATCGTGAACAGCGTCATCCAGTGCCTTTCCAAATACCAACCCAAAGGCGCCCGGAAAGTATACGATCTTAAGCAGTCCGATGCCCGGCTTGATCTTTGCGGAAATGGGACTCTTCGGCTCAACGATTGGAGGCCGTTGTTTCGTTCCTTTTCGTTTGGGAACGGCTATCACGATCTCCTTCGCGATGGCTGAACCAAGCTTCCGAACAACCAACGTGTGCGTATGGCCAATCCCGAAGTATGGCGTTGAAGGCGGGAGACAAGCCGTGCCGTCGACTGCCTCCAGGACATCACCGGGCTTGATTCCGGCGCGGTGAGCCGGTCCATCGTCGAAGACATCCAAGAACATCCAATGGTGGCACCCGTCTCGCGGCAGATCCCGTAAGTTCGCGTTGATTGTATGTTGGGGCAGCAATTCTTTTGGAAGCGAATGGTAGAAGACCGTATGGCTGGTCTTGAGCTCGGCCAGTAGCTGACGTACGCCTGCTTCAAAGCCGGGAAGATCAGCGG
>Ga0187893_10014023_pt1 | contig 11021 bp, 9 predicted proteins | sample MA1701074metaG_FD_139574 | JGI IMG/M metagenome (GOLD analysis project Ga0187893, IMG submission 139574) | White microbial mat communities from a basaltic lava cave in the Kipuka Kanohina Cave System on the Island of Hawaii, USA - MA170107-4 metaG ...
CCAAGCGATCGATGTAATCGACAACGTCCTGGAGGGTCTTCAGGGGCGCCTGGTCACGCGGCACGGTGATGTTGAATTCGTCTTCGATGTTGAACAGCAGATCGATGGTGTCCATCGAGTCGAGCCCGAGCGCCTCGAGCGATGCGGCCGGCACCAGATCACCGTGTGTCACTTGGTTGTGCTTAACCAGAAGCGCTTGCAAGCGTTCCAAGGTCGTCATTGTCAAAAGGCTCCGGATTGATCGCTTAGCTCACTTCCAACAAGGCCCCGTGACAGCTAAACCCGGCGCCAAACGAGGACATCCACCACCAACCGGGGGGCGCCGAATGTTTCAGGGCGGCGCTGAGCACGAAGTACACGAAGGCGCTGCTCAGGTTGCCGAATTCGCTTAACGCATCCCGGCTATAGAGGATCGCCTCCCCGGGTAGCTCCAATCGCTCCTTTAGAGCCGCGAGCACATCGCGCCCGCCCGCGTGCCAAATCCAAGTACTGATATTTTGCTTGTTCAAACCGGAGCTTTCCAGTACCGTGCCCAATACCCGCTCCGCATAAGCCGCCGCAAGCTTTGGAACGGGCCGGGTCAGGATATTGCGTAACATCCCGTGGCGCTGTTCAAAACGCAGATCATCGCGCCGTTCGGGATCGGTAAGGGACGCACTCGTTTTCCATTCGATGCGCCGGCGGCCCGGAGCCGCGCTATCGGAGAGCACCGCCGCGCCCGCCCCATCGCCGAACAAGCAACCGCTGATCAGCACCCCCGGATCGTTGTCGAGATAGATCGCCGCACTGCACACTTCGGCCGAGACGGCCAACACATTTCGGCACCGGCCGGCCGCAAGCAGCGCCTCCGCCATCATCCAATTGGGCAAGGCGGCGCCGCATCCCTGACCGACGAGATCGAATGCCAAGGCGTTCTGCCGCAACTCGAGTCCCTCTATCAGATAACTCGTCAGGCCCGGACACAGGTATCCTGTACAGGTGCTTGCGATCACGGCATCGATCTCGGGGGCGCGCCGGCCGGTGTTCTCGAGCGCCTGGCGGGCCGCGGCGATCGCCAGCCGGGGAGCGTGATCGCCGAAGCGCCGATGCAGGGTGTCGGCATCGATCTCGAATACTTCGCGCAGGTTTTCCGGCGCAAGATACCTGGTTGCGATCCCGCTATCGCCGAGCAATACCTGCTCGATGAGAGCACAGGCACGCCGGTCGAGCCGGGTAGCGAACGAGGAAATCTTAAACGCCTCCCAGCATTCGGCCTGCGTATAGCGCTGCGCAGGCACGGCGGTGCCGAGCCCAGTGACGAACATTGCCATTAGTGGTTGTGGTTTTTGGACATGATAGCCCAAGCGCGAGGCCGAGGCGTCACAGCAGTTGACTCATACGCATCGCAGGCCGATGATTCAATACCTTCAGCAGCGGCGCCGCCAACCCGGGGATCCGCGCCAGGATGGAAAACGCCGCCCGTATTAGGCCCGGCCGCCTGAGGATCCCGGCGGCGGCGTGGCAAAGAACTCTGCGCCCAATCACGCGGCGATAGGCACATTCCCAGTCCGCGATCAGCGCAGGATCCCAGCGTCGGACGGCCAGGAGCGCTAACGGGACCAGGGCTTGCGCCGAAGCCAACGCCCAGCCGATGCCCTCGCCGGTGAAGGGTTCCACGTAACCCGCGGCGTCGCCCAGGACGAAGACGCGCTCAGAGGCAAGACACGGCGGCCGGACGGTCAAACGCGCCGTTCCCCGCCAAGCTGCCTCGGCGAGTGTGGGAATTGGCGGCCAACCCACCTCGCTCAGAATCGCCGCGGCCGCAGCCCCCGCGCCGCCCAGCGTGCGGACGAACCCCCGATCGAACGCCGCCGCCACATTCAGCCGTCCGTCCTCCACGCGCACCAACCCGACGTAACCGCGCGCGCCGCAGGCCATGAAGATCACTCCGGGCGCATAGAAAGCCGGCGCCGGCGCGACGATCACCCCGGCCCCGATACGCGCATCCTGTGCGACCCGCGGAACACCTTTCACCGCCGCTCGAATCAAACGGCTACCGAGCCCGTCGGCGCATAACACCAGCCGGCTCGACACGGCGCCGCATTGAAGGCCCTGCCGCAATTCGGCCGCCCGCTTCGTGCCGGCTCCTAAGCATGCGACGGTGCCCGGCAGAAACTGCGCTCCCGCGCCGATGGCCGCTTGGATCAACGCCGCGTCGAACACCTCGCGGCTGACCGCGACTCCTCCCGGTACCGCGAGCGTCAGATCCCGACCCCCGATCGCGGCATGGAACGCCTTGATGGGTTCCGCACCGCAACGCTCCGCCAAGGTACCGAGGCCGGTCGCGTTCAATACCGCCAAGGCGCGTGGATTCAAGCAGGCGCCGCACACTTTGTACCGCGGAAAAGCCGCCTTATCGACCAGCAGTACCCGTAGGCCGCACCGCGCCAATGCGTGCGCAGCGAACGCACCGGCCGGCCCCGCGCCGACGATGACCACGTCCCATTCGCGCGCGACCGCATCGGTGATCGCGAGCGTCCCTATCATATCGCTCGGATTCATGGGGTTAAAATCTGTCGCGCCCGACTACTCCAACCATTTATCGATCAGCTCCGTCATCTCGCCGGTCCGCATCGGGGGCTCTGCGGTATCGAACCAGCGCATGGATTGCGCCGCGATCAACCGAGTGATCTTCTCGCCACTCACCAAACCATGTTGGTCGTAACACTGGTCCGGACATTTCGCGAGCACGTTTAGAGCCGCGCCGAGCACTTTTTCCTTTGTTCTCGAAATATCGTTTGCGGACGCAGGATGATATTCCTCGAGGATGGCGCTCGACGACGAGGCCGAGGATCCTGGAACCACGCGCTGGATGAACTGCACGAGCGCCTCGAAAGGTTCCGGGATGGGGATCCCCGAGGCGCGCGCCCACTGATAGAGATCGATCGGCGCGATGCGCCATTCTTCTTCGGGGCACTCCGGGTTCCGTACCCGCGGTCTTTTTTCTTTCGTCACGGCCCGTTTCAAGCACACCCAGATCTCGTTTTCGAGCGTTTTGCATTCGCTGGAATTCCGTGGCGTTTCCCAGGTTTCAGGCGCGATTCCAATAAGGAGCGGGATCCCTTCCGCACGCAGCGCCCAATCCGGCTTGCACATCCAGCGCTCATAAAGCAATTGCGCCTGCGCGCTAGCATCCCGGCTTGCCGAGTCCGGGAACGCTATCGGCACCGAGGACTGTCGTAACACACAGTCTAATAAGTGTGCTAGCTTTTCGGCGATGTCGTCGTTGTGTTGTCCCATACGCGAACTAGAAACGGGGGGTTTTCTTAGCCTACGGCGCGACCGATACTGACACGATACCCTGGGGATGATCGGCGGCCTTGGGTCGAATCACGATCTCCACATCACGATCGAGGAGAGTAATGAAATGCATAAGCCGCTCTGAGGAGAACCGGCTGAGCTTGTAGTTCGCCAACTCAGAGACGTGCCGCTGCGGAAAAACAAAAAGCTTGGCCGCCTTCACCTGGGTGATGCCGCGATCTTCGATGAGCTCGTTTACCCGCATCGCTAGCTGCACCTTGAGCCTGCGTTCGCCGGCATCGGAAAAGCCCAAGTCTTCAAACACGTTTCCGCTCCCCGCTTGAACCACATCAAGCTTTTTTGTCATAACGTACCTCGTCACAAAAACCGGGACTGCGGCGGAGAGAAACTAGCCCGCGGTAAAGTGGGATTTTTTCTCTGACCTCGAATTCTTACAGGATCAAGGGCATCAATTATCCTCAATTGCACTGTACCGCATCTGGCCGGATAATTGACCCGTCGAGAAACCCTTTTCCAGCAATTTCTCTAACTGGTCCTTGAACTGCCTTTTCAGGTGTTCGATGTTGTCGTAACCGGTGTGGAAGTGTCCTAATACGGAAAGCGTTTCCTGAAACGCCCACAGGGATTTCAGATCTTGTTTGTTCGCGCTGCCTGTCTTAATGTCTGCATTCTTGAAAAACGTATAGATCAGCGGCTTTCCGGCCTCCTTGAACTGCCGGTACGCCGTATCGAATTCCTCCTCGGTGAATTTACTCGGCTTGGTGAAGAACAGGCTGACGAAGACATCGCAGCCTTGTACTTCCTTATTGTACTCGTCCTGCAAGCGGGTTTCGGACATCGCGTCGAGAAAGTATTCCCAACGGATGATCTCCAGATAGACGCCCCGCTTGCGCAGCGAGTCATTCTGTCGCCGGAAATAGAGGTCGAATTCGTCCCGGTCTTCCCGAAGTTCAGAGGACGAGGCGAGGAAGATTTTGATCGTGCGTTCTGACTGCTCGGATTGCGAGGCGGATGCCTTGGCCAAGGTTTCCTCTTTGGCCCAGCCCGGCAACCGGTCCACCTTGATACCGTCGAGCAGTTCCAACACGTCCACGTCTTCGTAGCTGGCGGGGCATTCGACGTTCAGCTTACCGTCTTTTTTCCGCTGCAAGAGCCGTTTCTGTTCGAAAAACTCCGGCTGCGTCAGCGCGAGACAGCGACGGCAATTGCACGGAACCCACTTGCCCACTTTTTCCCGTAGCCCAGGGAAGCTCTCGTTCAAGGCGTCCAGGTCGGCGGCGATTATGCTGAGCAGTTCCTTGCGCTCCGGCCCGCGGGCGTGCAGTACGATTTCGCCGCCCTTGGGCGGTACCTCCGCCAGCACCTCGGTGCCGTCCCGCTCGAACAGCACGCCCGTCACCCAACCCATCTCCGGCCTACTCACGAAGCGATGCAGCCGCACCATGAGGCGGCTGACCATGCCTTTGGGAAGGAATTCGTAACGGTAGCGCAGCACCAAGTCGCCAGGCCGTTCCCAATCGGCAAGTTCGACGGGCTTCGAGGGGGGCAGCAGTTGCGGGGCGAGCCAGGTCTCGGACCGGGAGTCGGGCAACCGATAGCAGAGTTCGAACTTCTGCATCAGGGCCAAGAGTTCCGGGTGCATGTCCGCGTATACCGAATGCTTCCACACCCGTGCGCAATCGGCCGCGGTGAAGCGGCCCAGTTGGCCCTTCACCGTCTCGTCATCCAGCATCTTGAACACCGCTTCCGTGGCCCACTGGTTTTGCAGAATCACAGTGCGGGCCAGCAGCGGGTCGTCCTGGTAATGCAGGAACACGCCCAGGTCGTGCAGATAATGGCTCAGGTGCAGCGCCTTGGCGCGGTCGAATTCCAAATGTTGGCCGTAAATCTGGAAGTAATCCGTATGCGAAATGTACGGCTCCCGCTCCGCCCGCTCCTCGATGTCGGCACGGATGGTGACCCACTTCGCTGGCAATTCCTCGCCGATGTGGGGCAAACGTTGGACGAAGAATTCCACGGCTTCCCGCAACCCGTCCGCCGCGCCTGGCTGTTCCAAATTACCTCCGTATAGGTCCTTCACGTTGTCGAACTTGCCCTTGATACCGGCGAGGTCGATGGGCTTGCTGCGACCGCCCTTTTCGTTCTGAAAGATCAGCATCGGGCTGTGGTCGCTGAGCAGATCAACCACTTCCAGCCAATATTGAAAGCCTTCGTCATGGACGGTCTTGTGGTCCTTCCGAGTGTCATCCAGCAGGACATAAAGGGAGCGCTTGGTCAGAAAGAACTGATGGGTGTGTTTATAGATTTCCTGCCCACCGAAGTCCCAGACGTTGAGGCGGAAGCGGCGCTCGTTTAAGAGCGGAAACTCGTGCCGGTGTATGGCGATGCCCTTCGTGGTTTCGTTTTCCTTCGGCAGCGGTTTCTCGGTCTGATATAGCCGCCGTAGCAGGCTGGTCTTCCCTGCCCCACCCTCACCAACGATGAGCATCTTCGCTTCGTACAGATGGTCGACGCCCTGTCTATCCTTTTCCCGGAAGTAGTTGAGGATGGCTTCATTGCCTTCTTTGACAACCTCGGCGGGCGGGTTGGTAAGGAGACACGCTTCGACGTAGATGCCGATGCCTTCCCAAGCCTTGGCACTCCATTTCACCGGTACGCCTTTTTCGATCAAAGGTCGCAGAAGCACGAGGTCGGTGACCTTCGTTCTCGAGACGTCAAGCCTCCGCAAATTCGCCAGCCGGGACAGCGGGGTGAGGTCGGTGACCCGCGTTTCCGAGACGTAAAGACTCTGCAAACTCGTGAGCCCGGACAGCGGGGTGAGGTCGCTGACCTGCGTTTCCGAGACGTCAAGCCTCCGCAAATTCGCCAGCCGGGACAGCGGGGTGAGGTCGGTGACCCGCGTTTCCGAGACGCAAAGATTCCGCAAACTCGTGAGCCCGGACAGCGGGGTGAGGTCGCTGACGCGCGCTCGCGAGAGGTCAAGCCACTGCAAACTCGCGAGCCCGGCCAGCGGGGAGAGGTCGTTGACGTGCGCTCGCGAGACGTCAAGCCACTGCAAACTCGCGAGCCCGGCCAGCGGGGTGAGGTCGGTGACCCACCATCCCGAGACGTAAAGACTCTGCAAACTCGTGAGCCCGGACAGCGGGGTGAGGTCGCTGACCTGCATTCCCGAGACGTCAAGAGTCTGCAAATTCGCTAGCCCGGACAGCGGGGTGAGGTCGGTGACCTTCGTTCCCGAGACGTTAAGCTCCTGCAAACTCGTGAGTTCGGACAGCGGGGTGAGGTCGGTGACCGGCATTCGCGAGATGTCCAGCGTCTGCAAACTCGTGAGCCCGGACAGTGGGGTGAGGTTGCTGACCTGCGTTCCCGAGACGTAAAGACTCTGCAAACTCGTGAGCTCGGACAGCGGAGTGAGGTCGGTGACCTTCGTTCCCGAGATGCGAAGCGTCTGCAAATTCGTGAGCCCGGCCAGAGGGGAAAGGTCGTCAAGTTTGGAGAGTCCGGAGAGCGACAGCTTTTTCAGGTTTGTCAACCGGGAAAATGGGTTTGGTTTGACCGAATCTCCCAACAGAATCTTGATGTTCGTGAGGGCCGACACAGAAGGAATTAAGCGCCTCAGTTTATTGGCGCGGCCAGTGTTATTGGTTATATTACGTTTGTTCTCATCCCACCATTCGCTCGAAAACGACAAGGTTTCCAGCCACACCAGCTCGCCGATCTCCTGGGGAACCTCCGTCAGATCGCAGTTGCCGAGGTCGAGGAAGCCGGCGTCTTCGCCGCGCGCGCGTTTCTGCTTGTTTTCGCGGATCAGGTGGAGGGCAAGTTCGGACATGGCGGCTTAAGGTTCTGCATTTCCATCCAAGTTGTTGGTCGGGCTAAAGCGGTCAGTTGTTCGTCAGGCCGCCAAGCGTTTCTCCTTAGCTAAAAAGGTAGACGATCAAGAATTTCTGGCCAGGCGTTTTCTCATGACACCACTGCCACTACTTGAAATATGATACGCTATCGGCTGCTTAAAATAATCAGCAAAGGGACTTGCGCATGGCCTGTCTACCGCGGCTTTCTTAATCGTCGATCCGCGAGCACGTCATCCAGCAGGGGAATAAATGCCGAGCCTGCTTCTATGCGGAGGAGGATTACACGCACGGGGTTGACAACGCAACATAGAATCTACGCGGGCTGTCTAGTGCACAACATCGGCAAGATCCACGGCTATGCGCCGGGATGAGGCTAACAATGATCGGCGGAGGCATAGTGACCATGCTGGAGCGAGACCGAACCCACCTGGCGTTTCGGGCGAATAGGATCCGACGCATAGGTGCAATTGCCTGCACTATTGGTAGCTGCAAAAACATCGTCTCATAAACGGGCTTTTCGACAGCTCCGTTAGGGAGACAGGTCGCACTCGACCAGGAGTGACTGCAGATGAAGATGACGCCTGAACGCCGAGCCCTCGATTAAGATCTTTCGGCGTCGCGATCGCTACGAGATTCCGGACTGGCAGAGAGAGGAAGTCTGGGACACCGCTAAGAAGCAGCGCCTGATCGACTCGATCCTCCGGGGATGGAAACTTCCGAAGTTCTACTTCGTCAAGACCTCTGACGACGAGTACGAGGTAGTCGACGGCCAGCAGCGGCTGTCGGCGATTTTCGAGTTCTGCTCGAACGAGCTCCCGCTGAGTGCAGAATCGAGGAAGCGGTTCGGCGGCTCGCTCTACCGCGACCTGTCACAGAAGGTCGCTGACTCTTTCGACGACTTCGAGATCGAGTACGACGTTATCGAAGACGCGACGGATGAGGAACTGAAGGACTTCTTCCAGCGCCTGCAGGCTGGGTTACCGCTAACCAGTAGTGAGAAACTAAACGCCGTCCACAGCAAGCTCCGGGATTATTGCCGCACGATCTCGAGACATCCGTTGTTCAAAGAGACCGTCGCTATACCGGACACTCGGTACGCGCACTTCGACATTGCCGCTAAGGTCGCTACCATTGAGATCGAAGGCCTCGATACGGGACTGCGCTTTGACGACATTAAGGACGTGTTCGAGTCTCATCGCAGCTTTTCACCCACGTCGGCTGTCGCCAACAGAATCCGGGCTGCACTTGATCTTTTGCACAATGCCTTCAAGGACAACGGCGCGGGGGTCTGCTTGCCAAGGCTCCCTAACACGTATGAGGCCTCGTTGTGTCAATCGGCGATAACACATTCCAGGGCCAGGGCGGAATAGCGATAGCGTATTCCGCCGGGTGTGTTCGGCCACCATTCGGCGCATTACGGCTGTCGCCTAATGCGCCCTACTCGGACTGGTTCTGCATAAGAGGATCGGGAGTGAAATTAAGCGTCTGCGGGGATTATAGAATGGATATTATCGTCTCGATCATTTTTTTAGCATTCATTGCCTTGCTGGTTTACGCCAGCATTGATGCCACGAAGCATCCCAAATAGCGAGCGCGGGTTGCTTTCCACGCACCATTCAACCGGCGTGCGATGTACAACGGGGTTGCTTCTTGGATGGTGCGCACGGCGAACCCTACCACGACTTGTTGGTGATTGCCCATCACCGCGCACAAGCTATCGGCGTAAGGCGTCGCGTCAAACAAATACGCGACCCCAGGAATGGGCCGCCGTTTTCGTTGTGCGACGCGTAGATGAGGTGTCTTAGTCCATTTTCGACCAGATTTTTTCCCACACATCGATTTTGAGCGGGAAAAGCACCCGGTTGTAGTGGTGTTTGAGCGATCCGAGCTCGACCACAACCTCGCCCGAAAAACCCGCGCGATTGCCGCGCGTGTCGATCATGATTTCCTCGAAGTACGTGCGCATCAACTCCGGATGTTGCCAAAGTTCCGCCATGCGATTGACGATGCGTGGATACTGTTCGGGTAAGTGCTTCGGACGGACCTTCTCATCCAGGGAGGTGAGCCACGTGGATGCCGCCGGGCTGAGGTCTGCGGCATTCTGTTTTGCATACTTTCCTGATGTTTCTCGCGTCATAGGAATGGCCTTATGGGTTGACTGAGGCGCCGGAGTCTTCCCTAGGGACACTCTCCGATACGCTCCTTTTGCAAGATGCTTGCCCATGACAGCGCATGGGCGTCCTTTTTCCAGTAAAGGAGAATGGTTGCAACGCAGAGCCACTTGCGCGTCGTGAGCGGAGCTGCGTCTGGCGTTAGGCGACGGTGCATTCTCCGCTTCTTCGATCGCGATGAGCACCGAGCCGGTGGCGAGCCGCCACGGGAACCTACTCGACCGGTTCCTGCGGCACGGGTACGATCAAGCATAGGTCAAGAATCTCATGTCCGCGATCGCACACCTTTTCCGCCAGCTTACCCACGGCGTCTATGTCGTCGGCGTCGCCCGCGGCAGCGAGTGCAATGCCTTCACCGCCGCCTGGGTGATGCAGGCGTCCTTCGATCCGCTCCTGCTCGCCCTCGCCATAAACCCGCGGAACGCATCGTATCCCCTCTTGGTTGTGAGCGGAGCATTCACCGTCAATGTGCTGCGCCGAGACCAGATGACGCTCGTCGCCCATTTCGCTAAACCACGATGCGAGAATAAACTGGAAGGGATCGATTGGTCACAGAAACGCACCGGTGCACCGGTCTTGGCGGAATGCCTGGCATATTTCGAGTGCGTGGTTGCGAGCCGCTGCGCCGCCGGCGACCACGAGATCGTACTGGGTCGAGTCGTTGACGGCAGCCTATTGAACGAAGGTATCCCACCGCTGCAATATCGCGATACTGGGGATCTAGACGGTAGTGGTCGCTTGTTCCCGGAAGCTTTCTAAGGAAGCTCTGCAGAAGTGTCGCGAGCAAGCCCAGATGCGCGACGCCACGGAGCGAGTCGCCAGACATATCAGGTAGAGCATTGAGCCTGGACCAATTTCATCCGGCTGTTCGCGGTTGGTTTCAGGGCCGGTTCCGCGAGCCGACGCCCTGCCAACGACGCGCTTGGCCCGCCATTGTTGAAAATCACCATACCCTGATCGCGGCCCCGACAGGCTCGGGCAAGACACTAGCGGCGTTTCTCGCGGCGATCGATACGCTCGTGCGCAAAGCTGAAAGCGGGCACCTCGGCGATCGGACGGAAATCGTGTACGTGTCGCCGCTGAAAGCGCTCAGCAACGACGTCGAGCGGAACCTTCAAGGCCCGCTGCAAGGGATTCAATCGCTGTTGCGCGAGCGTTACGGCGTCGAGCCAACCATCCGTGCTTTCGTTCGCACGGGCGATACGCCGGGCCGCGACCGTGTTGCGATGCGTAAGCACCCGCCTCACATCCTGGTGACGACTCCCGAATCGCTTTATATCCTACTCACGAGCGTCGGCGGCCGAGAGATGCTGCGCTCCGCTCGCACGGTCATCATCGATGAGATCCATGCCCTGTTTAGTAATAAGCGTGGGGCTCATCTGGCACTCAGCCTCGCCCGGCTCGACATGCTTGCCGGCGCACCGTTAACGCGTATCGGCCTGTCCGCGACACAGCGCCCCATCGACGAGGTCGCGCGCTTTCTAACCGGTTGCGATGCAAACGCGAATCGCCCATGCACTATCATCGACATGGGCCATGAGCGGGCGTGGGATCTCGCGATCGAGATCCCAATGTCACCGCTCAGCGCGGTGATGTCAAACGAGGTCTGGGAGGAAGTCTACGCGCGCCTCGCGGCACTCATCACCGAGCACCGCACGACCTTGGTATTCGTCAACACCCGGCGCATGGCCGAGCG
>Ga0187893_10014024_pt1 | contig 11021 bp, 3 predicted proteins | sample MA1701074metaG_FD_139574 | JGI IMG/M metagenome (GOLD analysis project Ga0187893, IMG submission 139574) | White microbial mat communities from a basaltic lava cave in the Kipuka Kanohina Cave System on the Island of Hawaii, USA - MA170107-4 metaG ...
AGCCGGGCGGACGCAGCCACAGCGTCGCCGGGCCGAATGTGCCGACGCCACCACATGCCTCGCAGTCCTTCGTCTCGCCGCGCGCCCCGCCCTCCAAGGTCGTAGTCGTCGCGTAGTGGCATACGCTGCACTCATAATAGAGGCGTCGTCCCAGCCACGCGCGATACTGATCGTCGCGCATCGGCGAGTAAATCGCCCCGGAGGTCCACAGCTTGTTCCCGATCCACACCTCCTTGCCGGGCGCGTACTGGGACAGCGCGACCGGGAGCCCCTGCGACGGCGTGAACTTAAAGGCCGGTCGATACGTCGACGATCGGTCCTGGTCGAACACGTGGAACGCCGCGACGTCAGTGGGGAACGCGTAGCGCGGGAGGACGCCCTTGTAGAGAAGGCGATCGAGAAGGTTCTCGGAGGCGGCGTCCCGCCCGGGTTTCTCCTCCCCCTCTTCATCGGGGTCCTCGAGCGCGGTGTCTTCGCTCGGAGCGTCTACGCTCGGAGCGTTCATCGCGCCCGCTGCCGCAGGCGTCGGCGCGGCTGCCCCGCTAGCGGGAAGCTCGAACTCGATCGCCGAGTCGATTGGACGGAGCGTCTCGTCGACCAACCCGTCGAGGAGACGCTTTCGGTCTGCGGCCGCGAACTGACGAGGAAGCCATGTGTCGACGTCGGTGCGAAGCGCCGTCTCGTTCGCGCGGAGCCAGAACTCAAGGTCCACTCGGTTCAGCACCTTGGTGGCCTTCTTGAAATCCGTAACGGTGCCGAGAACGTCGAAGAGGTGCGGCTGATCCTCGGGCTTGATCGCGGGCAGCTTCTCCTGGTGATAGCGGTGGAGCAGATACGCCGTGACGTGACGTCGGATGATCTCGCTGTTGTCGAGCGTGAGCAGCGGGTCGTCCACCGCTCCTCGGATCATCGCGTCGGGGTTTGAGAAGTAGTGCTCATCGTGGCTGTCCGCGCTGCCGAACGCCGTAACGGTCGCCACAGCATTGCCGCGACGCCCTGCGCGGCCCGCGCGCTGCTGATAGTTCGCTCGCGCAGGCGGCATGTTCCGCAGCGACACGCCTGAGAGGGAGCCGATGTCGATGCCGACCTCCATCGTCGTCGTGCAAGAGAGCACGTCGATGGCCGGCCGATCGTGCCCCGTCCCATCGTCACCGAGATCCACGTCTTGGAAGAGGAGTTCATGCTCCTCTGCCTTCGAGAAGACATCGTCAGCCTGGGCGGTGTTGAGCTGCGCGGTGTGCTCTGCGGCGATGAGCGCCATTGGCGCCGTCGGCGGCGCCTTGAGCGCATCGAGCGTACTCGCGCGGTAGTAGCCTTTGCGCGCGGCGAAAACCTTGTCCGTGTTCGGATCGATGGGAGTTGCGTTGGCCTGCCCGCAGTTCACGCAGATCTGGCGGCCCGGGAACGGACGCTGTGCGGTCCGGCAGGACTGGCAATACGCCCACGCGCCGCCGATCGAGAGCGAGAGCTCGCCCCCCTTGAGTCGGAACTTCCCCGGCGCGATCTGATCCGCGAACGTGGCGAGGAGTCTAGGGACCCAATCTTGCTCGAATTGGCGACGAGCCGCCTTGCCCGTGATAAGGCGGCTGAGGTCCGTGAACTGCCCCGACGTCGGCTTCACGTCTTGCAGCCACCACGCGGGCGGCATCCGGCTGAGCCAGAAGCCCGCGCGCCGCCAGCAACGGAGCCACGTGCGGCCGAGTGCGATCTTCTCGTCAGGGGTCTGCGCGACACCGAGGATGTCCGGGAGTTCGGCGAGTTTCTCGGTGTGGTCTGCGCGCTCGACGACGGATGCCAGCGCGAGCGCCTCGAGGCCGTAGTACCGGTCAAGCAGTGAATTCGTGATCGCGCGGAGCAACGCCTCCGGCGGAGCGGAGCCGCGGAGTTGCACCAAGAGCTGGAGCAGATGCGTGTCCCGCGTGAGCGCGCCCGCGCGGACAGCGCGCTCAACGACGTGCTCGTCCTGGAAGGCTTCGCCAACCCTCAGCTCGGGCCGCAGGCGAACGCCCAGCTCCTTCGCGGCGATGAGCACGCTGAGGTAGAGATCTTCGAGCGAGACCAATGAGTTGAGGATCGTTGCTTTCGCGAGCCGAGCGAAGCCAGCCACGAGCAGCGGCCGAAGCGCGTCCTGGGTCGAGTAAGTCTGGAGGTTGGGCGCGAGCCGCGCGGCCGTCTGGCGCGAGTCCGAGAAGATGAGGACCTTACGGCCACGCAGCGGCGCGAGCCGCGTCGCCGGCACCGGGCTGGGCGGCTGCACCTGGATCTGCTTCGCGATAAGCGCCTGAAATGGCTGGTCTCCCTTAGTCTGGTGGTCCTGGACTGACGTGCGTCCGAATGCCGCGCTCTCGCCGCACACGGCGCATGGGCGGAACTCGCCGGGGTTCGCGTCCTGCGGCTCATCATCTGTGACCGGCTTGGACCTCGCCGCGCGGACATAAACCTGCCGATTGCGCGCGCCGAGCTTCTGCGGGTTGAGCCGCCCAGTGACCAGGTCGTACTCGGCCACCTCGGCGTACTCATTGAAGACGGGATTCTCGAGGAGGAGGTCGAGCGGCGAGAACTCATCGATGTACTCCGCCAGCGTACGGAACGCACCGCCGGGCTCTGGCCACAGGAAGCCAGGGTCGTTCACGTTGTCGGTGTACGCGCGCGCGTGGGCTGTGCCGCAGTTCCGACACGTGAACAGCTCGAGCACGCGCGCGCCGCAGTCACACGTGTCTCTCGGCTGGCTGTAGAGCTTGCCAGCCGGTCCGCCGCGCTCGGCGGCGCTCAGACTCGTGCAGTTCGGGTCCATGCAAACCCACAGCCCCGCGAGACCCCGATAGAACGAGTGGACGCGGCAAGGCAGTAGACCTGGCTCCGTCGGCTCCCGGCGCGCGACGCTGCCGAGTGCGATGAGGTTCGTGACCGCCCGCGCGGCGACATCGGTTGGCACTCCGGGCTCAAACAGTTTCGCGCCGAGTTCATCGACGGGCTGCGCCTCACGCATCGTCGAGTTGACAAGGCTCGACATCGGGCCGAAGGCCTCGAGCGCCTTGTAGAGCGAAGGCTGGAGGCTCCATGGCCCGGCGACACCTCGGTGCTTGAGGACGCCCTCGACGACCTTGAGTCGATCCGCGTCCGTCTCCGCGTCGTAGAACTCGCCGAGATCGAAGGCGTTGAGCGTTGCGGCGTCTGCCGCCGTGCCCTTCGCACCGCCGGGGCGCTCCAGCAGGTCGCCTTCCACCTTCCTGAAGTCGCCTGGGTCCTTCCCTGTGAGCTGCGCTCCGAACTCCAAGGCGTAGTCCGCGTCCTTGAAGCTCGCGCTCGTGCAGATGACCTGCAGCCGCTCAGGAGGGATGCCGAGCCGCGTCCGTAGGCGTCGGATGAGCAACGCGACCTCCGCGCCCGAGGCGCCGCGATAGAGGTGCGCCTCGTCGATAACGAGTAGGAACCGTTCGTCAGAGTTCTTCTCGAGCCAGTCGCGGGTTCGGTCAAAGATGGGCCGCTCGAGCGGTCGCATCAGCATGTACTCGAGCATCGAGTAGTTGGTCACGAGGACGTCGGGAGGCGCCGCGTGCACCTCGTGCCGCGTGATGAGCTCAGGATCCTCGAAGAGCGTCACGCATCGCTTGAACTCGCCGTTCTTGTCGAGCCAGCGGCCCTTGCCGTACCACGTCGCGAGGTCCGGCTTCGCGGGCCACTTGCCGCGCTTCTTCAGCTCGCTCACGAGGTGCGCCGCGGCCGCCTGCTCCGGCGACGGATGGCCTCCTGCGAGTTCGAGGTGCCTGACGTAGTACTTGCCAATCGGCTTGAGGCGATCCTGGTCCTTGTCCTTGTCACGCACGCCCGGGTACAGCGTCCGGCTCGTGTACCGCGCGAAGCGCGCGGGCCGCCCCGACCAGTTGACGAAGCGTTGGACGATGCGCGGGTCGCCCAGCAGCAGCCGCAAGCGCCCGAGTTGGTCGTTGACGAGAGCGTTCATCGGGTAAAGGACCATCGCCCGCACGGCGCTCGTCTCGCCGAACTCGATGCCCTTTACCCTGGCCTCCTTCGCGAGCTTGCCGAGGATTGGCAGGAGGAAGCACTCCGTCTTTCCCGAGCCGGTGCCCGTCGTCACGACGAGGCTGCGCCCCTCGACCAGCGAGAGCTGGGTCGAGAGTGCCTGGTGCTGGTAGGGAGGATCGTGGATTAGGAGTTCGAGGTCGCCCTTCCGCGCGGAGACCGAGGTGAAGACATCCAACGCCGCCGGGTCGAGGCCGAGGTCAGCGAACTTCGAGCCCGGCCGATAGCGAGGCGTGCTCTCGAGGTACGGGCGCTGATGGATGACGCCGACCTGGTCAAGGAGCACGCTACGCTGGTCAACGAGCGTCCGGTGGCTCACGTGGTACGCGGCCTCGATGTAGTCGCGCAGGGCGCGGTGGAGCTGCTGGGTCGTCTCGCCAATCGTTAGAGCCATGGTCACTCCTGTTCTACAGAGATGTCGCGCTGGCTTCTTCTACCCAGAGCAGGTCGCGCGCGAACCGCCGCTCCTCGTCAATCTCTGCCCTCGGGATGCGGTACGCGAAGAGGCTTCCTCGGCTCGGTACAGGCTCGCCGATCGCATCCCAGCGGCGCCGCGCCCACGCCGGCACGGGGGAGAAGAACTCGAGCATCGCCGCGTCTCCGCTCGGCGTGACGCGGTAGCGCTGGGGCGTACCCCGCTCGGCGTCGAGCGCCATCTGGAGTCGCCACGCCTCGTCGCAGCCGCGCCATCGGCTGCCTGGCAGTGGAAGGTCGATCATCCGTTCGGGTTGCCCTGCGCGAAGCTGGACATAGCACCAGAGGTCCGCGCCGTACGCCTGTCGTCGTCGCGCGACGTAGCGGCCCGTCTGCGCCTTCGGCTCCACCCAGCGACCTCGGTAGTAGCGGACCGGCTTCTCAGGATCGAGGAGCTGAAGCCCGGGAATCTCACGCGAGGGCACCACACCCCCGAGGACTCTATCCGTAGCAGCGACATGTTGCGCGGGACTCTCACGGGCGGGTCCCTTGAGCCAGGCGTCGAAGGTGAGTTCGAGGAGCCCGATCTGGCGGAGCTCGCTGTCTAGCTTCTCCCCAGCGGCGGGGCTGAGTCGACGGACATGCCCGAGGTACTCGATGCGCCGCTCTAGCTCAGTGGGCAGCGGAGAGAGTTGATCCGCCGCAACGCCGAGGAGGACCACGAGTCCGCTCTGCCGGACTACGAAGCTCGAGGGGGCGGCGTAGAGGAGTACGCGTGCCGACGAGATGTCACCCTGGACCTCGGGCTGCTCAAGCACGTCTCCGTGCGCGATCATCGCCTCGAGCGTCTCCTCGACCAGTTCCTTCGCTGCTTCGAGGTCAGTAACCAGACCCCGCAAGGGGCGCACCACGGCGCGGACGAGCGTGGCCGCCGAGCATGGGCATCGGAAACTCGCCGCCCGCCGCAGCGCCCCAGCGATCCCCTCTGGCGTGGCCAGGTCGAGCGCGTCGGGATCAAGCCCAAGTTCATGGACCTTTCTCGCGTGGACCTGCTGGGCAGTCAGTCGCTTCATGAAGACCACGTCCAGCCGGCGTAGTACTCCGCCACCTCCGCCTTCAACTCTTGTTTCTGGTCAACGGCGAGCACAAGAAATCGCGCAGCCCGGGCCAGCGTCGGCGACTCGAGAAGCCCTCTGATGCTCGCGTTCAGGTTTTCTCCCGCCCAGGCCTGGATAGTCACCGGGTCACTCGCGATGCGGAGCGCGAATTCTGCCATCCATGTCGATCCGGGCGGGACCAAATGACAGCGCCCGGCGAGGGACGCAAACCATGAGCATCGCTTCGCTGGCGGCTGACCGGCGAGCGCTTCGTACTCGAGGTGAAGTTCCGAACCGAGTTCGGATCCGTGGCCTTGGTTCGAGATGCAGGGCTGCAAACTGACTAACCCCTGATCATCCTTAAACCTTGACTCCGCGCTCTCCCAGACTCGCCCGCCGATCAGCGCGAGCAAATGCGCGGTGATGGCTCGTATGACGACTTTCCGGAGAGTGCCCGCAGTGAGGTCACCGGTAAGCCGCGCAGTGCCCCAGATCCGGCAGGTATGCAGAAGCTGAGCGATCGACTCAGCCGTGCGCTCCCGGACGTGGATCAGCGGTTCGCGTGTCGAATCTGCGAAGTCCCTGACGATTGGCGGCACGATAATGGCCGCGGTGAAGTCATCCAACCGTCCCACGTAGAGTCCGCCATCTCGCGATGTTCGATACTCCGAGTCATTGGGAAGATCCTCTCTTGACCTGAGAACGGGGAGTTTGTCGATGGGCCGGTCGAACCGGTAGCGGCCAACGGCAGGAGCCCCGCCGCCAACGTCGTTGTGGAGGCACGCGACAAAGCCCCCGTACTCTCGTCGCAGTGACCAGCGCAACGGTGTGAACTCGCGCTCGCATTCGAGCGCGAAGGCGCCCAGCTCATCGGCGGAGAAGTCGACCCGGCAAACGTGGGCTTCATCATACGCGTGCTGTGCGCCCAGGTCGGATCTGACCGATTCAAACTGACGCCGCCACTCTTCGCTAGAGAGCGGCAACGCTATGGGTGGCAGATGTCGCTCGAACGACGGTGTCTCTCCGGCACGCTTGAACATCCGAACCCGGCACCGGACGTGGCGCCCTGTGAGTCCACGAACGACGACATCCGCCTTCCCCTCCCAGAGTTGCTCAAGCGACGGCTTGGCGGGATCGAGTTCCACCTCGAGGGGCCCATGCGGGGTGATGCCGGGCGACCACGGGCGCGCCTCGCGGACGCGCATGACGACGTCGAGGTCACCGATCACCTCGGACTCAGCGGCGCTCCCACCACACGTAGCGATGCTGACCCTGTGCAGCCCCACAGGCAACGGCGGCAACTCGATAAAGATCGGCTCGCCAGGCGGGGTGTCCGTCAGCGGAATTGTCAGCGACTGTCCACCTTCGGCCATCGAGACTGTCAGCGCGTCGATTGCGTGATCCGAGCGGAAGGCGAGGGTTGGTGTCTCCGATGCGAGCCACTCGCCATGCCCCTCGCCATCCCACGCGACAGCAGCCAAGCCAGCGGGCCATACCTCTATAGACTTCGCATGCGCGACTTGGAGCAGTCGCAGCTCCTGCTCCCACTCAGCTGTGGGGGCAGCCGGCACATCAAGGAGCATCGCGTGTACGCCTTGGCACGTGAGCTCGACGGGGCGCGCGATGCTCAAACGCGCGAGCGGCTCGGTGCTGACGAAGACGTACCGCGATCCGGAACGGACTCGCATTCCACGCGTCTCGTAGGCGAGACCATCGCTCGAAACCTTAAAGAGCCACGACGTGCCGGGACGAAGCAGGCACTCGGCGCGTAGCAGGTATTCGAGCTCGGGCTTGAAGCGCTCAAACTTCAGCAGCACCTCATCGGGGCGCGGCCATCGGTTGAGCATAATGCGCTGCGGACCTAACAGGCAGCGGCCTCGAGCCAGTGGGCGCCCCGCGGCCCCGGCTACCGTGCAGCGAGAATCCCTGAGGACGTCACGGACTTGGGGGAAGCGCAGGGGCAAGTGCGAGAGGTCCGGGATCTCCAGCGAGACCTCCCAACGCTCTCCCGCGATCGGCATAAGCACAAGGCGCGGCTCGATGCCAAGCTTCGCGACCTCTGCGCGCGCTTCATCGCGACGCTGGATCGGCGTGATCGATTGCCTGCCAAGGGTCAGGCCTCGTATCGTCGCCCGCTCCTCGGCCGCACGACGGGCGACACGCAGCCAGTCTCTTCCGAGCCGCTCTGTGTCGACGTCGTCGCCGATCCGCCGCAGTGTCGTGGGGTGGAGCAGCTCCTTGAAGCCCTCCGTGCCCTGGAGTAAGAGTGCGGCGGCGATCTGGCCGACCAGCGCCGGCGCCTGAACGAGGTTCTGGAAGCGCGCAGACGTGTTCCAACTCCGGGCCGCGATGAAGTCCCCGAGGCGCTGCGGCTCGTCGAAGAGCTCGGCGGAGAACGAGTGCCGGAGTTCGTAAAGGATTCGGGCGAGCTGTTGCTGGAGGTCGCGTGGGAGAATCGCGTGCGTGATCGGCCAGGCGATGATTGAGAACTGTTCCGCCCACGGACCTGACGGTTTGGCGGCCGCGAACCTCTTCTGGAACGCGACAAACGCATCTCGGATCCAGCCGCGATTGCCATTGTCCGTCCAGCCGGGCGTCTTCGCCTCGAACGTCTGCCAGTACTCGTACCCGGCGTAGCCGTACCCAATCTCTGCCGCGTATGCGGTCCACACGAGAGCGTGCTTCGGACTGGGCGGTGAGACGAGGATGTGGGAGCGGAGCTCGTTCGACAGAGCGAGCACCTCGTCGCGCGCGAGGCCGTGCTCGAGGGCGAACAGCGGGATGTCCTTGCGATCGCGCGCGAGGGCGCCGAAGTGCTCAGCTAGCCGCTCGTTCCATCCCCCAAGATCCATTAGAGCGCTCACTTCCGTGGACGCGCGGGATCGGGCGCGCGCCGCGTGCAGATCCAGGTGTCGCGGTCGGCGCGACGAACGCGCCACCGCCCGCGGAACTTGAAGGCCCGTAACTCTCCGCGTTGCGCCATCGAGTAGCCCGTTCGTCATCGCCGGAGGCGGTAGCTCGGTCAACGGGGTACCCAGCCAAGGTACCCTGCGGCATAATATGCCGAGTTAACACCGCGGCGAAGGGACAAGGCTGTGTGCCGGCGAGCGTCTCGACCACGGGCTCGAGGCCCGCGGGGCGTCACGACAGGTCGGCGAACATGGCCTGCTGGGCCGACACGCGTTGACGCGGTACGCGCGCGCCGTGGGTGACCGGATGCGCGGGCGTGTGGCGAGCGACCTCCTCTAGAACCTCGTCGGACGTTATCCGGTGCCTGAGCCACCGCTGTCGCCACCACGCGCCGAGCGCTGCCGTCGCGGCGGGACCCTGGCCGGTCGGGATGATGTAGTCCGGCTGCCGGGCGAGGCCGATGAGGTAGTCGGCGAGGTTCCTGATCAAGGTCACCGCGTAGACGACGCGCGGCCGGTGGTGACGCAGGAGCAAGCCCGACGGCAGGTTTAGAAGATCGAGTGCCTGCCTCACCTTACGGAGCTTGGGGCTCACGCCCTCTCCGAAGATGCTGTTCACCCTCTGCGCGTCGGACTGCTGCACGAGATCGACGAGCGCGGCGATGGTCTCCTCTGAGTACTGGGACGTGCCGAACGCCTCGGAGCGCCCTAACTCCTCGTAGCGGATGACATCTTCAGCGGCGCCGCCGAGGGGCGCAGCCGGGATCTTGATGCGGTTGTATTGGCTCGACCCGACACCGTAGAGCGACGTCGTGCCAAGGAGTACGAGCTTTGACGCGCGGACGATGGGACGCCCCGCGACGGAGGAGGCGATCTCACTCTCCGCCTGCGAGTAGCGACGACGATACTGCTGCACTACCTCAGGGCTCGCCGCCAACATCGCCGTTAATTTCCCGCCGAGGAGAGCGTTGTATGGCTGCACAGCGCCGCACACCGTGATGTCCGCGACCGCGATGCCGACACGATCGGCCTTCGCCTTCTTGAGAATCCTGCGGATCGCGTCGCTGCCGTAGCCCGTCGCTGCCAGGGCGGCGAGCTTTTCCGCCGTCGGCTTTCCTTCGAACGCCTCATTCAGGACCGCGCGCGCGCGCAGATACGTGGCGAGCGCGAGTGCGCGCTTGCTGCGGAACAGATGCGTTCGCGCTCGCGCGACCCAGTACTCGTCCCCTGAGAGGGCGGCGCGCTTTCGCTTGAGGTCCCGAGAGCGCGCGTACCGGTGGTGCAGCCGGCGCTGCTCCACACTCTCATTCAGGAGCCGCTCGATCGCCGCGTCGGACGGGGCCGCTAGGTCACGCGTCGAGAGGACTCTGTCCTCGAGCAGATCGGCGACGTAAATCTCGTTGATAGCAGTGTCGAGGGTACCGACGAGCCACTTCGCGATCTCTCGCGTCGGCTTGTGGCGCACGCCCTGGACGAAGGTGTCGGCGTGCCACCCGATCCACGAGTCCCGCTCGCGGATCTGCATGATGGGGCTGCTCAAAGCCCCGATCCCCATCACCGGGTGGTTGGCGGCGGCGCGGTCTGCGGCGAGTGCCTTCGCCTCGGCCTCGCCGACGTCGATCTTCGTCGGTGCGCCATCGCCGTCGAAGCGCCACGCGACCTTGGCGGCGTGCTCGCGCAGGCTGCCTTTTTGAACCGGCCCGAGCGGGATCGCGGGCGCGGGCGCAGCGGCTTCGCCTCCAGCGGCGTTCGATCCCTCGCCCGAAGCGGCCGGCTCGTCGCCGACCTTCGTCGTCCCCGAGCAGCCGGCGACACAGACGCCGAGCAGTGTGGCGCAGGCTCTCCGCAGGCTGCCGCTCATCGGGGTCGATCCTACCGCGCGGCCCCTCTACGCGCCAAAGCTGTAACCGATTCCCCCCGTCCGAACTAGACAACCGGGCCGGGGCATGCAACCGTCCTGGCTAGAGCGATGCGGTCCTACACCATGTTCCGATACCTCTTGCTCGGCGTCGGCGGGCTCGGCCTCGGCGCCGTCGTGGCCACGTCCTGCATCAAGGTCGACTACCCGACGGTCGCCTTCCGGTGCAACCCGCGCCAGAGCGACAACTGCCCCGAGGACTTCAAGTGTTGCTCGGATGATCCGAGCGCGATCAACGGCGAGCTTCCGAGCTACATGGGGCGCGAAGCTCTCGGCGACACGCCGTTCTTCGCGGACAACAACAACATCTTGGGCACGCAGGGCATGTGCGTGCGCACTGCCGACATCCCCGCGGGCTTCACGCTCCTGTCGCCGAACGCGGCGGGCTGTCCGATCCCGTGCAACCCGACCTGGAGCGGTGCGGACATCGCGGCCGTCTGTGGCGGCGAGACGTTCAAGTGCTGCCAGACCGTGCTCATCGAGCCCGAGGACTGCATCAACGACGGCGGCACGTGGCGGCCCGCCGACGGCCAGGACATCCTCGACGGCAACAGCACCTGGGCGCCGAACTCGCTCGCGACTCACCAGGATCCGAACGGCACCGGCTGCGCGCAGTTCGCTGGGAGCGCCGAGATCAGC
>Ga0187893_10014025_pt1 | contig 11020 bp, 8 predicted proteins | sample MA1701074metaG_FD_139574 | JGI IMG/M metagenome (GOLD analysis project Ga0187893, IMG submission 139574) | White microbial mat communities from a basaltic lava cave in the Kipuka Kanohina Cave System on the Island of Hawaii, USA - MA170107-4 metaG ...
TGAAGCGGACCATTATTGGGCGAGTACTTGGTGCTGCCGGCTTGACAGCCGGAAGTTTCTCCGGCGCCCGGATCATCGCAAGTCAAGGTCACACCAAAGGCAGTGCGATACCAGCCGTTATTTCCGTTCGGAGCGGCTGGATCTTTAGCAAGTGTTGTCGCCGGAGAGGTCTGATCCAGCACTACGGATTCAGTGTTAGAGCGTTGTCCTTCATTCGCGGCATTATCCGTCGCGCTTACTTGGTAATATGCACGAGCACCTTCGGTCAGATTGGCGTCCGAATGAGTACGGGTATCCGAAGCAGTAGTAGCCAGTAGATTTAAAAGAGAAGACGAATTCCCTTTGTATACATTGTAGCGGTTCAATCCGGAAGCCAACACTCCCGGATCTTGAGAAGCGGACCAGTTAAGAACCGATGGTAAAGAGTTCAAGAATCCGGTAACGCTCAACGCTGAAAGCGACGGCGGCGTGGGAGCGCTCTTATCAATTGTGACATTCACCGTATTTGATGAGGCGCTCTCCAATCCCGCGTTATCCACTGATTTCACGGCGTAGAAGTAGCGGGAATCATCTGCTTTGGAAGATGCGTCAGTGTAGCCGGTGAGCGCGGGACTCGCAGCGAGATCACTCGGCGCGCAAGTCAAGGCGGAACCGGTTACGGAACAGCGGAATAACCGATAGCCCGCTATACCGGAAGTCGCATCCGAAGATTCCGACCAAGTGAGATTCTGACCGTCCAAATTGCTGAACTGCGGAAGCGCATCCATCGTCGGCGCGGCGGGCGCGGTCTTATCAATATTCACTTGTTCTACCTTCACGTTTTCCAAATTGCCGTTATTATCCAAAGATTGATAACGAACATAATTAGTGCCTTCGGCCGTTACGGTAGCTGCGGTACTGACAGTCGGCACACAAGCGTTGGTCTGATCCACGCAAACTCTGGTTTCTTTGACTCCGGAGCCGCCAGCATTATCTGTTGCGGAAAGCGTCACGGCTACATTGGAAACCCACCACCCGTTTTGACCAGCTGTACCGGAAAGCGTGATTTGTGTTGTGGGCGCCACCGAATCCGGATTAAAGAACGCAAGCGGCAATTGATCTTTGTTAATTGCATTGAAAGTCAATGCTGCATCGCAGAGGCCGTCTTTATCGGCATCAATGCAGATATCAGAAAAACCACTACTGGTCACATTCGTATAATAATTCCCCCCAAGGAACGGTCCGCCGGCAATATTCGTTCCGGAAGTTTTAGTGATGTTCCAGATGTTGGAATTAGTATCTACGAACACCGGCAATGACGCATTAACAAAATTATTGGATATGGTATTAGTTGCGCTAGTAGTCATGAAAACTCCTCGCGAATTCAGGCCGGTTGCCGTCAGCATATTTGAGCTTAGAGTGTTATTATGCGCGCCATTTTCCAACCTCAATACATGAGAGCTTTGGCCGGTTGTCGTAGCGCTATTCTGGCTTGCGGTAATTGCCTGCGTTAATCGAAAATAAAAGCCATGCGCGTTATTCCCGGATGTTTCAACCTTATTTCCCATAACCTGATGAGCGCCTGTCATCGTATTGAGATAAATGCCCCACCCATTCAAGCCGCGCGTTGTCACGGTATTATTCAAGACGACGCTTGAATCGGAACAACAAAGCGACACCGCGCCGATGAAATTATTGAAGTCCCCTTTCGTCTCTATAATATTTTCTACCAACTGATTGCTGTTGGATGAAGAATTCAAAGTGATAGCCAACGCGCCAAAACCGCTCGTCGTTATTTCATTGCTTGCAATTAGGTTATTTGAATTGTTCGTATTCAATTGTATACCAAGCGCAGATGATCCGAAAGTTGTTATCTTATTGCCCAATACTTGGTTATTCGAAGAGTGACCCAATAAAACACCGAGCGAGCTTGGGCCGTTAGTAGTAATTTGATTTTGAGAAAGGCTGTTATTACTTGCTTGAGATATCGTAACGGCAGACGCGGATGAGCCATTCGTAGTAATGGTGTTGCCGCTCAAATTATTATTAATTGAACCCGATATGGAGGCACCGACAGCAGATTGGCCGGATGTAGTGATTGCATTCCCGGACACTGCATTGCCTGATGCATTCTGGAATAACATGCCTCTCGCATTCAATCCGGTGGCCTTGATCGTATTACTCTTCGCCGCGGCCATGCTTGCGCCAGAAAAGAATATCCCGTCCGCCTGCTCTCCGGCGGTAGTGATCATATTAGACTCGGCAACAGTGCTCGTAGAAATTCCGCTCAATAGAATCCCCTTTGCCCTGAACCCGTTTGTGGTAATGGTATTGCCCATTAAATTATTATTCGTACCTGCGCTGTTGATTCCGTTCGCATCTGAACCATTGGTCAAGACGGTGTTTGCGGAAACGATGTTATTGTTTGAATTGGACTGGATGAGAACGCCGACGGCAGAAGAACCTAAAGTTGAAATTGTATTTCTCGCGACATTGTTGTTGTTTGAGCTGACTTCAATGACGACGGCGCGAGAAGTTGAGGTGCTGGTGGTGATAGTATTGTCTGTAACGCTATTGCTGAATGCGTTAATTGAAAGCGCAACGCCGTAAGCTTGCGTGCCGTTGGTAGTAATAGTGTTATTCGTCACGCTGGTGCTGGTGGCGCCGCCTCCAACTTGGATGCCGTTAGATCCAAAACCGCCGGTCGTTATATTATTAGAAGTAATCAAATTGTTTAATCCGGATACCGAGATGCCTCTCGAGGATGAGAGAGTTGATCCCTGTATAAGAGTGCAATTCTTGACTGTGACCCCGGAACGTCCCGAAAGAATGATGCCGCTTGCGGCTGTAGTTTTCGCATAAGTTACCGTACGCCCGGCGCAGTCTAGGGTGATGTTATTGGCGCCGATGGTTATCGCTGTCGCGTTGCAGGACATATCCGAATCCAGCGTGGTGTCGGTCGTAATCGTGCTATTACAAGCAGGTGTTGCCGCAAACGCAAATGCCGGCATGAGAAATGAAATGGCAAGCATTATGGAACAAGTTATATATATAATCGAAAATGGGTGAGAAATTTTTATTTGTGTAATCATAAATTTGTGATGAAGCGAAATTAATTTGTAATTGAAATCTAATTGTAAGAAGGATAAAATCGGAAAAATAAAAAACTCCGCAAAAACACGGAGCCGACGATGCAATCTCTATTCTATAGGATAGAAAGGATACGCAATAAGAAGTTCCGCGCTGTAAAGGAATTGAGGGGCAAATAATGTTTCTCTCACTTCAAGAAATAAATTCTTTAAACGCTGGGAATACTTATGCCGAACGAACAACACTAAAGCAAACAGGCTTTCTTCCGCTCTTTTAATAAGACTTGCAAGAAAAAAAAATTCTTCAACAATCATGATATTTTTATCGGATTCCAAATATTACATTAATAATCGCATGTTATAGTGTGCAGGTGCAATCCCAGAGTTATCCCCAGATTGAATTTCAATATTTATTAAATAAAGCAAGCCGCTTTTTTGCCGCATCTGTGACTTCCTCAACCGGTCTGCTTAACAATTTATAAGGCGCGATTTCTTCATGATTTTCCCGTAACGATCGCTCCAATCCTTTACGCCAGGCAACTCTAAGCTCGGTACTAATATGGACGATATTTACCCCGGCATCAATCGCGGCTAAAAAATCTTGGTCCGTATTTCCAGAGCCTCCATGCAATACAAGCGGAATCTTAACTGCTTTTTTGATATCTCGAATCCGCTCTATGTCCAATGCGGGCTCCGGCGCGTCTTTAAACATTCCATGCAGATTACCCACAGCCGGCGCAAGCATATCAACACCGGTAGCTTTAACGAACCTAAAAGCCTCCTCAGCTCTTGTAAGATCCTCTGGCCGAATCGCAGCACCTTTCGGCAACTCTTTCCGGATCATTGAACCGCTGCCTATATTCCCGAGCTCGCCCTCCACAATAACCTTTGACCTTTGACCCTTGACCTTTGACCTCACGTATTCAACTACTTTTTTAGTTTGCTTAATGTTCTCCGCAAGCGGCAGCATCCCTCCGTCAAATAAAATTGCGTCGTATCCGACAGCAACCGCTTTTTTTACTTCTTCAAAATTGTGCGTATGATCGGAATTTAAAAAAATCGGAAATTTATATTCTTCCCGCAAGCTTCGCACCAACGCAGCCGCTTGTCTTCTGCCTATGAATCCCGCCTCACCCTCCGAAGTCCCGATAATAACCGGCACTCCCAAATCTTTCGGAGCGCCAAAAATTGCCTTCAACATGGAGGTTTCAGCAATATTAAAATGCCCAACTGCAATTTTTCGCTTTTGGGCATGGTTGATTAGTTGCAGTAGAGATTTCATAAAATATCTAGTAACTAATATCTACTAGCTTGTAACTTCTAGATATTAACTACTTAATTCTATCTCGACAATTCAATTTCTTCGTTCAATTCAGCATCGCACGCAACCATCGTAATTCGATTATTTACGGATGATTTGAATACTGCATATCGAGTAATCGCCGAATTACCATTTTTGGGATCAAAAGGAATCTCATTAATATATGTCGTAGTTAGATCAGCAGTAAGATTAGCGCACGCATCTTGCGGAGTTGTTGCACCGCACAATGAAGCACAGCCAGTCGCAGCAGTACCAATAACTTTTAACGATGTAGTAATTGAACTCGGTAATTGACCCTCTTCAGCTGCAAATTGATAAATCGCGTTCAGAAGTGTATTTAAATCATTCCGCCGCTGGGTATTATTTGCCTGCTGTCTCTGGCGAACAGGATTAATCGCTACTAATACGAGGGCAAAAAGAAGGGTTAAAATAAGCATCACAACCAAAAGCTCAATAAGAGTAAAGCCTTTGGTTGATTTAAGGATGCTTTTCCTCGTATTTATATTCATATATCTATTATACATTATCTGGAAATAGAAATGGCCTCATTTAATTCCGCATCGCAGGCGGTAACTGTTACTCGATTACTCGTAGTAGTCGCAACGACTGCATATCTTGTATTTGCATTAGATGACTGCAATGGGTCGCGCGGGATTGAAACAAGATATGTCGGAACCAAGGTAGACGCAAGATCAATACAGGCAACAGTGGTAGTGCCAGCGCAGGTAGACGAACATCCAGAAGTGCCGATAATCTTTGTAGTTGTTGCGGTAATACTTGATGGCAATGATCCGCGATTGTCATTTTGATACTGGCTAATCGCGTTCATAATAGCATTGATATCGCTTCGGCGTTGAGAATTATTCGCTTGAGAAAACTGCCTGCCCGGATTAATTGCAATAATCACAATGGAAAGCAAAATAGCCAAAAGCGCAATAACCAGAAGAATTTCTATCAATGTAAAACCCCCTCGTACGCCTTTTAATATTTTATTCATAATTATTGCCTTATCTTGTAATAGAAATTGTCTCACTTAATTCCGAGTCACAGGCGGTAATAGTTATACGGTTTCCGGAAGAAGAACGAGTAACCGCATAACGGGTCGTGGAAGCGCTAGCTTGATCGGGGTCGCGAGGAATTGCCGATAGGTACGTCGGAACTAAAGATGGATCAAGATTTAAGCAAGTTGCAACGGTAGTAGTAGCTCCGCACGTTACGACACAACTTCCCGTAGAACTTCCAATCTGCTGCGTTGAGCTGCTATTTATAAATACAGGGAGAGAACCTCGATTATCAGCCGCGTATTGGTATATTCCATTTAAAAGCGCATTGATATCGCTTCGGCGCTGCGTATTATCCGCCTGCGCAAATTGTCGAACTGGATTTACTGCGACAATAGTTAACGCAAAAAGAACGGTTAAAATCGCAATAACTATTAAAAGCTCGATTAAAGTAAAACCACCCCTTCTATCTTCAAAGCTTTGAAACATATATTTATTATACACTCATTATTTCTTCCTCCCAATCACAATGTGGATATCCTCCACCGATACAGGGGATGCGCTTACCACTACCGATTGATAAGTCTTCTCAAGAAGAGATTGTATCTCTGAAATAATCACATCCGGCGCATTTGATCCGACAAATATGGTGGTCAAAGTTTGATTCTGATCTTCGTTATTTCCTACCGAAAGCACGGTAAAACCGGCGCCCTGAAGAATCGTCTGCAAGCGCCCCGCCTCTCCGGCCACTCTTGTTCCATTAAAAACTCTTACCGGATAATCTGATTTTTTGGCTTCAACTATCAGGGCTTCTTCATGTGTAGTTTCCGGAGTGGTAGTTGCTTCGGGAACCGGCATCGGCTCGCTTACCAGAATTTCCTCTGGAATAACTTCCGGCTGAAGCATGCGAGTGAATATTCCCGACAATCCAAGCTGTTCACGTAATAGCCAGACACCTATGGCCGATCCTGCGATCAACAAAACTGCAAGAAAAGCCACAACCAAAGTTTTATGGGTGCGCATGATTTTTTTCCATCCCGACGCAGGTACAAACAGCATATCCCATTCTTTTGATTTATCCCGATTCTTCCAATAATACTCTGCGATAAAATCAAGAATATGTATCTTTTGAATTTCTCCAACCGCGTATCCTCTCGCCTCCAATTCTTGCTTCAATTCTTCCTCTCCTTCATCCTCGCCAACAATTAATGAAACCGACCTTACATCTTCAACTTTAAGGTGCGTGACAAAATGACTGAATGCATCCAATGCCCCCTGTATTTTCCTCTCCACCACGCGTTCCGTTTCTGAAAAAAGAACCCGCGCATTTTGAGAAAAAATAAGCGCAAGATCATTATCATAAAACGCAAGAAGAAATGTTTTTTCTTTCGGACTCAAACTCAACGCAATGGCTTGCGGTATCGAAAGCATTCCTGCAATTTTCGCCTTACTCTCCAGGAACGGTTTTTGTAATTTTTCCGAAAATTCCCTGTAGACTGCTGACAATTCCAAAATCTTCCCCGAAAGGTGCTCTTGCACGATGAGGTCACTCTCTATAAACGGAATTTCATTAATGAATGCGCTGCGAAATTCGCTTTTTCTTTCAAGATCCCCAAGCTCCAGCTCAAATGCCTTTACAAAAGTCTTTTCTTCCGGAATGACAAGCAGCGTTGGCCATTTTTTCCATTTGGACTTTGTATTTAGGAATTCAGCAACTGTCTTTGCAAATTCTTCAGCGTCCAAAATACCACTATCCTTTACCACCGAATCTGAAAAAGCCAGCTCCTCCAGGGTAATCCGCTGTATGCCTCGTGATCCTGCCTCATACCCCGCAAAGCGCAAAGAAGAATTATTTAAAAAAGCCAGTATTATTTTCTTTTTTTCCCAAAATGCCATGATAATATTATTCAATTTCTCGCCAGCTATTTACGGTGAACACGGTACCGTTAAAACTTCCGGTTGCTTGGAATTTTCGGGTAAATCCGTCACGTGTCACTTTTACATCTATAGTTTTATTTACGGAATCGCCCGTTACTACTATTGTAGCAAAACCCGCAGAATTTTGCGGCAGATAGTTTATGCTCACATAATCCAATATCGGCGTATTTGCGGCAGTACCGCTAAAAAATGCCTTGTATCGCACATATCTGTTGCGTGCCAGCGATGAAGGGACGTTTGCGGGTACTGTATAAAAAGTATTTGCAGTGCCGTCAGGACCTACAAAATTCCAAGTAGCATTATCGCTATTTAAGGCAATCTGAAATCTAATAGATGTACCTGTTGACGTAGCAACGTTCCAGCTGAAAATATTAAAATCAACTATACTGCCAGCATCAATAGAGAATGACTCAAATATGCCATTTGAAAAGAAACCCGATGCCGCATTGCCGAAAACCGTATGCAAATCAGCGGCATCTACGATAAATAAGTAACGATTGTAAAATACAACATCAAACGCATCGTCCCCAAGATCTACATCGGCAATCAACGCTGGAGCAGCGAAATTGTACAAATTAATAATACGCAGTTCTTGCCCACCATTGTCTGTAGCCAAAAATCCGATATTCGACTCGACATAAATTCCATAAACTCCTCCTCCCACCTCAAATGAACCGATGGCGGTAATCGCTGCCGGATTTGTCGCATTCAATGCCCAAAAGTCAGCGCCGCCGCCACTAGCCGTACCCAAAAATACTGCAGCGGTAGTAGTGGCAAAAACCGATTCGCCGTTATCACCTCCTGCCTCATTATACGCCCCAGCCGATACTGGAACAGCGTAATTTGCAATGTTTAGAACTCGCAGCTCCGCCGCATCATCGTCAGTAGCAAGATACGCCGTCGTGCCGACAATCGCGATATCATTCACGTCATCCCCTTCTTCAAACGATCCAATTTGGGTAATTGAAGCTGGGTTGGAAGCATTGAGAATTTCAAATTCCGGACCAGTACCGCTATCAAGACCTAAGAACACAGTCGTGGAAGTGGCGAAAACCGCAAAACCGTCTTCTCCGCCTGCGGAATCATAACTCCCAGCCAAAGTCGGGGCAGCGGGGTTGGAGATATTTACCACCTGCAACTCTGCAGCGCTCGTCGCAAGATATGCAAAATTACCTGCCACTGCGATGTCATTCACGTCTGCTCCGATTTCTAGAGTGCCCAAGAGCGCTGGAGATGCTGGGTTGGTGATATTGTATATTCTGAATTCCGCAGCACCTCCTTGGGCAAGCGTGCCAACGTATGCAACCGTACCGGTCGCCACCACTGCCGTTCCGTCAGTGATGCCAGCTCCCACCGTTGCACTGATCGTAGGGGCTGACCATCCTTCCAACTGAACTTCTCCGCCGGTATTGTTGGTGACGAGGACTTTATCTAAAACTACCGAAGCAGGAACTGTAACTTCTAATCCTACATCATCAAATTCCACTGCCTGAACAAAAACATCGAATGTTTGGCTATCGGTAACTCCACGAGTTGCAGTAATCGTCGTATCATTGGTCAATACAACCATGGCACTCGCATTATCATTATTAGAAGTAGAAGTGTCTGGACTTTCGCCAGAAAAAGAAAAATTGGTCCAAGCCGTTCCGGCAACTAAAGTGCGATCGACATCAATAGAAGATATAGTTAATGTGTTTGAAGTTTGACTAGTAGTCATCGAAATGTTTCCGCTTTGAACATCCCAAATGCCGTCTTCAGAAATATCTTCGATTATTTGCGCACTCCAGTTAAACGCAAGACCAGTAACTCCCCTACGCACCCGAACCGTAGAATTATTTTCAAAATCGGCTCGAATGTTTTCTAAACCGGTTTGCTCACTAACAGCTGCGCCATCTGCGTATCCAGTAGCCATAAGCCATGCCTTTCCAGAAGTGACTGAGATAGGAATACTTGACGTTGCGGAAGTTGCACCGCTCGCCATTATGTTTCCATTTAAATGCTGAACTCTAATATCAGCATTATTCCAGTCAACAACTTCATATCTCACGCCAGGATGGCCGCTGTTGTTGCCTGACGCTACATAAATTTCCACCAAATCGGTATTGATAAGGCGATATTCCCAATTTTCCTCCGAACCTATCGTAGTGTCAGTCGCATCAGTTTCGCCATGCGGAATAATAAATGTTCTATTTACACTAGAAATGGAAGTAATTGTTTGGCTATTAGGTGTTGGTGTGGCATTAGGTGTAGGCGTAAGATAGCGGTTAACTACTAAATCTGAAGCAGTATTAAAGATAAAAATCTTGCAGGTGTAATTCAAACTTTGATTAGTAGCTCCTGCTTCACCATGAAAAATAGTCAGAGTATCTACAGCGGTAATCTCCGTCGCCTTAAATACCTGATCATGCAGAGTATCGGCAGTATCATAAGAAAAAGAACAAATATGGAACATTTTACTAAGTGATGTGCCTTCAGAAAAATTGACAACTGTAGTTGGGCCCGCACCAGTACTTCCACTCACCACCTCAATAGAAGAGAGAAAGTTACCTATAGATATAGAAGTGCTAGTAAAACCAAAATCATTTGCAGTAGTATGCGTCGATTGAGTAGGAGTAAAATTAATAATATCCAGAACTTCAGAAGTATATGCAGGATTCCTTATCAAGCGAATTACCGCATTTTCGATTACGCTTTCACCCAAAGCAAATAATTCTTCTCCAAGTGCATAGCTCGTAGTGCCTTGAGATCCGATAAGCGTAATGATTACTGCCGCTGAAGTGAGAATTAGCGCCACTGCCGCAAAAGCAAGTAAGCTTACGAGCGCTTGTCCTGATTGATTTTTGTATATATTATTTCGCATATTCGTTATCGTAAACCAGTAGTCGTACTTGCAACTCTCACTTCAAAACCAACTCCGGGTCGCTCCGCCCTAGAGGTGACGGTAAAATTCACTTTTATTGTGGGTTTACCGCCGCTATTCCCTATTCTTCGAAAAATAGGATTGGATATTTTAACTTCACTGTCATTCAATTTAAAAGTTCCAAAATTGTTTGTAAGTTCTAAATCAGTCCCATTGAGCTGGTACGTATTCGTAACTCCTCCTATCACCAATACAAGACTACTTGAGGTAGCGCCAAGAGTCGCGGGAGTTGTGATAGAACTTGCGCGGTGTATATCATATATAAACCGGCTTGTAACAAACCGTTCATTTTGCTCAACGCTACTGATACTTTCCGTACCCAACTTCAACTCCACTACCGAAACAAAAATATCCGATAAAATAACCAAGAATATCGTTAAAAGTCCTAGATATACTAAAAATTCTACAATCGTAAATCCTGCATTTTGTGTTTTTTGTTCTTCGTTTTTAGTTAATCTCATGGCGAATAATTAATAGTAACATCAGAAAGAACCGGGGTTGCGCTTACGCTTCCAGTGGAAAAATAGGATTTATATCGTAAATATCTTCCTGACACATCTACCAACGCAATGGCGCCATTCGTTAAAGAATAAAAAGTATTGGAGGTCCCATCGGGGCCGCGATAATTCCAAATCGCATTATTCGAATTTGTAGCCACCTGAAATTTTATTACTGTATTATTAGGTAGTGTATTTGACCATGTAATCCTATTAAATCCGACATTTGCTCCGACATCAATCGTCGCCGATTCAAATATGCCATTTGAAAAGAA
>Ga0187893_10014026_pt1 | contig 11020 bp, 7 predicted proteins | sample MA1701074metaG_FD_139574 | JGI IMG/M metagenome (GOLD analysis project Ga0187893, IMG submission 139574) | White microbial mat communities from a basaltic lava cave in the Kipuka Kanohina Cave System on the Island of Hawaii, USA - MA170107-4 metaG ...
CTTCGGGGGATAGCCGGATCGGTTCCGCCATTCGGCTCATGGTCACAGAGCATACGGCACAACTCTCTATATGTCAAGTTAATTATGATACGGTACACTAGCAGGGCTGACCTCCGATCGGCTGAACCGCGCCGTAGGCATTGTGCCATCCGACCGCTCCTATGCAGTCGTCGCCACTATCATTGGTGACTGCGGAAGGCCACGTAAGTATAATTGTTCCAGGAGTAGCGGAATTCGGGCCGACGCTCAATGCCCAGGTTTCTGTACTGGACGCGACATACCCATACTTCTGGGTGGCTGGGTTCGCGCCGAAAGGATCGTAGACCTGGCTGACATATTTCGCGGTCTCAAGCGTGCCCAAGTCGGTTGGATTGGTATTGAAGTCGTTGTTGTAGAGCTGCGTCTGGGTGACCACGATCTTGGAGTCAGCCAGCGCCCTGGAGATCTTCGTCTTCTTGGTCGCCGAGAGGAGGTTCGGGATCGCGATCGCCGCCAGGATCCCGATGATCGCGACGACGATCAACAACTCGATCAACGTGAACCCCTCTCCCTTCTTGAAGCGCTGCAGCATCGTTACCTCCCTTTGTTAGGTTTGGAAATCGAGCCCCGAAGTGACGTTTGAGTGTAGCCTACTTGTCCGGCCTTAGCGGACTGCAATATGAGTGCCATGCCAGCCCGTTCTCCCGTACCAGCCATATCAAGAAACAGAGCGTTGAAAGATACCACATTAGAATCAATAGGTTAGAGGAATTACACATCAAAATCGATTGGCCTCGATCAACCTCCCGTGGACAACAGACCGACCTTGACGACGGCGTTGATTGACAGGTTTCGGTTCCGCGAGTGACAATTTTCGTCAGCTCAAACCCGGCTCTCGATGACGGAGTCTCCAGCCTCCGCGCTGCACCACGAGCGAATCCCTGAATGCCGCCCTGCGCGCGGCACCACCCACCGAATCCACCGTCACCTCATATTCGACCCGCGCGACATCCTCGTTTCCGGACAGCCTGACGATCCTTTCGACGCGAACTCGTTGGATACTCCTTGGAAAGGGCAGGAGCGATTCATCCCTGAATGTCCGCGTCGCGTCGCTCGCGAAGGTGTCGGCCACGCCCGGCCAATCTCCTTCGCGCCTCGAGTCCCAATAGGCAACAATGGTCGATTCGGGAGAGCGGAATCGTCCAGTCATCGCCCGGAAGCAGATCTCCTCCATCGCCGGGCTGGCAAGCCGTGTCCCTGCTTCCTCGGATCGCTTCGCCTCCTGCACCCTGCCCGCTCGGAGAGAGAGTTCGGCGATCCGACGGTACATCCCGGCGAGAATGTACCGATCTCCCGGCGCCAGGCATCGCGCAACGGCACTGAGGACGGTCTCGGATCGGAATATCTCGACCCCTTTCTCGAGCCAGGCTTGCGCCTCGGAGGCTTTGCCGGTCGCCAGAAAAAACTCCGCAAGGTCGGAGTAGAAGACCAGGCGAGTGTAGGGCAGAATCCGCACCGCGGACAGGAAGGCCGATTCCGCCTCTTCACGCCGTCCCGCCTGCCACTGGATTCGAGCCAACTCATGATACGCGTCTCCATCATGGCGGTCGAGCCGGAAGGCGGCCTCCGCCTCGCGCTGACTGCGCTTCACATCCCCCTGGGCGGCATAGGCGTGGGCGAGGAGTTGTCTGGGAGAGTAGTAGAGCGGATTCAATCGCGAGGCCCAGCGGAGCGCCTCGATGGCCCGATCAGGCTCCCCCACGTCCAGCGCCGTTTTTCCGACATTACGGAGAAATTCGGAGTAGTACCGCGTGCCGGCGGTCGCCGCCACAACGAGACAGAGCGCGAGCAGGCCCAGCCTGAGCGGCCTGAGCCCCCGCACAATGGGGTTCGTCGGCGGGGCCGGCTCCGGCGGCGATGGGCCGAGGCGCAGCAGCATGGCCGCCTCCACGCCAAGGACGACGGCGACAGCGGGATAGCTCCAGCCGAAATCGACCGCGGCATGCAACGATGAACCAAGGAGCCCCGCCGCGAGCCCGATCGCGAGGCTCCTGTCGGGGCTCTGCGGCTCCAGCGAGCCGATCATCCGCCGGCCTCGTCCGAACAGGACGCCGAGAAACATCACGAGGACCACCAGCCCGGGAATCCCCATCTCGGCCGCGGTCTGTAGGTAGTGACTATGGGCGTAAAGCCCGGTGATGTATGGGGCTCGCTGATGGAGCTTGATCGCGATCGGGAAGGTCCCGATTCCGGTTCCGGTCCAGGGGTGGTCCCTGATGATATCGATGGTCCAGGCGTAGATCTCCTGTCGCCAGTGGAACGACGGGTCGGGGCTACGCCTGGACGTGGCCTCGGTGAGAGAGGCAAGGCGCGGCGCGATCTCGGCTGCCGGCCGCCTTGTCGCGACCAGGACAAGGGCCAGTGTGAGGAACGCGGCCAGCGCCATGTTCCGGCGATTGGCCCAGACCAGTCTCCGTTCGAGGAAGATCCAGAAGGCCAGGGCGAGCAGGCCCGCGGCCCATGCCCCCCTCGAATAGGTGAGGATCAGAGCGGCGGAGAGGATCGCAAAGAGCAGCGTCGAGGCCACGGAGAATAGTCGCGTCCGGCTGTGGAAGATAGACGTGAAGGGGAGAAAGACGATCAGGAGCAGGAAGCTGGCGAGGCCGTTGGGGTAATGGAACGATCCCGAGAGGGCCGACGCCGCCTGTGAGCCGGCTGGGGCGGCCAGGTAGGCCGGCACCGCGAGAAGACTCACGACGACTCCGCTCGCGAGAAGGGCAAGCAGGAGCGGACGACGGTGGCCCTGCCCGGTCACGTGGCCCGCCAGGATCGCGGCGCCGATGACGCTCGACAGGACAAGAGCTTCCTTGACGCTGAAATCCTTGAAGATCGACGTGAAGAGCGAGGCGACGATGGTGAGACCGGCGAGCGCGAGCCATCGAAGAGGGAGCGCGCTTACGAACGCGACGCTCTCCCGGCTGACGAGCACGAGAGCGATGACCGAGTAGACCCCGGAAGCCAGCATCGCCCTGGCGAATGACGTTCTGCCGCCGTCCGACAACGGGAGCAGAACGAGAATGGCGATGACCCCGGCGGGGATAATCAGCGTGATGAAAGGGCGAGGATGAAGGGCGGACCTCACGACACGTCAGCCGGCAGCGTCACGCACCCCGCCTGGCCTTGCTGATTCCGTATTTTTGGGCTTTGTAGCGGAAGGAGCGCAGGCTGATACGCAGCAGCTTCGCGGCGTGCTTCTGAATCCCGCCAGATCGCTCGAGGGCCCTGAGCAGGAGAGCCCTCTCAAGACGAGACACCGTGGCTTCCAGCTCGATCCCCTCCGGGGGGAGATCGACGGCAAGCCGCGCCGGTCTCTCGCCTCCATCCCGGATCTCCTGGGGGAGGCTGGCCAGGGTCAGTTGATCGCCACCCTCCAGCGCCACGGCCCGTTCGATGACATTCTCAAGCTCTCTCACGTTGCCGGGCCAGTGATACCGTATCAGGGCCTCCATTGCCTGGTGCGAGATCGAGGTGATCCCTCGGTGCTGCCGGAGGGAGAACTGGGTGAGCAGGCTGTTGGCAAGCAGTGGGATATCGTCCCGCCGTTCCCTGAGGGGCGGCACATGGATGGGGATGACATTCAAGCGGTAATAGAGATCGTCCCGAAACCTGCCTTCAGCGATCGCCTTGGCGAGGTCTTTATTCGTCGCGGCGATGAGCCGGACATCGACCTCCAGGTCCTGGGTTCCCCCGACCTGCCGAAAGGTCCGCCACTGGAGGACTCGGAGGAGCTTCACCTGAAGCCCCGGACTCATCTCGGCGATCTCGTCGAGTAACACGGTGCCGCGATGCGCGACCTCCAGGAGCCCGGCCTTCTGGGAGACCGCTCCCGTGAACGCCCCTCTCACGTGACCAAACAGTTCGCTCTCCAACAGTTGCTCGGGGATCGCCGCGCAGTTAATGGCCAGAAAGGGCCGATCGGCCCGGTGGCTTGCATAGTGGATCGTTCGTGCCACCAGCTCTTTTCCCGTCCCGCTCTCGCCGGTGATCAGGACCGTACTGTCGAGCCCGGCGATCTTGCTGATCAACTTATACAGCTCGACCATCGTCGGGCTTCGCCCGACGATCCCCTTGAGTTCGGGCTTCTCGACGGTCTCGCGTTCGCCGGCGCGGTCGAGTTCCGAGGGCGTCACTCTCGCCAGGGCCTTCTCGACGACCAGACGGATCTCGCTGACGCGGAACGGCTTGGTGATGTAATCGTCGGCGCCCAATCGCATCGCCTGGATCGTGGATTCCGAGGAGGCGTAGGCGGTGACCATGATGAGCGGCAGATCGGGATTCCGTTCACGGATCCTCGCCAGCAGGCCGATCCCGTCCATCCTGGGCATCCGCAGATCCGAGATGACGAGGTCGACCGGGTGCTCGGCAAGCAATCTAAGCGCCTCCTCGCCGTCGGGGGCCGCCACGACGGCATGCCCCTCTTTTTCGAGGAGCACGGTCAGGAATTCGCGCATCGCCTTCTCGTCATCAACCACCAGCACCGTTCTCATGGCCCTCCCTATGACCGCGAGGCAGGAGGTGAAACACAGGGGGCGGCCCTGAGCAACACCCTGAAGGTCGCCCCCCTGCCCTCTGTGCTCGCGACCTCGATCCGTCCGCCGAAACCATCGACGATCTTCCTTGCAATGGCAAGACCCAGCCCTGTCCCACCCTGCTTCGTCGAATAGAAAGGATCGAAGATGCGTTCGAATTCACCCGGCGCGATGCCGCGCCCCGTATCGGTGACCTCGACCGAGGCCCACCCCGCCCCGTTGTCCGGGCTCCGCCGCCGGGCGGCGAGCGTGAGTCGCCCGCCAGCCGGCATCGCCTGGAGCGCATTCAAGCCAAGATTCCAGAGGACCTGTCTCAACTGATCCGGGTCGGCGGCGACCGGGATCTGATCGCCATCCTTTCGTATCGCGAACGCCACCTCGGCTTGACCATCGCGGCTTCGCTCCAGGAGGGCGGCCGTTTCCTCCAGAAGCGGAACGAGATCGCACTCCCTCTGTTCCACCGCCCTTGGCCTCGCGAAATCCAGGAACTGTCCCGTGACCAGCTTCAGCCGATCAGCCTCTCGAAGGACGATGTCGAGAAGTCGAGGCCTCGCCGACACCCCTTCCTCCTTGATGAGTTGGATTGATCCGCTGATCGCCGCCAACGGGTTCCTGACCTCATGGGCGAGTCCCGCCGCCAACCGTCCCACCGTTGCGAGCCGGTCCGCCTGACGGAGCTTGGCCTCGATCTGCCTGCGCTCGGTCAAGTCCTGAAAGATGCCGACCAGTCCCAAGACTACGTCGTCGGATGCCTTCAAGGGCGTAACGGTAATCCCGATAAGGAGGGTTCGGCCGTCTCGATGCCGGATCTCGACTTCCTCTGTGACCCCGTTCAGGATCGCGGCACCGGTCGAAAAGTACTCGGCGAGCAGTTTCACCTCCCGAAAGGGCGTGTCTCGCCAGTGCCGATCCCGAAACTCGTCGGCGGGGATGCCGACGATCGCCTCCGCGGCCGGGTTGAACGAGACGATCCGCCCAGTCAGATCGAGGGTCATGACCCCGCTGGAGATATTCGCCACAATGTCCCGATGGAGGGTCTGCAGGTTGCGAAGATCGATGCGTCGCTCCTCCAGCTCCCGGCCGGCCTCTCTGAGCCGCTCGCCCAGGTGGCTGCTCAACACGGCCACAATAAAGAACGCGACGCCGTTGACGAAGGTCTGAAACAGCGCGTATCCCGGCTCCTGAGCGATCGCTGCGGCAGAGAGGGGATTGGCCCGCTTCATGATGCCGTAGAGCTGCACGTTGATCAGCACCCCGTACATGAGGCTGCTCCAGCCTGCTAGAAGCAGACTGAACGGCCGAAAGAGCAGCATGCCCGCGGCAAGGATGGGGAGGATGTAGACGAACGCGAAGGGGCTCTCGATCCCGCCCGTGTAGTGAACCAGAGCGGTCACCAGCAGCGAATCGATGATGAGCTGAATCGCGATCTGGCGTCCGAGGCTTCGCGAGCGGGCCAGGAGCAGGAGGTAGAGACCGCTCAGGAGGCAGGTCGCGCTGACCAGAATGACCAGTGGGATCAACGGGAACGGCGGACGCTCGTGAACCCCCAAGATCACCGCCGAGCCCAGGAAGAGCACCGCGACGAGGAGTCGAAGGCCGATCAGTGACTTCACCCGAGAAGCGAGCGCCGCCTGCTCGATCGCCCGGTCGGTCTCAACCCCCAGCACGTCCTCCCCTCAGCGACCCACGACGGTCACCAACTTGAAGATCGGCAGGTACATCGCGATGACGATGCCTCCGACCACCACGCCGAGGAACACGATCATCAACGGCTCGAGCAGCGTCGTCAGGTTCGCAACCGTCTGTTCCACCTCGGCCTCGTAGAAATCGGCGATCTTCGCTAACATGGCGTCGAGCGCCCCGGTCCGCTCTCCGACGCTGATCATCTGGACGACCATAGGCGGAAAGACCTTGGACGCTTTGAGAGGCTCGGCGATCGTCTTCCCCTCAGCGATGCTGGAGCGGGTCTGCAGGACGGCCTCCTCCACGACCTTGTTGCCGGCGGTCTTGGCCGTGATCTGAAGCCCGTTGAGGATCGGGACTCCGCTTGAGACCAAGGTCCCCAACGTCCGCGTAAACTTGGCGACGGCCACCTTCCGGATCAATTCGCCGAAGACCGGCACCCGCAATAGGATACCATCGACCGCCCGCTTCCCTCGCTCGGTCTTGTAATAGAATCGCAGACACAGGACGCCGACGCCGAAGGCAGTGAGGCCGGCAACGAGATGGGTCCTGACCAGACGGCTGACCTCCAGCACGATTTGGGTCGGCAGTGGCAGGGCCGCTCCGTACCCCTCGAAGAGGCTCTCGAAGGTCGGGATCACATAAATCAGCAGGAAGATGACGACGGACACGGCCACCGTCACGACTACTGCCGGATAGATTAACGCCCCCTTCACCTTCCGGCGAAGCGCCATGGTTTTCTCGATGTAGACTGCCAGCCGATTCAGGGTGGTGTCGAGGAATCCGCCCGCCTCGCCCGCCTCGATCATGGCCGAGAAGAGGGCAGAAAAGACCTTCGGGTGGCGCTTCAGGGCCCCCGCGAGGGTCGAGCCTGCCTCGAGATCATCCCTGATCTCCGTCAGGGCCGTCTTGAAGCGCTTTTTCGGCTGTTGCGAGGCCAGCACCTCCAAACACTGCACGAGGGGGAGGCCGGCGTTCAGCATGGTGGCGATCTGGCGGGTGAAAACGGCGAGATCCTTGTCTTTGACTCGGCGGCCGAACCCCCGGATCCTGAGGCCCAGCGGTTGCGGATTCTCCTCCACCGAGGTCGGCAGGATCCGGAGCCGACGCAGCTTCGACGCGACGACATCGGGAGCGACGGCCTCCATCTGGCCCAGAACCAACCGGCCGCCGGGTGCCCGGCCGCGATAGGCGTAGACCGGCATCGCGCTTACCGGTTGCCCTGCGCGGAGACGCGGGAGATCGCTGAGCCCGTCACCGCCTGCTCCCCGCCTGGGCGCGCTGAATCATCTGGGACAGCTCATCAGGGATCGGGCTGCGTCGCATCGCTTCCTCCAGCGTGATATGGCGCTTCAGGTAGAGGGTCAATAGCGACTGATTCATGGTCTGCATCCCCGACGCCGCCTGTCCGGTCTGGATGGCCGAGTAGATCTGGTGGATCTTGTCTTCGCGAATCAGATTCCGGATGGCGGGGTTCGGGATCATGATCTCCAACGCCAGCACGCGGCCCTGGCCATTGCTCAGGGGGAGGAGGGCCTGGCAGAGCACGCCCTCCAGGACAAACGAGAGCTGGGCGCGGACCTGCGGCTGCTGATGGGCGGGGAACACGTCGACGATCCGATTGATGGTTTCCACGCACGAGTTGGTGTGAAGCGTCGCGAAGGTCAGATGGCCGGTCTCAGCGACCGTGAGGGCGGCCTGGATCGTCTCCTGGTCCCGCATCTCGCCGATCAGGACCTTGTCAGGATCCTGCCGCAGGATCCGCTTCAACGCCTCCGGAAACGACCGGGTGTCGGAGTGCACCTCCCGCTGATTCACGATGCAGCTCTTGTGTTGGTGTACGAACTCGATCGGGTCCTCGATGGTCACGATGTGTTCCTGGCGTTCAGAGTTGATTTTGTCGATCATCGTGGCCAACGTGGTCGATTTCCCCGAGCCGGTCGGGCCGGTCACGAGGACCAGTCCCTTCGGTTTTTCGCACAGTTCGCTCACGACCTTGGGGAGTCCCAGCTCCTCGAAGCTATGAATCGTGTAGGGGATCGCTCGTATTGCGATCCCGACCGCCCCTCGCTGCATGTAGACGTTCGCTCTGAACCGACTGAGCCCTTTCATGCCGAACGAAAGATCGAGCTCCTTGTCCTCCTCAAATTTCTGCCGTTGGGCGTCGGTCAGGACGCTGTATGCAAGGCTCTTCGTCTCCGCCTGGGTCAGCGGCGTGTCGCCAATCGGAGAGACGTGGCCGTGGACGCGAAGCGTCGGAGGCGCGCCGGCCGTGATGTGTAGGTCGGAAGCATGTCGCTCCACCATCTCGTTCAGGATCTCGTGCAGATTCATTCACTCCTCCGATGTCGAGCACGAAAAGCAAGCCACGTGCCAATCTCGCTTCCGGCTGAACATGGACACAGCAACGCCGAGATCCGCGCGCCCGGAGCCGGTCCAAGAAACACGCATGGCAAGGCGCGGCCCTCGGGACCGACCAAGGCGTACGCTCTCAGGTACGTCGCAGAGAGCGCCCAGGGGGCGGGCAAGGCTGGCGAAGCCACTTGGACCGCCACTAGAAGAAACTGGTGACACGAGCAACCTCGTCGAACGTGGTGATGCCCTCTTTGATCTTCTGCAGGCCGCCCTCCCGCAGGGTCTTCATCCCGTGCTTCCGGGCAAACTCGCGGAGGTCGCCTGTGGAGGCGCCGGCGAGAATCGCCTCCCGGACCTGCTCGTCTATCACCATCACCTCATACAGGGCGATCCTCCCGCGATAGCCGGTGTCGCTGCACGCCATGCACCCCTTGCCCCGGTAACAGGTCAGGGTCTTCGCTTCCTCGGTGCTGAAGCCGATGCTCTCTAGGGCGAGAATCGGAACCGGCGACTCTACCCGACACTCCCGACAGGTGCGGCGGACCAAGCGCTGCGCGACGAGGAGATTGAGGGACGCGCTGACGAGATACGGTTGCACCCCCATACTGATCAGCCGCCCCACGGTGCTGGGCGCGTCATTGGTGTGGACCGTGCTCAGCACCAGGTGGCCGGTCAGGGCCGCCTTGATCGCGATCTCGGCCGTTTCGTAGTCGCGGATTTCCCCCACCATGATGATGTCGGGATCCTGTCGCAGGAACGACCGAAGCAGGGCGGCAAAATTCAACCCGATGTCGGGCTTGACCTGAACCTGGTTGATCCCGGTCAGATTGTACTCGACCGGGTCCTCCGCCGTCATGATGTTGGTCCCGACGCTGTTGATCCGGGTCAGCGCCGAGTAAAGGGTGGTCGTCTTCCCGCTTCCGGTCGGCCCGGTGACCAGGATCATCCCGTACGGCGAGAGAATCGCCTTCTCGATGACCGGGAGTACCTCCGGCTCGAACCCAAGCTTGGTCAGGTCCAACTCGAGGCTCGACCGGTCCAGGAGCCGCATCACCACCTTCTCCCCGAATAGCGCGGGCACCGTGGAAACCCGAAGATCCAACTCCCGCTCGCCCATCCTGACCTTGATCCGGCCGTCCTGCGGCATGCGACGCTCGGCAATGTCCAGGCGCGCCATGATCTTGATCCGGGAGGCCAGGGCGGGATGCATCGACGGCGGGGGCGACATCACCTCATAGAGTACGCCATCGATTCGGAACCGGATCCGGAACGTCTTCTCGTGCGGCTCGATATGAATATCGGAGGCGCCCTTCTTGATCGCGTCGGTCAAGATGAGGTTGACCAGCTTGACCACTGGAGCGTCTTCAGTCGCCCGGTACAGCTCCGCCAGATCGATCTCTTGTTGATCCGGCTCAACTTCCACCCGCTCCTGTCGTTGGAAGTCCTTGAACAAACTCTGGCCGAGCCCGGCGGTATCGTAGTACTTGTTGAGGGCGTATCGGATTGACGTTTCCGGCGCGACCATCGGTTTGACGCTATAGCCTGTCATGAATCGGACGTCATCGATGGCAAAGATGTCGGACGGGTTGGCCATGGCGACCGACAGAACGCTCCCGGCTCGGCCGACGGGGAGGAGAAGATGCTTGTTGGCGACTGCGGAGGGAACGAGCTTGATGATGGCGGGATCGATCTTGGCGGCGCTCAGGTCGATATACGGCACGCCGTACTGGCGGCTCAGGAAGGAAGCGATCTCCTCATCGGTGATGTAGCCAAGCTTGACCAGGGCCGCACCGATCCGACCGCCGGAGGTTCTCTGATGGGCGAGGGCTCTGTCTAGCTGCTCGGGCGTGATCAGGTTAGCCTTGACCATCATCTGGCCGAGGCGTCCGCCTTCCACGGCGTCTCCTTTCGAATTCTGGCTCGTCCTTGCAGATCCTGTCAGCCTGTGCGAAGTATTATCTCCCTGTATCGCCCTGAAGTCAAGTGAGTGCCGCGACCAGGGCCGTCCTCATCGCATCCAGGGGAGGGGTCCGGCCCGTCCAAAGCTCGAGCGCCAGCGCACCCTGGTGCAGCAGCATCCCCATCCCGTCCTGCACGCGACACCCTCGCCGCGTCGCCTCCCGGAGCAGGGGCGTCTCACGGGGCCGGTAGACCAGGTCGTAGACGAGCATCTCGAATCGCAGGAGGTTCGGATCGATGGGCAGCGCGTCCGAAGGGTTGAGGCCGACCGACGTCGCGTTCACCACGAGCGTGCAGCCGGCGACCTCGGGAGCCGCGCGCGGATCACCGGGAGCCAACGCACGGGCCCTGACGCCCCCTGCCCGTGCGACAGAGTCCGCAAGAGCCTCGGCGCGCGCGACCGTGCGATTCAAGATGAGAAGCTCCGCGATCCCGGCCCCGGCCAGGCTCCAGGC
>Ga0187893_10014027_pt1 | contig 11018 bp, 8 predicted proteins | sample MA1701074metaG_FD_139574 | JGI IMG/M metagenome (GOLD analysis project Ga0187893, IMG submission 139574) | White microbial mat communities from a basaltic lava cave in the Kipuka Kanohina Cave System on the Island of Hawaii, USA - MA170107-4 metaG ...
ACTATCTCGGCCAAGCAATACGTTCACGACAAAGCGGCTCTGCAAAAGCATCAGCACCGGGGCAATCAGTGCCGAGTGCAGCGTCTCAGCCAGCACACCAAGGCTCGCCCGCAACAGGCCTCCGAATTCTCGTGTCGTCTTGGGCTGCCCTAACAGCGACAGAAGCCCGAACAGCTTGGGCGCTAGCAAAACCCCCATGGTTAATACAAACAGTCGTGCCGCGAGCACCGGATCGATCACATGCCACACCGGATAAGGGGTCTCTGCTGGAAAGAAATACACCGGTAGCTCAAACTTGGACTGCAGCGTCGCGACGATGCCGGTGACGAGAAAAGCCAACCACAGGGGTGAAGCCAAATAGGCCATGACACCGGTGAACAGGTGCACCCTGCTCAGCGGGTGCAGTCCTTTGGCACCGAGCACGGCCATGTGCTGCAGGTTGCCCTGACACCAGCGGCGATCACGCTGGGCATGGGCGATCAGCGAGGGAGGAGGCTCTTCGTAGCTACCCTCGATATCCGGAACCAAGAACACTTTCCAACCACCCCGCCGCAACAAAGCCGCTTCTACAAAATCATGGCTTAGAATATGTCCACCAAAAGGCGACCGTCCCTTCAGTTGGGGTAGCCCTGCGTGGCCGGCGAACGCCTGCACACGAATAATCGCATTATGCCCCCAGTAATTGCTGTCTCCGAGGTGCCAGAACGCAAGCCCCGCCCCCAACACTGACCCGTATAGCCTACCTGCGAACTGCTGCGCGCGGGCAAACAAGGTATTGCGGTTCACCAAACGCGGCACCGTCTGCAGGATCCCCACCCCGGGATTCGCTTCCATTAATCTCACCAAGCGCACCATGGTTTCGCCGTCCATCAAGCTGTCTGCATCGAGCACGATCATGTGCTGGTAACGTCCTCCCCAACGCCTGCAGAAATCGGCGATATTGCCCGCCTTGCGCCCAGCGTTGTTGTTACGCCGCCGATAGAACAAGTGGCCTGTGGCGCCCAGGCGCTGCCGTGTCTCATCCCATGCGAGCTCTTCGGCCAGCCACAGGTCGGGGTCAATAGTGTCGCTGAGCACGAAGAACTCGAAGGCGTGGATGTGGCCGGTGGCTTGCAACGAGGCATACATCGCCTCCAGGGCCGCGAACACGCGTCGCGGCCGCTCATTGTGGATGGGCATGAGCACAGCGGTTTTCTCGCGCAACTGGTTTTTTTCATCCTTGGCTTGAACCAAACCGGTGGTCCGCTCGCCGTGCCAAAGCACCATGAGTCCGGCGAGCGCACTCCAAAAGGTGACCCCTATCACCATTAAATTTAGGGCGAACAGAAGCAGCAGCACGATTTCAATGGTGGTAATGCCGGCGGGCTCAAACACTCGATAGAGCTCGAAGCTTGCGGCCGCCGTGGTGGCGAGTCCTAGGCCAAATACTGCGCTCCTGCGGGACCAGGCGCGCGGCCCCACGCCGGTTTTGTCTTCTCCTATTTTTGATCCCCGCCATTCGTCCAGCGACTGCTCGGGCATGGATAGCGGCTGCTCCGGCGGGTGGGCGATAGGCAATGCCTCCCGCAGTGCGGCTAGAAACTCCGCTGGCGGCTGCTCAGAAAGGAAAGCTTGTGGCCATTTTCTGCCTACCTCCGCTGTCACCAGGGCAGCCCGAAGAACTTCCACACCGATATCGAACGGTAGATCTAGAGACCTGGCAAGCTCCCTCAGCCAGGCGTCCAGGCGCCGCATAGCGCAGGCCACTGCTTGGGATGGCCTGCCTTGTTCCGGCAGGGCGGTCTTAATCTCGGCGATGAGGGGTACGAGATGAGCGGGTTCTTGGATCCCGAACTTGGCGTAAAAATCGCGCAGCGCCTTGTCAACTCGGCGCTCGTAATGGAAGCCGCGAGTTGAGCTCGAGCCGCGTGGCCAGTCTCTTTGCTCCATTAGGTCTGAGCTATCCTCACAAATCGTTACGGCGCGGCGGCTGAAGAAGCTGCGCTCGCATGCCCTCCAATTTGAGCCGGGCACCGAGTGCCGGACGACCCATCTTTGTTCTGTTTACTTTGCGTGGCATTGGGCATAGTATTCAGAGACCATTGCTAAGGTCAACAACAAGAAAGGGGATAAGCCGATGGCCAAAGCACGAGGGAAGGGAACAGGTCTATTCAGGCGCGTCCTGGCTGATTCGCGGTGATAACGGTCGCCGTGGCCCTATCGCCGCTGGCCTACGGTACGTGTCGCAAGCGGGGGAGTCCCACCTGCGGGCGCCCGCATCCGTATGGCTTGTTTCCAGTCGCCGGGAAACCATAGCGTCCTTCTCTCGGTGCAGCGTACTTCCTTGCTCTCGCCCGGGATCCGTTCCGAAATCCCCACTCCCTAAACGCTCATGACCCGTGTAGCCACGGGCATCGATCGCTTGACGCAGCCGCTCGGCTCGCTCGAGAGCCGTGCTTCCCAGCCGGTCGCGACATCCCTGGCCCCGTCGACGGCCCGGCTCCAGGCCATCGTCCTGGACTTGGACGGCACACTCTACGGGGCGACCAAGCTCCGCGCCTTGATGGCGCTCCGGCTCGTGGGCTCCTACGCCTGGCGCCCCCTCGAGGGAATGCGCGTCGCACGGATCCTCTCGTCCTATCGCCGCGCCCAGGAGATGCTACGCCGCCTCCCTCCCGGTGATGGCGATCTGGCGGAGCGCCAAGTGAACCTGGCCGCCGAACGGTGCGGTGCCGAGCCCGCGATCGTTGCTTCCCACGTAATCCGCTGGATGGAACGCGAGCCCTTGGCGTTGCTCCCGCGCCTGCATGCATCCCGGGTTGTTGCGGTTCCTATCGGCCGCGGTCGAGCGTGGCCTGCGGCTCGCGGTGCTCTCCGACTATCCGGCCGAGGCGAAGCTCGAGGCGATGGGGATCCGCCGTTTTTGCCATGTCCTTGTGTGTGCACAGGATCCCGACGTCCAGCGTTTCAAGCCCGATCCGCGCGGCCTTCAGGTGGCGCTCGAGCGCCTCGGCGTCAGCGAGGATCAGGCCCTGTACGTTGGCGATCGCGTCGACGTCGACCCGCCGACCGCTGCGAACGCCGGTGTCGCCTGCGCTATCATCGGTTCGGCGGCGCCTTCGGCACCCGACGCGTGGTCGCGCGTTTCCGGCTTCGAAGACCTGTGGCATGTCGTTGCCGGCCCTAGCGCTCCGGAAACACCGCCCGCGTGCTGGATCTGCGGATCTCGAAATGTCGCCCACTGGAAGGACCGCAACATCGAGCGCCGGCTCGCGCCCGCGGACTTCCGGATCACTGACCATCGCTACGGGACAACACTCTCGCTGGCACGCTGCCGCGATTGCGACTTCATCTTCTCCGACGACGAGGAGGTCCGCGACCTCACGGCACTCTACGAGGTGCTCGACGATCCCGAGTACGGGGAGACCCAGGACACCCGGGTGCGCCAGATGCGCTGGCTGCTCTCGTCCACGCTGGCACTCAAGCCGGATACACGCACGCTCCTCGACGTGGGCGCGGGAACCGGTCTCCTGGTGGTTGAGGCGAGGCGCCGGAGTCTGGACGCGGTGGGGATCGAGCCCAGCCGCAAGCTGGTGGAGATGGGCCGCCGCATGAACGACGCTCCCTTGATCCTGGGGGTCCTCCCCCCATCCCGAGCTTTCGAGTCGTCGCTTCGATGTGGTTCTCTTGGTCGACGTGATCGAGCATGTCTCGGATCCTGTGGCGCTGCTTCGCCAAGCGGCTGCGCTCCTGTCGCCCGGCGGGGTCCTGGTGCTCGTGACGCCGGACGTGGGAAGCATCGCCGCGCGGCTGTTGGGGCGGCGCTGGTGGCACTTCCGGCTCGCGCACGTCGGCTATTTCAGCGCACGTTCGCTCGAGCGGCTCGTCGAGCACACCGGTCTCATCATCCTCGAGCGTCATCGCGCGAAGTGGTTCTTCCCCGTGGCGTACTTGGCCGAGCGGCTCTCGGTGTACTTGCCGCTCGGATGGCTAAATCGCAGGGCCGCCCGATCGTCGGCGCTCCGATGGCTCTACACGCGGGTGATCCCGCTCAACCTGCACGACTCGTACGTTCTCTACCTTGGGACTTCGCATGGCTGAAGGAAAGCTCGCTCCTCCGGAAGATGCCGGCACGAAAGCGGGGGCAGACACGAGCGCATCAGCCGGCGCGACCGAGGCCCGCGCCGTCCCGTCCGCGCGTCCCACGCTGCTCGGCCATATCCGCATCATGCGGGTCGACCATTGGTTCAAGAACGTGTTCGTGATCCCGGGGATCGTCGCGGCCGTCGCCATCGACCCTGAGCACGGGGCGCCCGATCTGCTCTTCCGGATCGTGGTCGGGCTGATCTCTCGACGACGTTGCCCGGGGCGTGTTCGAGAGCTCGCCGCCCTATCCTACGCCCTATGACCTGGCGCAGCCGATCCGGCTCTACACCCGGCTCGAGCAGACCCCCAATCCCGACAGCCGCACGGTCTTGACGGCGGAGCAGGACCGCTTCGGGCTCAAGCGCATCGCCCTCGACTGGCGCTTGAGCGAACTCGACAAGCTGAGCCTGCGCCGCTCGCAGGAGCTGATCGGAGCCGAGTTCGGCCGCCTTGGCGTCGCCCGGCTGCGGATCGACGACTGGGTGCTGGCCGAAGACAACAACTGGCCCGATGATCTGCAGGGCGGCTACCACCATATGGGCACGGCCCGGATGAGCGGCGATCCGAAGCAGGGAGTCGTCGACCGCGACTGCCGCGTCCACGGCATCGACAATCTCTATGTCGCCGGCAGCGCCGTGTTTCCGACCAGCGGCTGGGTCAACCCGACATTGACGATCGTCGCTCTGGCCTTGCGCCTGGCCGACCATCTGAAGAAGCGCTTCGGCGTCGCCTAGGAGGCTGTCGGACTTGAGGTAAGAACCTACTGCGGCGGCGGGAAATCGGTCCATAGTTTCGATCATTTTCGGTAAATAGTTTTCCACTTTCCCACTCGCCTCAACGGTTCCTAAGTCCGACAGACTCCTAACGTGTTTGCGTCGGCAAGGGTGAGTATGGCGTTCGAAGCGGATGGCTTTCCAACGCCGCCACCAGTCTCTCGCGCAAAGCCGGCGCCAGCCTGGCACTTACTGCCGTGGTTAGGTGATGGTCATCCCGGTATGCCACCCTTCCATCGATTGCGGCCCGACACTCCGACCCGTCGCAGAGCATATCCGATAGATCCACCAAGAAAACGTGATCCATTCCCTGGGCGGCCACCTGGTCGATCTCCACGACTCGGGGATCCAGCGCATTACGGCGTTCGAAGCGACACGCCGCATCTCCGTGTTCGCGCCATGCCGCACGGGACAGGCAGACGGGGACATCGAAGCCAGGCGCAGGAGTATCGCGAACAATCATGGCGATTGCCCCGGCCTGACGGACCCCGGCGAGCGTGCCCGCCATTCCTTCTCGCCAGGCCTGGGCGTCGATGCCGTAACGGAGATAGCGAGAGGAATTTCCCAATACCACTACCGTCGGCCGCTCCGCGGCGATACGCTTGAGTACGCGAGCCTGCCAGGCGGCGCACTCTTGATAGCGGCGGGCGAGCGCCGCGTTGTACGGCGTGACCATCGCCGAGGGACAGGCCGACTTGGTCAGGGATATCAGCCGCCATCCCATTTCCGTCGCGACTCGCTCCAGCGCGGGAAACCATTGTGCCGCGTGGGAGTCTCCAAACAGCACCATGGTCCGGTCGGCGGACTGGTCGCCATACACGCAGGCAGGAAACGACTCTACGCCATACGGTAGGTGACAACCCTCGCTATAGATCCTGGGCAGATCGCTACGCACCGCCTCTAAGCCAGCTTGCTGCGGCGACGCCATGGCGTCCTTGGCCAACGCGCGCAGGCCGAGCGCACTGCCTGTACCGACTGCAGTCAATAATATCCCTACCGCAAACGAACGAAGTGGCCTGACAGCCAGTGCTGCGCTGAACCGCACACGATTTTCCACGAAGTGATAAGTAACAGCCGCCAAGGCCAGGGAAACCCCAACCCACAACATGCGCACCGGCAAGGTCGAAGATCCCCAAAGCACTGCCTGGAATCCTAGGACCGGCCAGTGCCACAGGTACCAGGAATAGGAAAGGTTGCCAACCACCTGCCATGCGGAGTGCTTGAACAAGCGCGACACCCGGCCTTGAGGACCGGCTCCCACCGCTACGACCAGCCCTGCTCCCGCTACCGGCAGCAGCGCCGCCCAGCCCGGAAAAGGCGTTGCGTTATCGAACAACAACACCGCGGCAAACATCAACGCCAAGCCGGTCGCCGCCAATATATCCTTGATTCGTCCGGATAACGCAGCCATACGGCCTTGAGCCATGAAGGCGAGCCCGCCAGTAGCGAACTCCCAGGCGCGCGTCGGAGAACCGAAGAAAGCCCAAGCGTGTGCCGTCACCGTCAGCCACAGGGAGGCCGCTAGGGATATCGCTAACACGGCGGCCATCACCCAGACCAGTCGCGTCTTCGTCCGGTCCGCGCGCCCGGCTTTTGCCACCAACAGTATGAGAAGCGGCCACGCCAGATAAAACTGTTCCTCGACGGACAACGACCAGGTGTGCAAGAGCGGGTTGGCGTGTACATCGCTGGCAAGATAATCGGTGGCTTGAGAGGCGAACCACAGATTGCTGGAGTACAGTGCCGAGAATAGCAGAGACGGCACCATTTCCCACTGTTCCAGAGGCGAAAGCAGGACGCGTGCGGCCAATGCAGTGGTCACAAGCACCAGCAATGCCGCAGGGAGCAGCCGCCGTATTCGACGGGCATAGAACGCGGCGAAATCGATGCTCCCGCACCGCTCCGTTTCGCGCATCAAGAGCCCGGTGATCAGATAGCCGGAGATGACAAAGAAGACGTCTACGCCTACGTAACCGCCTGAGAACAGCGGTACCTGTGCGTGATATAGGACCACGAAGACTACCGCCAGGGCTCGCAGGCCTTGAATGTCGGTCCGGAAGAAAGGCCCTTCACCGAGTTGATGGGGGTTGGTCATGATCGGTTGTCCGTTACTTTACTTCCAAGTCTTTGCTGCTCGTTTCCGAATCGCCAATCCGATGCGTGCGCCTGGAGCCACTGCTCCATAATCATCATGACGATCCAGACCATCTCGCTCATAGACTCTGCCTGTCCGGCCATGCTGCCGGGAAACCCGGTCTGTTGCAAGACCGGCCCGGGTCGCCGCAGTTTACCCGGAGCACCGGGTGAAAAAGCGTGTTACCATCGAGGCACTTGCCTTTGGAGACGAACCGCCGCCCAAGCCTTGAACTCCAAGAGCGGGATCTCGATATCTTCCGCGGCCTCTTCGAATCGCGGCTTATGACGCTGGAACACACCCTCGAAGTCTCATGAGCCGAATCGTAGCCTCGTCGAAGCAATAGGATGACGCCATGATCGAAACAATCTCCGAATTAACTGCTTTGGGAACTGCGATCCTGTTTGGCTCTGCCCTCAGTCTCTACCTATGCCGTCTCTACGACATGCGGACCGACCACCGCTCGGTGCAGCGCTGGGCGTTTTCGGCTCAGGACCTGGGCGGTTTCTCCTATCGCCAGCTGATTGCTGGTCAGCTTACTGAGCCTTTTTCTGGAATTGCTGATGATCCGTTGGGTTTCGTCCGAGATCCGAGTCTTTGCCTACTTCAAGAATTTTGTACTTATCGCCTGTTTTCTCGGCTTTGGTTTGGGCTGTTATCTTTGCCGGCGCAAGAGCAATCTGTTGGTGATGGTGTTGCCGCTTGCGGCCATCGTGCTGCTGATCAAGGTGCCGTGGCAGGGCATGTGGGAGGCGATTGCGAGCCTTCCCACCTACCTCGGTGCCTTCACCGAGGTGCACATCTGGGGAGTTCCGGCACTGCCGCTTAACTGGCTGACGCTGGGCAAGTTTGTTGTCGCCATGCTGTTTATCGTGTCCCAGTTTGCCTTGATCGCACTGATCTTCATCCCCATGGGTCAGTTGGTGGGCTGGTATCTGGAGAACGCCCGCAGCAGGATTCGCGCCTACTCGGTGAACGTCTTGGCCAGCCTGGCGGGGATCTTGCCCTATACCCTAGTTTCCTTTCTCAACCAGCCTCCCCCGACCTGGTTTGCTCTGGCCGCGGCGATAACATTGCTGCTGTTTTGGAGAGTCCCCGTGCTGCGGTGGAGCGCGGTTGCCATCTTTGCGTTCTGCTTAGGCATGGTGAGTCTAGGGCCGGGCGGAAACAGCACGAGCCACTGGTCTCCCTATCAAAAGCTCACGGTAACGCCAAGAGAAGAGTCGGGAGAGACCCTCTCGTACCTGATCACCACAAACGACAGTTGGTACCAGCAAATCCTGAATCTGTCGCCTGGCTTTGTCGCGTCTCATCCGGAACTGTTCACCGAGGTTCCCGTCGAGTGGAACGCCTACAATGTTCCCTATCGTTTCTACCCGCAGCCTCAGTCGGTTCTGGTGCTGGGTTCCGGCATGGGCAACGATGTGGCCGCCGCTCTGCGGAACGGCGCTGGCCGTGTGCTGGCCGTCGAGATCGATCCATTAATCCTGAGACTGGGCCAGCGACTGCATTTCGAGCGCCCCTATAGCTCCCCTCGTGTCGTTCAGGTGGTGGATGATGCGCGTAGTTACGTCCAGAACAGCCCGGAGCGATTCGACCTGATTGTTTTTTCGCTCCTGGACTCGCATACGACCAGCTCGCACTACTCGAACATCCGCATCGACAACTATGTCTATACGCGGGAGGCTCTCGGTGCGGCCAAGCGGCTGCTTGAACCCGACGGCATCCTCATCATCAAGTTCCACGTCGAAACGTCCTGGATTGGGGGCCGGCTCAAAGGTCTGCTGGAGCACGTGTTCGGCCGTCCGCCGCTGCAGTTTCAGGGCGCCCGTGGTTATACAACGTCGGGCCGGTTTTTCATCGTCGGTTCCGAACAACGCATCCAGCAGGCGATGCGGAATCCAGAGCTGGCGGACTTCGTCGCGCGACACGCCGCCTTTGAAACTGAACCCGCCACTCTAACTACCGACGATTGGCCTTACTTTTATCAACATGAGCCGGGTCTGCCCGCCAGCGTGATCGCGATTTCCGTGGTCCTCGTATTTCTGTGTTTGTGGCTGATGTCCCAGACGGGAACCCGGGTTCGGGCGATCCGTTGGCATTTCTTCTTCCTTGGTGCGGGCTTTTTGCTTCTGGAGGCACAAATCATCAGCAAGATGGCGCTGCTGTTCGGCACGACCTGGATCGTCAACTCGATTGTTATCGCCTGGCTGCTGCTAATCGTCGTGGCAAACTGGCTGGTCGAAAAAAAGCCACGGCTCTCCACTCATGTGGCCTATGCGGGCGTTTTGGGTTCCCTGCTCGTGTCGTACGCAATTCCGTTAGAGCGCTTCTTTTTTGGCTCCGTCTGGATGAAGGCGCTGAGTGCGTCGCTGGTGCTCTGCCTACCGGTCTTTTTCGCCAGCATCGTGTTCATCAAGAGCTTTGCAGATCGCCGCTTCCAGGGCGAGGCTCTGGGCTCTAACCTGATGGGGGCCGTGGTGGGAGGCCTGCTGGAATCGTTGTCCTTTTGGACGGGGATAAAATCCCTGCTCCTGCTGGCGGGTCTTCTATATCTGGCGTCGTTTTTCTCCTTGCGTGAGCGTCGCCTGTCGGCGATCTAGATCCCCAAACCGGTCGGCGGGTCCTGGCCGGGGCCAATCGGTGGGTCGTCACCGGAGCCGAAGACTCTTCAGAACCTATCGGCCGGTTTGATCCAGGTGAGCACCGTAGCTAATGCGATATATCGCCCCCGCCTTATCATCCGAAAGCAGCAGGGCGCCATCCGGCATCTGCAGTAAGTCCACTGGGCGACCCCATGCCTCTCGCCCTTTGAGCCATCCTTCGGCAAACACCGCCTGCTCGACGACCTTATTAGCTTGGAGGCTTACTACCACCACGCGGTAGCCAGCGGGTTTGCTGCGATTCCAGGAGCCATGCTCTGCAACGAAGAGGCGGTGATGATAGTTGGCTGGGAACGTGCGACCCGTATAAAAAGCGATGCCTATGGGACTCACGTGGGCACCCAGTTTGGCGACGGGAGGCGTGAACGAGCCGCACGGGTGCAGCTTGCCGAACTCCGGATCGGGTGTATCCCCCTGGTGACAATAGGGGAAACCGAAATGCATCCCCGCACGGGGGGCATGGTTTACCTCGTCCGAAGGAAGGTCATCGCCCAGCCAATCGCGCCCGCTTTCGGTGAACCACAGGGTCCCATCCATCGGACTCCAAGCCAATCCTTGCACGCTCCTCGTACCGCGGGCAAAGACCTCCAGGGCGCTACCGTCGGGCCGCATGCGCAAGATAGCGGCATAGGGATCGTCGCTTTCGCAGACATCGCAGGGCGCGCCCACCGCTATGTACAGCCAGCCATCGGGACCAAAGCCGATGCGCCGCCAAGCGTGCCACGCGTCGGTAGGAAGCCGGCCATACACGACGACTGGAGCTGGCGGATGTTCGAGCCGATGCTCGATGTCATCGTAACGCAGGATGCGGCTCACCGCCGCTACGAACAATGCGCCATCCCGGAACGCCACCCCGTTCGGTTGATCCAGCCCGCGCGCAATCCTAAAGAGGCGCTCCGCCCTATGATCGCCGTCCTGGTCTCTGAGTGCATAGACCTCCTTGGACGCGGACGCGCCCACGTACAGGGTGCCGCTCGGGCTCAATGCCATCGTACGGGCGTGCGGAACGCGCGCGAACACGGCGATATGAAAACCCGAAGGAAGGCGGATCTGATCGAGCGGTAGCTCGGCCGCTTGGGCGCTGAATACGGCGCACAAAAGGCCAATGGCGATCGCCCCCCGAACGGTCGTCCGAAAACGGGTGTCTGTTCTGGTCGGATGCTTTGTCACTTAGCGCAACGCCCTAGTTGGAAGTGGTTTTGTAAGCGTTCACGGGGTATAGGTTGCCTGAACGCGTGCTGATCGCACGCGAACCTTTTGCTGGACTCCAATCCTCGTATTTGGTAGTGTTGTGGACGTATGGAAAGCGTCCGCCTCATTCAG
>Ga0187893_10014028_pt1 | contig 11018 bp, 14 predicted proteins | sample MA1701074metaG_FD_139574 | JGI IMG/M metagenome (GOLD analysis project Ga0187893, IMG submission 139574) | White microbial mat communities from a basaltic lava cave in the Kipuka Kanohina Cave System on the Island of Hawaii, USA - MA170107-4 metaG ...
CCGGCAAGCAGCGGAGGCCGATCGCCCGCCAGCATTCGGGCCTTGAGCTCGCGGGCGAATCCCAGGACGAGCCGAAGTTCGTCGGGGGTCAGGTCGTCAATCGATAGGAAGTCTCGCCCACGCAGCATCATGTCGGCACCACGGCCACAGTCTCAAGCATGATACTACACGGTGGACGATTGTTCGCGCGAGGGGCGGCGCAAGAAAAGAGTATGACCGCCCACGGCGAGCGGGCGGTCAGCGGTCTGAGAGCGAGCCGCGGCGAGCCGGCCTGAACCGTCTACCGCTTGCTATACTGGAACCCTTTGCGCGCCCGCTTGCGCCCGTACTTCTTCCTCTCTTTCTCACGCGGGTCGCGGGTCAGGAACCCTCCCTGCCGCAGCGATACCCGTAGGGTCTCGTCGGCTTCGAGCAAGGCGCGCGCGATGCCGTGCCGCACCGCCCCGGCCTGGCCGGAGACCCCGCCGCCGGCCACGGTGGCAATCACGTCAAACCGGGCTTCGGCGCTCGCCGCCACAATTGGCTGCCGGATCGTCGCCTGCATCGGCGCCGACGCAAAGTAATTCTCCAGCGGCTTCCCATTGACGGTAATCTTCCCGTCGCCTGCCACAAGGCGCACCCGCGCGACCGCTTCTTTGCGGCTGCCCGATGTCATCGCCAGGACCTGCGTTCCAGCCACGGACGTCCTCCGATTCAAACTCTACAAGGAAAGCGGCGCGGGTTTCTGCGCCTCATGGCGGTGGGTGGCGCCGCGGTAGACCTTGAGCTTCTTCAGCAGTCGCCGTCCCTGCCGCGTCTTGGGTAGCATGCCGCGGACCGCCTCCGTGATCGCGCGCTCGGGATGCGTGCGCAGCAGGACGTCATAGGTCGTCTCTTTGAGGCCGCCGGGGTACCCGGAGTGCCGGTAGGCCCGCTTCTGCTGCAGCTTGCGGCCGGTCAGCCGTACCGTCGCGGCGTTCACCACGATAACGAAATCCCCGGTGTCGACGTGCGGCACGAAGTAGGCCTTGTGCTTGCCGCGCAGCAGCGTCGCGACACGTGCGGCCAGACGGCCAAGGACCTTCCCGTCGGCATCGACAACATGCCAGCGGCGCTCGATTTCATTAGCCTGTGGGACATACGTCTTCATGAGACCGGCCTAGTCTAATATGCGCCCGGTGGGAGCGTCAACCGCCAGACACCCGGCATCCTCGCGCCGTCCTCGTTGACCAGCCGATATATAGCTAGTAAAATAGCGCTGTGTAATTGGGGAGGGGTCATGAAGGTCGCAAACACTGTCGATCTCAAGAACAGGACCAACAAGCTGCTCAAACACGTCATGAATGGGGAGCCCATCATCATCACGTATCGGGGCAAGCCGGCGGCCTCGATTGTCCCACTCTCCGAGGACGACCTTGAGGATTTCGTTCTGGAATACAGCCCGAAGATCCGCAAGATGATCGACGAGGCTGAGGCAGATCGGCAGGCCGGTCGAGTCATGCCTCTCGGGCGATATCGGGTCAGGCGCCGGAGACGGTGAACCGGTGTGCCGATCCAGATCACCCGCGCCGCCGCCAGGGACCTGGACCATCTTGGTGCTGCAGCCCGAGAACAGACCGTTCGAGACATCCAGACCCTTGAAGATGAACCGATTGGACGGCCGCCGCGAATCAAGCGTGTGAAAGGGTTTGCCTTCCCGCTCTATCGCCTTCGCTCCGGCGACTATCGAATCATCTACCGCATCGACGCGGAACTCGTCACAGTCATGAGAGTCGTCGACCGAAAGGATCCTGAGCGGGCGTTACGACGGTTGGGACTGCGCTGATCGTTGCCCGTACTCGTGGAAGCCCCGTCCGCTCCTCCTCCCCAACCACCCACTTCACCATCGCCTCGGCCAGCGCGCGAGCCTTTGCTCCATCAGGGGGCTTCGGCGCGATTCGGGCTTGACCGAGATGAACTGGTTGATTAGTCTAGTTGATTAGAGAGGACGGAGATGCACCTGTGAGGGTCATCATGGCTAGCAAGACCATCGCGGTCGGGGCATTTGAGGCGAAGACCCGGCTGTCAGAATTGCTCCGGGAGGCTGAGCGCGGAACATCGGTGGTGATCCGGAGGCGGGGGAAGGTTGTGGCTTGGCTGATCCCTCCGCCCCGGCACGAGCCCTGGAATCCCGAGCAGGTCCTGACGGAGTTTCGGGAGATTCGCCGGCGCGTGGCGGCGCCTGTGAAGATCCGTGACCTGATCGAGGAAGGCCGTCGCTACTGATGGAGATGGTTCTGGACTCCTCCGTGGCGCTGGCCTGGGTCCTTCCCGACGAGACCTCGAGCCGGGCCGATCGCTTGCTGGCGAAGCTTCCCCGCGAGAGTGTCCTCTGGGTGCCGGCGCTGTGGTGGTACGAGGTCGCCAACGCACTGACCGTGGCGCAGCGACGACGGCGGCTGCCGCAGCGGGACAGGGCGCGCGCGATCGAGTTGTATGGGACACTTCCCGTCCGGACGGACGCCGCGCTGGACGCGCATGCGCTCTGGCGATTCCATGTGCTGGCCGAAGAACACGGGTTGTCTGCCTACGACGCTGCGTATGTGGAACTGGCGCAGCGCAAGGGCCTGCGATTCGCGACCTTCGACCAGCGACTGGCAATGGCGGCCCGGCGAGCGGGTGTCAGGATGATGGGGCTGAAGGGCTGAGACACCTATGCAGACGCTACGGGAAGCGTTCTACTGCGCGAAGAGCGAGTCGAGAGCCAGTTCAAAGTCCGGCAGCGGCGGGGCGTCGCACAGGGTCTCTGCTCGCCCGTATGTCACGGCACCCTCGCGCGTGTGGACCGTCACCGCCTCCTTGTCAGGATCCACAATCCACACAGCCGTCGAACCGGCACGAAGGTAATCGGCGATCTTCGCGGCCACTTCCCCGGGACGATCATCGGGGGACAAGACTTCGACGGCAAGATCTGGTGGGCTCGGGAAAAACCGCACGGTCAGGGGTGAAGGCACTCGACTGCGGAGCACCACAGCGACATCTGGCCCCCGTACCGTAGGGGGTTCCTGGCTCAAGACGAAACCCGCCTCTGCAACCACGATCCCAAGCCCCCTGGCGACCACGTGGGCCCGGAGACGCTCACCCAGAAACGCCACGAGAACGCCGTGAAGGACGCCGGGCAGGACCACCTCGACCAGCTGACCGGCTACGAGCTCCGCCTTCGGCAACCGGTGGGCGAGGTGCCAGAACGACTCAATAGAGACCGGCGCGCGGGTTACCGGCGTCATGGACCAAGTATAACATTGCCAAAGTGCCCCCCTATTATCCTTAGTCGGCACGTATTCGCCGATCTACAGGTCGACCCGTAGTGCGGCGTCAAGGACTGTTGCACACAAACCCGAATATCGCTGTGCGCGAATACCCTAGTGGGGATCTAGATGCGGCTGGCCAGAGAGCGCGGCTATACCCTGATGGAGATTGCGGTCACGCTGGCGCTGGCCGCTGTGGTGGTTGCGCTGGTCGGCTCGCTGTTCATCTTCAGCCTGGGGGCATGGCGCAGGGGGCAGGAGCTGCGCGAGGCCCAGGTGCAGGCGTCCACCCTGGTAGACGTGGTCGCGCGCGACGTACGCAGCGCCAGCCAGGCGCCCAGCGTCACCATCAGGCCGCAGTTTGAGTTGGAGGAAGGAGAGCCCATCCTCGCCATCGCGTCGGCGGCGCCCCCCGATCCCGGGAGTCCCGGCGAGGGGCAGTCCTGGGTAGTCTATGTGTTTCGGCGCGACCGTGAGGACGTGCTGCGGCAGATCGTGGCGCCGACCTCAGACGGCGGGGTTGTGCCGCGCTCCTCCCGCGTCGTCGCCACAGGCGTGGTCAAGATCAGCGCCGACCAGGTCGCCAACGGGGTGACCGTGATCGTCGAGGTGAAGCGTGGCCGCGCGAGCGCGCAGGCGCGCACCACCGCGGCGCCGAGAAACCCGTAATGCCCTTACGAATCTGCCCGCGAGACAACGGGGGCTTCGGCGGATCGCGGGGCGCGGCGCTGCTTGTCGTACTGGTCCTGATGCTCGCGGTGACGCTCTCCGCTGCCACGTTCATCTGGTTCATGAACCAGCAGCAGACGCGGGCGGGAAACCGCTGGCGCTCGGCATCGGCGGTCGCAGCGGCAGAGGCGGGCGTGCACCGGGCCATGTCGATCCTCGAGTCCGTTGCCCCTGATGGCCGGTCGCCCGGGCGGGCGTGGCGTCCATCGGCTTACACCGAGATGCGCGCCGCCGGTCCCATTGAAACTCGCTTCACCGTCACCATTACGGACGAACCCGACGGCGCGCTGCTCGTCACCAGCGTAGGCGAGGCGGCGGGCGTGTCGCGCCGTGTGCGCGCGCGCGTGTACCTGGCCTCCCCTGTACTGCTGGCGGCGCTGCATGGTACGAGCGTCGTCCGCTTCGAGCAGCCGCCTGCTGCGGCGTTCATCCTTCCCTACGGGGCCGGAATCGGCGACCGTCCCTGGATTCACATCGCCGCCGGTCACGGGATCTGGTTTGGGTCGGCCGGCGTGTCGATCAACGATCCGTCGCATTCTGTCGAAGCGGCGGCGGGTCCCGCGGACGGTCTCGTTGAGCCGGGCGGCCGACTTCTGCTGCCGCGTCCTGGGCCCCTACGGTTGCTGCTGCAGGAAGGGGCCGACATCGCGCTCGGAGAGGAGCGCCAACGGGTCGACCTGAACCGGCTGCGCGGCGCGGGGATCCATGTCGAAGGGATCGTGGGACGGGCCGAGGCGCTTCCGATGCCGCCTGGGGTGGATCGCGCACATTATCGGGCGCGGGCGGCAGCGAACCGTGCGAACGCCGCGCTCCACAAGGCCGCGGGAGAGTTCCTGGGCGACCCGGATCTCGCCCGCAAGGCGGACAGCGTTTACACGCCCGAGGAATTCGAGCAGGTGCTGGGCTACCTGCGGGCGGGGCTGCGACCGCCGGTGCTCCACGGAATCATCTACATTCGCGGCGGGCTCGCACTCGACGGCGGCCAGCAGATCCGCATCGCCGAGGGCGCGCTGATCGGCGAAGGCACGGTGCACCTGCGGGAAGGCGCGGTCCTCGAGGTGACGCACTCGGCGGCCAGCCGAACGCTGCCCGGCGTGATCGTCCTCGACGGCGGCGCGCTTGTGGTCACCGACGGCGCGCGGCTGCGGGCGCACGGGCTTGTCTACGCGAGCCGCGTCATCGACCTGGGGCCCGGCGCCCGCGTGGACATCGTCGGCGCAGCGGTGAGCAGCGACCGTGGGCTGTCCTTTCGCAATGTCGGCGCGACGGCCGTGATCCGCTACGACCCCGCGGTGCTGGGCACGCCCGGGCTTCGCGCAGCCGCCGACGCGCCGGTCATCACCTGGATTGCCGCATGGGAGGAGGTGCCGTAAGGCAATCGCCGCGGTCTGACTAAAAGGTCAGCATCTGGTCCTTGTCCCAGATCCGTCCAGGGCTGCTTGGTGGGATGCCTGCGGCGAGCAACGCGGCATCGAGCGCGTACCCGAGCACGTCACGTGGCAGGGGCAGGATCGCGGTGACGACCGTCACGGCCGCCTTCTTGATTCGGAGCGCCAGTCTGGTAGGCGACTGAGATTCACGGGAGAGGTAGACCTTGCTAGATTGTATACGATAGCAATATACTTCAGAGGATGGTCATTCTTCCGGAGTTCTTCCCGGGTATCACGGGTTTCCAATGGGACGACGGGAATTCCGAGAAGAACTGGCGCCGGCACAGCGTAACCCAGGTGGAGGCGGAACAGATCTTCTTCAATTGGCCGGTGCTCGTGAGTAGGGATCCGAAACACTCGGGGGTCGAGGTCCGCTATTTCGCCTTGGGGCGAATGGATGCCGAGCGGAAACTCGCCATCGTCTTCACGCTGCGTGGGTCGTCACTGCGCGTGATTTCGGCTCGGCCGATGAGCCATCGTGAGAGGAGGGTGTATGGCCAAGCGCAAGGCGCTTAAGACGATTCCGAAGTTCGCCTCGGAGGCTGAGGAGAGAGCGTTCTGGGAGACGCACGACACGGCGGAGTATCTTGACTGGAGCCAACCCCGGTTGGGGGTATTTCCCGACCTGAAGCTGTCGACCGAGACGATCTCGCTTCGGCTGCCGGCGGGCCTTCTTGCGGAGTTGAAGGCCTTGGCAAACCAGCGTGACGTTCCGTACCAGTCGCTCCTCAAGGTCTTCTTGGCAGAGCGGGTTGCTCAGGAGCGGGCCACTCGTCGAGGGGCGATGCCTAAGACGCCGCTGCAGCGGACGGCTCGTGCGCTTTCGCGCACGGCCCGCCGCTGAGCGGCAGGTCGTGAGACTCTTGGCTATCTCCTGGATCGCGACCTGGGAAGAGCTGCCGTGAATATCATCGAGTGGACAACCATTTGCGGAACCACGAATTCCTGGGCTTTGCATGGGCCGGAGCGGGTTCTTGAACCGGTGGCGGTGACTGTGGCGGGGATGCGGGAAACCACTCCTCCATGTGCTTCTCAAACCGCTGGTCGTACTGCGAGAATGTGAGCCGCTCTCCTTGGTGCAATGGGGAGAGAAGATCGAGGCATCGTTCGACATCGATCGTGTTGCGGAGACGGTCTCGGTGAGTCACGAGAGCCTCGGCGGCGCAGTCCTCGAGGCTAAAGATCTCGAAGATACACAGCAGCTTGCACAATTGAACGGCCGAGAGGGTAATCTCCCACTTCTGCGCGTACTCGGGATCACCCGCGTCTCGCACGTACAGGGCGTCTCCCCACAGTACCTGACCCTGATGCGTGTTTGCGGGGATCGTATATACGAAGGGGTTTGGCAAAGCGGCCCGGCTGTACCGATAGACCTCTAGATCGAAGAGCGAAAATCCCCGTACACGTAGAAAACGGTCGATATTCGAAAACAGGTTGGCGTGGTGATGCACGGGGCCGTGGAACTGAGATTCGACAACGAGACCCAGCACAGGGGACTCCCGCAGCATACGTTGAGCGCCCCTGAGCACATAGTAGTCGTGACCATCGGTGTCGATCTTGATGAAGTCGACATAGGGTCTCTCACCTCGACCGTAGACGTCATCAAGCGTCACGGTCGTGGTGGACAGCGCGCCGCTTCCGGACGCATCGTAGTACGTTCGAACGTAGTCCAGACGTTGCGTTGACGCCGCGCGCCATGCGCTCGTCCGGGGGAATGGCTGGTTATCACGGTACCTGATTCTGTCCGCGTTGAGCTTCTGCCCGTGTTCCGTTTGCTGGTCCGTTGACGACACGAACGCCGCTTCATAGCGTACGTTGGGCGGCGCAGCCGCGTTGAGCCGATCTGCCTCTGCGATCAAGGGCTCGAAACCCAGTGCGGTCAATGAATCGCCGAAGACCTTCCAGTAGTCCGCAATTCCGCCGCTGGCGCCTACATCGATGAGCGAGAATGGCTCGCCTGCGAATACCCGCTTTTCAACGAGATCGATCGTCAATTTCGGCCGGAGATTAATGCGGGGAATCACGATGTCACCGCGGTGCGGCGCCCACCTGTCTCATGCGCTTCCACAGCACCTCGTCACTTCTGAAGCCTTCCTTGGGGCACCGGCAGCACGGCCACCAGATGTTTAGCAAGAATCTTCGCGAAGACCTGATTGCCCTCCGGGCTGAAGTGGACGATGTCGAACGGAAAGTATTTGACATCGCGAGGGAATTCACGGGCCATGTCTATAAGCGGCACGCCGAACTCTTTCGCGACCTTCTTAACCTCTTTGTTGTAGTGCGCGTAGATCCGCTCTATCTCTCCCGGTGAGTACGGATGCCACTTCTTATACAGGTCGTAGAACATCCCGGGGTTATCTTCGTATCGAACCATCAGGCCTTCATGCGCAATCGTCACGTACGTCAGAAGCACCATGCGTGCGCCGCTGTCGAGTGTCTCCCGGGTGATCTCCCGAAGCCTCTTCGTGAACTCAATGGTTCCAGGCTTGGGTGAGGAATCATCGAATTCGTGGCGCATGGGCGGCGGCCTGTCGCCCGTCTGATTGAACCGCCGCGCCCAGTTGAACCGCTGTGTCATGAAGCGAAACAGCCCGTACCGCCTGTGCAGCCCGGAATACCACCACGGGTACGCTTCTGACCAGCACGAACCAAGATAGCACGGCAGGCGTTCCCGGACAAAGTCCTGCCAATAGATGTTATTTGACACCTCGTTAAAGATGACGATGTCCGGTTTGAGCGGCAGAACTTTACGGCGGAGGATCTCCACCAGGTCGTCGTTGTCCTGCCCGTGATGTCCCGCGTTAATCACTTCAATTCGGCGGCCTGGAATCATCCGCCGAAGCTCCTTTTCCAGGAAATACGGGTAGGTCTCCAGGTCGCCCTGGCTGCCTTCGGTAGTGCTACCTCCCAGCGCCACAATCCGAAAGACGCCGGCCGGCTTCTGGATGGGAAACTCGGCACCTCGGAGGCCCCACGAATTTGAGGACCAGTGAACCTTCTGTCCCGGTCTTGCGGGAACCAGATCGCCGTTATCTTTAGCCATTTTTAAGTTCGGTTTGAACAGGTAGCGGGGTGTAGGCTTATCGGCGTCAAACAGCTCAAGGGGAATGGGCCAGCCCTGGAAGAAGTACCGGCGCACCTCGTAGAACTTGCGGTTGTAGATCTTGAGCCGATCGAGCGCAAAGTAGTATGGATGGACATTCCGCAGCGGGACGCTCCACAGGTCCAAGTCCTGGACGCGTCGCGCGTACAGCTCCATTCCGGCAAAGCCCACCGCCAGGACGGTGAGCCACACCATCACGGTCAACTCAAAGGACGATCGGCTTTTCATGAGGCCAGGCCCGCCGGAGTCTTTCGGCCGATCATGATGAAGAATCCACCCTCGCGGCCGCCCTTGGCGAGCATGCCCAGCTGAACCAGGACGTGATCTAACGTTGTGCCTTTCGGGCTCGCCTCGAAGAGCTTCTCGTCCTCGGTCATCTGCTCGGACGCGAGCAGTGTAGGGATGCCGTGCACGAATTCGAGCCCGAGTTCGTCGAACCAGCCCAGCACTTCGTCAATCGTGTGCTTGGATTCGTGAGGATTTCGGTACTGGTCCAGGAACCACGTGTGCTTTCTCTTGTCGCTCACGTCAGCGGCACGCAGGCGCGGATCGAGAAACCTCAGGCGATCGCCGGAGAGCCGGAAGATGAAGCGTCTGAAATCCGTGGGAATCCTCCCGTACGTATTGTATAAACCCACCAGCACGTGTCCGCCTGGCTTTGCCAACTGCGAGATCGAGCGCAGGCCGCGAAACGGATCGGCGGTGTGGTGCAGAACGCCGTTGCAGATGACGACGTCGAAACTTTCGGGCTTGAAAGCCGGCCGGAAGAGATTCATCTGGAGGAACGCCACGTTCTCCAGGCCGTGGCGCACCGAGAATGCGCGACCAAGCCTCAGTGACGGCAGTGAGAGGTCGCTTCCGAAGACCACCCGTCCCCATCGCATGCTCAGGAAGTTGCTCAGCTGCCCCGTCCCGCACCCGACTTCAAGAATCCTCGCACCGTGGGGAATCTGCTCGTCGAGCAAGCGCGCGAAGACCCCCCGTTGGGCCCGCTCCCGCAAGCTCCAGTCGGAATCCAGATCTTCGTAGTCGGGAAACGGGTTCTCTTCGTAAAACGATCGCATGACATCCGTGACGTCGCCGCGGGAGCTCGCGGTCTCGTGCGGCGAGTACAAGAGGTGGATGCCGCCATCGGATCGATACGGCGTCTCGCATCCCGAGCAGACCAGACCGCCCGCGGCGTCTTGGTTTCCCTGCGAGCCGGCAGGGTCCGCCGAGGGCTCGCGCCTCGCGGGAGCGACGCGCAGCTGACCGCCGCATGCCGGGCAAGCCAACACCTCGATATGTCCGGCAACCAAGGGCGGGACAGCTCCCACGGTATCGCGAACCGTAGAGGACACGAACGAGCGTCAGAACATCGTGTAGATGAAGGGCGCCAGCCCGGACGATGAGGCGAGCAAAATCAGCAAGCCGAACGCCACCAGCACGACGATCAGCGGGGCTACCCATAAACGTTTGTAGGCCCACAGAGAGAACAGGAGCTCGCCGACGATCTGTAGGGTACTAACCAGCGCGTGAATGACCCTCATGTGCAGGTCCTCCTTGTCCCCGTCACTTCTCTATCCGGAAGTTGTCCATGATCAGCACGTCGAGTCCGCTCCGGGCGAACGTATCGAATGCGTGCGCCGGGTCTGCCACGATCGGCTCACCCCGAAGATTGAAGGATGTATTCAAGACGACGGGTACCCCGGTGGCGTCCCCGAATCTCCTCACGAGCTCGTAGTACCGCGGGTTCCACTCTTTGCGGACGGTCTGAAGCCGCCCCGTGCCAACATGGTTCACCGCCGGGATGCGATCGCCGCTCTCTGCCCGGAGGGGAAGAACCAGGAGCATGAAGCGCGCCGGATATTGCCGGGCGGCATCCATCGCAAAGTATTCCCCAGCCTTCTCTTCCAGGATGGCCGGCGCGAACGGCCGGAACGGCTCCCGGAACTTGATTTTGCTGTTGACGATACCCTTCATCTCCGGTCTGCGCGGGTCGGCCAGGATGCTGCGGTTGCCGAGCGCCCGCGGTCCCCATTCAAATCTTCCGTTGAACCATCCGATGACCTTCCCTGCCACCAGATCGTCGACCACGCCGCCGACAAGGCGATCGTCGTTCTCGATCAGCGTGTACTTGATGCCCGCGCGATCCAGAACCTCGCGGGTGTGATCTGGAGAATGGTCTTCTCCCCAGTACGCGTGCTCCATCGTAAACCGCCGGGGCTTCCCCAGCAGCACATGGTAGGCATACAACGCCGCTCCGAGGGCGCCGCCGGAGTCTCCGGCCGCTGGCTGAATGAAGATCTCGTCGAAGGGGCCTTCCTGCACCAGACGGCCGTTGGCAACGCTGTTGAGCGCCACTCCGCCCGCGACGCACAGCTTCTTCAGTCCGGTTTCTCGGTGCGCGTGCATCGCCATGCTCAGGATGGCGTCTTCCGACGCTTTCTGCACGCTGGCGGCCAGATCCGCATAGTACTGGTTCTGCCGCAGCGTCGCGCTGTCTCGGCC